>Ga0209048_10001763_pt1 | contig 21901 bp, 24 predicted proteins | sample FrelakmetCRP12CR_FD_187146 | JGI IMG/M metagenome (GOLD analysis project Ga0209048, IMG submission 187146) | Freshwater lake sediment microbial communities from the University of Notre Dame, USA, for methane emissions studies - CRP12 CR (SPAdes)... | ecosystem: Environmental > Aquatic >... | reverse complement strand
TTCGTTCGCTGCCCCCCGCGGGGGAGCACAGTGCCCTTCGGGCGGCCGTGCGGGCACTGAGGGGCTCACCGGCCGCGACCACCCGGATCCGGGTGCAGCGTCTCGATTTCGCGCAGCGTCGCGATGAAGGCGTCGAGCTTTGTGGCACCGAGCGTGTGCGCAACCTGCGTCTGTGCCTGCCGCCAATACGGCTCGGCGCGACGAACGGCCTTCGCGCCGGCGGGGGTCAGCGACACTTCACGCGTTCGTGCGTCCCGGCCGGCTTCGATGGCGACGAAACCGCGTTCGGCAAGCGGGTCGAGGGTGCGCGACAGCGCGGTGCGGTCGAGCAGCAGCGTCTCCGCGAGGTCCGACAGCGTGGAACGCCCGCTGCGCAGGAGCGTCCGGAGCAGCGAGAACTGCGTGACGCGCAATTTGGAGGGCGCCATCAGATCGTCGTAGAGCTGCGTCAGCGCGCGGGTGGCGCGGCGCAGCCGGCCGCAGGCGCAGGCGGGAGAGGGGAGGGCGTGGTCGGTGGACATTCGCGGGGAGTGTCGGAATGAAAGGCGCATATGCACGCAAGTGCGAGTATATGCACGTATTGCGCCTGGCGCAAGCGTCGGACGGCCATCAAATCCACGCCTTCGTGCGCTCGACCGCCTTGTTCCAGCCGGCGGCCAGTTCGAGGGCCCGGTCGCGGGGCATGGCCGGCTCGAAAATGCGGTCGACCCGCCAATTCGCGGCGACGTCCGCCGCGTCGTTCCAGTAGCCGACCGCGAGTCCGGCGAGATAGCCTGCGCCGAGCGCGGTGGTCTCCAGCACCTTGGGGCGCACGACGGGTACGCCGAGAATGTCTGCCTGGAACTGCATCAGCAGGTTGTTCGCCGCCGCGCCGCCGTCGACGCGAAGCTCGGTCAGCGTGATCCCGGCGTCCTTCTGCATCGAGGCCAGCACGTCGAGATTCTGGAACGCGATCGCCTCGAGCGCGGCGCGCGCGATGTGCGCGGAGCTCGCGCCGCGCGTCAACCCGAACATCGCACCGCGGGCGTAGGCATCCCAGTGCGGCGCGCCGAGGCCGGCGAACGCCGGAATGAGGTAGACGCCACCGTTGTCCGGGACGCTGGCGGCGAGCGCCTCGACTTCCTTCGCGGAGCCGATGATCTTCAGTCCGTCGCGCAGCCACTGCACGACGGCGCCGCCGATGAAGACGCTGCCTTCGAGCGCGTAATCGACGTTGCCGTCGCGTTGCCACGCGATGGTCGTCAGCAGGTTGTTGGTCGAAGCGACCGCCTGGCGCCCGGTGTTCATCAGCAGGAAGCACCCGGTGCCGTAGGTGTTCTTCGCGAGCCCGGGAGCGTGGCACGCCTGCCCGAAAAGCGCCGCCTGCTGATCGCCCGCGATGCCGGCGATCGGCACGCGCATGCCGCCGACACGCGCCTGCGCGCAGATGCCCGACGACGGGACGACGCGCGGCAGCACCGAGCGCGGGATGTCGAACAGCGCGAGCAGCTCGTCGTCCCAGTCGACTTTGCGAATGTCGAACAGCAGCGTTCGGCTCGCGTTCGAGGCGTCGGTGACGTGGGCCTCGCCGCCGCTCAGGTTCCATACCAGCCACGAATCGATGGTGCCGAACGCGAGTTCGCCCCGCATCGCGCGGGACCGGGCGCCTTCGACGTGGTCGAGCAGCCACTTGAGCTTGGTACCCGAAAAATACGCGTCCAGCACGAGCCCGGTCTTGTGCGCGATCATCCCGGCATGGCCCGCGGCACGCAGCACATCGCAATGCGGCGCGGTGCGCCGGTCCTGCCAGACGATGGCATGGGCGACGGGCCTGCCCGTGGCCCGGTCCCACAGAACGGTCGTCTCGCGCTGGTTCGTGATCCCGATGGCCGCGATGTCGCGTGCGCCGATGCCGGCCCGGGCGAGCGCTTCGTGCATGACGCCCGCCTGCGTCGCCCAGATCTCGGCGGCATCGTGCTCGACCCAGCCCGGATGCGGGAAGATCTGCCGGAATTCCTGCTGCGCGGTGGCGCGCACGGCGCCGCTGCGGTCGAAGACCAGCGCCCGCGAACTCGTGGTTCCCTGGTCGAGTGCGAGTACGAAGGACATGGGAGGCCTCGTCGTCGATCGGCGTCTGCACCGGCGTCCGGTTGCCGCGCGCGCGGCCCGCAGCGTAAAATGCCCTCTTTCGGGCGCTATTGTAACGACAAGATGCGCCTCGGCTGGCCGTGACACCGGCCGGCTGCTTGCCGCCCCCGCCCTCACGCGCAAACATCGATGTCGCTTCCGCCGAGTCCCGTCCTGCGCCAACGTCTTCACCAGCGCAGCATTACCTACGAAGGCTTCATGCGACGGGACGGAATGTTCGATATCGAAGCGCACCTCGTGGATGCCAAGGACCACGACTACGAGCTCCTGACCGGCGTGCGGCCGGCCCGCGAGGCCGTGCACGACATGTGGCTCCGGGTGACCATCGACCGCCAGTTCGTCATTCACGCGATCGACGTGCGAACGGAGAGCATGCCCTATCCGGGCGCCTGCGATCGCATCGAGCCGGCCTATTCGAAGTTGATCGGCGCGAATCTCGTGCAGGGTTTCAGGAAGCGCCTCCACGACGACATGGGCGGCGTTCGTGGCTGCACGCACGTGACTGATCTCCTGGCATCGCTGCCGACCGCCGCCGTGCAGACTTTTGCCGGCCTCCAGCGCGAGGACGACGGCGTCTCCAAGCCGTTCCAGCTCGACCGCTGCCACGCGCTCGAGACCACGACCGACACCGTAAGTCGCTATTACCCCAGATGGTATCGGGGCACTCATTCGATCCGGACGCAGGAGCCAGCGTGAAAATCCACGAGTACCAGGGCAAGGAAATCTTTCGCAAGTTCGGAATGGCGACGCCACGGGGCGTTCCGGCGTTCACCGTCGACGAGGCGGTTGCCGCTGCGCGGTCGCTCGGTGGCGACGTCTGGGTCGTCAAGGCGCAGATCCACGCCGGTGGCCGCGGCAAGGGTGGCGGCGTGAAGGTCGCGCGCTCGCATGACGAGGTCCGCGAACTCGCCGGCAGGATTCTCGGCATGCAGCTCGTCACGCACCAGACCGGCCCCGCGGGACAGAAGGTGCGGCGGCTGCTCGTCGAGGAAGGCGCCGACATCCGGAAGGAGCTCTACGTCGGCATGGTCGTCGACCGCTCGACGCAGCGCGTGTGCCTGATGGCGAGCTCGGAAGGCGGCATGGACATCGAAGAGGTGGCCGCGAAGACGCCCGAGAAGATCCACAAGGTGTTCATCGACCCCACGAAGGGATTGACCGACGCCGAGGCCGACGACGTGGCGCGCAAGATCGGGATTCCCGAGGCGAGCGTCGCGCAAGGCCGCGCGATGCTGCAGGGCCTGTACCGCGCGTTCGACGAGACCGACGCCTCGCTTGCCGAGATCAATCCGCTTATCGTCACCGGAGACGGGCGCGTGATCGCGCTCGACGCCAAGCTCAATTTCGATTCGAACGCGCTCTACCGCCATCCCGAGATCGTGGCGATGCGCGATCTCGACGAGGAGGACCCGGCCGAGGTCGAGGCATCGAAGTCCGATCTCTCGTACATCTCGCTCGACGGCAACATCGGCTGCCTCGTCAATGGCGCCGGGCTGGCGATGGCGACGATGGACACGATCAAGCTGTTCGGCGCCGAGCCCGCGAACTTCCTGGATGTCGGCGGCGGCGCGACGACCGAAAAGGTCACCGAAGCGTTCAAGATCATGCTCCGCAACCCCAAGGTGAAGGGCATCCTGGTCAACATCTTCGGCGGCATCATGCAGTGCGACACGATTGCGAACGGCATCGTCGCGGCGGCGCGCGAGACGCACCTGTCGGTGCCGCTGGTCGTGCGCATGAAGGGCACGAACGAGGACATCGGCCGGAAGATCCTCAAGGATTCCGGCCTGCCGATCATCGCCGCCGACAACATGGCCGATGCCGCCCAGAAGATCGTGGCTGCGGTCAAACAGGTCTAGTTCAAAGGAAGCGCAATGTCGATCCTGATCAACAGGGACACCAGGGTGATCACGCAGGGGATCACCGGCAAGACGGGCCAGTTTCACACGCGGATGTGCCGCGACTACGCGGATGGCAGGAACTGCTATGTCGCCGGCGTCAATCCGAAGAAGGCCGGGGAGGACTTCGAGGGCATACCGATCTACGCGACGGTGAAGGAGGCGAAGGAGGCCACGGGCGCCACGGTCAGCGTGATCTACGTGCCCCCGCCGTTTGCCGCCGCCGCGATCGACGAGGCCGTCGACGCCGGTCTCGATCTGGTCGTCTGCATCACCGAGGGCATTCCGGTGCGCGACATGATCCGCACGCGCTACCGGATGCAGGGAAAGAAGACGCTGCTGCTCGGCCCGAATTGCCCCGGCGTCATCACGCCCGATGAGCTGAAGATCGGCATCATGCCGGGCCACATCCACAAGAAGGGCCGGATCGGGGTCATCTCGCGCTCGGGCACGCTCACCTACGAGGCCGTGGGGCAGCTGACCGAGATCGGGCTCGGGCAATCGACGGCAGTGGGGATCGGCGGCGACCCGGTGAACGGCCTCAAGCACATCGACGTGCTGAGGCTTTTCAACGACGACCCGGATACCGACGCCGTGGTGATGATCGGCGAGATCGGCGGCACGGACGAGGAGAATGCGGCGCGCTGGGTCAAGGAGCACATGACGAAGCCGGTCGTCGGCTTCATCGCGGGCGTCACCGCACCGCCCGGCAAGCGGATGGGCCATGCGGGTGCGATCATCTCGGGCGGAAAGGGAACGGCACAGGAAAAGCTGCAGGTGATGGAAGCCTGCGGCATCAAGGTCACGCGCAATCCGGCCGAGATGGGCAAGCTGCTCAAGTCGGTCATCTGAGGGACCTCCGAACAAGCCTGCCGGGGACCTGCTCGAAGTAGCCCCGACGCGCCGCTGCCGGCCTGCATCGAGGAAGGAATCCTTTGGAACTCTTCACGCCGCCGTTCTGGGTCGCTGCGCTCGAGATCATCGTCATCAACATCCTGTTGTCGGGCGACAACGCGGTGGTCATCGCCCTCGCCTGCCGCAACCTGCCCAGGAAGCAGCGGACGATGGGGATCTTCTGGGGTGTGATCGGCGCCGTGGTGCTGCGGATCATCCTGACGTTTTTCGCGGTGCAGCTCCTGCAGCTGCCGTACCTGCAGCTCATCGGCGGGGCGTTGCTCGTCTGGATCGGGATCAAGCTGATCGCGGAGGACGACGGCGACGAGCACGAAATCCAGGCGAGCGACCGGCTCGTGTCCGCGGTGAAGACGGTCATCGTCGCGGATCTCGTGATGAGTCTCGACAACGTGATCGGCGTCGCGGGTGCCGCGAAGGGCAGCCTGGCGTTGCTCATTTTCGGGCTCGTGATCAGCATTCCGCTCGTCGTCGTCGGGAGCCAGCTGATAATGAAATTGCTGGAGCGCTACCAGTGGCTCGTGCTCGCCGGCGGCGGCTTGCTCGGTTACATCGCCGGCGAGATCGCGACCGAAGACACGGCGGTCAAGCCGTGGATCGGAGCCAATGCCCCCGCGCTCCACTACGTCGCTCCGGTGGTGGGGGTGATCGTCGTCGTCGCGGCCGGCATCTGGCTCACGCGCAGGAATCGGAGCGCGGCCGCCCATTGAGTCGAACGACCCCCGCACCCCTCGGTCGCCGCGGAAATTCCACGCCCGGACGCGCGGGTAGCGCCCCGGGATGGCGCGACCGATGGCAACAATGACGGCGGCCCGTTAAACTCGCTACTGAGATGGACAGCCCCCACGGCCGTTACGTCCCCTTACCTGAACTGATCCGATGCCCGAACGCATGCCACTCGACTGCGCGGTCCTCTCCCACCCGGGAATGGTCCGTTCGCACAACGAGGATTCGGTGTTCGTCGACGGGGCCGCGGGGATCGCCGTGCTGGCGGACGGCATGGGCGGCTACAGCGCGGGAGAAGTGGCGAGCGGAATCGCCGTCAACGTCGTCAGCAACGGCATGCTGCCCGAGCTCCAGTCCGACCGCGAACTGTCGAAGGTGGACATTTCCACCGGGCTCACGCATGCCGCGCTGCTGCTCCAGCAGAAGATCGCCGCCGCGAACAAGGGGATCTACGAGGCGGCGCAGGCGCGCCCCGAGTGCGCCGGCATGGGCACGACGATCGTCGGCGTGGTCTTCTGCGGCAACCGGGTGAGCATCGGCCACATCGGCGACTCGCGCTGCTATCGTTTGCGCGGGGAAAAATTCGAGCAGCTGACGCACGACCATTCGCTGCTCCAGGAGCAGATCGACGGCGGTCAGCTCACGCCCGAGCAGGCCCGGTATTCGCTCAACAAGAACCTAGTCACCCGCGCGCTGGGCATCGAGGCGATCGTCCCCGCGGACATCGTCGAGTACCGCGTCGAGGCCGACGACATCTATCTCCTCAACTCCGACGGGCTGACGGACATGGTCGAGCCCGCCGTCGTGCATTCGATCGTCGACAAGCAGCGCGGCAATCTCGAGGCTGCCGCCAGGGAGCTCGTCGAAGCCGCGAACCAGAACGGCGGGCGCGACAACATTTCCGTCGTGCTGGTCCGCGTTCCGCAGGGTTTCCTGCCGTCGGCTGCCTGGGCGCAGCGGTGGCTTGCGAAGAAGCGCTCGCGCTAGTCGAACGGACATGGGCAAGCTCGTGCATTTCGACGCGAACGGCGCGTCGCGGGAGATCAAGCTCGACCGCGAACGGATCACGATCGGGCGCCGACCCGACAACGACGTGTGCCTTCCGCAGCCGCCGGTGAGCGGCGCACACGCGGCGGTCGTGACCATCCTCGCGGATTCGTTTCTGGAGGACCTCGGCAGCACCAACGGCACGCTGGTCAACGGCAAGGCCGTCACCAAACATTTCCTCCGCGACGGCGACGAAATCGACATCGGCCGGGAGATTCTCGTCTATCTCGTCGACGATTCGGCGAAGCTCGACGCGCCGCCGCAAGGTTTCGTTCGGGCGCAGGACTCGGCGGTCGCGAAGGCGGGCGAATCCGGGGTGTCTCCCGACGCGGGGGTTCCGGGGGATGCGGACGGCGTGCAGCGCGGGAAGCGTCGATCGGACGGACCCGCGGCGAACGGAGGTCCGGTGGACACCGTTCAGCGCTTGGCGGCCACGGGAGTCGAGGGCGCACCCTCCGAGGTCGCTGCTTCGGGACCGGAGACATCCGGGGAGGACGCCGAATCGACGCGGGTCGATCGGTCGGCCGAGACCCTGCCGACGATCAAGGTATTGAGCGGGTCCGGTACCGGCCGTGTCGTTTCGCTGGCCAAGAGCGAGACCCTCATCGGTCGCGCCGGGGTCCAGGTCGCATCACTGCAGCGTACGGCCGACGAAATTCGGGTCGTCCCCATCGAGGGCGCAAGCCCGCCCAGCGTCAACGGCGCACCCGTTGCCCCCGAAGGGCGGCGCCTCACCACCGGGGATATCCTTGAGATTGCCGGGGCCCGTCTGGAATTGGTCATTCCCGCGGCTGAAGGGGCTTGAATTCGGATACTTGGGGATCGGCCAGATGGCCAGGTCCGGTCTTTGTGGCTTGCATACACCCGCGCAGGGGCGTACCGTCACATTCCATCGTCATGTGGATTGCCAAGATTGCCGTCCAGCGTCACCCGGGATTGGCCCCTTGCGTCGCTTTCCATTGTGGCCAACAGGATGACGATGTCGGCAAATGGGCAACAGGCGGCGCAACCCGCCGGGTGGTCAGCGTGAAAGATCTTGGAAAACAGTCCATTATTCTGTTATCGTCAACTTGCAGGCGAACATTCAACAGAATCATGACATTGGCACATCGATTGCTCCCGACGAAGGCAGCATCGCGGGATGCTCGGGGCTCTGGCGGGCTCATCCAACCAAGGAGATGGCAAATGAAGCGGATTCAACAGGGTTTCACCTTGATCGAACTGATGATCGTCGTCGCGATCATCGGCATTCTGGCGGCGGTTGCGCTGCCGGCGTACCAGGACTACACGATCCGGGCGCGCGTCTCCGAAGCGGTGCTCGCGGCCAGCCAGTGCCGCACATCGATTTCCGAGATCTATCAAACGGCGGCGGCGGGTACAACGGTCGCAGCCGACGGCTGGGGCTGCGGCGAGGGCGCGGCCAACCCGACGCAGTATGTGGCGTTGATTTCGACCAGCACCAACGGCGTCATCACCGTGACGACGTCGGCGAACGCTTCGCTGGGCGCGGCGGCGAGCAAGACATTGACGCTCACACCGACGGACTCGGCCGGAACGGCACTCACCACGGCGCAAATCCCGGTGCAGGTCGGCGGTTTCAAGTGTGTGGCGGGTTCCATCCTGCCAAAGTACCTGCCCGGCTCGTGCCGTTGATCGCACAAGTCTGAGCATGCGAAACGGAACGCAATTCCACGCATGAACGAGGGCCCCTCTCTGGAGGGGCCTTTGTTTTCGTATGAGACTTGACGGTCCGGATCCCATCCGTTCGCGGTTCGCGACCGGCGGTGTGTGGGCCTCGCAAGGTCCGAACCCATTGCCGTCCGTGGTTTTGGCACACTGATTGCTTAATGCTGGGAGCATCGCTCAATACTCATTGCTCAGGTGTACCCATCCAACCAAGGAGACGGTAAATGAAGCGGATTCAAACAGGTTTCACACTGATCGAACTGATGATCGTCGTCGCGATCATCGGCATTCTGGCGGCGGTTGCGCTCCCGGCGTACCAGGACTACACGATCCGGGCGCGGGTCTCGGAAGCGGTGCTGGCGGCAAGCCAATGCCGCACATCGGTTTCGGAGATCTACCAGACGGCGCCCGCTGGCACGGCGATCGCGGCCGATGGCTGGGGCTGTGGCGAAGGCGTGGCCAACCCGACGCAGTACGTAGCGCTGATCTCGACCAGCGCCGCTGGCGCCATCACGGTGACGACCTCGGCCAATGGTTCGCTGGGCGCGGCGGCGAGCAAGACGTTGACGCTGACGCCGGTTACGGCGGCCGGTGTGGCGCTCACCACCGCGGCAATCCCGACGCAGGTCGGCGGGTTCAAGTGCGCGGCGGGTTCGCTGTTGCCCAAGTACCTTCCGGGCTCCTGCCGATAATCGAACGAGTCTGACGGGAGCGGGCAAAGCCGATCCCGGAACGACAAAGGCCCCTCCGCGGAGGGGCCTTTGCTTTGGGGTCTGCGGCCCGGTTCAGCGGCCCGTGCTGCCGAAGCCGCCTGCCGATCGTTCGCTTGCTGCGAAGTCGTCGACGATCTCGAAGGCGGCCCGCACGACCGGCACGATGACGAGCTGGGCGAGGCGCTCGAGTGGCTGCAGCGAATAGGCCGTCGCGCTCCGGTTCCAGCAGCTCACCATCAGCTGTCCCTGGTAATCGGAATCGATGAGGCCGACGAGGTTTCCCAGCACGATTCCGTGTTTGTGTCCCAGACCCGAGCGGGGCAGGATCACCGCGGCGATTCCCGGATCCGCGATGTGGATGGCGATTCCCGTCGGAACGAGTTCGACGTGTCCGGCCGGGAGCGTCAGCGGCGCGTCGATGCATGCGCGGAGGTCCATGCCGGCGGACCCGGTGGTCGCGTATGCGGGCAGATGCGGGCGGATCCGTTCGTCGAGAATCTTGAGCGCGATGGGGGCGGGCTGATTCATTGGGTGCGGCTCCATAGGTCGGGCTTCGCCCGGCGTCATTGCGTCCGGCCAGAGCCGCACCCGTGGCCGCGAGCGTGGATGACGGATCGCTTAGCGCCGGCGGCTCCGCGACAGCGAAGCGACCGACGGTTCACTGCTTTGGCAAGCGCCGTGCGATCTCCGCGACCAGTCGTCGCGCAAGTGCGAGCTTTTCCATTCGCGGCAACGGATGAGCGCCGGCGTCGTCGAAAAGGGTCACCTCGTTCTCGTCGCTGCCAAAGGCGTCCTGCGCTCGATTGGCGATGATCAGCGGCACCTTCTTGCGGCGACGCTTCGCCTCGGCGTTGTGCTCTACATCGTTGGTTTCCGCGGCGAAGCCGACGCAGTACGGCGCATCCGGCCGCGCGGCGGTGGTGGCGAGGATGTCGATCGTGGGCTTCAGCTTGATCGTCAGGGGCTCGTTGCTCTTCTTGATCTTGGCGTTCGACGCCGCGATGGGCGCGTAATCGGCGACCGCGGCGACCGCGACGAACGCGTCGACGCCGCGCAGGTTCGCCTCGACCGCGGCTGCCATCTCCGCGGCGCTGGTGACGTCGATCCGGTGGACACCCGCGGCGGCTGCCAGGGACGTCGGTCCGCTGACGAGCGTCACGGTCGCGCCCGCCTCGGCCGCGGCCCGCGCGAGCGCAAATCCCATCTTGCCCGAACTGGTGTTGGTGATGCCGCGCACCGGATCGATCGCCTCGAACGTCGGGCCGGCGGTGAGCAGCACTCGTCGTCCGGCGAGGACCTTAGGCTGCGCCCACGCGACGACGGCGGCGAAGATCTCCTCCGCCTCGAGCATGCGCCCGTCGCCGGTCTCTCCGCAGGCCTGGTCGCCGCTGCCGGGGCCCAGCACGATGACGCCGTCCGCGACGAGCCGGCCGACGTTGCGCCGGGTCGCGGGGTTCGCCCACATCTGCCGGTTCATCGCGGGCGCCACGAACAACGCACAGTCGCGCGCCAGCGTAAGCGTGGACAGCAGGTCGTCGGCGTGGCCATTGGCGACCTTGGCGAGAAAATCGGCCGACGCGGGCGCGACGACGATGGCATCGGCGCCACGCGAAAGGTCGATGTGGCCCATGCCGTTGTCGGCGCCCGACGCCCAGAGGTCGGTCTGGACCGGGCGCCCCGAAAGCGCCTGCAACGTCAGCGGCGCGATGAAACGGCAGGCGGCGGCGGTCATGAAGACGTCCACCGCAATGCCCGCCTTGACGAAGAGCCGTGTGAGCTCGGCAGCCTTGTACGCGGCGATACCGCCGGTCAGGCCGAGCACAATTCTCGAAATCGGCTTGGATTCCATCATCCCAATGGCGAATGCGCGCGCGACGGCGCGGAGTTTACACTGACCTGGACTCGCACGCTCGGCAGGCGCCGCGCGCACCTGGGATCGGGAGCCTCCTGGATTGGACCGCACATGCACGCACGAGTCGCGGAAGAGCGAACGACCACGCGAGCGGCTGCTGGCGCGCGGAGCGGCGGCGCTGTCCGATGCCGAACTCGTTGCGCTGCTCCTGCGCACTGGCGTCGAAGGCAGCAGTGCGCTCGACGTCGCGCGCAATCTCATTGCCCGCTTCGGCGGGATTGCCGGCCTGCTGGCAGCGCCTGTAACCGCGGTCGCGGCGGTGCGCGGCGTCGGTCCGGCGAAAGGCGCCGAACTTGCGGCCGTGGTCGAGCTCGCCCGGCGTTCGCTCGCCGAGGAGGCCCGCGTTTACGACGCGCTCGCCTCGCCGCAGGCGGTCCGCGACTATCTCCGGCTGTCGCTCGCCGCGCGCCCGCATGAGGTCTTCGTCGGCCTTTACCTCGACAGCCAGAACCGGCTGCTTGCCACGGAAGAACTTTTTCGCGGCACGCTGGCCCAAACCAGCGTCTATCCGCGTGAGGTTGTGAAGGCGGCGCTTGCGCGGAACGCCGCCGCCATGATCTTTGCGCACAACCATCCGTCGGGCGTCGCCGAGCCGAGCCGCGCGGACGAGCTGCTCACCCAGGCGCTGAAGCAGGCGCTGGCGCTGGTCGACATTCGCACGCTCGATCATTTTGTGGTCGCGGGCGGGCGTCTCACGTCGTTCGCCGAGCGGGGGTTGCTCTGAACTTGCTAAGCGCTTGAATGGGGGACGGAATTCCGGCTATAATATCGGACTTTGCGCAAGCGCAGTCCTGGAACCCGAAGGAGCGAGCGATGGCTCGAGTCTGTCAGATCACCGGTAAGGCCCCGATGGTGGGCAACAACGTCTCGCACGCGAACAACAAGACCAAGCGGCGCTTCCTGCCCAACCTGCAGCGGCGCAAGTTCTGGCTGGAAAGCGAAAACCGCTGGATCAGGCTCCGCCTGACCAACGCTGCGCTGCGGACCATCGACAAGAACGGAATCGAAGTCGTGCTGGCGGAGCTGCGCGCGCGCGGCGAACGCATCTGACCCACTGAGGATTAGCATCATGCGCGAAAAGATCAAGCTCGAGTCCTCGGCCGGCACCGGCCACTTCTACACGACGATGAAAAACAAGAAGCTGATGCCGGAGAAGATGGAGATCAAGAAGTTCGATCCCGTCGCCCGCAAGCACGTCATCTACAAGGAGACGAAGCTCAAGTAACTCCTGCCATTCTTGGTAACCGCGACGCGCGGGGAGAAGCATGGCAACGGACCCGATCTCGGCTCCCGCAGCGACGAGAGGGGTCTGCCGAAAGAAAAGCCCGCCGACCGGCGGGCTTTTTTCTTGTGTCCCACGGTCGATCAGATGGGGGCGAGTCCGGGGTGGTAGCACTGGCCGCGGGCTTCGGTGCCGCGAGGGCAACGGGCGCCTTGGGCCGCACCCTCCGTCGCGGGTGCTCCGGCGGCGCGGTGGCCGTGGGTGGCCGACCCGCCGGGCGCACCGGGCACCCGCAGGAGGGCCGATCGCGGCCCCCGAAGCCCGGTGGGTTGTTGGGTCGCGCGCTAGGCGTAGCGCTTGAGCTGCGCCGAAAACTGCGCGAGTGGCGCGATGCCCGAGGCCTCGGCGCGCCGGCACCAGTCCTGGAGGCGGGCAAGCAACTGCTCGCTCGATTCGGTCGAGCGCTCCCACAGAACGTTAAGTTCCTGGCGCATCGCGTAGATGGTCGAGAGCGCGTTGCTCTTCTCCATCGCCTTGGCCAGCGTCGCGCGCTCGCGCTCGCGCAGTGCCCTGACGGAATCGCCGGATAGCCAGATCTTCAGCCTTCGCACGCTGGGGACATCGCCGAACTCGGCGCGGCCCGCGCGTTCGCGCAATCGGGCAAGTTCCCCCGCGCACGTTTCCTTGAGCGTGCGCGCGTATGCGGTCGCGACCGCATAACGGTTAGTGATGACCGCCTGCAGTGTCGCAACGTCAGGCACGGGCTTGCTCGAGCGCGTGACTCGCAGCGTCGGCGCGACCTTGCGCACCGTGGCGAGTCCGAGGCTTTCCAGGATGCGGATGTAAGCCCACCCGAGGTCGAATTCGTACCAGGCCGACGACAGCTTCGCCGACGTCCCGTACGCGTGGTGGTTGTTGTGCAGCTCCTCGCCACCGATGAGGATGCCCCAGGGCACGATGTTGGTCGACGCGTCGGCCGAGGCGAAATTGCGATAGCCCCAGTAGTGGCCGATGCCATTGATGATGCCGGCGGCCATGATCGGAATCCATGCCATCTGCACCGCCCAGATCGTGAGGCCGGCGGCGCCGAACAGCATCAGGTTCAGCACCAGCATCAGGCCGACGCCTTCCCACGAAAAACGCGTGTAGAGGTTGCGCTCGATCCAGTCGTCCGGCGTGCCGCGACCGTATTTCTCGATGGTTTCCGCGTTCTTCGCTTCGGCGCGGTAGAGTTCGGTGCCGCGCCAGAACACCGTGTTGATCCCCCGCGTCTGCGGGCTGTGCGGGTCATCCGGCGTCTCGACCTTCGCGTGATGTTTGCGATGGATGGCCACCCACTCCTTGGTGACCATGCCCGTGGTGAGCCACAGCCAGAACCGGAAGAAGTGGCTGACCGCGGGATGCAGGTCAAGCGCCCGGTGCGCCTGCGCGCGATGCAGGAAGATGGTCACGCACGCGATGGTGACGTGCGTCAGGGCGAGCGCGACGACGAAATAGCCCCACCACGGCAGCGGCATCAGGCCGTGCGCGGCGAAACCGAGAAAATCGAATGACATCGGGAAATCCCTTTGCAGGCCGGGGGCTTAAGGCCTCAAGCCCATCGTTATAAAAGATCGATTATATGCGAAATCGTCCGAGAGCCCCGGGTCGCGCCCGTCTTTTCTTGAGAATCAATGGGTTGGCGATGGTGCCTGGCGTTGCCGCACCCGATCAGCCGGTGGGGCCGGCCGGTGTCGGTCCAAGGGACGCGGCACCGACTTCTTTGGGCACGCCGACAATGCGCAGGTCGCGTTGCGGGAAGGGAATCCGGATTCCGTTTGCGAGAAACGCCCGGAGGATCGACTGGTTGAGCGCACTGCGGAGGCCGAGTTGGCCATTCTCCGGGTCATTGATCCAGACCCCGAGCTCGAGGTCGATTCCGCTGTCGGCGAAGCGGACAAGGAAAGCCATCGGTTGGTTGGGGGCCGTCTTGAGCACGCGCGGCTCCGTGTGCGCCGCCTCTTCCAGGAGCTTGAGCGCGAGATGCACGTCGCTGTCGTAGCTCACCTGCACGGGCACGCCCATGCGGATTTCGCGGCTCAGGTACGAGTGATTGAGGACGGTCGTCGTGACGAGCGTTTCGTTCGGAACGATGGCTTCGACGCCATCGAGTCCCCGGATGACGACATAGCGCGCCGTCACCTTGGCGACGACGCCGAACCGGTTGTCCACGGTCACCGTGTCGCCAAGCCGGACTGAACGGTCGAACAGGATCGTGAACCCGGCGATGTAGTTGCTGGCGAGCTTCTGCAGGCCAAGTCCGATCCCGACACCGAGCGCGCCGCCGAAGACGGTCAGCAGCGTGAGGTCGATGCCGACCGCCGGCAACGCAATCAGCACGCCGACGACGATCAGGGCTGCGCGCAGCACTTTGCTCAGGACCGCGCGAACGCTGCTGTCGAGATTGGTGGCCCGCTGGAGACGTTGCTCGATCAGCCCCGACAGCGAAAGCGTGGCGGCGATCGTGACGACCACGACGAGCGCGCCCTTGAGCAGTTCGAGCAACGAGACGTTCCTGCTGCCGACGGGCAGCGTCATGGAATCGAGTTCTGCCCAGATTTCGGGCAACACGCCGATGAAATGGAGCAGCACGAGCAGCCAGATCGTGAACGAGATCACGCGCTCGGAAGCGGGCAGCCACGCCGGCGTGCCGAAGACCTCGCGCATCGCATAGACGAGCAGCCGGATCAGTGCCAGCGCAATCGTGAGCGGAATGGCGATCGAAAGGAAGAACGGCTGCCGCCACCGGTGAAAGACGGCGGTGGCTACGAGCAGCAACAGGAGCGTCACCAGCGGAAGCAACAGCCGGTTGACACTGCCGAGGCCGACGCGGACGAACCCCGCTTCCGAGGCAGATTTCAACGTGACGCGGCGGTCGAGCCGCCAGGCGATCGCAAAGCAGCCGGCGACGATGGAGAGCTCGAGCCAGCCTGCTCCGGACGCAAGTGCGGTTTCGACGCGGCTGAAATCGATCGTTGGCAGCATCGCAAAAGTCTACCGGAAAACGTGATGCTTCCCCACTGACCGGGGCTGCCGGGGTTGCCGTCCGATCAGCGTGCGCGTCGCGACTTCGTCGTCGCGGGCGCGCCGTCCCCGGACCAGCGCTGCGCCTTTGTCTGCAGGCGCCTGAAGTAGGCACGATACGCCTGCGCGACCGCCGGGTTGTCGCGCAGCATCACGATGTTTTCGGCGTTCTTCTTCTGTGCGGCGAGCGTGAAATTGTAGCTGCCGGTGATCGTGATTGCGTGCGGGCCGTCGGCATCGATGATCATCACCTTGTTGTGTGCCGCTCCGAAATTGGCGTCGAGCCAGACCGGAACGCCTTCCCGGGCGAGCGCCGGCACCGCGCTTTGCGGCAACTCGAGCGTCTGTCCGTGATCGGCAACCAGTTCGACGCGAACGCCGCGCTGGTGAGCGGCGGCGAGCGCGCGTGCGATCTTAGGATGCGTGAACGTGTAGGCGAGCACGAGCACCTCGCGCTCGGCTGCGTTGACGGCCGCGACGAGCACCGCATCGATGGCGTCGTTCGGGGTGAACGCGAGCTCGACGGTACCCGCCGAAGCGAAACGGGTCGCATCGGCCTGCGCCGGAACCTGAGCCGTCGCCACCGCCAAGGCGATGAGGATGCCGGCGACCGTCCGCCCGGTCAGCCGTCGGCGCGCGAAACGAGCAACCGGCATCACGCGGTTCGGGTGAGCACGGCGGCGAAGAAGCCGTCGCAACCGTGCTTGTGCGGAAGAAGTTTCAGCGTGGGGCCGGTGTCGAGGGCGATGCCCGCTCGTGTCAATTCCGCGGCCGCATCGACCGGTGCGAATTCCGGATGTGCGCGGCAGAACGCCTCGACGATTGCCTCGTTCTCGTCGGCCAGCACGCTGCATGTCGCGTAGACGAGACGCCCTCCCGGCTTCACCAGCGTCGCGGCGGAGGCGAGGATCGCGCCCTGCTTGGCGGCGAGCTCGGCGACCGCGGACTCCGGCTGGCGCCACTTGAGGTCGGGATTGCGCCGCAGCGTACCGAACCCGGTGCACGGCGCATCCACCAGCACGCGGTCGATCTTGTGCGCAAGACGTTTGATCCTGGCATCGCGCTCGTGCGATATCAGCTGCGGATGCACGTTGGACAGCCCTGAGCGCGCGAGCCGGGGCTTCAGATGGGCGAGGCGCCTGTCGTGGGTGTCGAACGCGTAGAGTCGGCCCTGCGAGCGCATCAGTGCACCGAGCAGCAGCGTCTTGCCGCCTGCTCCCGCGCAGAAGTCCACGACCATGTCCGAACGCTTCGGCGCGACCAGGAAGCCAACGAGCTGGCTGCCCTCGTCCTGCACCTCGAGCGCGCCGCCGGTGAACAACGGGTGCCGCGCGAGCGCCGGCCGGCCGGCAATGCGAAGGCCCAGCGGCGAATAGGGTGTCGGCAGGGCGGCGATGCCGGACGCCGCGAGCGCCGCGCGCGCATCGTCGCGATTCGTCTTCAGCGGATTGATGCGCAGATCGAGCGAAGCAGTCGCGAGCCACGCGCGGGCGAGGGCTTCGCGCTCCGCGTCGCCATACGCGTTGCCGAGCCGCACCCACAGCCAATCGGGGAGATCGGCGGCGACGGCCGGCGCAAGCGGCGTCGCGAGGCGCGACTTGAAGTCGCGCAGCCAGAGATCTTCTGCTTCGTCGAGCGCGCTCCCCAGCTCGCGGAGTCCGATCCCCAATTCGCGCACGACCACGGCGAGCGCGAGATGCGAGGGACGCGTGGTCTGCGCGAGTTCCTCGAGCGAGCGTCGACGGCGGAGATAGGCGAACACACCATCGGCGATGAAGGCGCGGTCCTGCTGACCCATGGCCGGGTGCTGCCGAAAGAACTGGTGCAGCAGCTGGTCAGCGGGGCGGTCGAGCGGCTGAATGCGGGCGATGGCTGACGCCAGGCCCGCGAGCTGGTTCGCGCGCGGCGTCATTGCGGCGCAGGCGTTTCGTCGACGCGAATCGAATCGAGCTTGGCCTCGAGCGTTGCCCCGAAATTGCCGCGGTACGTGGCCGACACGCGCATCTTCACCGGAACATAGCGCAGCGAGGGCGCGAGCCAGATGTAGGCGTCGCTCTTGCCGTCATCACTCCGGCGATGCCAGCGCTCGGTGACGATCTCGCCCTGCTGCCATGAGATCGTCTCTTCGCCTTCGCGCGTGACGGTGTAGCGGCCGACCCGCCGCGTCGTCGCGATGCTGAGATTCTGCGTATCCTCGACGGGGGGCGCGAAATACGCCTGCCACATCAGCGTGAGCGGGTCGAAGGTCGACAGCTCGAGCGCCTCGGTCTTTCGGTCGTGCAGCGTTACGATGCCGATTTCCCAGTCGAAGACGGCGGTCTCGCGCTTCTCCTTGCTGCCCCGCTCGACCGAGAACTCGAGCGGCTGCAGCCCGGTTGCCGTGATGAAGCCGCGACTTTCGAGCTTGCCCTGGCCGCGCAGGAACAGCGCGGCGAGTCCCTTCGCTTCGCCGATGGTCGTGATCCGGTATTCGTTCGCCGCATGCTCGAACCGGTAGACCGCCTCGCCGATGACGAACCCGTGGGTGCCCAGGAACGCCTTGTAAACGAGGTCGACGCGCCGCGGCAGTGCTTTCAGCGGCGATTCCGGTGCGGAGGGTTCTGGTCCCGCCGTGACCGTTTCGGCTGCGGGCTCGGGACCCGTGGCAATTGCCTCGGGGGTGGGCTCGGTTGCCGGCCCTTCGGCCGCCGGCGCGGCCACCGGTTCGGGCAGGATGGCTGGGGAGGGTGGGGGCGGCGCGGTCGCGCGTCGGGGTTTCGGACGTGGCTTGGCCCCTTCCACGGCGACAGTCTTGGGTGGCGGCGGCAACTCGGTGATGGTGGCCTGCAGCGGAACGGTTTCGGGCAGTGTCGGAACCTCCGCCGGCCAGAACGAAACCGCAACGTGCAGGGCGACCGACAACAGGAGCGCGACGAGGAGAACACGCCGCGTCGGCCGGGCAAGGAAGCCCGCAAGCGCCGTGCGTGGATCGGCGGGAGCGGATGGCGCGTCGATGAGGATCGGATTCATGTGGGTGCCCGTCGGACGGGGCGCCAATCGCCTCACCCCAGGCGTGAGGGCACTTCGAGCGTCGCGTCGGACACGACCTCACCCTTAACGCGCACCCGGCGTCCCACGATGACCAGCCGGCGTTCGCAGAACGCGCGAACCGCGGCCGGCAGCAACCGGTGCTCGACGGCCAGCACGCGCGCGGCAAGGGACTCCTCGTCGTCGCCGTCGATCACGGCGACGGCGCCCTGGGCGACGATCGGTCCAAGGTCGAGGTCCGCCGTGACGAAATGCACGGTGCAGCCGTGTATGCGCACGCCGTCCGCCAGCGCGCGGCGGTGCGTGTGGAGTCCCGGGTACGACGGCAGCAGCGACGGATGGATGTTGAGCATCCTGCCCTCGTAGCGCGCAACGAACGCCGGACCGAGGACGCGCATGAAGCCGGCGAGGACGACGAGATCCGGCTTGCCCGCATCGATCGCTGCCGCGAGCGCGGCATCGAATGCCTCGCGATCGGCGAATGCGCGATGGTCGATCACCGCCGTCGCAACGCCATGATCGGCAGCGATTTCGAGCGCGCGTATCGCGGGCCGATTGCTGATCACCGCGGTGATCTTCGCGGCGAGCTGGCCGGCGCGTTCGGTCGCGAGGAGCGCGGCCAGGTTGGAACCGCGGCCGGAGGAGAGGACGGTGACGCGCGGAATCGCCATGGCGGGTGGGTGGAAGCAGCCCGGCAACGGGGCTCGCGACGGCCCTAGATTGCCGGCAGCGTCAATCGACGACGACCGTGCCCGGCGCGCCTGGTGCGCGCGGCACGACAAGGCCGACCCGGAAGACGGTTTCGCCGGCGTCGGCGAGGGCCCGCTGTGCGCGTTCCGCCTGGTCCGCGGCGACGACGAGGATCATGCCGACGCCGCAGTTGAACACGCGGTGCATCTCGGTGTCGGCAATGTTGCCCGCTTTCTGCAGCCAGTCGAAGATCGCGGGCCGCGGCCAGCTTTTCCGTTCGAGACGCGCGGCGAGCCCGTCCGGAAACATCCGGTGCGTGTTCTCGACCAGACCGCCGCCGGTGATGTGCGCCATGCCCTTGACGTCGATGCGTTGCAGCAGCGCGAGCACCGGCTTCACATAGATTCGCGTCGGTTCCAGCAACGCTGCCCCCAGCGTGCGTGCGCCGTCGTCTTCGGCGAGCGGAGCCGCGAGGTCGGCACCCGAAACCTCGAGGATCCGGCGGATCAGCGAGAAGCCGTTGGAATGCGGACCGCTCGACGGGAGCCCGAGCAGAACATCGCCTGCGGTGATTCGCGTGCCATCGATGGCCTTGGATTTCTCGACGACGCCGACTGCGAATCCGGCGAGGTCATACTCGCCTGGGACGAACGCATTCGGGTGCTCGGCCGTTTCCCCTCCGATCAGCGCGCAACCCGCCTGCTCGCAGCCGGCGGCAATGCCCTTGATGACGTCGGCCGCCACGGCCACATCGAGCCGTTCGCAGACGTAGTAGTCGAGGAAGAACAGCGGTTCGGCGCCCTGGACCAGAATGTCGTTGACGCTCATTGCGACGAGATCGATGCCGATCGTGTCGTGGCGGTTCAGCGCGAACGCGAGCTTCAGTTTGGTGCCCACGCCGTCGGTGCCCGAAACCAGCACCGGCTCGCGATAGCGTTTCGGCAACTCGACCAGCGCGCCGAAGCCGCCGATCCCGGCCAGCACCTCGGGGCGCATCGTCCGTTTCGCCAGGGGCTTGATCCTCTCGACGAGTGCGTCGCCGGCATCGATGTCGACGCCGGCGTCGCGATAGGAAAGCGGGGACGGCGAGGCGGGAACGGTCGATGTCATGGGGTGCGGGAGACGGGGTGACGTCCGGCGCCGATGCGTGCCCGGATACGTCGGATTGAGGGAAGCCGCGGCGGCGCGGTAAAGTGCGACGCTCGCCCGATTTTACCGGATTCGAAACGGCGAGGGCCGCGGGCGGCGCCGCCCGCGGCTTCTCATCGCATCCCCCAACGTGACCGAACAGCTCGTCTTCGAACTTGCGGCCCCCGAGCCGCCTTCCTTCGGCAATTATCTGCCCGGTCGCAATGCCGAGGCACTTGCCGCGGTGAAGGCGCTGGCGACCGGCGACGCGACCGAGACCTGCGTGGTCCTCTGGGGCGCCCCGGGCGCCGGCAAGACGCATCTGCTGCGCGCGGCGGTCGGCGCGGTCGAGGCGCGTGGCGAAGCGGCGCTGTTCGTCGCGGGCCCCGGGGCACTGCTGGCGCTGGACCCGGCTTACGTTGCGTCCCGCGCCGTCGTCGCGGTCGACAGCCTCGAATCGGCGACACCGGAGGCCCAGGCGCGCCTCTTCACCGGTTTCAACGGACTTCGCGAGGCCGGCGGGCACCTGCTGGTGGCGAGCCGGATTTCCCTGGCGGCCGCATCGCTGCGCGACGATCTCCGGACGCGGCTAGGCTGGGGACTCGTCTTCGAGTTGACACCCCTGGCCGACGCCGACAAGCCGGCGGCGCTCGTGGCCTACGCGCGGCAACGGGGATTCCGGCTGGCCGACGACGTGATCGCCTATCTGCTCGCCCACGGCCGCCGCGACATGGCGACACTCGTTGGCACGCTGGCGGCGCTCGACCGCCATTCGCTCGCTTTGAAGCGACCGATCACCGTCCCCATGCTGCGCGATTGGCTGCAACGCGACCGCCAAGCGGATCGCTGAGCCCGCCTCGGGGTCGGGCGCCCCTGTGTGCTCGCCCGTCCATCGCGTGCCGCGATCGGCCGATGCGCAACGCCGGTCCGCCGGGCTGGCCTGCGAACGAACGGCCCGTTTGTAACAGCAGGTGTCAACCGCTTGGCGCCAGGCGGCGTTAATGGCCTCGAAACACCGATTCCGCGTCAATCAACCCCTTGAAATCGAGGAATAACGGATGACCAAGCTGCTGCTGGCCCTCGTCGTGAGCACTTTCGCCTTGGCAGGCATTGCCCAGACACCCACCACTCCTCCGGCGACGTCCAAGCCGATCGCAGAGACAGCTGCTCCGAAGTCCACAGGCGGCGCGGCAGTGACCAAAGCCGGAGCGGAAGCGCCCAAGGCCGCGGCGACGACGTCGACGACGACATCGACCACGGCGAGCAAGAAGGCGGACGCGAAGGCCAGCAAGAAATCGAAGAAGAAGCCGAAAAAGAAACCGGCCGAAACCCAACCCGCCAATTGATCGACGTGTTGCCGGCGACCATGCGAAACGGGGTTCCCGAATTGCGGCGCGAGGCAAAGGTCGTTATAATTCAAGGGTTTTATCCACGTAATCCGTAACCTAGCAACCCTAACCCAACGCTCGAGGAATACCAGATGAACAAGCTGCTCGTTGCACTGATCGCCGGCGCATTCGCCGCCACGGCCGCCGCGCAAACTCCCGCCCCCGCTGCTGCACCGGCCACCCCGCCCGCCAAGGCGATGGCGCCGGCCCCGGCGGCTGCTCCCGCTGCCGCACCGGCACCGGCCGCAGCGCCGGCGATGTCGGCCGCGGACCAGAAGAAGGCGGATGCCAAGGCCGCTTCGGACAAGAAGGCCGCCGACAAGAAGGCCGCCGCCGACAAGAAGGCTGCCGACAAGAAGGCC
>Ga0209048_10001762_pt1 | contig 21905 bp, 18 predicted proteins | sample FrelakmetCRP12CR_FD_187146 | JGI IMG/M metagenome (GOLD analysis project Ga0209048, IMG submission 187146) | Freshwater lake sediment microbial communities from the University of Notre Dame, USA, for methane emissions studies - CRP12 CR (SPAdes)... | ecosystem: Environmental > Aquatic >... | reverse complement strand
GCGGAGCAGATCTGCCGCCCCGACTTTGATATCGCCGGGCTGCGCAAGCGCTGCTGCCCGGTGCTGCCGGTGCGGCGGAGGGCGCGCGCATGAGCGAGCACGTAGCCGAGGCCAATGAGGTGAACCGCATGCTCGGCATCGCCCGAGCCGGCAGCGACGGAGGGTAGCGACATGGCGAGCGAGAACGTGAAGGCGGCGGTCCGGGAGCACTACGCGAGCATCGTCCGCGAACAGGCCCCTTGTTGCGGCACCGCGGCGCGGATGAGCAGTTGCTGCGGCAGGACGCCGGCGCCGGCCGAGGTGAGCAAGGCGATCGGCTACACGGAGCAGGAGCTTGAGGCGGCGCCGGAGGGCGCAAACCTGGGCCTCGGCTGCGGCAACCCGCTCGCTTTTGCGGCGCTGAAACCCGGCGACGTGGTGATTGACCTCGGCTCCGGCGCGGGCTTCGACTGCTTCCTGGCCGCGAAGAGGGTCGGGCCGGAGGGGCGCGTGATCGGGGTGGACATGACGCCCGAGATGCTCGACCGCGCGCGCGCCAACGCGGCCAAGGACGGCTCCGCCAACGTCGAGTTCCGCCTTGGCGAGATCGAGAACCTGCCGGTGGCGGACGGCACGGCGGACATGGTGATCTCGAACTGCGTCATCAACCTTTCCACCGACAAGCCGCGCGTCTTCCGCGAGGCGCTGCGCGTGCTCAAGCGCGGCGGGCAACTCATGGTGTCCGACCTCGTGCTCGCGCGGCCGCTGCCGGAGAGCGTGGCGCGCTCGATCGCGGCGTACGCCGGCTGCATCGCCGGCGCGATGCTCAGGGACGATTACCTCGCGGCGATCCGCGCAGCCGGGTTCGCCGACGTGCAGGTGCTCGCCGAGACCACGTACCCGATCGGCTCCAGCAGCCCCGACGCCACCGAACTCGCCGTCCTGAACGACCCCAGCATCAGCCATGAGGACCTGCTCGCGGCGGCCGCGGCCGTGATCAGCGTGAAGGTGAGCGCGCGCAAGCCCTAGTGGTGTCCGCGCAGTCTTCGACGGGATTGCTTCGTCGCTGCGCTCCTCGCAATGACGTTATTTCTTCCGGCGGGAGCGGACGATCTGCTCCCCTACGTCGCAACATGGCGCGGTTGGCACGTACGAGGCCGCCTGTTAGCGGCCGTAAGTCATTGATTTTTTTGGTGGAGCCGACGCGGATCGAACGCGCGACTGCCAGAGTGCGACGCTATAAACCCTGAATCATGAATAGCTTAGAGCGTCTTCGAATGCGTGCCAAAGTGCGGGCCACCGCCAACATTTTCACGGCGCCGTTCGTGAAGCCGTTTCGCAGGAGTCGCTACAGCACGAATGACCGCAACGATGCCCAAGCGATCGCCGGCGAGAACCGGTGTTCGCCTATCGTCTGTCCGAGCTGCGTCCCGCTCTGGGAACGCTAGTGGAGATTTTCCGCCTTCCAACGCATCGCCATGAGGATGCGGTTGTAGCCGCTCGGATGGTCAAAGAAGATGAACTCTTCCACCGGCCCGGGCTTGAGCTTGCGGTACTCGCCCAGCTTCAGGTCGACCTCAGCCTCGGCATCGGGCTGGCGGGCGGCGTTCAGGCCGAAAATGTCGGCTTCCACCTCCTGCGTTCGAATCATGGTGTTCGTCACCGGTGTCATCGCGAAGAAGAACACCGACAGCAGCAGCGCAAGCAGCGGGAGCCCGGCGACGTCGGCGATCCCCGCGATCCCCCATCGCGAACCCCACCGCGCCGATGCGCGGTCGAACGACCAGCGCAGGAAGGCGAACCCGATCACGATCAGCACCCCGAACTCGATAATGCCCTTGTGGACGTGGTTGAGCACGTAGTGCCCCATCTCGTGGCCCATCACCGACTCGATTTCGGCCAGCGAGCAGCGTTTCAACAAGTTGTCGTTGAGGGCGATGCGCTGGGTCCCGAGGAACCCGGCAACGTTGGCCGACACTCGGGTGGTCTGCTTCGAAGCGTCCACCACGAACACGTCCGTGGCAGGGATGCCGTTGGCGCGGGCGAGCCTGAGAATGGGGCCCCGGACTGACTCGTCCTTCAGCGGAGTGTATTTGTTGAACAGCGGCTCGATGAAGACGGGAGCGATGGCGATGACGATCACCAAAAAAAGCACGCTTATCCCTGCACCCCACAACCACCAGGTCCGTGGCGCGCGGCGGATCGCGGCGTAGATGGCCATCAACGCCAGCCCACCCAGAATTGCACCGACCAGCAGGCCCTTGGCCTGGTCACCCAGCCAAGGCCCAAAGGTCTGCGTGGCGAGCCCATACTTGTGCTCTCGGAAGAAGCCCTCGTAGACGGTGAGCGGGAAGGACAGTAACGTCGTCACCACGAGGTACTGCAGCCAGTAGAGCGCGGTCTGCAGGCTCGCGATTCGGGTGATCCGCACCGCGAGGTCCCGCATGCGGGCCGACAGCCGCGTTGCGAGCAGCAGAACCGCCACCGCAACGCCGTAGAGGAACCCCCAGAGGTGCAGCCAGTAGCCACCCTCGAAGTAGGCGTCGGAGCGCGCCCGTTGTTCCGGGGTGACCTTGGCCAGATACGCCTCCGTGGCCGCGACCGGGTCGAACTTCGCATTGGACGCGGCGGTGGCAACAGGCTCTGGCTTCGGGTTCGTCTGCTGAGGGCTCGCCGCGAAGACAGCGGTCGAGGCCACGAGCGTTACCCATAGTCCGACCGCGACGAGACGTTTGAGAGCAGTAGGAAGTCTCATTCCAATCTCCTTTTGCACCCCTCGTGCACAGGCGACGCCAGGGTACTGACATGCGATCGTACGCGCTTTTCCTCTTGCGGGTTGCGTGAGGGAGGCTCGTAGGGCGCACGCCGTCTGTCCGCTACGATAGGAATGCCCGCGTGCAGGGCGTGTGTTGGCAAGAGTCACGTGGCCGCGGAGGCCGCGTGGCAAACCGGGGGTGCCAGCGCGTACGGCGCAAACCCTGGCAACAGCAGCGAGGGAGACAGATCATGGCAGGAATCTCGTTGTTTGCACCAACAAAACTCGGCTCATTGCCGCTGCGAAACCGTATCGTAATGGCGCCCATGACGCGCAGCAGGGCGGTCGAGGCCAACACCCCCAACGACCTGATGGCTGAGTACTACGGCCAGCGCGCCAGCGCCGGGTTGATCATCACCGAAGGCACCTCTCCGTCGCCAAACGGGACCGGCTACCCGCGCATCCCCGGCATCTGGTCGCAGGCACAGGTTGCCGGGTGGCGGAAGATCACCGATGCGGTTCACGCACAAGGTGGACGCATTTTCGTCCAGCTCATGCACACCGGCCGCGTCGGCCACCCGCTCAACCTGCCGGCGGGCGCCGAGCTGCTCGCTCCCAGCGCGGTCGCCGCCGAGGGCGAGATGTACACCGACGCCAAGGGCCTGCAGCCGCACCCGGTACCGCGCGCCATGACCGACGCCGAGGTGCGCGCCGCAGTTGAGGAGTACGTTCACGCCTCGCGCTCCGCCATCGCGGCGGGCTTTGACGGCGTCGAGCTGCACGGCGCCAACGGCTACCTGATCGAGCAGTTCCTAAGCCCCCAGACCAACCAGCGCAGCGATGCCTGGGGCGGTTCCGTCGAGAAGCGCCAGCGCTTTGCCCTCGGAGTGGCGAAAGCGGTGGCAGCCGCGATCGGCGGCGAGCGCGTCGGCATCCGCCTCTCGCCCTACGGCGTCAATGCCGGCATGAAGCCCTACCCCGAAATCGAGGAAACCTACGCGACGCTGGTGCCGCGGCTCGCGTCCACCGGCCTGCAGTACGTTCACATCGTGGACCACTCCGCGATGGGCGCACCGACCGTCCCCGAGGAGCTCAAGCGCGCGCTCCGCCGCGAGTGGCCGCGCACCTTCATCCTTGCCGGCGGCTTCGACCGCGCCACAGCGGAGGTCGCGCTCAACGAGGGGCGCGGCGACCTCATCGCGTTCGGGCGACAGTTCCTCGCCAACCCGGATCTCGTGACCCGGCTCGAGCGCGGACTGCCGCTCAACGCGCCGGACTTCGCGACGCTCTACACGCCGGGGCCAAAGGGCTACACCGACTATCCGACGGCGTCCTGATCCGGAGGGCTCGGAGTAGGCTGGCGACTCGCCCGATTCACAGCCGGCCGCACCACGTCACGGATCGCGGCTGCGAGTTGTTTCTGTTGCTTCCAGTCGTGCATTACCGCGAGCGTGTGGACGGTTTCTTCCCACCATTGCATGAGGTGGTGGTGGCCGAGAGCGAGAGGGCCGGGCAGGAGTCAAGCGGGAGCCCCCTCAGGATGTTTGCAGACAAACTGGCCGACAAGGCGACTCGGGTCTGCTCGCACGCGGCCCGGAGGTCCTTTCTGGCGACCCTGGCGATGACGGATCGAGGGTCATTGGGACGCGAAGGGCGCAAATCGGCCCGCAGAACAGGTGAGGCCACCTCTCGGTGGCCCCTAAGTCCTTTGTTTTGTTTGGTGGAGCCGACGCGGATCGAACGCGCGACCTCCAGAGTGCGATTCTGATTTTGGCGGTTTCTCCCGGTTCAGCCTGGTTCATCCCGATCCACTTTGGGACAACGGAAACATCTCAGAGGGCTCAATTTCCCGTCCACTCCAGTCTCCTGTGGTTGATCCTGGTCGGGCGCGGTCCAACGGGGTCTTTCCCGGCCCGAGGGCGCAAAAAGGGCGCAAATTCCACGCCCGTGGTGGCTGGAATATGGAGGAGACAAGATAGGCGCCCTGTTCCTCTGTCGCACCCTCGCAGCTCCTGGGTGCGTCATCGGTTCCGTCAGAACAGTGAGATGCCGGACACAACGAAAACCGGTCCCTTTCCCCGGTCTGAAAATGTGGTCTCGAGTCGGATCACGCTGGCCGCCTGCGGCGCCGGACAGTACCTGCTGAGACTCAGGCGTGGTCTGCGGTCGCCTAGCGGGCCGCTTCGGCGGAGCGAGCCACGCGCCTTTCTGGCTTGGTGGTCAGGCGCTGTTGGCCTATGCTTCCTCACCGTGTCAATCGCGACTCGCAGCCGGAAGGAAACATCGGACCGACTCGCCCGTCGGGCTCTATTCAGCTTCATCCTCACCTTCATCGCGTCCAGGGCGGTTGTCTTCCTCATCATGTCGGGCCGCGTACCGAACATGTTCTTCTTCCTCCACGGGACCCACGTCCATCACCTCAATTACGGCATCTTCCTGCTGGCGACTGTCGCGGGCTACGTCCTCTTCATCCAGCCCGCAGGCCGAAAGGCCGAAGCCGCAGCCTTCGTGTACGGCATCGCCATGGCCCTCACGTTCGACGAGTTTGGAATGTGGCTCCACCTCGGCGGCAGTTACTGGCAGCGCGCCAGCATTGACGCCGTGACGGTTGTCGCGGCGCTCATCGGTCTGCTGGCGTACGCGCGCGCGCTCGAACGCCTCGAGTCACGGCATTTATGGGCGTTCTGCGCCCTCGTCGTCGCGCTCGCCGTTTTCACCGCGGCGGTGTTCTGGGCCGGCGGGCGGATCGGGCACGTTGTCGGCCCAAAACTCGAGGAGCTCGAATCTTCGTCCTCGCCTTAGTCGCGCTCAGCCCTGCGCGAACACCCTGCTGCGGTCGTCTCGATCAGCCTGCTGCCGCGAACCTCGTCCGCCGCGAGTCGCTGGCCGCGGCGCCGGCAGAGGCGCATGGGACACGCGACCGAGAGTAGACTGACCAGGGAGGCCACCCTGATGATGCGACCCTCATTGCGCGTCATGTTGATCCTCGCCGCCAGCCTCGCAGTCACGCTTGGAGCGGTGCGTGCGGTGGGAGCCGCCGCGCCCCCGTCAGGCTCGGTCGACGCGATCGTGCCATCTTCGCTCGACCGGGTCCCCATCCACTACCGCGCCGTGGGCGAGGGAGTGCCGGCCGTGGTGTTGATCCACTGCTGGATGTGCGATAGCGGCATCTGGGACAACGTCGTACCGGAGCTCAGTCGGACTCACCGCGTGGTCACGCTCGACCTGCCCGGCCACGGAAGATCGGGCAAGGACCGCAAGGGCTGGTCGATTGCGGCGCTCGGTGAAGACGTCAAGACCGTGGTTGAGACGCTGCATCTCGACCGCGTGATCCTGGTCGGTCACTCGATGGGAGGCCCCGTCATGCTCGAGGCGGCGCGCCTCATGCCGGGGAAGGTGGTTGGGATGGTCGGCGTTGACACCCTGCTCAACGCGGACGCGAAAAGGGACCCGAAGGAGATTGACGCCTGGTTGGCAAAGATGAAGGCCGACTTCCGCGGCCAGACCCAACAGCTCGTCCACGCGATCGCGGGCAAGTCCTCAGACCCTGCGGTGATCGACCGTGTTGCGGAGAAGATGAGCTCCGGCGACCCCACGATTGGGCTCGCGCTGATGGACAGCCTGCAGCATTACGACGTGAAGGCGGGAATGCAGGGGGCAAAGGCACCGCTGATCGGCATCAACTCAACGATGCGACCGACCAACGTCGCGGCCAATCGCAAGGCCCTGACCCGCTTCGAGCTGCTCCTCTTGCCGGAGGGTGTCGGCCACTTCCCGCAGGTCGAATCGCCCCAGGTGTTCAACCGGCTGTTGGAGCAGGCAATCACATCGCTGGCTCCATAGCTTTGGTACCGGGTGCCGCCTGCGTGCCGTCGCCGTCCGCATAGCCGCGAGCGTGGGCACGCCGTCGTCAAAGGGCATCACCTCACCTCGCGGCGAGATCAGAGCCGCACCATCACCCTGGCCGACGTCAATGAAGTGGATTTGCAGCTTGCCGTTCGCCTGGCCAAGAGCCGCTGAAGCCAGGGCGAACGCCCAAGCAGCCACAAGCAGTCGCGGTTTTGGGCTCATTGTGTGACTTCTTTGTAAGCGCGTGCAGGGACCGCCGCTACTGCTGCATGGTGACCGTCGTCGGATCGTTGGTGATGTTGTCAATCACCGACGCAAACCCGAACACCCCGGACCCCAACTGCACCGTGATCTTGGCGTAGCCACGATCCATCGCCGTCTGCCCAGCCCAATTCTTGAACGGCTGCGTCTCCTGCGCCCACTGGCCTGCGGTCAGACCCACCATGTAGTCCGTGAGCTTGCTCCCCGCACCGTTGAAGAGCTCGACCAGCACCGCCGCATCCCCCGTGCCCGTGTTGACCAACCCGATGTTGCACCGGTACGAGGCGTTCTCGGTCAACCCCGCCAGGTACGCGCTCTGACCCGCACCTAGCCCATTGCCGGTGGTTACTGCCGGGTAGTCCTGCCCCTGCGTGCCGCCTGCGTAACAGCTTGCACTCGACGAGACCTGGTTGTAGCTGCGCGCCGTGACCTTGAGCGGCTGGTCGGAGACGACCTCGATCGCCCCTGAGCCGCTCCCACCAACCTGCCCGACCACATCGGTCAAGATCGACTGCGCTCCGGCCGGCACGAACGCCGCGCCGGTCACGACGCCGCCGCTGCCGAAGAACTTGATCACCACGTTGGTCGTTGCCGTGCCGGTGTTGAGCAGGCCGAGGTCGCTCCGCCACTGGCTCTGGTTGAGGCCGGCGTTGTGGCTCGCCACCGGCACCCAAACGGCGACCACAGTCGGCACCGAGAAGACCCACGCGGCGCCGGCCCAGGAGTTGTCGCCGGCTCCGCCGACGATGGCGGTGGTGGCGTCCGCCGAGAGCGCCACCGACCAGCCCTGATAGGCCATCCCGACCGCGCCTGTGCCGACCAGCTTGCTGCCCTTTTGTGTCCACACCGCCCCGCTGCGAGTGAATACCCACGCGGCGCCGGCACCGGAGTTGTCGGTGTACCCACCGACGATGGCGGTGTTTCCGTCCGCCGAGATCCCGACCGAGTGGCCCTGATTGGCACCTCCGGCGGCGCCCGTGCCGACCAGCTTGCCGCCCTGTTGCGCCCACCCCCCACCGCTGCGCGTGTACACCCACACGGCGCCGACACCGGAGTTGTCGCTGACCCCGCCGACGACGGCGGTGTTGCCGTCGGCCGAGAGCGCCACCGAGAAGCCCTGATAGACATTCCCGACGGAGGCGCCGCTGCCGACGAGTTTGCTGCCCTGTTGCGACCACACCCCACCGCTGCGCGTGTACACCCACGCGGCACCGGCGCCGGAGTTGTCGCCAGGTCCGCCGACGATGGCGGTGTTGCCGTCCGACGAGATCCCGACCGAGTGGCCCTGACTGGCACCTCCGACGGCGCCCGTGCCGACCAGCTTGCCGCCCTGTTGCGTCCACACTCCACCGCTGCGCGTCCACACCCACACGGCGCCGGCATTGGAATTGTCTTGTTCCCCGCCGACGATGGCGGTGTTGCCGTCCGCCGAGATCGCCACCGAGTAACCCTGCCAGGCAGCCCCGACCGCACCGCTGCCGACCAGCTTGCCGCCCTGTTGCGACCACACCCCCCCGCTGCGCACAAACACCCACGCGGCACCGGCGCCCGAGTTGTCGCCAGGTCCGCCGACGATGGCGGTGTTGCCATCGGGAGAGATCGCCACCGAGGAACCCTGCCCCGCAGCCCCGACAGCGCCCGTGCCGACGAGCTTGCTGCCCTGCTGCGACCACGCCCCACCGCTGCGCGTGTAAACCCACGCGGCACCGGCATCGGAGTTATCGCTCTCCCCGCCGACGATGGCGGTGTTCCCATCCGTCGAGATCGCCACCGAATAGCCCTGCCGGGCGGCCCCGACGGTGCCGGTACCGACCAGCTTGCTCCCTTGCTGGGTGAACTGTGCTGCCGTTGCCTGCGCGAGCAACAGCATCCCGACGACCAAACCTGCCTGCCGTGCCATGGTCTCCTCCTCTTGCCGCTCACCACCGGATTAGCGAACACAAGAGTACGCCCAATACGCGGCCAGATTTCGCAGTCTGTGCTGCCGCTGTCCGGCCCGGTTGAGGGAACGATCTGCATCAAGAGGAAGTCGTCGAAGGTCGAGCGCAGGTACCGCTACGACAGCAGCCTGGTCAATGGCGATTCCACCTGGTCAATAGCGTTCGGGTGTGACCTTGCGTCCGGAGCGTTTGGCGACGCGAAGCAAGAGCGGCTTCCAGACCCTGCGGTGCCATTCTGTCGATGACGCCGGTGGAAGATCGAAGGCCACTGGAAAGCGAAGGGCGCAAAAAGGGCACAAATCGGCATTTAGAAGAAGAAGTGGGGCCACCAAAAGGTGGCCCGTAAGTCATTTGTTTTGTTTGGTGGAGCCGACGCGGATCGAACGCGCGACCTCCAGAGTGCGATTCTGGCGCTCTCCCAGCTGAGCTACGGCCCCACTTCGGGCGCGAAGTCTACCATGCACCCTGCTGACGGTAAAGCGCGACGCGGCTACTGGATCGTGATCCGTCCCGAGGTCGAGTTCAGGAGCATCTTGGGTCCCGTTCCGGTGAGCGTGAGCGTGCGCGCCACGGTGTCTATCTTCCCCGTGGACTTGGAGCTGATCTCACCCTTGGGCGCGGCGACGTCGCCGCTGGGATCAGTCCCTGGCGGGAGCGTCACCATGATCGCACCGTTGACTGTCGTGACCCGCACCTCGTCGGTGGCGGCGAGGGCGTCGAAGCCGGTGGTCACGCGGCCGGAGGTAGTGGAGACCGTAATTGGTCCAAGCAGGCCGGCGAGCTGAACGTCGCCGCTCGAGGTGTCACATGTGATGCGGTGGGCGCCGCCGGTGAGGTACGCGCTACCGCTCGCGGTGCGGACGAGCAAGCGCTCGAGCGCGCGTGTGGCCTGCAGCCGGATCGCGCCGGAGGTGGAGCGCGCCTCGACCTCTGGCGCCCACCCGATGAGGGCCAGGGTGCCGGACGCCGTGCGCAGACGCAGCGGGCGCGCCTGGGGGAACTCGCCCTCCACGGTGATGTCGCCCGAGCCGGTCGAGAGATCGGGCACGGTGCCGGTCGGCAACACGAGCTCGATACGCGCGTGGGTCGTCAGGATGCCCTTGAAGAACGAGCTGCCGCTCGGGTCGGGCGCCTCGATGCGCAACTCCTCGGGCTTGTCGGTGATGGTCGGGGTGTGGGCCTTGACCCAGAGGTCGGCCTGGTTGCCGGAGAAGCCGCCGGCGACAACCTCGATGTGCAGCCGGATGTCCTGGATCTCGGCCGCCCGCACGGCGACCTCGAAGCGGCCCGCGTCCACGAGGACGACCTTTCCGGCCGACCCGGGATACGTCTGCGTGATGACCTGGCTCCTCTCGGCGGCGTACGCGCAGCAGCCCAGCAGCAGGCAAGCGGCAGCACCAGCGGTCTGCATTCTCATTGCGGCCTCCTCCCGACGACGTCATCCTAGATGCTTGCAGAGCGCAGGCGCAAGCCGTTTCGCTTGACAGGGCCATCTCCGCCCGCTACGTTTCACGACCTGGGAAGGGCCTGGGCGGGCATAACTCAGTTGGTAGAGTGGCAGCTTCCCAAGCTGCAAGTCGCGGGTTCGAATCCCGTTGCCCGCTCCACGTCCCGGCCCCGGAGGAGCCTTGGCGAAAGAGACAGCCTCTGCGACGTTTGAGCCACGCCCGTCGGCGGGCGCCACCGTGATCGCTCGTGACACGCACTGCGAAGGGCAACTCACGGGCAAGCGACCGGTTCGTCTGGAAGGTTCACTCAAGGGCGGCGTCACCATCGAGGCTGCGTTCGAAGTCGCCGAGGGAGCGCTGGTGGAGGGTGACGTGCAGGCGTCCTCGGTGTGCGTCGCGGGCCGGATCCACGGCAATGTGAGCGCCGCCGGCATGGTGGAACTGCTCGCCACCGCCTCGGTTCGGGGGGACATCGCGACCGCCGCACTCCACGTCCAGGCGGGCGCCCATCTCGAGGGGAACGTCCAGATGCGCGCGCACGCGCCGGAGAAGTGATCGGCCCGGCGCCACCCTCGGACTCTGCTCCTTTGTCCACGGTCTAAGTGATTCATGAACCAAGATATCCTTCACAATTGACGCGGGGGTGTATACTCTCATCCGAGTGAGGTCCGCTGACTGTGAGCAGTCGTACCTCGGTGGAGATCTTCGGCAGGCGCTTCGAGCTGCGCACCTCGGAAGCGGGCGAGCGAGTGGAAGAGCTCGCGCGCTACGTGGACCGGCGGATGCGCGAACTTTCCGAGGTTTCTCCGCACGTGGATACGGCCCGGCTGGCAGTGCTGACGGCCCTCAATATCGCTGAGGAGCTCTTTCGAGAGCAGGAGACCGAACCAGACACGCGAACCGAGCTACTGCGTCAAAAGGTGGAAGGGTTGATCGCAAAGCTGGACGAAGTACTGGCGCCGCACGAAGGCGCTGCGACTTGAAGAGGGAGGCCCCTGCGCGGTTTGTGATGAGCGAACACACAATTGAACCAACACCTATTTGATGGGTTCCGGGTCCCACCCTCCCGAGCAGCCGCATGGTGAGTGACGGGGGGCGGGCAGGATCCACACCTGTGGTTGACAGGTTCAAATGGGGTTGCTCACACGGCCGATTGCGGGGGCCTGCCATCTTCCACCGATGAGGTAGGCCCGGGAGCGTGTCACAGGTTCGCTGAGAGGGGGGACTTGTGACGACCGGCATTCTGATCGCCATCAGCAGTGCCCTTGCAGCCGCACTCGCAGCGCTGGCCGTCATCTGGCTTGTCGGCCGACATGCCAAGGCCGGAATCGAGCGTTCACGCAGGGACGTGGAGCAGGAGACGCGCCGGCTGTTGGTGCGCGCCCAGCAAGAGGCCGAGCAACGGCTGAAGGACGCCGGCATCGAGGCGCGCGAGCGGCTGTTCACGGCGCGCTCTGAGTTCGAGCGCGAGACCCGCGAGGTGCGCCAGGAGCTGCTTGCCGTCGAGGCGCATGTGAGTCAGCTTGAGACGGCGCTCGAGGAACGCGCGCGGCAGGTCGAAAGCCGGGCTGCGGCGACGGACGCGCGTGTCACGCAGCTCGACGAACGCGAGACCACGGTGGCGCTGCAGGAAGACGCGGTTACCGCCGCGATGGCCGAGCAGCGCGCTCTGCTGCAGCGCACCGCCAGCCTCACCACCGAGCAAGCCAAGGCCGAGTTGATGCGCCAGATGGAACACGAGGCGCGCATGGACGCGGCCAAGATCGTCAAGCGCGTCGAGGAGGAGGCGAATCAGGAGGCGACCAACCGGGCGCGGCGCATCATCTCGCTCGCCATCCAGCGCGTCGCCGCCGACCACGTGGCGGAGAGCACGGTCTCGGTCGTGGACCTGCCCAACGATGAGATGAAGGGCAGGATCATCGGCCGCGAGGGACGCAACATCCGCGCGCTCGAGACCGCCACCGGCGTGGACCTGATCGTGGATGACACGCCGGGCGCGGTACTGCTGTCGTGCTTCGACCCGGTGCGGCGCGAGGTTGCGCGTCTCGCGCTCGAGCGTCTCATGGTGGACGGGCGGATCCACCCCGCGCGTATCGAGGAGGTCGTCGCCAAAGTGCAGCAGGAGCTCGACGAGAAGATCTTCAAGGACGGCGAGGCGGCGGCGATCGAGCTCGGCCAGCCCGACTTCCACCCCGACATCCTCAAGCTGCTTGGCCGGCTGCAATACCGCACCTCGTACGGGCAGAACGTGCTCGGTCACTCCAAGGAGGTCGCGTGGCTGGCCGGGCACATGGCGAGCGAGCTGCGCGTTAACGTGCGCGTGGCCAAGCGCGCCGGGCTCATACACGACATCGGCAAGGCGGTGGACCGCGAGATGGAGGGCACGCACCTTTCGATCGGCACCGAGCTGCTGCGCAAGTACGGCGAGTCGGAGGAGCTCATCCACGCGATGGAGTGCCACCACGGCGACGTGGATCCGCGCACGGTCGAGGCGGTGCTCGTCACCGCGGCCGACGCGCTCTCCGCGGCCCGTCCTGGCGCCCGCCGCGAGATCCTGGAGTCGTACCTCAAGCGGCTCGAGAAGCTGGAGGCGATCGCGGCCGATTTCAAGGGTGTGCAGAAGGCGTTCGCGATCCAGGCTGGCCGCGAGCTGCGCATCATCGTCGAATCCGACAAGATCAGCGACGCGGACGCGATCTGGCTCTCGCGCGACGTCGCCAAGCGCGTCGAAGCGGAGCTGACCTACCCGGGCCAGATCAAGGTGACGGTCATCCGCGAGACGCGCGCGGTGGAGTTCGCCCGGTAAGAACAGGGGACTGGGGTCAGGGAAGAGAGACGATCACAGGGGGCAGAGGCGGCGGGGCGGCGTCATTGTCGCCCATGACGGCAGACGCAGCTCTGAAGGCGCGGGGCAAGCCCCTCGCCTGCGTTTTTCCGCCTCGCGCCGCACGCAGCCTGAGCGCTGTCAACGCGCGCCGGGCGCGGCCGGCGGCGGCCCATCCAGTGCCAGAGGCTGGTTGTGGTAGAGCATGTAGCGCGCCGTCTCGTAGATGGCTCGGCACAGCGTGGCCATGGTGCGCGCCTGTTCGGGGTGCGCGGCCGTGACGTCGGTGACCGGCTTGCGGGAGAGCAGATCGTGCAGGGTGTAGCCGGTGCCGTCCCGCGGCATGTGCAGGTAGAAGCGGTCGCTCACGAGGCTGATCTCCGCCCGGCCGAACTGGTCGGTCAAGCCGAACTTGTCGGGCAAGATGAACGCATAGCGCGTGTCGGCAAAGCGCGGATCGAACAGGTCGCGCCCGAACGTGGTGTTGATATGCGGCGTGCCGGTGAGGCTCGCCACCGTCGGCAGTACATCCACCTCGCTCGCGACCGTGTCGATCACCCGGCCCTTCGGTAGCAGCGCGGGTGCGTAGATCAGCAGCGGCACATGGAAGTGGGTGAGGAAGAGATCAACCTCCGACGGCGGCAGGTGCTGCGCCGTGCCGGGCAGGCCGTGGTCGCCGAACATGACGAACACGGTGTTGGCGAAGTACTTTTCCTCCCGCGCGATGCGGAAGAAGAAGCCGAGGCTGTGATCGAGAAAGCGGAACGAGTTGAGCTCGTCGAGCTCGCTGAAGCCGTATGGGCGCAGCTCCTTGTCGCCGACGTGAACGCGCTCGAAGCCGCGATTGTCGGCGGGGATCGTGTACGGGCGATGGTGCCCCGAGGTCTGGATGACGGCGAAGAACGGCTTGTCGCCGAGCCCGCGCAGGACGCGGTTGGCCTCCTCAAACAGGTGCAGGTCGGAGATCCCCCACACGTCCACGCGCGGCGACGTGTAGTTGCCCTCCTCGAACAGCCGCAGGTTGGGCAGGTTGTGCGTGAGCAGGCCGCGGATGTTGCCCCAGTTGGCGCTGCCGCCGAGGAAGTAGAGCTTCTCGAAGCCGTTCCAAGCGTTGACGATGGTGCGCTGGCGTACCACGAGCGGGTTGCGCGACGACGTCTCCTGGCTCTCGATGTCGGGGATGCCGGTAGTTGCGGCGAACACCGAGCGCGCGGTGCCGAACGCCGGCGTGTAGCAGCGCGTGAACAGGATGCCGTCGCGAGCGATCGCATCGAAATTTGGCGTCGGTCGGAGCGGGTTGCCGAACGCACCAACCTTGTAGGCGGCAAACGACTCCAGAAAGATGACCACGATGTTCGGGCGCGAGCTGATCACTCCCACCGGTCGCTCATCGCGCGTGTAGGTGAGGGTGGCACGGTCGGGGCGCGGCACGGCCAGGAACGACGCGACCGTGTCGTAGGCGTCGCGCGTGCGGTCGAGGTCATATCCGGCGGCGCGGTTCTTGAAGGTGTCGAAGAACTGCAACACCGGGTTGAGGGCGAGCTCCGAGACGAAGCTGTTGCTTGAGAAGAACGCCTCGCTCCAGCGCAGCGGGTACCATGAGAACTTGCCGTAGAGGCCGCCGAGCACGACCACCGTGACCAGCAGGCCGGCGACAAAGCGGCGCCAGCCGGCGAGCGCACTTGCGCTTGCAATCGCGCGGCCTCCGAGCAGGGCGCGCACGCCGAACCAGGCGCCAACACCGATGAGCGCAAGCGCGAGAAGCCCTGGGATCATGGGGTACGTTTCCCACATCATGCGCGCCGAAATGAGCGGGTTCTCGAGGTATTGCAGCACGGTCGCGTTGAGGCGCGTCTCCAGGTAGCCGTAGTGGCCGAGGTCCACGAGGTAGGCGAGCACGAGGAAGAGCGCGAGCACGGTGAAGTAGCCGCACCAGAGCCGGCGTGGGCCGACGCGGGCGAACGCGCTCACGGGACGCCACCACGCGAGCAAGAGAAACGGGACGCAGGTCGCGAGCGCGAGCCGGAGGTCGAACTTGAGACCGAGGTAGAAGGCATGCACGGTCAGCGGCCGCGCCGCGGGGGCGATTGGGTCGTCAAACAGGCGCCAGAACACCACCCGCATGAGCGTGAAGAAGAGCATTTCGACGGTGACGATCGCGACCGACAGCCGAAACGTGCGCGGGAGTCGATACCACAGCCTCATGGACACCTCTCGCCAACGTCGTGGCGCGGGTGACCGGCCGCCCATGCCGCCGGTAGGCGTGCGCCGCGGGCGTTGACTCCTGCCATCCTCCTACCACGACGCCGGCGCCGGTGTCAAAGCCGTTCCCAGCCCACCCGCCGACGGGGCGGCAGCGCGCGGGCGCGGCGCTCCGCTACACTGACACTGCTGTGGCAGATAGAGGGCGCTGACGCACGACCATGACTCCGGAACCCGAACCGCAACGTTCGCCGGTGAATCCCAAGCAGAGCCGGGACCATTTCCGCTGGGACGACAAGTCCCACCAGCCGCACGCCGACCTGTCCCCGTGGCAGAAGTTCTGGGCCTCGCGCGCCGAGGCGCTCGCGTTCCTCCCGATCGTGGGCCACGGTGCGCGTCAGCTCGTGCCCGCCGTGCGCCGCTACCGCTCCCTGTTGCGGCAGACGCCGCAGCCGCGCAGGCTGGCGGCCGAGGAATTCGGTCTCACGATCTCGCCCACGCGTTCGACCTGGCCGCGCTACCTGGCCCGGATCGAGGAATTGGGCGTGCGCTCGCTCCTCGTCCGCATTCCGGTGTGGGAGCCGGAGCCGGTGCTCGAGCTTGTCGGCGAGTTCGCCGCGCTACACGAGCGCGGCGCGCGCTTCACGTTTGCCCTGTTGCAGGACCGCGCCGCGGTCACCGACCCGGCACGTTGGGCCGACTTCGTGCTGCGCGCCGCCGAGCAACTTGCCGGGCTGCAGCCGGCGTTTCAGGTCGGGCACGCCTGCAACCGCAAGAAGTGGGGGATCTGGCTGCCGCACGAGTACCGGCTGCTGCTCGAGGGCGCGGCGCCGGCGCGCGCGCGCGTGCCGGGCTGCCGGTGGATCGGGCCGGCGGTGATCGATTTCGAGTACTACTTCACCAACGAGATCCTGCTCTCCGAGCGCCCGTTCGACTTCGACGGCGTGAGCGCGCTCCTCTACGTTGACCGGCGCGGCTCACCCGACACGAAGCAGTACCGGCACTTCGACCTGCGGCGCAAGATCCTGCTGCTCCAGGCGCTGGTCGAGGCGTCGCCACACCCGGTCGTGCCGCTGCACCTGACTGAATTCAACTGGCCGCTGCGCGGTCTGGGCGGGTACAACCCCGCGAGCGAGAGAGTGGCCACGGACGAGGCCGGGCAGGCACGCTACCTGGTGCTGTACTACCTGACTGCGGCGGCAACCGGGCTGGTGGCGGACTCGTTTTGGTGGCAGCTCGTCGCGCGCGGCTTCGGGCTGCTCGACGATGACGACGCCTGGTCCGAACGGCGTTCGTACCGCGCGCTACGGACGCTCCTGGCCAAGGCGCCGGGGCGCATGATCACCGCGCTGCCGGACGCAGTGCGGCCGCTGCGCGGCTTTCTGCTCGACGGCGAGGACGGGGTCACGGCGCTGCTCTGGACGACGGGAACGCCGCTGCCGCTGACGGGCCTGCCCGCGATCTTGCGGCTGTGCGACGTCGCCGGTGATCCGGCGCGGGTGGCAGGAGCGTTCCTGACGCCGGATCCGGTCTACGTGTGCTTCGCTAGCGTCTCCCCGCAGGAGGTCCGGGCGGCGCTGGCCGCCTCGCCCTGACGCCGCCGCTTTCCCAGCCGCTTGTCATCTATGCCCAGTCGGAGTTATCGTACGGGAGAAACGCCACGACACCCGCGCCTGCTGGACCTTCAGGCGGGACGAGGGCGAGTCAAACGGGGGTGTCCGATGCCCACCTACGAATACAAGTGCAAGAAGTGCGGTAAGAAGTTTGAGCTCGTCATGAGCATGAGCGAGCACGAGAGCAAGCGGGTCGCGTGCCCGAAGTGCAAGAGCCGCACGCTCGAGCGCGTCTACTCCGGCTTCTTCGCCAAGACCTCGCGCAAGTCCTGATTCTTGCTTACGCAGCGCCGGCGACCCCGCAACCCGCATTGCACTGGTTTGGTTGCGGCAGGCGGTAGAGTACGCGCATGGAACAGAGCACACCACCGAACCGGGCCACGTTGCGCCGCATCGCTCACCGGGCCATGCTCGAGCGCGGCCTCGAGCCAGACTTCTCGCCGGCCGCTGTGGCACAGCTCGCCAGGGTCCAGGCGGTGCCGTCGCCGGAGAAGGGCGCGCGCGATCTCCGCCAGCTTGCCTGGGCTTCGATCGACAACGACGACTCTCTCGACCTCGACCAGCTCACCGTGGCGCAGGCGCTGCCAGATGGTGGGACCAGGGTGCTGGTCGCGATCGCCGACGTGGACGCGCTCGTGCCGCGGGGCTCGGCGATTGACGATCACGCCCGGACCAACACGACCTCGGTGTACACGGCGGCGGAGATCTTTCCGATGCTGCCGGAGAGGCTCTCGACCGACCTCACCTCGCTCGCTGATCAGCAGGACCGGCCGGCGATCGTCATCGAGATGACCGTGGACAGCGCCGGCGCTTCGACGGGATCGGACATCTACCCCGCGCTGGTGCGCAACCAGGCGAAGCTCGCCTACAACGCCGTCGCCGCCTGGCTCGACGGCCAGGCGCCAATGCCGAGGGCGGTTGCGGCCATCCCTGGCCTCGACGCGAACTTGCGCCTGCAGGATGCGGTGGCGCAGAAGCTGAAGGCGTCCCGGCACGAGCACGGCGCCCTCGACCTGCAGACGATCGAGGCGCGCGCCGTCTTTGATGTGGACGAACTCCGCGACCTCGTGGTCGAGGAGAAGAACCGCGCCAAGGAGCTGATCGAGGATTTCATGATCGCGGCCAACGGGGTCACGGCACGTTTCCTGGCCGCGAGAAACCTCCCATCGCTGCGGCGGGTGGTGCGCACGCCGGAGCGTTGGGAGCGCATCGTCGAGCTCGCCACGCACCTCGGCGAGACGCTGCCGCCCCAACCTGACGCGCGCGCGCTCGAGACCTTCCTCACCAAGCGCAAGGCGGCCGACCCGCTCCGTTTTCCCGACCTCTCACTGGCCGTCGTTAAGCTGCTCGGGGCGGGCGAATACGTGGTCGAAATCCCGGGCCAGGACGCGCCCGGACACTTCGGTCTGGCGGTCAAGGACTACACGCACTCGACCGCGCCCAACCGTCGCTTTCCCGATCTCATTACGCAGCGGCTGCTCAAGGCCGCCCTCGCCGGCGCCGCGCCGCCGTACAGCACCCAGGGACTCGGCGCACTTGCGACGCACTGCACCACGCAGGAGGACAACGCCAACAAGGTCGAGCGTCTGGTCGGCAAAGCCGCCGCCGCAATGCTGCTCGCGTCGCACGTCGGCGAGTCGTTTGACGCGATCGTCACCGGCGCCTCGGCCAAGGGAACGTGGGTGCGCATCTTCAAGCCACCCGTGGAAGGCCGCGTCGTGGAAGGATTCGTCGGCCTCGACGTCGGTAAGCGCGTGCGCGTGCAACTTGTGCACACGGACGTCGAGCGCGGCTTCATCGACTTCAAGCGTATGCCTGACGCCGCCAGGTAACGCTCTGAACGTCGGGAGTTCGACCCTCGTTGGCTCGACCAGACAACACAAAGGACCTTTTGGGGCCGCGGAGGGGCAGCCCTGCCTGTTCCCTTTGCCGATTTGCGCCCTTGGCTCTGCCAACCGGTTGCGTTTCCTGCTAAGGTCACACGCCTGGGAAGTACCGGGATGTCGTCTGTAAGAAGTTCCTTGGAGGATGAAATGGCCGACTACGCAACCATCCGCGCGACCGGCGCTTACCTGCCGCCCCACGAAATCACGAATGCGCAGTTGAAGCAGGATCTCCTGAAGTTCTACCCCAACCCAGAAATGGCGGCCGCAATCAGCGATGCTCTGGACAAGTTCGAGATCAGCACCGGCATTACGAGGCGCTTCTGGTCCGCGGACGACCAGTGCACGTCGGACATCGCGCTTCCCGCCTGCAAGCAGGCTCTCGAGCGGGCCGGAAAGAAGCCCGAGGATGTCGACTTGATCATCCTTGGAACCGATTCTCCCGACGCCATTACGCCTGCGACCTCGACCAATCTTCAGCACAAGCTCGGGGCAGAGAACGCCGGATCGTTTGACGTCGGATGTGCCTGTGCTTCGTTCCCCACCGTCCTTCAGGCCGGGATGGCATTGATGTCCTCGAACGAATACCTCAAGACCGTCCTTTGCGTGGGCGCGTATGGGATGCACAAGCTGACCCACCCGCATGACCCATTCCGATTCATCGTCGGCGACGGCGCCGGTGCGGCCGTGCTCGGACGTTCCAACAAACCCGGTTTCGTCTCGGGCGTTTTCAAGGCGGACGGCTCGTTCTGGGATCGCCAAGGTATCTTCGCCGGCGGGACCCTGGAGCCGGCGAGCGAGAAGGCGCTGAAAGATGGACGCCTCCGCTGCACCTCGCCGGGCAGGTACCCGCCCGACATCAACTTTGAGACCTGGCCGAAGCTCGTCCGAACGGTTGCGGAAAGAGGCCATTTCAACCTCAAGGACATCGACCTCATCATCTTCACGCAGGTCCGCAAGCCCACCATCGTGGACGTGATGAAGGTCCTCGAGCTACCGATGGAGAAGACCTTCACCATCATGGAGGAGCAGGGCTACACCGGGTCCGCTTGCGTCCCCATGGCTCTCGACGCCGCCATTCAGGCGGGACATGCCAAGCCGGGAAGTGACGCACTCGTCGTGCTGATGGCTTCGGGAGTGGGCGGGAACTTCGCGACCTGCGCATTCCGCATGGGCTAGTTTCGCTAGAAAGCGCCTTGAGCCATTGGTTGCATTCCTGTTTGTCGAAAGGAATGCAACCGCGCTCATGCAGCGCCATCCGCCGCGCGAGGATCGCGAGGCGATACGCGGCGAGGCCTGTGCGGTATGCCCCGCCCACCTCAACACCTGTGCCGGGATCGAGCGCGAATGGTAGAGCGAGAGCGAGTGGGAGGAGTTTCGCGCGCGGGCCGAGTGACCTGGAGCTCCGGCCCTTGTGCGTGGCGACTGGGTGTGGTTGCCGTGCCTGTGCGGCAAAACTATGATGCGCGGGAGTGCGGCGACGCGCTGCGGCCGCCGGATCCGGAACGGGGAGCGTGACATGAGCCAGAAGACCGAGCTGCTGGAGGGACTGGGCCGAGCGGTGCTGGAGGGCGATGACGAGGCCGCGGCCAGCGGCGCTCGCGCCGCGCTGAGCGCTGGGCTGGTACCGCTCGAAGCGATCGAGCAGGGCCTGGTACCTGGCATCCGCAAGGCGGGCGAACTCTGGGAGGAAGGGGAGTACTTCCTGCCTGAGCTCGTCAGCTCGGCACAGGCAATGAAGGCGGCGATGGCGGTGCTGCAGCCATTGCTGACCTCGGCAGGCGGTGGTCGGGAGATCGGTCGGGTGGTGATCGGGACCGTGCACGGCGACATTCACGACATCGGCAAGACGCTCGTCGGCACGCTGCTTGCCGCCAACGGCTTTGCGGTCAGCGACGAAGGTGCGGACGTGTCGGTCGAGCGTTTCGTGGCTCGGGCGAAGGAGCTGAACGCCGACCTTGTGTGCGCGTCTGCGCTCCTCACCACCACGATGGCGCAGCAGCGCGCGCTCGTGGCTGCGCTCAAGCAGGAAGGGCTGCGTGCGCGCGTGATGGTGGGCGGCGCGCCCGCCAGTCAGGAATGGGCGCGCGAGATCGGCGCCGACGGCTTCGCCGACAACGCGGTTGCGGCCGTGGCCGTGGCGCGCTCATTGGTTGGCCGATGAACCCGGCCGAGCTGGGCGCACTCGTCGAGAAGCGGGCGCTGCTGCTGGACGGTGGCATGGGCTCGCTGCTGATCGCCGCCGGCCTCGAGCCCGGGCGCGACCCGGTGTGGTGGAACCTGGAGCACCCCGAGCGGGTGGAGGCCGCGCACCGCGGCTACGTCGAGGCGGGCAGCGACATCGTGCACACGAACACGTTCGGCGCCAACTCGGTCAAGTTGCGCAGCGCCGGGCTCGGCGGGCGTTGCCGTGAGGTCAACACGCGTGCGGTGGAGATCGCACGCCGCGCGTCCGGCGGCATGGCGCTCGTTGCGGGCGACATCGGGCCCAGCGGCCTCACGCTGCCGCCGGTCGGCGGCGCAAGCGTGGACGAGCTCCACGATGCCTTTGTCGAGCAGACCGAAGCGCTCGCCGAGGCGGGCGCGGATCTGCTCTCGATCGAGACGATGTTCGACCTGCGCGAGGCGCTGGCCGCACTCGCGGCCGCGCGAGCGAGCGGGCTGGCAGTGCTTGCGTCGCTGACGTTCGAGTCGCGCAAACGCGGCTTCTTCACCATCATGGGCGACGCGCTCGTACCCTCGCTTGCGGCTCTCGCGGATGCAGGCGCCGCCGCCGTCGGCTGCAATTGCAGCGTCGCCTCGCCGGTGATGCGGGCCATGGTCGAGGAGGCATGCGCGAGTGTGCGTGCGCCGGTGGTGGCGCAGCCCAACGCCGGGCAGCCGCGCGTCACCGCGCAGGGCGTCGTCTACGACGCGTCGGTGGAGGAGTTCGCGCGCGACGCGGCGGCGATGGTCGCGGCCGGGGCACGTCTGGTAGGCGGCTGCTGCGGCACCGATCCCTCGTTCATCCGCGCGGCGCGTGCCGCGCTCGACGCGGCGGCGGGCTAGGAGCCTGTCCGAGTAATGGGGCGAGTCGCGCGCAGGGGGCATGCGAGGCGCAGGCAAGGCGCGAGGAGGAAGTCGATGCAAGAGCATCGTCGACGACGAGCAA
>Ga0209048_10001761_pt1 | contig 21906 bp, 15 predicted proteins | sample FrelakmetCRP12CR_FD_187146 | JGI IMG/M metagenome (GOLD analysis project Ga0209048, IMG submission 187146) | Freshwater lake sediment microbial communities from the University of Notre Dame, USA, for methane emissions studies - CRP12 CR (SPAdes)... | ecosystem: Environmental > Aquatic >... | reverse complement strand
AAGCTCGGCGAGCTCGACGAGCCCCGGGCGCGGGCCATCCGCAAGGCGGCGCTCGAGGTGGCGGAGGGACGCCACGATGCGCAGTTCCCGGTGGACGTGTTTCAGACCGGCTCGGGAACGAGCAGCAACATGAACGCCAACGAGGTCATCGCCCGCCTCGCGACCGGCTATGGCGAGGGCTTGGCCGTTCACCCGAACGATCACGTCAACCGCAGCCAGAGCAGCAATGACGTGGTGCCGACGGCGATCCACCTGAGCGCGGCGCTGGCGCTGTCGGAGTCGCTGCTGCCGGCCCTCAGGGAGCTGTCGGCGACCCTCGGCGCCAAGGCGGCCGACGTCGGCGACGTCGTCAAGACCGGCCGCACGCACCTGATGGATGCCATGCCGCTGACCCTGGGTCAGGAGCTCGGCGCCTGGCGCGCACAGGTCGAGGACAGTATCGCGCGCCTGCAGGGCTGCCGCGGCCGCCTGCACTGCCTCGCGCAGGGTGGCACCGCGGTCGGCACCGGCGTCAACGCGCCTCCGCAGTTCGGCGCCCGCGTCGCCGCCGAACTCGCGCGCCAGACCGGCCTCGACCTGCGCCCGAGCGGGAACTACTTCGCCGCGCTGTCTTCGCAGGACACGGCGGTCGAGCTGTCCGGGCACGCGCGCACTCTCGCCGTGAGCCTGATGAAGATCGCGAACGACCTGCGCTGGATGAACAGTGGCCCGCTCGCCGGGCTCGCGGAGATTTCGCTGCCTGCGCTGCAGCCGGGCAGCAGCAGCATGCCCGGCAAGGTGAACCCGGTCGTGCCGGAGGCGGTGGCCATGGTGGCCGCCCAGGTGATGGGCAACGACGCGACGGTCGCCATCGCCGGGCAGTCCGGCAATTTCCAGCTGAACGTCATGCTGCCGCTCATTGCCTACAACCTCCTGCAGAGCCTCGAGCTGCTGGCCGCCGCCGCCCGCGGACTCGCGCGCGGCGTTGTTGCGGGCTTCACGGTCAATACGCGGCAGATCGCGGCAGCGCTGGATCGCAACCCGATGCTGGTCACCGCGCTCAGCCCCGTGATCGGGTATGACCAGGCGGCGGCGATCGCCAAGCGCGCGTATGCCGAGGGCCGCCCGATCCGCGACGTCGCACTCGAGATGACGGACCTCGGTGCCGAGCGTCTGGCGATATTGCTCGACGCAGCGGAGCTCGCCCGCGGCGGCCGGGGCCAGGGCGGAGGCGGCTGAGTGTCCGGCGCGACGGCGACCGAGCGGCTTCGTGAGCGCGTGTCGGCGCGCCTGCGCGGCACGCAGCCCGGCGGCGACCCGCTGGCGGTGCTGCTGCACGGCGTGCCGCCCGAGCATGCGGCGGCGCTGCGCCGGCAGGTCCCGGAGCGGCTCGCGCGGGCGGCGGTGCTGGTGCCGATCGTCGAGCGTCCGGAGGGACTGACGGTGCTGCTGACGCTGCGCGCCTCGCACCTGAAGCACCACGCGGGGCAGATCAGCTTCCCGGGCGGACGCATGGAAGCCCACGACCTCGGGCCGTGGGAGGCGGCGCTGCGGGAGACGGAAGAGGAGATCGGGCTCGCGCGCGAGTTTGTCTCGCTCGTGGGCTACCTGAGCGACCACATGGTGCCCTCGGGCTTCCACATCACCCCGGCGGTCGGGTTCGTCCGGCCAGGTTTTGAGCTGCGTCTCGACAGCACAGAGGTCGAGGAGGTCTTCGAGGTGCCGCTCGAGTTCATCCTCGACCCGCGCCACCACCTGCCGCGCGACCGCGAGTTCAAGGGGTTCACCATCATCACCTACGAGATTCCGTACGAGGGACGCCACATCTGGGGTGCCACCGCGCAGATGCTCGTCAACCTCGCGCGCTTGCTCGGGGAGCCCTGACCATGTCGATCGATCGGCTGCTCGAGGTCATGAAGCGACTGCGCGATCCGCAGCACGGCTGCCCCTGGGACCGAGAGCAGACCTGGGCAACGATCGCGCCGCACACCCTGGAGGAGGCGTTCGAGCTGGCGGACGCCATCGCCCACGGCGAGGCGGGCAAAGTCCGCGACGAGCTCGGCGACCTGCTGTTCCAGGTCGTCTTCCAGGCACGCATCGCCGAGGAGCAGGGACTCTTTGACTTTGCCGCCGTGGCCGAGGCAATCAGCGACAAGCTCGAGCGCCGGCACCCCCACGTGTTCGGCTCCGCAGAGGTAGCGAGCGCGCAGGAGCAGACCCAGGCCTGGGAGGCGCAAAAGGCCTCGGAGCGGCGCGCCCGGGGAGAGGGCACGGGCGCGCTCGATGGCGTCACGCTCGGGCTGCCGGCGCTGACGCGTGCCGCCAAGCTCGGCGCCCGTGCCGCCCGTGCGGGCTTCGACTGGCCGGACCTAGCCGGGGTGCTGGCCAAGGTTCAGGAAGAGGTGGGCGAACTCGAGCAGGCGCTCGACGCCGGTGCGCAGAAGCATGTGCGCGAGGAGCTCGGCGACCTGCTGTTCGCCCTGGTGCAGGTCGCGCGCCACCTGCAGATCGACGCTGAGGTGGCGCTGCGCGAGGCCAACGGCAAATTCGAGCGCCGCTTCCGCAGCATGGAATCCCGGCTGGCGTCCGCCGGGGGGACGATGAGCGCGATGTCGGCCGAGGCCCTCGACACTCTCTGGGTCCAGGCCAAGCACGACGTCGGCTGACCGGGCGATGCCGCACGCGCCACCGGAGGTCCGCGCGAGGCTCGCGGCGCTGAGGCAGAGGATTGACGGCTGCCGGCTTCGCGACCAGCCCCGGCTGCGAGGGGTGCTCGACCGGCTCGCCCGCCGCCCCGAGGCGCTCGACCTTCGCGAGCTCGAGCGTGTGGAATGGCAGGCGGGCAGCTCGCTCGCGCAGGTCGAGGCGCGGCGCGCCTCCATTCCGGAGATTCGCTACGACGAGTCCCTGCCGGTGCACGCGCGGCGCACCGACATCGCCGCCGCGATCGCACGCTCGCCGGTCGTGATCGTCAGTGGCGCGACCGGCAGCGGCAAGAGCACGCAGCTGCCGAAGATCTGCCTGGAACTCGGCCGCGGCGCGCAGGGCATGATCGGCCACACCCAGCCGCGCCGCATTGCCGCCCAGGCTCTCGCGCACCGGCTCGGCGCGGAACTGGGCAGCACCGTGGGCGACCTGGTCGGCTACCAGGTGCGCTTCGTCGACCGCACGAGCCCGCGCACCCTCGTCAAACTCATGACCGACGGCCTGCTGCTGCGCGAGCTCGAGACCGACCCGCAGCTGCTGCGCTATGACACGCTGATCATCGACGAGGCGCACGAGCGCAACCTGAACGTCGACTTCCTGCTCGGCGTGGTGCGGCGGCTCGTGAGCCGCCGTCCGGAGCTTCGCGTGCTCGTCACCTCGGCGACCATCGAGACGCGGCGCTTCGCGGAGTACTTCGGCGGCGCACCGGTCGTCGATGTGGAGGGGCGCAGCTACCCGGTCGAGCTGCGCTACCGGCCGCTGCAGGAGGAGGACGAGGACTCGCCCTCGCTGCCGGAGGCGGTCCGCGGCGCCCTGGAGGAACTCGAGACCGACGGCCGCGGCATCCGCGGCGACGCCCTCGTGTTCCTTCCCGGGGAGAAGCAGATCCACGAGACGCGCGAACTGCTCACCCGCAGCCGGGTCGACTGGGAGGTCCTGCCGCTCTACGCCCGGCTGAGCGCGCCGGAGCAGGAGCGAATCTTCGCGCCGCACACCCGGCGCCGGGCCGTGCTCGCCACCAACGTCGCGGAGACCTCGCTCACGATTCCCGGGGTGCGGTTCGTCGTGGACGCGGGCCTGGCGCGCATCAGCCGCTACAGCCCCAGGGCGAAGTTCCAGCGCCTGCCGATCGAGCCGGTCGCCCAGGCGAGCGCGGAGCAGCGCACGGGACGCTGCGGCCGGGAAGGCGAGGGCATCTGCATCCGGCTGTACGCGGAGGAGGACTTCGCGGCACGGCCGCGCTACACCGATCCGGAAATCCTCCGCACCAACCTGGCGAGCCTCATCCTGCAGATGGCGGCGTTGGGCCTCGGTGCGCCCGAGGACTTCCCGTTCCTCGACGCGCCGGACGCGCGGCTGCTGAACGACGGCTATCGCCTGTTGCAGGAACTGAGCGCGGTCGACGGCGACCGGCGCATCACGCGACTCGGCCGCCAGATGGCGACCCTGCCGCTCGACCCGCGCCTCGCCCGCATCCTCGTCGAGTCGGACCGCAGCGGCTGCCGGTCGGAGGCGCTGATCATCGCCGCCTTTCTCAGCATCCAGGACCCGCGCGAGCGGCCGGCGGAGAAGGCCGAGGCGGCCGACGAGCGCCACGCGCAGTTTGCCGACCCGCGATCCGACTTCATCGGCGTGCTGAACCTGTGGCGAGCCTCGCGTGAGGCTGCGGCCGGCGGCAACCGGGCACTGCGGCACTGGTGCAAGGAGAACTTCCTCTCCTACCTGCGGATGCGCGAATGGGCCGACCTGCACGAGCAGCTCTCGGAGACGGCGCCTGCACAGCGGCCGCAGCCGGCCGCCGAGCCGGCCACGCCGGGCACTCTGCACCAGACGATCCTCTGCGGCTTCCTCGGCGGTATCGGCGTGCTCGACGAAGGACGCGTGTACCTGGGCGCCCGCGATGCGCGCTTCGTGATTGCCCCGGGCACGCCGCTCGCGAAGCGCCCGCCCCGCTGGATCGTCGCCGCGAGCCTGATCGAGACGCAGCGCCTGTATGCGCGAATGGTGGCCCAGGTGCAGCCATCGTGGATCGAATCGGCGGGCGCGCACCTCGTGCGGCGCAGCTACGGCGATGCCGAGTGGGATGCCGCGCGCGGCATGGTGATGGCGCGGGAGACCGTCTCGCTCTACGGACGGATCCTGAGCAGCGGCCGGCGCGTCAACTTCGCGACGGTGGACCCGGCTGCCGCGCGCCGCATGTTCGTCGAGGAGGCGCTGGTGCGAACGCTGCCGCAGGCGCCGTTCGGTTTCCTCGAGCGCAACCAGCGGACGCGGGAGCGGATCGAGCAGGTCGAGTGCTGGCTGCGGCGCCGCGACCTGCTGGCCGCGGAGGAGGGGCTCGTGGGGTTCTACCTCGAGCGCATCCCGCCGGCGGTGGCATCGACGCGCAGCTTCGAGCACTGGTGGCGCCGGGAGGAACGCCGCCGTCCGCACCTGCTCGATGCGCCGGAGTCGGTGTTCCTCGCCGAGCCGCTGCCGGCGGTCCGTCCTCACGACTATCCCGCGACCTTTGCGCTCGACGGCAACGAGCTGCGCCTGAGCTATGCCTTCGACCCCATCGACCCGGACGACGGGCTCACACTCGAGGTGCCGGCGCCCCTGCTGCGGAGCCTTCCGCCTGCGCGGCTCGAGTGGCTGGTGCCCGGCTGGATCGGCGAGAAGGTCGTGGCGTTGCTGCGCGGGCTGCCGAAGGAGATCCGTCGCGAGCTGGTGCCGATCCCGGCCACGGCCGCGGCGTTCCTGGCGCGCCTCAAGGAGGCGGGGACCCTCGGCGAGGGCTCGCTGCTCGAGCGGCTCGCGGCCCATGTCACCGAGCGGGCGGGCACCCGCGTCGAGGCCGCGCAGCTGGCCGCGGTACCGCTCGCGCCGTGGCTCAAGGTCAACCTCCGCGTGCTCGACGCGCAGGGCCGGGAACTGCGGCGCGGACGCGATCTGCTCGGGCTGCGGGAGGAGATTCGCGCGCGCGGCCTCTCCCCGGCCGAGGAGGCTCCCGCCCACGAGTGGAATCGGGTCGGCGTGCGGCGCTGGGATTTCGGCGCCGTTCCCCACGAGGTGAGCGTCCGCAGCGGCGGCCTCTCCCTGCGCCTCTACCCGGCCATCGAGGACTCGGGCAACTCGGTGCGGCTGCGGCTGCTCCCGAGCGCGGAGCTCGCCCGGCGCAAGAGCCGCGACGGCATCGCGCGGCTTGCCGCGCTGGCGCTGCCCCAGCAGCACGAGCTCGTGGTGCGGCGGCTCAGCGGCGACCCCGAATTCAGCCTGCTGGTCGCGGCCGCCGGATTCGGGCGCGGGCTGCTCGCGGAGGTGGCGGACCGCGCGGTCGCCGATGCTGTACTCGGCGCGCAACGTCCGCTGCCGCTCACGGCCACGGAATTCATGCAGGCGCTGGAGTCCGGGCGGGCGGCGGTCGCGGACCGCGGCGAGGCGGTGGCGCGCCTCGTGCGCGTCGTGCTCGCCGCGTTGCAGGAGGCGCGGAGCCTGCTCGGCGTACTCGACGCGCCGGCTTTCGCCGCGGCGCGCAGCGCGACCCAGCAGCAGATCGCGGCCCTTCTCGCGCCGGGCTGGGTTCGCGGGACCCCGGACCCCTGGTTCGAGCAGCTGCCCAAGTACCTGCGGGCGGTCGGCCGACGCCTGCAGCGGGTGCGCGGGGACGTGGAGCGCGACCGGCGCCTGGAGGCGCAGGTCGCGCCGCTCGCGCAGGAGTGGCAGCGGCTCGCGGCGGCGGCCGATGGCGAGCGGGCCGGGGCGGAACTCGATCGGCTGCGGTGGATGATCGAGGAGTTCCGCCTGTCGCTGTTCGCACAGGAACTCAGGACGCTGCTGCCGGTCTCGGCGAAGCGGCTCGAGGAGCAGCTCGGGCTGGCGCGGCGGGAAGCGGGCCGTCTCTAGCGGGCGCGCCCGCTCGCGAGCGGCGCACTAGCCGCGGGGGAGGAACGGCTTGACGATGTCGATCGGCAGCGGGAAGACGATGGTGTTGGTCTTGTCGCTCGCCAGGTCGGCGAGCGTCTGCAGGTAGCGCAACACCAGCGCGTTCGGCTGTGCGCCGAGCACCGCGGCCGCCTCGACGAGCTGCGCGGCAGCCTGCTTCTCGCCCTCCGCGTGAATGATCTTCGCGCGCCGCGTGCGCTCGGCCTCGGCCTGCTTGGCCATTGCGCGGATCATGCTCTCGTCCAGGTCCATCTGTTTGATCTCAACATTCGCCACCTTGATGCCCCAGGCATCCGTGGACTGGTCGAGGATGTGCTGGATGGCGACGTTCAGCTTGTCGCGCTGCGAGAGCATCTCATCGAGCTCGTGCTGGCCGAGCACCGAGCGCAGCGTGGTCTGCGCGAGCTGGCTGGTCGCCTCAAACGGATTGGCGACCTGGATGATCGCCCGCTCCGGATCGACGATGCGGAAGTAGACCACCGCATTCACCTTGACGGAGACGTTGTCGCGCGAGATGACGTCCTGCGTCGGCACGTCGAGCACGATCACCCGCAGGTCGACCTTGATCATGCGCTGGATGAGCGGCACCAGGATGATCAGGCCGGGCCCCTTGACGCCGGTGAAGCGGCCGAACGTGAGCACGACGCCGCGCTCGTACTCGTTCAGCACCCTGAATATCCGCGTCGCGACCACGATCAGCACGACGACGGCGATGGCAAGCGTGGCGATGTCGATCATCGAACGATCCTCCGGGATCAGTCCCGTACGGGTTGCACTTCCAGGATCAGGCCCTTCACGCCGAGGACGCGCAGGCGATCGCCTTCGCACACCGGTTCGCCGCTGACGGCGTTCCAGATCTCGCCGTGCACGCGGACGAGGCCGCGGTGCTCGAAGCTCTCGACGGCCTCGGCGAACTCGCGCAGCAGGCCCTCGGTTCCGCTCACGACCGGGCGGCGTCGGGCGTGCACGGCGAAGGAGACGATGCCGAGCAGCAGCAAGGCCCCGGCGAGCGCCATCGCCCCGATCAGGGTGCGCGCGATGCTGAAGCCGGGCACGTGCCGGTCGAGCAGCATGATGGAACCGATGACGAAGGCGGCGATCCCGCCGAGCCCGAGCGCCCCGTAGGAGGGCACGAAAGACTCGGCCACGATCAGCAGGACGCCGAGGCCGATCAGGGCCAGGCCCGCGTAGCTGACCGAGAGCACCTGGAAGGCGAACAGTGCGAGCAGCAGGCAGATCGCGCCGACCACGCCGGGCAGCACCGAGCCGGGGTGGTAGCCCTCGAGCAGCAGGCCGTAGATCCCGATCAGCATGAGCAGGTAGGCGACGTTCGGGTTGGTGATCAGCGAGAGCAGCTCGGTGCGCCAGTCCGGCTGCACCTCGCGAAGCACGAGCCCGGCCGTGTGCAGAGTGACCTCGCGGCTCCGGAGCTTCACGCTGCGGCCGTCGATGGCCTTGAGCAGCTCCGGCAGGTCGGTGGCGATCAGGTCGACGACGTGGTTGTTGAGGGCTTCCTGGGCCGGCAGGCTCGCGGCGTTGCGCACGGCCGTCTCGCTCCACTGTGCGTTGCGGCCGCGCAACGCGGCGAGGCCGCGGATGTAGGCGGCCGCGTCGTTGATCACCTTGTGCTCCATGGCGTCGCCCTTCGGCTGTGCCTCGCCGCCCGTGCCGGCCGGTGGCGGGCGGCTGGGTGCGCCGGCGCCGAGCTGCACCGGTGTGGCGGCGCCGAGGTTGGTGGCTGGGGCCATGGCCGCGACGTGGCTCGCGTAGAGCAGGAAGGTGCCCGCGCTCGCCGCGCGCGCGCCGCTCGGGGCGACGTAGGCGACCACCGGTACATTGGAGGAGAGGATGGCCTGCACCATCTGGCGCATGGAGGTGTCGAGGCCGCCGGGCGTGTCGACGGTCACCACCACCAGCGCGGCGCCGTCCGCGTTCGCGGCGCGCAGCTGGCGGACGAAGAAGTCGCTGGTGGCCGGGCCGATCGGGCCAGTCACCGGGATCAGCACCCCGCTCGGCCCGGCCGGTTCCCCGGCCATCGCCACTGCGCCCGGCCAGGCCGCGAGGGCGACCAGCAGCCAGCGCCAGGCATTGTGCGGCAATCGCTCGATCATGAGGCGGATCATACAGCGGTCCGCGGTGGGCGGCCGTCACCTATACTTGGCTGGTTACTGCGGCGGTCGGATATGTCGGCAAATCGATTCACACATTTCTGCGCTCGGGCGGCAGGCGTGATCCTGTTGACGGGCTGGTCCACTGTGTCGGAGGCGCAGGCGCCCTCGGCAGCGCCGGTGGCGACGCCCAGGCCGGAGTTCAAGGTTCAGCAGCTGCGCCCGGGCCTGCACGTGCTGCTCGGGCAGGGCGGCAACGTGGCGGTGTGGTTGGGGCCGGATGGCGTGCTGCTCGTCGACGACGGGCTCGCCGCCACCGCGCCGCAGCTGCTCGAGGCGGTGGGCAAGATCTCGCACGCGCCGATCCGCTTTGTCGTCGACACGCACTGGCATCCGGACCATACCGGCGGCAACGAAGCGCTGGCCCGGGCGGGCGCCGTCATCGTCGCGCACGAGAGCGTTCGCGAGCGACTCGGGCTGGCGCAGCTGGACGACGAAACCGACAGCCGTAGCGCGCCGCCGCCGCCGGCGGCGCTGCCGGTGGTGACCTTCGCCAGCACCGCGGCGATCTACCTCGATGGCGAGCGTGTCGACTTGGTGCACGTGGCCGATGCGCACACCGACGGCGACGTGATCGTGCGCTGGCAGACGGCCAACGTCGTTCACCTCGGCGACCTCTTCTACAACGGGGGCTATCCATTCATCGAACTCGCGAGCGGCGGGTCCCTCGCGGGCATGGTGGCCGCGATTGAGGCCACGCTCGCGCGCACGGACGCGCAGACGATCGTCATCCCTGGGCACGGCCCGGTCGCGACGCGCGCGGAACTCGCCGCCTATCGCGACATGCTGGTGGCCGTCGGCAAGCGCGTGCGGGCCGCGGTCGAGCGTGGCCAGAGCCTCGAGGAGGTGCTGGCCGGGCGGCCGACCGCGGACTTCGACGAACGCTACGGCAAGGGCGCGGCGAGCCCCGAGCGGTTCGTGCGCACCCTCTACCGGGAATTCACGGGCGGCCGCTCAGCCCGCTAGGTTGAAGTTGATGCCCTGCGCCAGGGGCAGGTCGGTGCCGTAGTTCACGGTGCAGGTCTGCCGGCGCATGTAGGCCTTCCACGCGTCGGATCCCGACTCCCGGCCGCCGCCGGTGTCCTTCTCGCCGCCGAACGCGCCGCCGATCTCGGCACCGGAGGTGCCGATGTTGACGTTGGCGATGCCGCAGTCGGACCCGCCGGCCGACAGGAAACGCTCCGCGTGCTGCAGCCGATCGGTGAAGATCGCCGAGGACAGGCCGTGCGCGACGTCGTTCTGGCCGGCGATTGCCTCCTCGAGCGTGCGGAACGGGATCAGATAGAGGATCGGCCCGAAGGTCTCGGTGCGGACGATCTCCCAGTCGCCGCGGGCGGCAACGATCGTCGGTTCGACGAAATGCCCAGGACCAGGGCGGCGCTTGCCGCCCGCAATCGCGCGTCCGCCGCTCGCGACCGCCTGCGCGACGGCGGCCTCGAAGCGGGCGACCGCCGCCGCGTCGATCAGCGGTCCCATGAGTGTGCCCTCGGCGAGCGGGTCGCCGATGCGCACCTGCCGGTAGGCCGCGGCGAGGCGCTTCTCGAGCTCCGCCATCCGCGACTCGTGCACGAACACGCGGCGCGTGGTCGTGCAGCGCTGGCCCGCGGTGCCGACGGCGCCGAAGGCGATCGCCGGCACGGCGAGGTCGAGGTTGGCGAACTCATCGACGATGATCGCGTTGTTGCCCCCGAGTTCGAGCAGGCACTTGCCGAGCCGCTTCGCGACGCGCACGCCGACGTCGCGGCCGATCGCGGTCGAGCCGGTGAACGACACCAGGTCGACGCGGCGATCCTCGACGAAGCGCGTGGCGAGCTCCGTGCCGCCGTCAATGAACAGCTGGAAGATGCCAGGCAGTCCGTTGCGCCCGAGGACGCGGTTGCAGATGTGCTGCACGGCCACCGCGCAGAGGGCCGTCTTCGGCGAGGGCTTCCACACTGTGACGTTGCCGCAGATCGCCGCGAGGAACGCGTTCCACGACCACACGGCCACCGGGAAGTTGAAGGCGCTGATCACGCCGACCACGCCGAGCGGGTGCCACTGCTCGAACATGCGGTGGCTCGCGCGTTCGGAGTGCATCTGCAGGCCGTAGAGCATGCGCGACTGGCCGACGGCGAAATCGGCGATGTCGATCATCTCCTGCACCTCGCCGTCGCCCTCGGCCTTGATCTTGCCCATCTCGAGGGAGACCAGGCTGCCGAGCGCCGATTTGTGGCGGCGCAGCTCCTCGCCCATCAGGCGGACGGCCTCGCCGCGCTTCGGCGCAGGCACCGAGCGCCAGAGCCGGGCGACCTCGTGCGCCGAGGCGAGCACCTTCTCGTACTGCACGGGCGTGGTGGCGAGCACGCCCGCGATCCGCTCGCCCGTGCTCGGGCTGAAGGAATCGATGCGAGGCGCAGCGGGGTCGGTGAGCCAGCCGCCGTCCGCGCTCCAGGTGCCTGGGTTGATGTCCTCGAGCCCGAGGCTCTGCAGCAAGGCATTCATCGGTCGGTCCTCTGCACGAGGCGCTGGTGCCCGGCCTGGCCGGCGGCGACCATCCGCGCGGAAACCTCCTTCGTGCCGCCGTCCGCGTAGTGCCGGCCGAAGCGGTTCGCCAGCACCTCGACGAGGCTGAAGTCCTCCTGGCGGACGAAGCCGCGGTAGCGGGTCGGATCGCGCAGCACGAGGTCCACCACGGCGGCGATGCCGGCGGCGGTCGTTACCTGGATGGCCGACCACAGCCGCCCGGCGATGACCTGCGGGTAGATCTTGCTCACGTAGTTCTCCTCGCGCAGCTCGCCGTCCTGGCGGCCGGCGACCGCCACGTAGACGATCACCACGTCCTGCAGCGTCTGCGGCACGGCGTTCTCGAGCACCCGCTTGAGCGTCGCGCGGTCGTGGTTCAGCTTCAGGTCGTTCATGAGCAGGCGCATCTGGCCGCAATGCCCGGGGTAGCGGATCGTCTTGTAATCCATGGTCTGCGCTCGCGCGCCGTAGGTGTCGCCCAGGGAGCCGAGCCCGCCGGAGGTGTTGAACGCCTCGTAGGGTGTGCCGTCGATCTCGATCTCCTCGAGGCCCTCGAGCGGCGCCACTTCGACGGCGCGGCCGTCGACGATCGCCTCGCAGGGGTTGCCGTACTCGTTGATGAGGCCCTCCGTCGACCAGGTGAGGGAATACTTGAGCACGTTGTTCGGGTGCTGCGGCAGCGCGCCCACGCGCAGCTTGACGCTGCGCAGCTCGTCGAAGTGCTGGATGAGCGCGTTGGCGGCGATGCTGATGAAACCGGGCGCGAGCCCGCACTGCGGCACGAACGCCCGGGCGGAGTCGGCCGCGAGGTTGCGCACCGCGCGGGTCACGGCCACGTCCTCGGTCAGGTCGAAGTAGTGCGCGTTCACGCGCCGGGCGATCTCGGCCACCTTGACGTTGCAGTAGAAGGGCAGGCTCGAGATGACCGCGTCCACGGGGTGGCGGCGCAAGTGCGCTTCGAGGGCGGCGGAGTCCTGCGCGTCGAAGGCATGGGCATGCAGGTGCGCTAGCCCGTGCGCCTGCACCACCGCCCGGGCGGCATCGGCATTGACGTCGGCGACGTGGACTTCGTAATCCCCGCAATCGGCGAACAGGCCGGAGATGAGGGCGCCGATTTTGCCTGCGCCGAGGATGAGGACCTTGTGCATGATGGCTCCTGGTGGGGCTGCCCGTTCCGGCCTCCGCCCGGCGGGAGGAACGGCGCGCCCGCGTTGTTCTGAGGGGCGCGATTCTGACGAAACGGCAGGCCGGCGTCACACCCCCATTTCTTTTGCAGTGCAAAGTTTCCGGTTACCATCAGCCGATGAGTGCCGCACCTCCCTCGGCCGACTGGGCCCCCGACAGCTGGACCGCGCACCCGGCCGAGCAGCAACCCGTGTACCGTGATGCCGCGGCGCTGCGGCGCGCGGTCGCCTCGCTGAGCCGGCTGCCGCCCATCGTCGTATCGTGGGAAATCGAGGCGCTCAAGCAGCAGATCGCCGCCGCGCAGCGCGGCGAGCGCTTTGTGCTGCAGGGCGGGGACTGCGCTGAGTCCTTTGACGACTGCGAGTCCGCGCAGATTGCCCGCAAGCTGAAGATCCTCCTGCAGATGAGCCTGGTGCTGCTGCACGGCCTCAAGAAGCCCGTCACCCGCGTTGGGCGTTTCGCCGGCCAGTACGCCAAGCCGCGTTCCTCCGACACCGAGACCCGGGACGGGGTTACGCTGCCATGCTACCGGGGGGATCTCGTCAACCACCCGGGCTTCACGGCCACGGAGCGCGAACCGGATCCGGAGTTGCTGCTGCGAGGTTACGAGCGTGCCGCGCTGACGCTCAATTTCGTGCGCGCGCTGATCGATGGCGGATTTGCGGACCTGCATCACCCGGAGTATTGGGACCTCGGCTTCGTGAATCAGTCCCCGTCGCGTGACCAGTATCGGCAGATCGCCACCTCGATTGCCGACTCGCTCGATTTCTTCGAGGCCATGAGCGGCAGCCGCGTGCACGAGGCGAGCCGGGCGCCGTTCTACGCGAGCCACGAGGCGCTGCACCTGCTCTACGAGCAGGCGCAGACCCGCTACATCCCGCGCCAGGGGCGCTGGTACAACCTCTCGACGCACCTGCCCTGGATCGGGATGCGCACCGCGGAGCTCGGCGGCGCGCACGTTGAGTACTGCCGGGGCATCGCCAACCCGGTCGGCGTTAAGGTTGGCCCCAAGATGGATGCCGCGCGGGTGCAGGGGCTGTGCGAGGCTCTCAATCCCCGGCGCGAGTACGGCCGGCTGGTGCTCATTCACCGGCTGGGCGCCCGGCAGGTCGAGGAACGGCTGCCGCCGCTCGTCGCGGCGGTCCAGTCGACCGGCATCCCGGTGCTGTGGATGTGCGATCCGATGCACGGCAACACGGAAACGACGGCGTCCGGTCTCAAGACGCGGCGCTTCGACAACATCCTGACCGAGCTCGAGGCCTCCTTCCGGGTGCACAAGGCCTCCGGCAGCACGCTGGGCGGCGTGCACTTCGAGCTCACCGGAGAGGACGTCACCGAGTGCACGGGCGGCGCGCGCGGACTCGTCGACGGCGATCTCGCGCGCTCCTATCGCTCGCAGGTCGATCCCCGGCTCAATTACGAACAGGCGCTCGAACTCGCGATGCGGATCGCGGCGTACGCCCGCTCGGTCTGAGACCGCGACCGGCGGCGAGTACGCGCTCGGCTTCAGCGCGGGGCACCTCACGCCACTCACCCGGCGCCAGCCCCTCGACCGACCACGGGCCGATCGACCAGCGCACGAGGCGCAGCGTGGGCAGGCCGATCGCGGCCGTCATGCGGCGAACCTGCCGGTTGCGACCCTCGCGCAGGACGATCTCGAGCCAGGCGGTCGGCACGGACCTGCGCTGGCGGATCGGCGGGTCGCGCGGCCACAGGCCGGCCGGCTCGGCGATGCGGCGCGCCGGAGCGGGGAGGGCCGGCCCGTCCTTGAGCAGCACGCCGCGCCGCAGCGGCTCGAGCAACGAGTCCTCTGGGTCGCCCTCGACCTGCACGCGGTAGAGCTTGGGCAGCGGCGAGCCCGGCTGGCTGATGCGGGCCTGCCAGGGGCCGAAGTCGGTGAGTATCAGCAGCCCCTCGCTGTCGAAGTCGAGTCGTCCGGCGGGGTAGACGTTCGATGCCGGAATGAACTCGGCGAGGCAGCGCCGGCCGTCGCGGCTCGTGAACTGCGACAGGACCGCGAAGGGCTTGTTGAAGAGCAGCAGTCGCATTTCAGGGGTCCTCGAGGTCCCGGATTGTGGCGGGAAAACCGCACTTGCCGGGCTCGAGTCGCAAGTCTATTCTGTTTGGTGCAGTGCAATAATCCGTCGTCAGCCCGCTGCGGCCGGCTGGCCACGGGTTTCAGCCATGGAGTCTGTCTTGAGTACACAGCAGAAGCTCGATCTTCCGGCGGGCTGCGAGGTGCTTGCGACCTCACGTCCGGGTTTTGAGTCGATCCTGACCCGCGAGGCCATGGAATTCGTGGTCGAACTGGCGCGTAAGTTCGGGCCGCGGGTCGGCGAGCTGCTCGCCCGCCGCGAGGCCCGCCAGAAGGAGATCGATGCCGGGAAGCTCCCGGACTTCCTGCCGGAGACCCGCGCCATCCGCGAGAGCGAGTGGCGGGTCACCCGCATCCCGGCCGACCTGCAGGATCGCCGCGTCGAGATCACCGGCCCGACCGAGCGCAAGATGGTCATCAACGCCCTCAACTCGGGCGCCAAGGTGTTCATGGCGGACTGCGAAGACTCCATGACGCCAACCTGGGACAACGTCGTGCAGGGCCAGATCAACCTGCGCGACGCCGTGGCGCGGCGCATCGAGTTCACGAGCCCGGAAGGCAAGGTGTACCGGCTCAACCCGACCATCGCCACGCTGATCGTGCGTCCGCGCGGCTGGCACCTCTACGAAAAACACATCCTCGTCGACGGCAAGCAGATTCCCGGCGCGTTCGTCGATTTCGGTCTGTACCTCTGGCACAACCACGCGGAGTTGAAGCGCCGCGGCACGGGGCCGTATTTCTACCTGCCGAAGACCGAGAGCCACCTCGAGGCGCGGCTGTGGGCTGAGGTGTTCAAGTACGCCGAGGCGCGCCTCGGGCTCGCGCCGCAGACCATCAAGGCGACGCTGCTGATCGAGGTGATCCTCGCCGCTTTCGAGATGGACGAGATCCTCTGGGAGCTGCGCGACTACATCGTCGGCCTCAACTGCGGCCGCTGGGACTATATCTTCAGCTTCATCAAGAAGTTCAGCCACTATCCTGACAAGGTGCTGCCGGAGCGCGGGCAGGTCACGATGACCACGCACTTCCTGCGTTCCTACTCGAAGCTGCTGATCAAGACGACCCACCGCCGCGGGGCCTTCGCCATGGGCGGCATGGCGGCGCAGATCCCGATCAAGGGCGATCCGGCGGCGAACGAGGCGGCGATCGCCAAGGTGCGCGCGGACAAGGAGCGCGAGGCGGGCGACGGCCACGACGGCACCTGGGTGGCGCACCCCGGGCTCGTTCCCGTCGCGGTGGAGGTGTTCGACCGGCTGATGCCGACGCCGAACCAGCTGCACCGCAAGCTCGAGGACGTGCAGGTCACCGCACGGGATCTGCTCGCGATCCCGCCCGGCACCATCACCGAGGCGGGCCTGCGCAACAACGTCGACGTCTCCATCCAGTACATGGCCGCCTGGCTCGGTGGCAACGGCTGCGTGCCGATCCACAACCTGATGGAAGACGCCGCCACGGCGGAGATCTCCCGCTCCCAGATCTGGCAGTGGATCCACCATCCGAGCGGTGTGCTGGACGACGGCCGCAAGGTGACGGTGGAGCTGTTCCGGCAGATCATGCGGGAGGAACTTGCGAAGCTGCGCACCGGGCCCGGCGAGGCGGCGTTCGCCAAGGGGAATTTCGAACGGGCGGCGAAGCTCATCGACGGCATCACGACCGCCGATGCGTTCGAGACGTTCCTCACGCTGCCGGCCTACCGGGCGATCGATTGAATTTGCAACGCTGGATTTCGCTCAAACGAGGTAAGAGCACATGACGACCCAGGCAACCGAACTGCGCAAGGACTGGCAGACCAATCCGCGCTGGAAGGGCATCAAGCGCGCGTACAAGGCCGAGGACGTCGTCCGTCTGCGCGGCAGCGTGCAGATCGAGCACACGCTTGCGCGCCGCGGCGCCGAGAAGCTCTGGAAGCTCGTTAGCGAGGAGCCGTACGTGAACTGCCTCGGCGCGCTCACGGCCGGGCAGGCGATGCAGCAGGTCAAGGCGGGCATCAAGGCGATCTACCTCTCGGGCTGGCAGGTCGCGGCCGACAACAACTCCTACATGTCCATGTACCCCGACCAGTCGCTGTACCCGGTCAACTCGGTGCCGCAGGTGGTCGAGCGCATCAACGCCACGTTCAAGCGCGCCGACGAGATCCAGTTCGCCAAGGGCATCGGCCCGCGTCATGAGGATTACGTCGACTTCTTTGCGCCGATCGTCGCGGATGCGGAAGCCGGCTTCGGCGGCGTGCTGAACGCCTTCGAGCTGATGAAGGCGATGATCCGCGCCGGCGCCGCGGGCGTGCACTTCGAGGACCAACTGGCCTCGGTGAAGAAGTGCGGACACATGGGCGGCAAGGTGCTGGTGCCGACCCAGGAGGCGGTCCAGAAGCTGCTCGCCGCTCGATTCGCCGCCGACGTGATGGGCGTGCCGACGATCGTGCTGGCGCGCACCGATGCGGAAGCGGCCGATCTGCTCACGAGCGACGTGGACGACAACGACAGGCCGTTCTGCACGGGCGAGCGCACGCCCGAGGGCTTCTATCGCACCCGGCCGGGCGTCGAGCAGTCGATTTCCCGCGGCCTGGCCTACGCGCCGTATGCCGACATGGTGTGGTGCGAGACGGGCAAGCCGGACCTCGCCTTCGCGAAGAAGTTCGCCGAGGCGATCCGCAAGGAGTACCCGGGTAAGCTGCTCGCCTACAACTGCTCGCCGAGCTTCAATTGGAAGAAGAACCTCGACGACAAGACCATCGCCAAGTTCCAGCGTGAGCTGGGCGCGATGGGCTACAAATACCAGTTCATCACGCTGGCGGGTATCCACTCGATGTGGTTCAACATGTTCGACCTCGCGCAGGAGTACGCGAAGCGCGGCATGACCGCCTACGTCGAAAAGGTGCAGGAACCGGAGTTCGCCGCGCGCGACCGCGGCTACAGCTTCGTCTCCCACCAGCAGGAGGTGGGCACCGGTTACTTCGACGACGTCACGCAGGTGATCCAGGGCGGCCACTCCTCGACGACGGCCATGCACGGCTCGACCGAGGAGGAGCAGTTCCAGACGGGCACCGGCCATCACTGAGACGCCGCGGGACGGTTGACTTGAAGGCGACGGCCCGGGCAGGGTGAACCTGCCCGGGCCTTCTCTTTTCTATTCGTTCCAGGGGCACGACGGCATGAGGCAGTTCGACCCGGCCTGCACCGCCTGCGGGCGTCTCGCCGAATTTCTTGCGGCGAGCCGCGCGGCCTACCCGGCGTACCACTGCGCGCCGGTCGCGCCGTTCGGCGCGGGGCGGCCGCGGCTGCTGGTCGTGGGCCTGGCGCCGGGCCTGCACGGCGCCAACGCCACGGGTCGACCGTTTACGGGCGACTACGCCGGTATCCTGCTCTACGAGACGCTGCACGCATTCGGCTGGGCGTCGAAGCCGAAGTCGGTGTCGCGCGAGGACGGCCTAGAGCTAACGGGCTGCCGCATCACGAACGCGGTGAAGTGCGTGCCGCCGCAAAATCGGCCGACGCCAGCCGAGATCCGCACGTGCAACCGCTACCTGGCTGCGGAGATCACCGGCCTTGAGGCCGGGACGGTCATCCTCGCGCTCGGGGCGATTGCGCACGGCGCGGTGCTCCGAGCGTGCGGGCTGAAGGCCGGCGCCGCGAAATTCGCCCACGGCGCGGAGTTCGCCCTGCCGCGCGGCCTGCACCTCATCGACTCCTACCACTGCAGCCGCTACAACACCTCCACCCGGCGCCTCACGGCGCAGATGTTCCGCGCGGTCGTCGGGCGGGCGACAGAGTGGGCGAGGGCGGGTCCGTGAGCGACGCCCCGTTCGACCTGCCGAGCTTCCTCGCCTCCCTGCCGGCGAAGCCGGGCGTGTACCGGATGCTCGACCGCGGCGGCGGGATTCTCTATGTCGGCAAGGCACGACATCTCAGGAATCGCGTCTCGAGCTATTTCCACGGTCGCGCACACGCCGAGAAGACCCAGGCGCTGCTGGCCCAGGTCGCGCGGATCGAGGTCACGGTGACGGCCTCCGAGACCGAGGCGCTGCTGCTCGAGTACAATCTCATCAAGCGGCACCGGCCCCGCTACAACGTCCTGCTGAAGGACGACAAGAGCTTCCCCTTCATCCACGTCTCGGGCCACGAGTTCCCGCGCATCGCCTTCTATCGCGGCGCGAAGCGGCTGCCGGGGCGTTTCTTCGGTCCATACCCGAGCACGGTGGCCACCCGCGAGACCTTGCTGCTGCTGCAAAAGCTCTTCCGGCTGCGGCCGTGCGAGGACACGTTCTTCGCTAATCGCTCGCGGCCCTGCCTGCAATACCAGATCGAGCGCTGCAGCGGACCGTGCGTGGGCCTCGTCTCCCGCGAGCAGTACGCGCAGGACGTGGCCGACGCGGTCAAGGTCCTCGAAGGACGCAATACCGAGGTCATCGCCGACCTCGGGCGGCGCATGGAGGAGGCCTCCTCGGGACTCCTCTTCGAGCAGGCGGCACGGCTGCGCGACCAGATCTCCATGCTGAAGCAGATCCAGGCAAGCCAGTCGATGACGCGCATCGCGGGGCAGGACATCGATGCCGTGGCGATCGCCGGGGAGGCCGGAGAGCACTGCGTCGCGGTCGTCTACGTGCGCGGCGGTCGCAACCTCGGCAGCAGCAATTTCTTCCCCAAGGGCGGCCTCGGCGGGCAGCCCGAGGTGCTGGCGGCGTTTCTCGTCCAGTACTATTTCGCACGGGAAGCGCCCGCGGAAATCCTGGTCAGCCGGCCGGTGGAGGAAGGGGACCTGCTCGAGGCCGCGCTCAGGGAGCGATCGGGTCACGGCGTGCGCATCCGCAGCAACGTGCGCGGGATGCGGGCGCGGTGGCTCGAGATGGCCCGAAGCAACGCCGAACTCGGGCTGCGCATGCGCGCCTCGAGCAGGGCCACGATCGCCGAGCAGCTCGCGGCCGTTGGCGAGCAGCTGCAGCTCGGCCGCACGCCCCAGCGCATCGAATGCTTCGACGTCAGCCACTCCATGGGCGAGTCGGCGGTCGCTTCCTGCGTGGTGCTCGGACCCGACGGCCCGATCAAGAGCGACTACCGTCGCTTCAATCTGCGCGACCTCACGCCCGGCGACGACTACGCGGGGATCGCGCAGGCGGTGGAGCGACGCTTCGCGCGCATCCTGCGAGGCGAGGCACCGACCCCGGATCTGCTGCTCATCGACGGGGGTCCCGGGCAGCTGCGCGCGGCGCTAGATGCGCTCAACAAGCTCGGCGCGAGCGATGTCCGCGTGGTCGGTGTCGCAAAGGGTGCCGACCGCAGGGTGGGGCAGGAGCGGCTGTTCTTCCCCGGTCAGGACACGCCGCTTATACTTCCGGCCGACTCGCCGGCGCTGCGCCTGATCCAGCGAATCCGTGACGAAGCCCACCGCTTCGCCATCACCGGGCACCGGCAGTCGAGGGACCGTACGCGGCGCGAGTCGCTGCTGGAGGAAATCCCCGGTCTCGGGCCCAAGCGGCGCCGCGAGTTGCTCAAGGCTTTCGGCGGCATGCAAGGCGTTCGTCAGGCGTCAGTCGAGGATCTCGCCAAGGTGCACGGAATCAGCCGCCAGCTTGCCGGGCAGATCTTCGAGCGCATGAACCCGGGGTCCTGAGCCGCGGTGAAACTGACCGACCTACCGAACATTCTCACGGTCGCGCGGATCGTCGCGGTGCCGCTGGTGGTGCTGCTCTTCTACTGGAGCCACCCGTGGGCGAACCCGCTGGCGGCTATCGTGTTCATCGCCGCTTCCATCACGGACACGCTCGACGGCTACCTGGCGCGCCGCATGGGCATCACCACGCCACTCGGTGAGTTCCTCGACCCGGTCGCCGACAAGCTCATGGTCGCCGCCGCGCTGGTGCTGCTGGCGGCGCACGACACGCGGCCGTTCGTCGTGATCACCGCCGGCATCATCATCGGGCGCGAGATCACGGTGTCTGCGCTTCGCGAGTGGATGGCGCACGTGGGCGCGCGCGCGAAGGTGGCCGTGTCGGGCATGGGCAAGATGAAGACCATCGTGCAGATGACCGGGCTCAGCATGATGATGTTCCGCGAGGACGTCTTCGGCCTGCCGATCTACCAAATCGGCGTGGTGCTGCTCGTCATCGCCGGCGTGCTGACGCTCTGGTCGATGGTCGCCTACCTGAAGGCGGCCTGGCCGGAGCTACACGGCGGCCGGGTCCCTTGACAGGTTCCGAGGGGGTCCCGAGAATACGCGTTCCACAAGAGAGCCCTTGTGGGTACGGGCGGGAATAGCTCAGTTGGTAGAGCACGACCTTGCCAAGGTCGGGGTCGCGAGTTCGAGTCTCGTTTCCCGCTCCAGTTTCTCGCGTAACCCCGGGCCCTCCCGGGGTTGCTTGTTTATAGTCACCTCACGAGGCTAGGTGGCAGAGTGGTCATGCAGCGGCCTGCAAAGCCGTGTACGCCGGTTCGATTCCGACCCTAGCCTCCACATTTTCTCCTTCGATCACCCGGCCTCATTGTCCGTCAGCGTCCGCGCCGATCCGGCGAAGTCTGCTGTCGCTTTGACAATCGCTGTATTCAAAGGCTGTTTCGAACCGTAGGACCCATGGCCAACCGCCAGTTGGTTGTCCGGGGTCGGCCCAAACCGTTCGGTGCAAGCCGGGGGTAGGTGGGGGTGGTTTTTTCGGGTCAGTGCGATTCTCGCGGCATGGATACCCCCATGAAGCTGACCGACGCCAAGATCAAGGCCGCCGAGCCGTCCAGGAGCCCCTACAAGCTGTCCGACGGGGGCGGGCTGTAACTTGCCTTGTCAAGCCGAACGGTTCGCGCCTGTGGCGCTTCAAGTACCGTTACGCGGGCAAGGAGAAGCTCGCCGCGTTTGGGGGGTATCAGCCCGGTGCAGCGGACCATGTAGCCCTCGCGGAGGCCCGTGACCGGCTCACCGAAGCCAAGCGCGAGCTTCGCGACGGCATAGACCCGAGCACTGCCAGACAGGTGGAGAAACAGACGCGGGCGGATCGCGAGGCGGGCAGCTTCGAGGTCGTGGTGCTCGAGTGGCACGCCAAGCAAAGCGGCGCCTGGTCGAACGACTATGCCTACAAGGAACTGCGGCAACTGAAATTGCACGTCTTCCCGCGCATCGGCGGCAAGCCGTTTGGCGAGCTGACCTCCCGCGACTTGCTGGACGTGCTGCTGCGGGTCGAATCCAAGGGGCTTCTGGAGACCGCGCACCGAGTCCGCCGCAGCCTGGGCGCGATTTGCCGCTATGCAGTCGCCACCCACCGGGCGAACATGGACGTATCCGCGGCGCTCAAGGGCGCACTGGCTCCGGTGCCCGGCAACCATTTCGCCAGCATCACCGAGCCGAAGAAGGTGGGCGAACTGCTGC
>Ga0209048_10001760_pt1 | contig 21912 bp, 24 predicted proteins | sample FrelakmetCRP12CR_FD_187146 | JGI IMG/M metagenome (GOLD analysis project Ga0209048, IMG submission 187146) | Freshwater lake sediment microbial communities from the University of Notre Dame, USA, for methane emissions studies - CRP12 CR (SPAdes)... | ecosystem: Environmental > Aquatic >... | reverse complement strand
GCGGGGCGCCGGGGTCGGCGGCAGGGCCGGCGGACGGTCGATCTCCACCCCCCGGCTGGCCCGCAGCCGGCGGCGCACGAGGTCGCCGACCGGCCCCGGCATGGGCTGGGCGGCGAGGTCGGCCAGGGCCTGGATGCCACCCGATCGGGAGGATGCGGCCAGCTCGCGAAGGCTGCGGACGGACAGGCGCACGACCTTCTCGGGGCGGCGCAGGTACTCGGCGGCGGTGAGGCGCAGCAGGTCGGCGTCGGTCGGGACGCGGTCGGGGACCCACGGCTGCATCGGCTGGCTCGGGCGCCACTGCGGGTCCCGGTCGAGCAGGACGGTGAGCAGCTCTGCCCCCGAGGCGCCGTCGATCGTGGCGTGGTGGAGCTTGGTGAGCATGGCCACCCGACCACCTGCGAGGCCTTCGATCACGTAGAGCTCCCACAGGGGTCGGGTCCTGTCGAGGGGACGCCCGACGATGCGGGACACGACGTCGCCGACCTGGTCGGGGCGGCCCGGGGGCGGTACCGCGTGGTGGCGGACGTGGAAGTCGAGGTCGAAGTCGGGGTCCTCGATCCAGTAGGGCAGGTCGAGCCCGAGCGGGACCTCGACCAGGCGGCGCCGGAACGGGGCGAGCAGGTGGAGGCGCTCCCCGATCGTGGCCCGCATGGCCTCGTAACCCGACCAGTCGGGCGTGTCGGCCGGATCGAAGATCGTGAGCGAGGAGACGTGGCCGAAGGTCGTGGCCGTCTCCATGTTCAAGAAGCTGGCGTCGATGCCGCCCAGCTGCTGCATCCGGACCCCCTGGGTTCGTTCGGGAGTCCGGCCCCGACGGCCGGGACGCCGCCGACCGCTCCATCGGCCAGCGTAGATGAGCCGCCGGGCGGGGCGGCCCGCGGACCTGCTACACCTGGGCGATGGCCTACACCAAGGGGCTCCACGACGTCGGCGACGCGACGTTTGCCTGGCTCCAGCCCGACGGTGGGTGGGGCTGGAGCAACGCCGGGGTGGTCGTGGGCGACGGCCAGTCGCTCCTGGTCGACACCTTGTTCGACCTCAAGCTCACGGCGGAGATGCTCGCCGCCGTGTCCGAGGTCGCCGCGGGGGCGCCCATCGCCTCGGTGGTCAACACCCACGCCAACGGCGACCACTGCTACGGCAACCAGCTCGTCGCCGGAGCCGAGATCATCGCGTCGGTGGCGGCGGCCGAGGAGATGGCCGACGTGCCACCGGCCATGCTGGCCGGCCTGAACCACGCCCCGGGGGAGGTCGGCGAGTTGTTCCGCCACTTCTTCGGGTCCTTCGAGTTCGACGGCATCGAGCTGACGCTGCCGACCAGGACCTTCGAGGGGCGCCTCGACGTCGAGGTCGGGGGGCGCACCGTCGAGCTGTTCGAGGTCGGCCCGGCCCACACCCGCGGAGACGTGATCGTGCACGTGCCCGACGACCGGGTCGTGTTCACGGGCGACATCTTGTTCATCGGCGGGACGCCGATCGTCTGGGCCGGACCGCTGTCGAACTGGGTGGCGGCGTGCGATCTGATCCTCGGGCTGGACGTCGAGACGGTGGTACCCGGACACGGCCCGGTCACCGACAAAGGCGGGGTGGCCCAGGTGCGCGACTACCTGGTGTTCGTCGAGCACGAGGCGTCGGCTCGCCACGCCGCCGGCATGAGCTCCGCGGAGGCGGTGGCCGACATCACCCTCGGCGAGTTCAGGGCATGGGGGGAATGGGGCCGCCTCGCCGTCAACGTGGAGGCGGTCTACCGCTCCCTGGAGCCCGGTTACCACAGCCCCGACGTGGTCGAGCTCTTCCGACGGATGGCCGCGCTCGAGGGCTGGCGGCCCCAGGGGTGACGGGAGTCGTCGGCGCTGCGATGGATGTCGTCGTCGTCGGCGCCGGGCCGGGCGGCCTGGCCCTGGCCGTGGCCTGCGCCGAGACGGGGCTGCGGGTCGCGGTCGTCGCCCCGGACCCGGAGGCGCCGTGGACCAACACCTATGGGCTCTGGCTCGACGAGCTCGACGGGCTCGACCTCGGGAGGCCGTGGCGGGCGGTCTACGACACCGTCGAGGTGGTGGCGCTCACGCGTCGAACCCTGGCCCGCCCCTACGGCCTGCTCGACGCGGCGCAGCTGCAGGCCTCCCTGCTCGCCCGGGCCGACCGGGCCGGTGTGGTGCTGCTGGCGGGACGGGCCGTCGGGGCTGCTCCCACGAGCAGCGGTGTCGACGTCGTCCTGGGCGACCGCCGTTGGCTCTCGGGCCGCGCCCTCGTCGACGCGAGCGGAGCCCCGCCGGCGCTGCTGCGCACGGCGAGGCGGGCGCGCCCGGCGTTCCAGGCGGCCTCCGGGCTCACCGCCGTGTTCGACCGCCCCCCCCTCGCGGGCGCCGTGCTGATGGACTGGTCCGTCGGACCGGCCCGGGAGCCGGACCCGAGCTTCCTGTACGGCTTCGATCTCGGTGACGGTCGGTTCTTCGTCGAAGAGACGTCCCTGGCCCGCCGGCCCGCTCTGGGCGTCCGTGAGCTGCGCCGGCGCCTCGAGCACCGCCTGGCCGCGCTCGGTGTGCGGGCGCTCGAGACGAGCGCCACCGAATCGGTCCTCATCCCGATGGGTCTGGCCATCGCCGACCGCACGCAGCCGGCGATCGGGTTCGGTGCGGCGGCCTCGTTCGTGCACCCGGTGAGCGGGTACTCGCTGGCGGCGTCGCTGCGGGGGGCGCCTCGCCTCGCCGCTGCGCTCCACGATGCCATCCGGGTCCGGCGCACCGAGGTCCGGTCCCTGGCCGCGCTCGGGTGGGACGCCGCCTGGCCCCCGAGCCACCGCCGGGCCCGGATGCTCCACCAGGTCGGACTCGAGGTCGTCCTCGGACTCGACCTGGGCGAGACCAGGAGCTTCTTCGAGGCGTTCTTCTCCTTGCCGCAGCGGCGCTGGCACGACTACCTGTCGCCCGAGGCGACCGCCCGCGACGTGGCCGCAGCGATGGCCGCGCTCTCCCGCGCGGCCCCGCCCGAGGTCCGGCGGCGCCTCGCCATGGCGCCGGTCGCGGCCCTGCGGCGCTTCGGCGGCTGAGGCGGAGCCGACCGGGGCAGCCAGCCGAGGCGGGACCGTCAGCCGGGGGCGGGCCCGTTCGCCCGCTCGCGCGCCCGTTCGCGCCGCGCGCCGCCGGCCGACTTGCGCACCACGACGACCCAGCCGACCGCGGCGCACACGGTGAACAGGAACCACTGCACGGCGTAGGACAGGTGCGGCCCCTCGTCGAGAGCGGGCAGGGGAAGCGGACGAGGAGCGTCCGGAGCCGGCGCCGGGTCCTCGGAGACGAGCTCGACGTAGTAGGGCGCCAGCGCCAGGTCGGCCTGGGCCTGGATCCGAGGCACGTCCACCCGGTTCAAGATGGCGAGCGTGCCCCCGGCCGGGTCGGTCGCACCGAACGTGCCGCGCTTCTGGCTGACCCTCACCCGGGCGACGACGGTCACGGTCCCGCTCGCCGGTGCAGGAGGCCGGTCCTGCGCGGTGATGGGGATGAACCCGCGGTTCACGAGCACCGCAGGTCCCCCGGCGATCGCCAGCGGGGTCACGACGTGGAGACCGGCCTCACCGTCGAGCGAGCGGTCCCGGATCAGCACCTGGCCGCGGGCCTCCCAGGTCCCTGTCATCTGGATCCGGCGCCATTGCGCGGCCTGCGGGTCGCTCGGGAGGCCGGCCGGGTCCGTCACCGGTGCGTTCTCGCGGCTGGTGACGATGGCGTTGAACGACCGGCGCTCGTCGAGGCGGCGCAACTGCCACAGGCCGAGGTTCACCAGCGCCACCATGAGGGCGATGATCCCGATGGTGAAGGCGATCCAACGAGGCCTGAGCAGGAACCGGTACATGGTCGTGGGCAAGGTAGGCGCTCGGTGCCGCTCGGCGCGAGCGCGCCCGGCTGGCCACGCTCACAGGCGGTCCCAGACGATCGATGCCGGCTGCCCGTCGTGGAAGAGGACCTCGTCGGGTCGCCGCTTGTCGATGTGGCCCATGAGCCCGCGGTAGATGCCGAGCCCGCACAGCTCCCGCAGGCGCGGCTCGAAGCTGGCGAGGCGCTCCCGGGGGAGGCCGAGCTGCTGGTTCTCCTGCTGGCGGATCCACCCTGCGCAGTAGTTCATGGCGATGCCGAGCCTGCGCTCGGTGGTCCGGTTCGCGCCGCCGCCGTGCCAGAGCGATCCGTGCCAGACGAGCACGCTGCCCCGGGTCATCTCGGCCGGGATCGACTCGAGCGGGGCGCCGTAGGCGGGGGAGTGGTCGGCGAGGTGGGTTCCCGGCACCAGGCGGGTCGCGCCGTTGGCCTCGGTGAAGTCCGTCAGCGCCCACATGGAGTTGCAGACCGTCGCGACGTGGGGCTTGGTCAGGGGAATGAGCTGATCGTCGGCGTGGACGGGCTGGGCCACCTCGCCCGGGCCGATGGCGATCGACGACAGCGACGACACGAGGCACCCGGAGTCGAGCACCCCTTCGACCACGGGGAGCACCATCGGGTGCACCGGGACTCGCTCGAAGACCTGGTCGTGGGCCAACAGGTTGTACACCCGCCAGGTCTGGCGGCCTTCGAAGCTGTTGGTGGACGCACGGATCCCGAGGTCACGCTCGAGGCGAGCGACGGCGTCGGTGAGGCCGTCGACCAGGTCGGGCTCGATGACGCCCTCCAGGATCGTGTAGCCGTCGCGCTCGATCCGGGCGAGGTGGGCCCCACGCTCGGTGTCGTCCATGCGCGAACGCTACCGCCCGGGCGCGTGCGCCTGCCCGGGGAGGACCCGGTCCCCGGGCCCAGGGGCGCTCAACCGGCCTCCTCGAGCGAGCGCACGACGTTGCCTCCGTGGTGGTAGTCCACCTCGTGCACGACGAGGCCGTCGCGAAACACGAGGTAGGTCATGCCCTCCGAACGCCAGCGCTTGCCCCGGTGACGCTCCCCGAAGCGGTCGTCGGGGACCGTCGCGCTCATCGTCCAGCTCAGCGCCACGCCCTCGTCGTTGGTCCAGAACATCTCCGGTTCCAGGACGAGGTCGGGCCACGCGACGAGGCCCTCGGCGAAGAAGGCGCGGATCTCGGGCCATCCGTGCTTGGTGCCTCCCACGATGTCGTACAGGACGGCGTCGGACGACAGCAGCGGGGCGGGGGCGTCGGCGTCGCCACTGGACCAGGCGGCGAACAGCTTGCGGGCGTGGGTGATCCTGGGGTCTTCCATGCGCCGATGCTACGGGCCACGCGAGACTGCGTCGTCGTGTGGGTGGAAGAGCTCGAGATGCGCGTCCCGGCCGAGCGGCTCGACGGGTACCTCGCCGTCGACGCGGCGGTGTGGACCGAGTTCCTGCGGCGTCAGCCGGGCTTCCGCTCCAAGATCGTGCTGCGCCCACTCGAGCGCCCCGGCGTCGTGATCCTGCACATCGTCTGGGAGAGCCGGGCCGACTGGATGGCGGTGAGCGCCGAGGCCTGTGCAGAGGTCGACCGGCGGATGGGTGACCACCTCCCCGAGCTCGTGGCCTGTCGTGAGTACGAGGTGCTCCGCGGTCCGAGCTTCACAGACGGCGCCGCTCGTTGAGCTCGGCCACCAGCTCGTCGAGCGCGTCGGGCTCGCGGGCCATCAGGTGCCGCCGGCGCTCCTCGGTCAGCGGGGCCGACGTCACCAGCTCGTCGAAGCCGGCCCCGGCCCGCCCGAGCAGCCGGCCGAGGGCGGCGGCGAGCGCGCCGACCTGATCGGCGTCGGCCGCGGCCATCAGCGCCTCGGCGTCACGTTTGGTGAGGGGCCTCACATCTCCCGGATCGCCCACGGCGCCCCGTACTCGTCGAGGAGCTCGAGGAAGGGGACGGCGTCGAAGGCCTCCGGGCCGAGCACGCCTCGGCCTTTCCAGGCGCCGTCGGCCAGCAGCTCGAGCGCGACGACGAGGTTGACCCCCGTCTGCCAGACCACGGCCTGGTGGCCGTAGTCCCGCATCGTCACCTCGTTGTCGGCGACCTGGTAGAGGAACACCTCGCGTGGGCGCCCGTCGGTGCCGGTGCCTTTCACCCAGGTCCCGGCGCAGGTCTTGCCCTGCATCTGCGCGCCGAGCTCGGCCGGGTTGGGGAGGCAGGCGGCCACGACGTCGCGCGGTGCAACCTCGACGTCACGGACGCGGACGGGGTCCTTGCGGTCCAGTCCGAGCAGGTGCAGCGTCTTCAGGACGGCGATGAACTCCTCGCCGAGGCCGTACTTGAACGTCACCCGCCCGGCATCGATCCAGCGGGGGATCAACAGCACCTCTTCGTGCTCCACGTTGACGCACTCCACCGGGCCGATCCCCTCGGGGAAGTCGAACACCTCGGGCTCGCTGAAGGGCTCGGTGGTGAACCAACCTCGGCCCCGCTCGTACACCACCGGCGGGTTGAGGCACTCCTCGATGGTGGTCCAGATCGAGAACGTCGGGGCGAACCGGGCGCCGTGGACCCGCAGGTTCGAGCCGTCGCGGACCCCGATCTCGTCGATCGTGGAGAACAGGTGATCGGCTGCGTAGCGGGCGAAGACGTCCGAGAGGCCCGACTCGACGCCCATCCCGACGAGGGCGAGCTGGTCGCGCAGCGCCCAGTCCTCGGCCAGCGCGAACTGGGCGTCGCCGAGCTTCACCCCAGTGCGCTCGTGGGGACGCGACGGGTGCGGTGACGACAGGCTCATCGCCATGTCGACGTAGGTGCACCCGGCCTCGTGTGCCGCCGCGAAGATCGTGGGGTTGAACCGTGGGTCGCAGGCGTTCACGATGACGTCGACGTCGGCGTCGCGGGCCAGGGCCACGACGCTCTCGCGGTCGCCGGCGTCGACCCGCGCGGCGCGCAGGCGGACGTCACCGAGGGGTCGTAGCGCCCGCTGCGCCCTCGCCAGGTCGACGTCGGCCAGGACCAGATGATCGAAGAACGGGCGGCGGGCGGCGATGGAGGCGATGGAGGCACCCACGCCTCCCGCCCCCACGACACAGATTCGCACGACAGCACCTTCCAGGAGGCCGGCTCGCGCCGGCTCGTTGTGCATACAACTGTACCAGTCACTTGTATGTGTTGTCACGCGCTTGCCAGAATGAGCCTCCGTGGCACGGACCCCGGTGGCGGAGCGGCGCAAGCAGGCCGTGCAGGCGGCACGTTCGGTGCTCGAGCGGGAGGGTCTGGCCGCGGTCACCCTGCGCCGGGTGGCCGAGGAGGCCGGGATGCCGCTGTCGAGCCTCCAGTGGTCGCTGCGCTCCAAGCAGGAGCTGCTCCGGGAGCTCTTCGCCACGATCAACGCCGAGATCGCCGAGATCGTCGCTGGTGCCGCCGCGGAGGTGAGCGGTGTCCGTCCGACGATCGCGGCCACGCTGCGGGCGTTGTGGATCGACATGGAGACCTCCCCGATGCTGGAGGTGGGCGAGAGCGAACTGGTCATCGCCTCCGTGCGCGACCCTGCCACCCGCGACGACGTCCGCGAGCTCTACGACGCCTTCGTGAGCGCGTGCCGCGTCGCCATCGAAGCCGCTGCCGAGCGCAGCGGCGAGCGCCTGCGCTGCCCGGCCGAGCAGCTCGCCAGGCTGATGGTCGTGGCCCTCGAGGGCCTCGTCGTGCTCTACCTGGCCGAGGGCGAGCCGGAGCGCTGTCGTGCCGACCTCGACGTCCTCGCGGAGGCGCTGGCCACCTTGGCCCTCGGTGCCGGGGACCGGGGGGACTGAGCGGTCCTCACGCCGCGAAGATTCGCTTCGTCGCTTCGCTCGACGGGCGGCGGGCGATCCGCCGGGCGAGGTACTCGCTGAACCAGCCCCGGTAGCGCTCCTGGAGCTCGGGCAACGTCCAGTCGCTGCCGGTCACCTTCTCCCGGCACGACGGGACCCCGCAGCGACAGACGAACTCGTCGTAGTCCTGCGAGTCGCACATGGCGTAGTCGAAGGTGATCTCCTCGCCCGGGGCGATGTCCCGGCGGGCGACGATGAGCACGCTCCCCACGATGCCGCAGTTGGGGTCGCAGCTGTGGTTGACCATGTCGCCGGGCTCGGCCTCCTCGGGACCGACCAGGAACAGATCGTCGTCGATCTGGATCGCACGGGAGATGCGCTCGGGGCTCAACGTGTCGAGCTGGTCGCGGGAGGCGACGTAGCCGCCGAAGGCCACCACCGTCTCACCGGCGGCGATCGGCTCGACGGCGAACACGGCGCGCCCTCGAGCACCGGTGGCGCGCATGTGCGCCTCCCTGGCGAGGTAGTTCATGTGCACCGGCGACCTCCCCCAGCACGTCGAAGAGAGCAGATTGGAGGTTACCGACGGCGATGTCCAGTCCCTTGTCGGTCGGCGCCGGCTGATCGATCCGTCAGTCAGACGGCGTCGGCGGCAGGTCCCGAGGGCCTCGCGGCGGACGGTAGAGTCGCCCGCGTACGAGGGTTTGGTTGCTGCACCGGCCCGCTAGCGACGAAGGGGTTCGGCCCATGGCGACCGGAACCGTCAAGTGGTTCAACAACGAGAAGGGGTACGGCTTCATCGCTCGCGAGGGCGAGCCGGACGTTTTCGTGCACCACAAGGCCATCCAGATGCAGGGGTTCCGCTCGCTCCAGGAGGGCCAGCGCGTCGAGTTCGAGGTGAAGCGCACCGACAAGGGCGAGCAGGCCGAGAACGTGCGCGTCGTCTGACGCGGACCACGGCCCGGCTCCTGCCCGAGGGCGAAACGCCCCCTCGACGACCACGACCGGTGGCCCGCCCTCGTGAGGGTCGGCGAGCGGCGAGTGGCCGAGCGCCTGCCCCCACGACGGGTCGACGGTGCGCGGCGACGCCACCTTGATTCGGGGCGAACTGCTGCCGAACGGGTAGCCTGAGGTGCAAGGAGACCGCCGCCGGCGGTCACCGGGTCTGCCAGGCAAGCTCGGCGGGCCCACCAGCGGAACCGGAGCGACCCCCCTTGACTCGATCGTTCGCCGACCTCGGCGTGCCCCACCTGCTCGTCGGGGCCCTTGCGGCCGGCGGCATCCACAGCGCCTTCCCCGTGCAGACCCTGACGATCCCCGACGCCCTGGCCGGGCGCGACGTGTGCGGCAAGGCCAAGACGGGTTCGGGCAAGACCTTGGCGTTCGGGCTCCCGACGCTCGCCCGTGTCGGGAAGGCCGAGGCGATGCGACCGACCGCCCTCGTGCTCGTGCCCACCCGCGAGCTCGCCCTGCAGGTGACCGAGGTGCTCGAGCCGCTCGGCGGCGCCGTCGGGCGGACGGTGATCTCGGTCTACGGCGGGGCGAAGATGGAGCAGCAGCTGCGGGCGCTGCGGGACGGCGCCGACGTCGTGGTCGCCACGCCCGGACGGCTCATCGACCTCGTGCGCAACGAGGGCCTCTCGCTGGCCGCGGTCGAGATCCTCACCTTGGACGAGGCCGACCGCATGGCCGACATGGGCTTCATGCCCCAGGTCGAGTGGTTGATGCGCCACATCGTCGGTCGCCACCAGACCCTGTTGTTCTCGGCGACCCTCGACGGCGCGGTCGACGGTCTCGTGAAGGCCTACCTCGACGACCCGGTCCGCCACGAGGTCGTCTCCGACACCGTCACGGTGGAGGAGATGTCGCACCGCTTCCTGCTCGTCCACGAGATGGACAAGGTCCGCGTCGCTGCGACGATCGCCCGGTCCAACGAGCGCTGTCTGTTCTTCGTGCGGACGAAGCGGGGTGCCGACGTCCTCGTGCGCGAGCTGCGCAAGGAAGGTGTCGACGCCGCGGCCATCCACGGCGATCTGGCCCAGCGCGACCGCGAGAGGGCGCTCAGCCGGTTCGGCGCGGGGGAGCTGGCCGTCCTCGTGGCCACCGACGTCGCCGCCCGGGGCCTGCACATCGACGACATCGGGGTCGTGATGCACTACGACCCGCCCGAGGACCACAAGGCCTACCTGCACCGCTCGGGCCGCACGGCACGGGCCGGGGAGGAGGGGCTCGTCGTGACGCTGGTGCTCTGGAACCAGGAGCTCGAGGTGAAGAGGCTGCAGAAGCGCGTCGGGCTGAACGTCCCGCTCGTGGAGATGTTCTCGAACGACCGGCGTCTCGCCGATCTCAGTGGCTGGGAGCCGCAGCCCCACGAGGCCATCGGGGCCTCGGCCAGGGCCTGAGCGAGCCCGAGGAGAGGAAGCGGCCCCGCGGGCGGCCAGAATGGGGCCTCCCCGCACCGCCGACCCCGGAGGCCCGCCCGTGTCGCTCTACGACATCCCCCTCGAGACCCTGCGAGGGCAGTCCGCCTCGCTCGCCGACCACCGCGGCAAGACCCTGCTCATCGTCAACGTCGCGTCGAAGTGCGGGCTGACGCCCCAGTACAGCGGCCTGGAGGCCCTCCACGAGCGCCTCGCCGGGCGCGGGTTCGAGGTCCTCGGGTTCCCCTGCAACCAGTTCGGGGCCCAGGAACCGGGCACCGCCGAGGAGATCGAGACCTTCTGCTCGACGACCTACGGTGTGACCTTCCCCCTCTTCGCCAAGCTCGACGTCAACGGACCCTCGCGCCATGCCCTGTACCAGGAGCTGACCGAGGTCGCCGACGCCGAGGGCCACGCCGGCGACATCCGCTGGAACTTCGAGAAGTTCCTCGTCGGGCCGGACGGCGCCGTCGTCGGGCGCTACGGCCCCATGGTCACCCCCGAGGACCCGAAGCTCCTCGCCGACATCGAGGCCAGTCTCCCGGCCTGAGCGCCGGTCGCCCCTCCTCGACGGCTCAGCTCACGACGCGCTTGGTGAAGCCCTTCACGCCGACCCAGGTGAAGATGGCCGAGAAGCCGAGCAGACCCAGGTACACGAACACGAGGCTCATGTGGGGCTCGTTCGTGAGACAGGCCCGGAAGCCCTCGCTCATGTACACGAGCGGGTTCACCAGCACCGCGATCTGGAGCCACCGGATCGGGGCCAGGCTCTTCCAGGAGTAGTAGGTCGCGCCGAGGAACGTGATCGGCAGCACGATCAACGCGAAGAGCACCGGCACCTGAGGCGGCGAGACCCTCGTGCCGAGCACCAACCCGAGCGACGCGGCGGCCCACCCGGCCAGCGGTGCCAGCGTGATGAGCTCGAGCCAGTTGATGTCCAGGTGCACCGGCGTCGCCGGCACGATCGCGGCGATCGGGAACACGATGGTGGCGGCCAGCAGTCCTTGGAGGACGCCGGTCACGACCTTCTGGATCGCCACCATCTCAACGGGGAGGGGAGCCAGGACGCGGTCCTCGATCTCTCGGGAGTAGCCGAACTCGGTCACGAGGGGCAGCGCCACGGCCTGGATTCCCTGGAAGATGATGGCCAGGCCGACGACCCCGGCGGCCAGACGCGTGCTGAACACCGACGCCGCGGCACCGCTGCCCCCGACGCCCTGGCCGATCTTCGGGAAGACGTAGGTGAACACGAACATCAGGAGCAACGGCTGGATGATCGTGCGGGGCAGGAAGATCTTGATCGTCTTGCGCAGCGCGTGCAGATCCCGGGCCACGAGGGCCAAGAAGGCGCTGCGGTAGGCCTCACCGGCCGGCCGGAGCTGCGCGAGAGTCGACGTGGTCGGCGGGTTCGCGGGGACGGTGGTCATTCGCGCAGGTCCTTCCCGGTCAGGTTGATGAAGACGGTCTCGAGGGTCGGTTCCGTCACCGACAGGTCGGTGACGGTGTAGCCGAGCTGGTCGCAGGCGTTGATCACGCGGGGCAGGAGCCCGTGGCCCTCCTGCGCGGCGAGCAGGACGCGCCCGTCGAGGACCCAGGACTTGGTGGCGCCGTCCACCACGTGGGGCAACTTGTCGGCGAGGCCGGCGAGGTCGCCGCTCTCGACGGCGATGCGCACCTCGCTGCCCGCCCCTACGGTGCGCTTCAGGCCGGCCGGAGTGTCCAGGGCGAGGATGTGGCCGTGGTCCATGATCGCCACGCGGCTGCAGAGCTGGTCGGCTTCTTCCATGTAGTGGGTGGTCAGCAAGATGGTCTGGCCCTCGCCGTGCAGACCCCCGAGGAGGTCCCACAGGGCCAGGCGGCTCTGGGGGTCGAGCCCGGCGGTCGGTTCGTCGAGGAACAGGACCTGGGGACGGTGCAGGATGGCGCGAGCGACCATGAGGCGCTGCGCCATGCCACCGGACAGCGCCATCACCGGGGCGTCGGCCCGCTCGATCAGGCGGATGCGCTCGAGGAGGTCGCGGGCCGCCGCCCGGGCCGTCTTCGCGCTCATGCCGAAGTAGCGACCGTGGAACTCGAGGTTCTCCATGACCGTCATGGAACGGTCCAACGTGTTGGTCTGGGGGACCACGCCGATCACCTGCTTGGCCACGCCGGGGTGGGCGACGACGTCGACCCCGCCGACGATGGCTTGCCCGCTCGTGGGGATGACGCGGGTGGTCAGCATGCCGATCGTGGTCGTCTTGCCGGCGCCGTTGGGTCCGAGGAGGCCGTAGATCTCGCCGGGACGGATCTCGAGGTCGACGTGATCGACGGCCTTGATGTCACCGGGGTAGGTCTTCGTGAGGCCCTTGGTCCAGATGATGGCGTCGCCGGGTGCACTCGGGTGATGTCGCGCGGTCGTCACCGGTTCTCTCCTTCCTGTTCGCTGAGTCGGTCGTGGAGCTCGGCCAGGAGCTCGTGGAGGGTGTCCGCCTTGCGCTCGCCCACGAGGGCTCGCAGCGCGGCGTCGAAGCGGGTGGCGACCGCATCGAGCTCCTCGCGACGGCGCTTCCCCGCGGCGGTGAGCTCGACGCGCACGACGCGCCGGTCGTTGCGGTCGCGGCGCCGCGCGATGAACCCGTCGGCCTCGAGGCGGTCGAGGTGGTGCGTGAGCGTCGGCCCGGTCAGCTCCATCCGGCCGGCCAGCTCACGGTGGGACAGCCCGGGCTCGGCGGCGAGGCAACGCAGGACGACCCAGTAGGGAACGGAGCCGCCCTCGGGGGCCATCGTGGCGTCCATGGCATCACGGACGAGCTTCCACGTGACGTAGAGCTGGCGCCCGAGCCGGTCCTCCATCCCCACATTCTTCGACATCGAATCATTCGACGTCAAACTGGTTGTGGCGTCGCTGGTCGGACGCAGCAGCAGTGGGATGCAGTGTCGCGCCTGGTTGAATCGCGCCCGTGTTCCTCGCCCTCCGGGAGATGCGCCGAGCCAAGCTGCGCTTCGGCCTCGTCACCGGGGCCGTCTCGCTGCTGGTGCTGCTGATCTTGTTCCAGCAGGCGCTCCTCACCGGGCTGGTGACCCAGTTCATCGGGGCGTTGCGCAACCAGTCGGCCGAGCTGCTCGTCTACGGGCGTGACGCCCGCCACAACCTCGAGGGTTCGGTGGTGAGCGCGGCCCAACGAGACGCCGTGGCCGCGGTGCCCGGCGTCGCCGGGCTCGACCCGCTCGGCCAGGGCACCTTCACCGTGACGGCGAACGGGAAGCTGCGCGATGCGGTGATCTTCGGCTACCGGCTCGGCGGGCTCGGTCAGCCGACCACGCTCGTGCGGGGCCGCCTGCCGTCCGCCGCGGGCGAGGCGGTGGCCAGCGAGAAGGACAAGGGCGACGGGTTCGCCATCGGCTCCAAGGTCCGAGTCGAGCCCGGTGGCGGCGAGATCACGATCGTCGGGTTGGCCCGCGACGCGAACTACGCGGTGGCCCCGGTGCTGTTCGTGTCGTTCACCACCTACGAGGCGGCCCGGCGGGTTCGCAACCCCGACGCCACGGCCGTGTCGCCCAGCGCGCTGCTGGTTCGGACCGACGGTGCCGACCCCGCGACGTTGGCGCGCGCCATCAACGCCCAGGTGCCCGACGTCGAGGCGCTCACCCGCCAACAGGCCGTCGACCTCTCGCCGGGGGTGAACAGCGTCCGCCAGTCCTTCGCCATCGTGCTGGGACTGTTCTACCTCGTCGTCCCGCTCGTCACCGGTCTGTTCTTCCTCATCATCACGTACCAGAAGGCGGGATCGCTCACCCTGCTGCGGGCGATCGGCGCCCGCGGTGCGACGCTCGTGACGTCGCTGCTGACCCAGGTCGTGATCGTGGTGGTGGCCGGCATCGTGCTGGCCGTGCCGCTGTACGTGGGAGCGCTCCAGGGCGTCAAGAACATCGGCGTGCACCCGACGGCGGCCCCCGTGATCGTCACCGGCGCGGTGCTGCTCGTGGTCGCCCTTCTGGCCGCTGTCGTCGCCTCGGTGCGGGTGCTGCGCATCGAGCCCGTCGAGGCGACCACCGGCCAGGGGGTCCGGGTGTGAGGCTCGCTCTGCGGGAGATGCGCCGGCGACCGAACCGCTTCGCTGTCGCGACGATCGTGCTGACGCTGCTGACGGTGCTGCTCGTGTTCCTCGGCGGGCTGCTCGACGGCCTCTACCTCGGCTCGACCGGGTTGATCCGGGCCCAGCGGGCCGACGTGTTCGTGTTCTCGGCGGCGAGCCGCCAGTCGTTCCTGCGCAGCAGGATCGATCCCCCGCTGCGCGCCCAGGTCGAGCAGGCCCCCGGTGTGCAGGTGGTCGGCGGTCTGGGCGTCGCGCTGGTCGGCGGAAAGGTGCAGGGTCGCTCCGGTCTGGCCGACACTGCGGTCGTCGGCTACGAGCTCCCGGCCAACGGTGTCCCCGGCCCGCCCCCGCCCGGTGAGGCCTACGCGGACCGGCGCCTCGAGGCCGACGGCGTGAAGGTGGGCCAGACCATCGAGCTCGGCCCCGCGCTCGTGCCGGTGAAGGTCGTCGGCTGGGTGCGCGACACGAACTACCTGCTGCAAGGAGCCCTGTGGGTGGCGCCGGTGACCTGGAGGGACGTGCAGGCCCGCTCGCGCCCCGACGAGACGCTCAGCGCAGGGGTGTTCCAGGTGCTCGTCGTGCGCGGCGCCGGGTCGGCCTCGCAGCTGGCCCGCCAGGTGGACGCGGCCACGGGCGGCGCGACCAAGAGCCTCACCAGGGACGCCGCCATCTTGTCGTTGCCGGGCACCAAGGAGCAGAAGAACACCTTCAACCAGATCATCTTCACGACGTTCGCCGTGGCCGTGCTGGTGGTCGGGCTGTTCTTCGCGCTGCTCACGATCGAGCGGACCGCCCTGTACGGAGTGCTGAAGGCGATCGGGGCATCGACCGGCCAGCTCTTCGTCGGTGTCGTGGTCCAGGCGGTGGTCTGCGCCTTCGTGGCCTTCGTCGTCGGCGCGGCGATCGCCTTCGGCGTCGCCGCTCTCGTGCCCGCCTCTCTGCCACTGCTCCTCCAATCCAGCCGGGTCGCGACCACCCTGGCCGGCATCGTCGTCGCCGCCGCCGTCGGCGCCGTCTTCTCGCTCCGGCGGGTCGTGCACATCGACCCCGCCTCGGCCATCGGGAGTGCCTCGTGACCGCTCTGGACCTTCGTGACGTCCGCAAGGTGTACCGATCCGGTGACGCCGACGTCGTCGCGCTCGACCACGCCAGCCTGAGCGTCGCCGACGACGAGATCGTGGCGCTGCTCGGGCCCTCGGGCTCGGGAAAGACGACCCTGCTGTCGATCGCCGGGGGTCTGCTCTCGTCGACGAGCGGGTCGGTGGTGGTGGCCGGCCACGACATCACCGACGCCGGGTCCAAGGAGCTCACGGAGTTCCGCCGGCGAGAGGTCGGCTTCGTGTTCCAGTCCGTGAACCTGGTGCCGTTCCTCACCGCGAAGGAGAACCTCATGGTCGTGGACGAGCTGGGGCGGACCCGCAGCCGCTCGGCGTCGCGGCGTCGGGCCGAGCAGCTGCTCGGCGAGCTCGGACTCGGGGAGCGCACGGACAACGTCCCCGGTCAGCTCTCCGGCGGTGAGCGCCAGCGGGTGGCCATCGGCCGGGCGCTGATGAACGAGCCCCGGATCGTGTTCTTCGACGAGCCGACCTCTGCGCTCGACACCCATCTCGGCGAGCAGGTGATGGAGCTGATCCGCACCGAGGTGAAGGGACGCGGCACGGCCGCCGTCGTGGTCACCCACGACCTGCGGATGACGGCCCACGTCGACCGGACCCTGCACATCACCGACGGGGTGCTCGGCGCCTGAGCGGGCCCTCCCGGGGCCCGGTCGCTAGGGTGCCCGGCGTCACAGCTCGACCGAGGGGGTTCGATGTCCGGGTGGAACTTCGCTGACGTCTACGAGGCCGTCGCCGCCAAGGTGGCGGACCGAGCGTGTCAGATCCAGGGCCACCGCGTCATCACCTGGGCCCAGTTCGACCAGCGGACCAACGCCCTCGCCGCGGACCTGATCGAGGCCGGCCTGACCCAGCAGTCCAAGGTCGCGGCCTACCTCTACAACTGCCCCGAGTACCTCGAGACCTACGTGGCGGCGTTCAAGGGGGGCTTCGCCCCGGTGAACACCAACTACCGCTACGGCGCCGAGGAGATCACCTACCTGTTCGACAACGCCGACGCAGAGGCGGTCGTGTTCCACGCCGGCTTCGCCGACCTGGTCGACGAGGTGCGCAGCCGCCTCCCGAAGGTGCGCCGCTGGTACGTCGTGGCCGACGCTTCGGGAGCCCAGCCCGATTGGGCCGTCCCCTACGAGCCCGTCGTCGCGGGCGGGGGCCCGAAGGTGGCGCCCGCGTGGGGACGCAGCGGGGACGACCTGCTGCTGCTGTACACCGGCGGGACCACCGGCATGCCCAAGGGCGTCATGTGGCGCCAGGACGACTTGTTCAACGTCCTCGGCGCCGGCGGGCAGGCCCTCCTGCAGATCCCACCGGCCACGTCGGTCGACGAGCTCGCCGGGCGCATCGACCCTTCGCAGTCGCCGTTCGTGATGCTCACCGCGTGCCCGCTGATGCACGGGACCGGGCAGTTCAGCGCGTTGATCGCGATGAACCTCGGCGGCGCCGTGGTGAGCCTGCCGTCGCGCCACTTCGCCGTCGACGAGCTCTGGGGCGAGGTGGAGCGACTGCGGGTCAACTCGATCATCATCGTCGGGCAGGCCTTCGCCGGGCCCATGCTCGAACACCTCGACGCCAACCCCGATCACTACGACCTGTCGAGCCTGCAGCTCGTGAGCTCGTCGGGGGTGATGTGGAGCCAGGACAACAAGGACGGGCTGCTGCGCCACATCCCCGATGCGATCCTGTTCGACAGCTACGGGTCGTCCGAGGCCGTGGGTCTGGGTGGTTCGGTCAGTGCGAAGGGCGCGGCGAGCGAGACGGCGAAGTTCGCTCTCGGGCCGACCTGCGCGGTGTTCACCGACGACGGCCGGCGCGTCGAGCCCGGTTCCGGGGACCAGGGGATGGTGGGGATCACCGGCTTCATCCCCCTCGGCTACTACAAGGACGAGGCGAAGAGTGCACAGACCTTCCGCACGTTCGAGGGCAAGCGATGGTCGGTTCCCGGGGACTGGGCCGAGGTCGAGGCCGACGGGACCCTGAAGCTGCTCGGCCGGGGCTCGGTCTGCATCAACACCGGAGGCGAGAAGGTGTTCCCCGAGGAGGTCGAAGAGGTCCTGAAGACCCACCCCCGGGTGCGCGACGCGGTGGCGGTCGGGGTGGCCGATCCTCGTTTCGGCGAGGCCATCACCGCCGTGGTCGAGGTCGACGGGTCCGCTCCCGAGCTCGCCGAGATCGCCGACCACGTGAAGGCGCGCCTGGCCGCCTACAAGGCACCGCGCCATCTCGTCGTGGTCGACACCATCGGGCGCGCCCCGAACGGCAAGGTCGACTACAAGCGGCTCAAGGCCCTCGCCGCCGAACGCCTCGGCCGTTCCTGACCAGCCCGGACGGCTCGGCGGTCGCCGCCCGGGTCAAAGCCCGACCCGGGCGCAGCGACCTGCGCTAAAGTAGAAATGACTACGCATCAGGAGCGTCCGCCGGCATCCGCCGGCGGTCCGGCAACCTGGGACGGACAACCCAAGGTGCCTCCCGTCGGCTCACGCCGGTGGGGATGTGGTCGGCCCTTCGGGCGCCGGCAACGAACTGTCCCTCCTGGCGCTCCCCCGTACCCGAACGACGTGCCGAGGAGGTGAGGATGCAGCGAGAGCCGCTCCCGGTCACCGGCGCGTGGCGCCCCGGGGACCCTCCCGGGCGGCGCCGGTTCCACACGATCGCAACCGACCGGCCGTTCGCGCTCGAGGGCGGCGGCCGCCTCACCGACATCACGACCGCCTACGAGACCTGGGGGACCCTCGACGCCGACGCGGGCAACGCCGTGCTCGTGTGCCACGCCTGGACCGGCGACAGCCACGTCCATGGTCCGAGCGGGCACGGACACCCCGAGTCGGGCTGGTGGGAAGGCGTGGTCGGGCCCGGGTGTGCCGTCGACACCGAGAGGTACTTCGTGGTCTGCGCCAACGTCCTGGGCGGGTGCCAGGGCTCCACCGGGCCGGCCTCGCCCGCCCCGGGCACCGGGAAGCCCTACGGCTCCCGCTTCCCGGTCGTCACCGTGCGCGACATGGTCCGGGTCCAGGCCGCCCTCGCCGACCACCTCGGCGTGGAGCAGTGGTTCAGCGTCATCGGTGGCTCGATGGGCGGGATGCAGGCCCTGGAGTGGGCCATCACCTACCCGACCCGCATCCGGTCGCTCGTGCCGATCGCCACCGCCTTCCAGCACAGCGCCCAGCAGATCGCCTGGGGGGCGGTGGGACGGCGCGCCATCCGGCTCGACCCCCGCTGGAGGGGGGGCGACTACTACGACGCCGAGCCCGGCGACGGACCCCACGAGGGGCTCGCCGTGGCCCGCCAGGTCGCGCAGATCACGTTCCGGTCCGACACCGTGTTCAGCGACCGGTTCGGTCGTGCGCTGGCCGACCAGTCGGACAACTTCTCGCTGTGGCAGCGCTTCGAGGTGGAGCGCTACCTCGACCACCACGGGGACAAGCTGGTGCGGCGCTTCGACGCCAACAGCTACCTCGTGATCAGCAAGGCGATGGACCTCCACGACGTCGGTCGCGGCCGGGGTGGGCTCGAGCGGGCGGTCGCCCGCATCATCGCGCCGACGCTGTCGATCGGGATCTGGAGCGACACCCTGTACCCGTCCTACCAGCAGCGCCACATCGCCGAGATGGTGGCCGCCAACGCCACGCCGGCACGCTACGGCGAGATCGACAGCCAGCACGGCCACGACGCCTTCCTGATCGACGTCGATCAGGTGAACGCCCTGGTGGCCGGATTCTTCGAGGAGGTGGCCAAGAAGTGACGGGGTCCGAGCACTGGGATCTCGAGTCGCTGGCCATCACCGCCGGCCGCGACGCCAGCGGGTCGCTGGCGCCCACCCTGTGGTCCTCCAGCGCCTACGAGGTGGAAGACACCGAGCAGATGCGCCGTCTGGCCACGGGCCGGCGGGGTGCCCGCTTCTACAGCCGCTACGCCAACCCGACCGTCACCGCGTTCGAGGCGGCGGTGGCCGAGCTCGAGGGGGCCGAGACCGCGCTGGCCTTCGCTTCGGGGATGGGTGCGCTCTCGAGCGTCGTGCTGGCCCTGTGCTCGAGCGGTGACCACATCGTCGCGCCCCGCCACCTCTACTCGGGGACCCAGCTCCTCCTCCAGGGGGTGTGCCCGCGGTTCGGGATCGAGGTGGACTTCGTCGACGCCACCCAGCCCGGTGCGCTCGCCGCGGCCGTCCGGCCCGGGCGCACGATGGTGGTCCTGGCCGAGACGCCGGCCAACCCCCAGCTCGCTCTGACCGACCTGGACGAGCTCGGAGCCATCCGAGGTCCGTTCACGCTCGTCGACTCGACGTTCGCTCCGCCGGTCGTGCAGCGCCCGATCGCCCACGGCGTGGATCTGGTCCTGCACTCGGCGACGAAGGGGATCGCCGGGCACAACGACGCCACGCTCGGCGTGGTGTCGGGGGCCCGTGACCTCCTCGAGGAGGTCTGGGGCTACGCGGTCCTCCACGGGGCGACAGCCTCGCCCTTCGACGCCATGAACGGCCTGCGCGGCATCAGGACGCTCCCGGTGCGCGTCGCCCGTCAGAGCGACACCGCCCTGCGGCTCGCGCACCGACTCGTCGCCCATCACGGCGTCGCCCGCGTCATGTACCCCCATCTCGAGTGCCACCCCCAGTTCGACCTGGCGAAGCGTCAGATGGCCAGCGGCGGCACGATGGTGGCCGTCGAGCTGACCGACGGTGCCGAGGCCGGCCGGCGCTTCGTCGAGAACTGTCGCCTGGCCCGCATGGCGGCGACCCTCGGGGGTCCCGAGACGCTCGTCGTGCACCCGGCGAGCTCGACCCATGTCGCGCTGTCGCCCGCCGAGCAGGCCGCCGCCGGGATCACCCCCGGGCTGGTTCGGGTCTCGGTCGGCCTGGAGCACCCCGACGACGTCGTGGCCGACCTCGTCGCCGCCCTGGACAGCTGAGCCGGCCCGCCTCACGACGAGACGAGCCCCGCCAGGCGGCGGTCGGCCACCGAGCCGCGCGCGACCGCGACGGCCACCACGGTGCCCCCCTGACCGAGGACGTACACGGTGAAGCCGCGGCGCGCCGCCTCGTTGCGCTGGAGGACCGGGAGGGGATCGCCGAACCTCGCCGCTCTCGCGAACGGTCCCACCCGGAGCAGCACGCGATCGTCGACGAGCTCTCCCCGACCGGCCCGCCACCGGCCTGCGCCGCTCGTCGACGGCTCGCGTTCCACGACCTGGTAGTCGCAGTCGAACCAACTACCGTCGCGGGCCATGCCTCGAGGCCGCATCCGCGCCGCCCAGACCAAGGCGGCCACGGCCGCTGCGGCCAGTGCGACGCTCACCAGGGTTCCCACGGCCGGACAGCATCGCTCACCGCGCCCGGACCGTGCACCTGGTCCCGACGCCTGATGCCCGAGATCCTCGAGGTCGAGCAGTACCGGCGGGCGGCCGAGTCGGTGGTCGGGCGGGTCATCGGGCGCGTCGACGTCCGCGACCACTGGTACGTGAAGGGGGCCGCCTCTGCGGCGGCGATCCGCCGCGCCGCCACCGGGACCCGGGTCACCGCCGCCCGGCGCCACGGGAAGCTCCTGCTCCTCGACCTTGCCGGCGGCCCCGTCCTCGGGCTGCGCTTCGGCATGACCGGCCGACTCGTCGTGGACGGCCGCTCGCCCGTCGACGGGCTCGAGTACGGCTCGACGAGGACCGAAGCGGGCTGGAACCGCTTCGCTCTCGGCTTCCGGGACGGCGGGGGCCTGGAGGTCAACGACCCCCGTCGCCTCGGAGGCGTCGAGTTGGACCCCGACGAGTCGGCCCTCGGCCCCGACGCGCTCCATGTGACCCTCACCGAGCTCCGCGCCGTGGTCGCCGGGTCGGGTGCGCCGCTGAAGGCCCGTCTGCTCGACCAGAGCCGTCTCGCCGGCGTCGGCAACCTCCTCGCCGACGAGATCCTGTGGCGGGCCGGGCTGGACCCGGCGCGACCGGCGCGTTCGCTGTCGACCGCCGAGGCCGCTCGGCTGCACCGGCGGCTCCGGGCGACGATCGACCTGCTCGCCGAGCGCGGCGGTTCCCACACCGGCGACCTCCAGGCGGAGCGCCACCGCCTCGGCGTGTGCCCCCGCGACGGCGCGCCCCTCCAGCGCCGCACCGTGGGTGGCCGCACGACCTACTCCTGCCCTCGCCATCAGCGCTGAGGCCGCGTCCTTCTGCGAAAATGCCGACGCTGATGCACCGATTCCCGCTGTTCGCCGCCGTGGTCGTCCTCGTCGTCGCTGGCCCCGCCGGCGCCGTCTCCGCGGCGACGTCCACCACGATCGGGCACCGGGGCACCACCACGGTGGCGACCACCGAGGCGACCACCGAGCCGTCGACCACCGTCGCTTCGACCCAGCCCCCACTCGTGACCTCGCCGACGGTGGCGCCGGTCGCCCCGACGACCGCGGCCCCGCCGAGCACGACGAGCACGGCGACCCGCTCGACGGTCAACACCTTCATCGTGGTCCTGCTGGCTCTCGCCTTCGTCGTCGTCCTCGTGTCGATCTGGTACTGGCGCGTCACCAAGCCGATCCCGCCCCAGCTCGAGCCGCTGTCGGTGATGGGCCGGCGCTCGTGGCGTCGGGCCCCCGAGGATCGCAAGGCTGAGGCACTCGACAAGGTGCGCGGGCCCCGGGTCGACCC
>Ga0209048_10001759_pt1 | contig 21913 bp, 17 predicted proteins | sample FrelakmetCRP12CR_FD_187146 | JGI IMG/M metagenome (GOLD analysis project Ga0209048, IMG submission 187146) | Freshwater lake sediment microbial communities from the University of Notre Dame, USA, for methane emissions studies - CRP12 CR (SPAdes)... | ecosystem: Environmental > Aquatic >... | reverse complement strand
TCTCGACATTCGTATCGTAGTGGAGAGCATTCATCACCTCGGGACGATTGATCGTTACGTAGGCAATGTGCCCTTTCTTTTCATAGATCATATACTCATAACTCATCAGAATTATGTTCCTTTCTCATTCTCCAGTATGCCAGGCATGTTCTTTCTGGCACACAACTAGCTCAATCACACAGGCTTGAATTTTGGCAGCGTAACCTTGTCGGTGATTGCCTCAAGAGTACGTTCCGGTTTCGTTCCTATTTTCCCTCAATGATCCACCATATTCAAGTGCAGTACCTATTTCGTTAGAATGGTAGTATGAGACTCACGACGTATAATTCTGTGTCGGTCTCAAAGCTTTTTTCAAGACGTCCTGATGATTTATGACCAGGCCTCAACTACATATTTTTTATATTCCTTCAGAACTTCTTCAATGGGAGGCCCAGGCTTGATCCCTGCCGCACTTACTCCAGGAACGATAGGAGCCTCGATGTCCATGGATACTTCTCCTCGCAATATATAGTACTCACATACACGACACAAGACAAGCAAAAAGGATACACGATCGGTATATTGCTCAAGCGCCTATCTCAAAGATTCTTTTCACTCGCAAGTAGATTTAGGTACCAGTGACTACCTTACTCTCTTGTAGTAATAGCCAGTATCTCTGGCGCGCGCTCAAGCATGCGCGGGGCTACGCGCCGTGTTGCGATCTGGTGAAAAGCTATGCCATAAATGAGCGAAAGGGGCATGCTAATAATCCAGATCCATTCCGAGTTAAAGATTAGAGGCAAACCGAGAGCCAATGCTACAGGAATCAATAGAATTCCTGACAATATGAGTATCGCAAATGACATAACTGCTCGCAAACAACCTGCTTGAGAGGTTTGACCAGTAGCCCGGAAACCTCTTTGCATTTGACGTGTATATTGCGGAAAGTAGACGGAGGTGATATTTCCGCAACCCAGGGCCACACCCATACCCGCCAACCCGCCGACGAGGACAGGTAGCACTAAATTCCAGGCATGCGTGATGAATGCTCCAACAGCAATGAGCACGACCAACTCCACTATTCCAAGCGTGAGTACAGCGAGATTCTTTCCCCACAGAATACGTTGTGGAGCAACTGGAAATAGGAAGAGAGTAGTGAGGCTCTGTCGCTCTAAACCAAGTACATTGAGCGAGAATGTCAACATGAACAAAATCACTACCATAGGTGTGATGAGTAATACATAGCCATTGCCACCAAAGCGTGAAGAATTGGGGTTGATCAGTGGTGCAGCAAGGAAAATAGCTATGTAGATCACCGATTGAAACATCATCGCTTTGAGTTGGGGATCACGCCAGAAGTACTTCAGTTCTTTGATAGCAAGAGCAGAGACCTGAGCAGGTATAAGGCGCTCCCATAAACTCACACCGACAGGCTCAACGGCAGTTGTTACAACGGGAGTTTGTTGGCGGCGCCGGCCGCGAGCACGAGCAGAAGCGCCAACCTCGGAAGCGCTCAGACTGCGTTGCAGCACGTATTGCCAGAGGTAGAGTGTGAGAGCGCTTGTAACAACTAACATGGCTAAGGTGGCAATGCTCGCCCCCCAATTCCCCTGTATAGCCTGTGTGATGGAGCTCGCAGCTAAACCAGAAGGTAGCCATTTAAGGTAAGGAGAAAAGCTGGCACTTTTCAGATTATCGTACAAGTGCAAGATCCTTGTTCCGCCAAGCACAAACTGCTGGATCAGATAACAGGAAGAAGTGAAGAGAGCAATAATAATAATACTGAGATCGCGAAAACGCCGGCCCTGCAAGACACGCATAAAAAGTGCCAGAACCAGCTGACTTATCCCAATGACCTGTATATAGAAGATAAGCATGGTCACACTGGTTAGAATAGTCACAGGTACAGAAACTGCCCAACCCGCGACGACGGCGACAAGTACGAGCACAAGTCCAATGGTGGGAATATCGAGCAGCGTCGAGAACAAAAGGCTCGCCATTAACTCCGCACGAGTGAGCGGAAACAAGACTAACTTCGAGGCATCCAACCCTTCATTGGCAGTAAACTCTAGCAGGGGCAGCACGATCCACACCAGAAGTGTGGCCGTCAATACCAGGTATAAGACCTCGGAGTTGGCAGGAGATGGGAGTAATCGGTAGGCAAAAAAGGAAACAACAGCAATAGTTCCAGCCACCAGGACGATAAAGAGCAAAACGAAGAGAGCGCCAATGATGCTAAGTGGCCTCCGGCTATAGCCACGCATGAGTGTTTTCCAGCGCAGCCAGAAGAGCCAGCGTAATTTATCAGCATGTATGGCCATGGTCGCTTCGCTCCTTTTTACTTCAACCAGCCTGGATGCTGGTTTATTCAGTAGTTGTATCGAGTTCTTCCCTCAGTCTATTGTACACGACATGTGAAGTAGCGTATCAAGCCACCCGAAAATGCGTCTACCAGGCTTGTTGTTACTTCGGCTGGGGGTATATACTGATGTGAGTTAAGCGAGCATTGACTCCAACATATTCATTCAGCAGTTCCGCAAGGATTGGGCACAACGCTACTGCAATGGAGAGTGTCGGCTTGTCATTGGAGAGTACCAGCTTGTCATTCTTCGCTCACGCTCAGAATGACATCGGCTGACCGGTCCGTCTCTCCTCGTCTACCGAGCTGATGGTGCAATACGCTGGAATCAATAGTCAAGCATAGTTGGAAGAAGTGATACACGTTCTATTGCAAAGTCTAGTCAATGTGGAGGTTCATATGGAGACCCTGATGCTGAATGAAACGGAAGTCCAGAGACTATTAGACCCTGACATGCTTTTGGACGCGCTGGAAGAGGGATTCAAGGCACTCAGTGAAGGTCTCGTTGATGCCCCAAAACGCAGTGGTGTCACCGTGCCAGACACGGGTTTTCTGCTCTCCATGCCAGCCTATCAACAAGGCCGCGAAATCACAGTCAAGCTGGTCTCCGTCTTTCACGATAACAACCGATTTGGCATTCCTTCACACCAGGCCATCATCTGCCTGTTCGATTCTCAAACTGGCACTCCCCTTTCGTTCATGGACGGAACCTACATCACAGCGCTGCGCACCGCTGGCGCCGCAGCTGTCTCGACCCGACTTCTGGCACGTACCGATACCCGCGTGCTGGCGATTATCGGCGCTGGTGTACAGGGCCGTTCGCATCTGAAGATGCTTCCTCGCGTGCGCCAGTTTTCCGAGATCCGCATTGCTTCGGAACACTTCGCCCATGCAGAGCAGCTAGCGGCAACAGATAGCAGGGCACACGCGGTTGAGACCATTGAGCAGGCAGTGCGCGGAGCCGACGTTGTCTGCCTCTGCACTCATTCAGGTGAGCCGGTGATCAATATCGACTGGCTCTCCCCCGGGATGCATATCACTTCTGTTGGATATAATCCTCCAGGCGGAGAACTGGACCCCAAAGTAATCGAGCGCGGTCATCTTTACGTTGAGACACGCATGGCTTTCGAGCCGCCACCTGCTGGCTGTGGCGAGCTGGCCGCTTTCGATCGTAGTATTGGCACTGAACTTGGAGAAGTCTTGTCAGGCCGTGGTTCGGGACGTCAATCCCAGGACGAGATCACTGTCTATAAGGCTATGGGCCATGCCTGCGAAGATATGGCAGCAGCCAGCCTGGTCTATCGGCGGGCTAAGCAAGAAGGTATGGGCCGTATAATGGTGTTTTGAGTGGCTCTATTCTGTTTCCAACCAGCTCAAATTGTGGCTCTCTTCGTGTGCACCCACCACATTGAGGAATATATCTTCGAGGGTTGCATCTTTATCTTCTCCACTTGCTCTATCGCGCAGCTCTTGCAGAGAGCCTTCGGCAACGAGGATACCCTGGTTGATGATACCAACGCGGGTGCAGAGTCTTTCCACTACTTCCATGATGTGGGATGAGAAGAAGATGGTCGTACCGTGTTGGGTGAGGCCGCGCATAATGTCACGCATGGTGCGGGAGCTAATAGGATCTATGCCCTCGAACGGCTCATCAAGGAAGAGAACCTGGGGGCTGTGGATTAAGGCTGCAGCCAGCGCTATCTTCTTACGCATGCCAACCGAGTAATCTACAATCAGCTTATCCGCGTCCTCTTTGAGGGTGAGTATATTGAGTAGTTCCTCTGATCTTTGTCTAATCACATTGCTCGGCAGGCCATACATGTGTCCGGCAAAGATGAGAAATTCTTTGCCTGTCAGGCGTTCATAGAGGTTGAGATATTCAGGTAAAACGCCCATGAGCGCACGCGCTTGTAGCGGGTCTTTCCATACATCGATCCCACCCACCAGGACGCTGCCTGATGTAGGACGCAGTAGCCCGACCATCATTTTGATAGTTGTGCTTTTCCCTGCGCCATTGGGGCCAAGAAACCCGTAAAACTCGCCTCGCTTGATTTCCAGGTTGAGGTGATTTACTGCTGCTTTTTGTCCAAAAACACGGAGCAGGTCTTTGGTTATGATGGCCTGGTCAGGGAGGGCGTTGTGGTAGGTTGGTTGCAATGGATTTTGGGTGGTCTGGTTCGTGGCTGTGGGTGGATCAGAGTCAGGAATCATGCTCTTTTTCTTTCATTCCAATGTAGACGTAAATGAATGGGTATTGCCACACTCCTTACACATGAAAAACCTATCCCTAATAGGCACTCGACTCGCTGGCAAAGGAATTTGCTCTCTGCACTCCCTATTATAGCAGTGAAATCCAATGGAAGCTAATTCATCCACTCGCCTGGCGCGTTGCTGCGAATATGAACGCCGCCATCTCGTTCTTTCAGAACTTGTGCATCTTTTGCCATGCGTTCTCGCACCTGTGAAATTGAAGTACGATGCCAGTAAGCCGCTGGAAATAATCCAACCCCGATTGCAATCGCTGTTCCTATTTCAGCTCGATTGAATGGGAGATGTGGAGGCAGATGATAAGGTATGTGAGTCAGTATTCCAAGGCGAAGAAGTAAGGAAAACACAAATAACCCCAACTCAATCAGAGTAGCAGCGATATATGAAAGGAATTCGGCGCGGCGCCTTTTGCGGTATACGAGAGCAAAGGCTATATTGAATATACAGAGTAAACCTGTGATTATAAGTGTCAGAGATACAAAGAAATTTGTCACTGAGTGCCTCCTGCAAAATTAATTATGTGTAAGCAACAGGTTGGAGAAGGCAACCTCAGTTCCCTTCAGGTTTACGAGCATTCCGACACCTCCGGTGGCAAATGAACCATCTTGAAAGGTCCACGCTTTTTTGCCATTAACTACCAGCGTAAAGTTCTTGCCATTTGCGATGATTTTAAACGTATTGACACTTTTTGGCCCATGGCCTTCATGAAATTCGCTTCCAAACGGATGGCTGGCAAGGTTTTTCCAGAAAGTGGAGCCTGCTCCCTGTCTATCATCATATTTCCAAAATTGATATTGACCACCACTTTTATTCACTACTTCTAACGTATAGAACGTGGTAAACGTTTTGCCGCTTTTATTTTGTATAGTTGCGCGAAATATCATACCGAACTCATTATTGACTGAAGTATCGTCCCCTTTTATCTCTTCCATAGTCAAGGTATACACAAAAGGACCTTGCAAGATCAGGCCTGACAATATAGCAGGTGCTCCTCGACTATTATCGTTATCGGTGATATGGTATGCTGCACCTTTAAAGCCATAGAGCATTGATCCACTCGCCATGAGAGGCCAATTATGAATATTTGAGGCTAAAGGGTCGGACAGAATGATATTCGCTTCGGCAGTTGCAGTAGCCTGCGCAGCCATTGTCGCTTTGAGATCAGGAGTTTTGACGATAGTGACGGCAGGAGTTTTTGAACTGGAGTGCTGATGCGCAAACCAGAGTGTCCCTGTTCCAAGCAAAAATACGACGAGCAAAGCCAAACCGATGAATTTGGAGTTCTTTTTCAGATAATTCGTTTTGCCTGCTGTAGTGGGTTGCTCGCCCTTTTCAGGCTGGGGCATCTCTGGAACTGGCAATAACCCAACCATAAAACGGCCGGGTTGACCGGCAACAGGCACATTGACGACTTTCGCCGGGCTTGTCAGTTTCATAATTGTCCCGGTCGTTGTTTGTTCGGTATCTGGGACTGTCATTAAAGCACCAGGATTGGTGCTCTGTTCGGGGAACACTCGTGTATCCTGAACTGCGGTGACGGCATTTGGGACTGTTAATACACCACTGGGATTGGCGTTTTGCACAGGGCTTGTCCACGTATCCTGAACTGGTGGAACCGTCAATACACCACTAGAATTGGCAGTCTGTCCAGGGTTCGTCCAGGTGTCTTGAACTGGTGGGGCAGCCATTACATTGCCAGGATGCGTGCTTTGCTCGGAATACTTGCGTGTTTCCTGAGCTGGCATGATTGGATTAAAATGAACTACATGCAAAGGGTGTGGCGATTTTTCTGCCACAGGTTCCGGTTTTGTTGGTAACGGAAGATTCTTAATGCTTACAAATACACCCGTTGGCGTTTTTGAAACGTCACCAGCTAGCGCAGATGTAGATTGAACCAACGCTGGTTCGCTATCTTTAACAGGACTGAATTCTGTAGGCCATTGTGGATCAAAAAGGCTATAAGAAGGATAGATGCCTGAAGAGGTTACATCACTGGGTAGCAATACATCTTTTCGTGCCTGCTCCAACTCAGTAGAAGGTGTTTCCAGGGCGAGACGAAATGCTACAGCAAGGTCCTGTGCATGAGCATAACGATGCCCTGGGCGTTTGGACAAAGCACGTAGGATAACCTGTTCAGCGGCAAGTGGCAAATCTGCGCGTTTTGAACGGGGAGAAGGTGGAGCTTCCTGGAGATGTTTTTTTGCTACTTCGACCATTGACTCTCCCTGGAATGGTGCAGATCCGGTGACCATGTGATAAAGGACGGCACCAAGCGAGTACAGATCAGCTTTTTCTCCAGGCTCTTTTCCCATTACCTGTTCAGGTGCCATATAATCTAACATCCCCACTTTAAATTGCCGAATCGTTGCTGCTTGCCTCTCGGTCATTGTCTTTGTCAATGCAAAATCGGTGAGGAGCACTTTATCATGAATAGTAATGAGGATATTGCCAGGCTTGATATCTAAATGGAGGACACCTTGTTCGTGCGCATAATCCAATGCAGCTGCTAGTTGATCAAGATAATCCGCGGTCTCTGGCAAAGTCAGCTGTTTCTTAGAATTCAGCACACTCTCCAGATTGCGCACGCTGACATACGGCAAAACGAGATACACGAGGCCATCACGCTCTTCACATTCAAGAACGGAGAGAATATGATGATGTTTGAGCGAGGAAACCAACTCCATTTCTTTTCGCAAACGTAAAAGGAAGTCAATATATTGGAGAGGTTCTAGCGAAGATGCATGCAAAAAAACTTTTAGAACGTATTCACGATGAGACTGTGACTGTCTCGCCAGATATACCGCCCCCATACTTCCCACGCCAATAACGCGACGGAGCGTGTAGGAACCCAGCTTTTTCCCAACCAAAGCTTCAGCATTCATTCAAACCTGCCTCTCATTGCTGCTTTTAGGCATAATCCAGCCTGCCACGAGAAAACCCCATATGAGTATCTTAGACAAAAGAGGCAGCGTTGACAAAATTTCAAGCATATTACTAAGATAAAAGTACTGTCCTCAATTGTTGGTAATCAACATATTCGAGAATGCAACCTCGGTACCTTTGAGATTGACGAGCATGCCTACGGTGCCACTTGTGAAAGATCCATCTTTGACGCTACCGACCTTTTTCCCATTGATGATAAAGGTAAACGTATTGCCACTCGTAAAGACGCGAATAGTGTTGATATTACCTGTACCATGACCCTCGTGGAATTCATGGCCAAACACCTGTGACCAGACCTGCGTCCAGGGATTGACTGAGGGTCCTTTGCTATTATCATACTTGTAGAATCTATACTGCCCACCATTATAGTTAAAGACTTCAAAGCTATAAAAGGTGTTTATGGTTTGGTTGCCTTTTGTCTTCTGGCTGTAGCGAAGGATCATACCAAAGGAATTATCGGTGCTGGCATCATCGCCTTTAATCTCTTCCATCGTTAAGGTGTACCCTATTGGTCCATTGGGGAGAGATTCTTGCAAGACAACTGCAATCCCGCTATCTGCAAGATTCGTCATATGGTAGGCGCCATCTTTAAATTGGTAAATCTTTGTACCGGTTGTGGAAACCGGGAAATTACGAATATTTGTGCTCAGAGGATCGGATAGTATGATATGCGATGAGGCCGTCGCAGTGGCTTTCGCAAGCGCCGTTGCCTCCACATTAGGTGTCGAGGCCACCGCGGGAGAAGTTGAAGTCGAATGCGTCGAAGTTTGTCCACTATGGGTACGCAGATACCAGATTCCAGTAGTACCGCCAATCAGCAGTACAAACAGCGCAACTACCATCGCAATTTTCTGCGGCATTTTCGAGCGCGAGTCTTGCTTAGACGGAGTTTGTATTGTTGCAGGTACAGGCAGTAAACCCGTTATAAACTGTCCAGGTTGTCCAGCCACTGGCACCTGCACAACTTTCACCGGACCAGTAAGTTTGATCGTTCCTGTACCTGTTTGCTCCGCGTTCGGCACATTTAAGGCGCCGGTTGTCGTTTTCAGAGAAGGTGACATCTGGTTCAAACCTGGTGGCATGACCGCTGGCTGCATGCCGCTCTCCGTCATCGTGTTGAACGAAGGAGACATCTCGTTGAGCATCTGTTGATTTTGTAACGGTCGCGTACCTGCAGAAGTTGGCATAATATTACCAGGTGTAGCCGGGTTGCGTTCGTCAACTATAGCGGTCGGGAGCATGCCTGTGCTTTTTCCTACGCTAGGAAACATGCCAGTTCTTGAAAGCAAACCAGTCGTACGGGCTGGCATGTTTGGCGAAGCGAGTGTGCCTGTACCCATACCAGTTTGTTGTTCATTTGTCATTGATGGGAGAGCACCTGTTTGCCACCTCGGGTCAAAAAGCCCGCGTGCAGGAAGTACGCTAGATGTTGAGAATCCGCTCGCTGCAGATTCATTGCTTTGAGCAGGCTGCTGTTGCACTCCAGGCCCTTGCAGTGCCATACGAAACGCGGTGGCAAATTCTAGCGCATTCGAATAGCGATCGCCAGGCCGCTTCGCCATGGATTTCAGTAGAACCTGTTCAGCCGCTTCAGGTAATTCTGGTCGGAACACACGTGGAGGAGTCGGTTGCGTATGCAACTGCTGCGCTGCTATTTGCATAGGCGTTTCTCCCTGGAATGGTGTTGTCCCCGTAACCATTTGATAAAGGATAATGCCGAGCGAATATTGATCTGCGCGTCCATCTACCTCGGTTCCCATTACCTGTTCAGGAGACATATAGTCGGGTGTCCCTACGGGAGCGCCAGCGCCCGTAAGACGGGCATGAGCGTCCTGCCCATCTGAAAGAATCTTGACCAGCCCGAAATCGGTTAGCAGTAAGCGCCCTTCGGGAGTAAGCAAAATATTGGCGGGCTTTATGTCGCGGTGAATGACTCCGCGAGCGTGCGCAAAATCGAGCGCTGCACCCATTTGTTCAAGATAGTTCACTATTTTGGGAAACGCGAGTGTTCCTTCACGTTCCATAACGTCGCGTAGTGTACCGCCACTGATATAGGGCATGACAAGATATGCTACTCCATCACGCTCGCCATATTCGTAGACTGGCATGATGTTAGGATGCTCTAAAGAGGCAGCAGCATCAGTTTCTCGTCTGAAACGCTCCAGGAAGGCGGCGAGGTGCTGTGGTTTGAGAGTTGTCGATGGTAATAGTACTTTGACTGCTACCTGGCGTCGAGGTCGAGATTGTTGAGCCAGGTAAACTGCCCCCATACCGCCTTGTCCGATCAGTTGTTGAAGTGTACAGGTTCCAAGGACTGTTCCTACCAATGTTTCAGCCTTCATCAATATCTCTACCTCTTCTTTTGTGATGTTCTTTTCCCGTTCCCGCCCCTTCACGTGCGCTTGTGCCATTCCAACTAGTGTTATGCGTTGTTTGTACATGTTAGTCAATTTCCTTGCTTCTGGCAATGAGTGAACCTCATGAGTATGACCAAAGTAATGGTAGCTGGTTGTTTTTCTCCACTCTTATTTCATTAATGGCAATAAACGGTGAGGGGAGGGAGATTTGATGTTTTTAGGAAATGTGGCTACATGCTTTCAATGACATCCTGGGGATCGGTGTCTTCTTCAGCATCAAGGGGAAGTTCTTCGCCAGCAACATATGCAACCATTGAGGGGACAGTACGACTTTGAATGATAATACCGCGCAACAATGATGCGGATGCTTGTGCAAGTAAGGGACGCAAACGCTCAAGACGTTCATGATAAGTTTGCAATTGGATGGCACGACGTCTGTTTTGTTTCTTGTAAGCGGTGGAAAGTGATTCGTCTAAGTCAGTTTCTTGTATCCAGATATCCCTTGCATCGAGAGCCTGGCCAACTGCTGATTGAACCTGCTGCAACAGGTCTATTGTCTGATTGAGCACCATCAAGAGGTCACCTTCGGCGAGGTCAATACGTTTTAAGAGCCCGCTGAGCGACATTCCACGCGACCAGGACAGCGCGACACCATGAAAATCAGGGACGATGGAGGGAGAGATCCCAATATTGGCCTGTTGTTCAATATTATGAACATGCTGTGCGATACGCCAAAGCTCGCGGCGGACATGCATGAGGTGATTGTTCAAAATATTGTGGTTATTGAGTCGTCGATCGTTATCGAACGTAAACCAGCTACAGACCTCGGAGAGTTCAGAAGCCGCAAGCTCATCAAGCGCTCCTCCCAACATTAATTCGACAATCATGATTCCAGCAGGATGGAAGATACCACGTAATAAACGACCTCGGAGCGTCAGTTCATCACCCTCATCGATGTACCCAAGTGCATGAAGCGCAAAAATTGTGCCATCGAGTTCGGCTGCGCCAGCACGGCTAAGTGGATATGCGCCAATCTTCTTGCGTCGTTGTTCCAACGCTTGAGTAGCGCCTTCTGAGGCGATGCCTTTCTTTTTTCCAGCTTTCTTGCTCTTTTGAGCACGTATTTCCAGTTTCTCCAGGCGAATTATTTCGCGTTGTTCCCATAGAACATAGCGCTGGTATTCACGCAGACTCGAGGCACAAATACGACGCAGGTGCTTGACATCACCTGGACGCCACAGATTGAGTATCGAGTTATAGCGAATGACAAAGGAGCTGGTCACGGGCAACAATTCACCAGTGATGCGGCGGAATGAGTCTTCAAACGGCTCCCAGGGTGAATAAGGAATGACCGCAGCTCCACGTACATCCATACCGCGCCGGCCAGCTCTACCCGTAAGCTGGCGATATTCGTTAGGGGTAAGCAGGCGCATCTCCTGTCCATCAAATTTACTGAGACTGCCCACAACAACAGCACGCGCTGGCATATTGATTCCAAGCGCTAAGGTATCGGTAGCAAAAACCGCACGCAGGTGACCACGAGCAAAAAGTGTCTCAACCAGCACCTTCAACCCGGGTAACAAGCCAGCATGATGGAAAGCCAGCCCGCGGGGCAGTATCTCAGCAAGCGCATGCACCTGTTGCAGATTTCGATCCTCCTTAGGCATATTCTCCAGCCAAACGCCGACCTCTTCTTTGATAAGCGCCTCTTCTTCAGGTGTTGTAAAGATATGCAGCGCTGCGCTCTCAGCTCCCTCTTCAACCACTTTACGTCCAGGAAGAAAATAGAGACAGGGCAATAAATCAGCATCACGCAGGGCTGTGAGCACTTCGCCAGGCTCTGGTGCTCTACGCTCCACGAGACGTTCTGGTTTAGAAGACCGTTTTTCTTGTTCGTGTACCGAAGTTGAAGAAGAGACTGAAAACTCATCGGCTGCTGTTCTGGTTGTAGCTCTGTGTTTCTTGTTTTTATTTGCCCATTGATCTTCTTCCCGCTCACGACTTTCTTCCTCATCATCGAAGGTATAGGTTCGATTACGTTTCATGATGGAAGCAATACGAGCCTCGCCACCGACGTCGGGAAAGCGCTCGATTCGGTTGCCATCAGCATCCTGAACGAGGTGCAATGTATTATCAAGAAAGTAGTAGTGTTCAAGGGGAACTGCGCGTTCTTCATGTACGACCAGCGAGATAGGACGGTGAACGCGACTAATCCAATCTGCCAGGTCCTCGGCATTACTCACAGTTGCTGAGAGACCCACCAACTGAACATTGGGGGGTGAGCAGATGATCGCTTCTTCCCACACAGGGCCACGACCAATATCACTCAGGTAGTGCAATTCGTCGAAAATGATAGAGCCGACATCAGCCATCGATGAGGGGATGATGCTTTCGCCACGCCCAAAGCGATCTCCGCCCTCTTCCAGCAACATATTGCGATAGACTTCAGTGGTCATGATAACGATTGATGCGGTGCTATGCTCTACAATATCGCCCGTTACCAACCCTACAGCATCAAAGCCATAAATGGTGCGTAAATCCCGGTATTTCTGGTTGGAGAGCGCCTTAAGAGGCGTCGTGTATATGACACGCTGTCCGCGCTGTTGCGCGCGCCAGATGGCGTATTCGGCGACCAGCGTTTTACCTGTTCCGGTTGGGGCTGCTACCATGACCGAGCGGTCTGCCGCAAGATGCGCAATTGCTTCCAGTTGAAAGTCGTCGATGGGAAATGGGTAACGTGCTACAAATGCGGTAATATCCGCCTGGGTATCTGATCCGGCCACCACCTGCTCGTCCATGTATTCTTTCTCTTTTTGTAATGATCACAAATTACTTCGATGACATTGTAGCATGTATGTGGAGTATGGACAAGCAGCGCAGGTAGCTTAAGTTGATATTCAGGTATTTGATTCGAGCCATTTCTTCATGGGATCGAGGAAGTAGATATCCCAGCCTTCGTCGTGACCGTCACGTTCTGCTGAGTTAGGAAACTGGCTGTGGGTAAGCAACACCTGGGTCTCCTGACCGACTGGCGTAAGCTCCCAGGAGACAAGTGAGTCAGGCCAATCCTTGTGCCACTCACTCTGTCTCCAGGTATACGCGAGTTTGTTGGGTTTCTCGATCTGGGTAAATACGCCGCTGGTTTCGCCACCAAACAATTGATAGTGACCACCAACACGCAGTTCGACAGCTATAATGTCATCTTCTCCCATCCAACCACGAATTGAGGTCGGGTCAGTGAGTGCGGCCCATACCTCGTCAATTGGCGCTGCTATACGTGTATTTTTCTCAATGTCCAGCATGATATCATCTTCCTTTGCTCTGTTTAGAGAGCCAAAACGAGCTTCAAATGCTCCAGGGAAGTATTGCCACCGGAGCAGATTAAGCCAACCTTCTTGCCTTTCAACTGATCGCGCATGTGATAGGCTGCAGCCAGGGAAGCTGCTCCAGCTCCTTCGGCAAGAGTATGCGCGCGTTCGATCATCCAGACCATAGCGTGCATAATCTCCTCTTCGCTTATCAGCACAAAATCATACAACAATTCTTGCATTATCTTTTGTGGCAACTCAAAGGCTAAGCCTGTCGCAAGACCTTCTGCAAACGTGCGATTCGGCGCTTCGACTAACCGTTTCTGACGCCAGGATTCATAGGCAGCAGGCGATGCTTCAGATTGCACACCGATCACTTGAATATGGGGATTAACAGTATGAGCCACAATAGACACTCCAGCCGCGCCACTGCCACCACCGATAGGCACAATGATGACTTCAAGCTCCGGTTCATCTTCCAACATCTCTAGCGCTTCTGTGGCCACCCCAGCGATAAGCAATGGCTCGTTACCAGAATGAATATAGCGATAGCCATGCTCTTGAGCCAGCGTTTCACAGAACAGTTTGGATTGATCGTAATTTGCGCCATGAAAGACGACTTCCGCTCCCATACCTTGCATCGCGGCAACCTTGCCAGGATTGGCGTTTTCAGGGACAACAATTATTGCTTTGACACCAAAGAGCCGGGCTGCGTATGCGACAGACTGCCCATGATTGCCGGTAGAAGCAGCGATCACGCCTCTTTCACGCTCTTCCTGGCTCAGTTGTGAAACCAGATTGATGCCGCCACGCACTTTGAAAGCTCCCACTGGCTCGTAGTTTTCATGCTTGATACATACTTCGGTCCCAATCAAGGCATTGATAGCGGGATAGCTATACGTGGGAGTAGGTTTCAAATAGGGACGAATCTGACGCCGTGCATGTAGCACGTCCTGGAAGGTTGGTATGTACATGTTTACTCCTTCAAGTAAGTGGGGTTACAAACATTGTTGTTTGCTCTTTATTATTGCATAATGTAAGAAATCGTCCAAATTGTGAAGGGGCAATTGCATGACTACCCTACCAGCCAATCCAAAGATCGAAGCCATACGCGAGAGTATACGGTCTTCTAACGCTTCATTATACCAGCTCATTGATGGGCCGCTTGCACATATTGATGCAAGGAAGCTCTATCAATCACCTGTTGAAAATGAGTGGTCAATTATGCAGAACCTGGCGCATATCGTGGAGTTTATGCCCTATTGGGCAGGCGAGATTGAAAAGCTTGTGGCAGAGCCGGGTAGTAATTTTGGGCGTACTCCCGAGGATGTAGGACGCTTGCAGGGCATTAGCGAGCATGAGATGGATAGTATAAGCAGGATAAAAGAAGCGTTACCGGGAAGCTATCTAAGGCTGGATGAGGTTCTAAAGAAATTGAAGGACAGCGATTTAGAGTTAACCGGTAAACATGTCAGATATGGAGAGAAGCCCTTAAGTTGGTTAATCGAGGAGGTTGTAACGAATCATTTGAAAGGGCATGTGGAACAGATCAAGAGCAGCATTGAACTGGTTGGGTAAGGTTTAATTAATAAATAGCCCTTGACCTTTTAAACGCTCGCACAGTGTCATCCTTCGCTGACGCTCAGGATGACAGGACCTACCTCATATAAATTGAGTTCTTGCAATTAACCATTTCATAAGACTAACGTATATACATCGGGTAATATTTCTCAACTAAAGAAAGGACACTTACACATGAAACGGCTTTTCAGGTTTTTAGTCTCGATCTTTTTCATAAGGGCAATCATGAGGTGGGTAAGACGACGAAGCGAGTGGACATATTACGATTAAAAATTCTGCTTATCTTCTTGCGCCTCATTGACATCTCGGCTATACTAGCAGAGTACAAAATATCAGATATCTTCCAGCGGTGATGAAGAGGAGTAGCTTGCCACGGGTAGCAGCGAGCCGGTAGATGGTGCGAGGTCGGCAATCCACAGCAGGTGAAGGGCGCTTCGGAGCTGGATTGAATGAGTGGCTTCACACATTTGGGTGAAGAAGCAGGGTGGAACCGCGCATCATGCCGCTTTCTGTAGTTGCCCCAGGCCTACACAGGCATGTATTCGTCCCTGGGCGTTGTTGATTGAACGCCTGGGGAATTTTTTTGATTGAGGAAAGGAATCCACTCATGACACAGACAGAGGACAAAACTTCGCTGTCGACGGAAGACACTCCGCTTGTCCCAATTGAGAAAGTCGTTGCTTTGTGTAAGAGGCGAGGCTACGTCTACCCCAACTCCGAGATCTATGGCGGGGTTTCAGGCATCTATGACTTCGGGCCTCTAGGCGTAGAACTGCGTAATAACATTCGCCGCTTCTGGTGGTGGTCGATGGTGCAGCTCAATGACAACGTACTGGGCATTGAAGGCAGCATCATTACGCATCCGCGTGTCTGGGAAGCCAGCGGGCATGTTGAGAATTTCGTAGATCGACTGGTTGATTGCAAGAAATGCAAACGGCGTCACCGTGTTGATCACCTACCCGCGGAAAATTTAGAGCAGAATAAATGTCCAAATTGTGGTGGGGAACTCACAGAGCCACGCGTCTTCAACCTGATGATGGAGACATATATTGGTGTAGTTGAAGGCGAGCGCATGAAGACATACCTGCGCGGTGAAGCCTGCCAGAACATTTACCTGGATTATGACAATGTACTGAAATCTTCGCGCATACAGATCCCGTTTGGTATCTGCCAGATTGGAAAGGCTTTCCGCAACGAAGTCACGCCTGGTAATTTCCTGTTTCGACAACGCGAGTTCGAGCAGTGGGACTTGCAGTTCTTCGTGCATCCAAGCGAGATGCAGAAGTGGTTTGATTATTGGAAAGTGTATCGCTTCGAATGGTACAGGAGCATCATCAACCATAAGGATCGGCTGCGCTTCCGAGCGCATGGGCCTGATGAGCTGGCGCACTATGCAAAGCAGGCATATGATATCGAGTACAAGAGTATCATTGGCTGGCAAGAGTGGGAGGGCATTCACTGGCGACAGGATTGGGATCTTTCACGCCATAGCCAGTATAGCGGGCAAGATTTGAGCTATACCGATCAAGAAACGAAGGAGCGCTACATTCCCTGGATCGTCGAGACTTCAGGCGGCGTGGATCGAACATTCCTGAATTTACTGCTCGATGCGTACGAGGAAGAACCACCGTCTGGTAAGGATAAAGAAGGGCGAACCGTCTTGCATTTGCATCCCTGGCTGGCGCCTATCAAGGTGGCGGTTCTGCCTTTGCAGAAAAATAAGGAAGAGCTGGTTACCACAGCTAAGGGCATCCATAACCGTTTGAAGCGCTTGATGGTTGCGCAATATGACGATGTGGCGAACATTGGACGTCGCTATCGCAGGCAAGATGAGATCGGCACGCCATTCTGCGTCACAGTCGATTTCCAGACACTGGAAGACCAGACAGTGACTGTGCGCGAACGCGATGGCATGACACAGATTCGCCGTGCTATCGATGAACTGCCGGGTTACCTGGTGGAGAAAGTGACATGGAAGTAGGCGCTTGGGAAGCTGAGGCGTAATTGTAACAGTAGTAAAATTCCCTACATAAAATTTGGCATGCTGCTTTGAAGCAGCATGCCAAATTTTATGTAGGGAAAAGCCAGCACACAATCAGACTCACTCAGAATATATACTCATCCTTTGAAGTACTCGACGAGTACAGGAGCGAGGACATCATCAGCCGGGCCATGATCTTGACCTACCAGGATACGTGACTTTGCATTTGGGAGAATATCTACGAGTGTTTGAGCACCGTTGTGAAAAAACGCAGGACTCGCTCCTCCAACCATAACGAGTGTAGGCACAGCGACGGAAGCCCACTTTTTGAGCGTCGCTGGATTACCGCTCATAGAAACAGTGTACCACCCATGATACTCTCCTATTCTAAATGTGCGGAGAAAAGCCTGAAATGTTGGAGCCTGGAGTTTGGTGTGGTTTCAGGACCAGAATAAGCAACGGCGCTAATCCCAGAAAGCCCAGGCCGAAGAGTATACCGAAGTGGCCTGCGATCAGGCCGACAATGCCAGGGAGTACAACTTCGAATGGTGCGCCGAAACTGATGATTGCGCGCACTGTTCCAGAATGTCCAGGTTGACGAGCATATGCTTCGGCTTTGGCAATCGGATAAAGACCAGACGAACCGAAGCCAATGACGAAGAGCCAAACGGGCGCAATCGGGCACAACGAAGATAATCAGTGTATGCTGACTTATTGAGAGGTGTAAATCTCAGTCGATGTTGTAGATTGTGAAGTTAGCCAGGACTGCGCGTTTGCATATGTTCTTTACTCCTGAAGTACGCCTTTCATATGCAGTATAACATTACACTTTGGAGGAAGTAGGCTATAAAAGAAACTAGTGGGGACTTCACATACCTTCGTAACTGATATAGCTGTCTGCATTGGAAAAATGAATATTTTTTCATTTTTATTTGTTATACTTAAATGGCGGGGTGGAGTTGTCGCTTGAAGTACTGAACTCTTGCCTGTTCGGTATACTCATGCTACACTCATTGAAAAGGTTACAACTTTTTAAGACACCGCTCGTAAATCGTTATAGTAAGTGTTTGTTTTTTCTAAGGTATATATAACAAAAATAAATAGCAAGCGGTGAATATTATGGATTCGGCACTACAGGCATCAGGTACGCTGGGAGTTATAGGAGCACTTGCGAAGCCAGTAAGCAAAACGCGGCGCAAGCAATCTAGTGGGGCATTGACGTCCGAAGGTATTTCAAGCAGAAATACGTCCCTTGGAAGCAAGGTAGCGGTGGAGGCGAAGAGTTCATCAAGAGAATATGCGCAAGGGGCTACAGTGGAGGCTTTGCGAGATGTAGAGCTTGTCGAGCTAGTACTTGCGGGTGAACAAGATGCCTTCGAATCGCTCGTCGAGCGTTATAAAGATGCTGTGCAAAATCTTGCGTACCGCATGTTGGGCAATCCGACTGAAGCGGAAGATGTGACTCAGGAAGTATTTGTGCGAGCTTATACACAGCTTGCGACATATAAACCTGCGCATAAATTTAGTACCTGGTTGTTGTCAATTGCTTCACACCTGGCCATCGACCAGCTTCGACGGCGGCGCTTTCTGGCGCTACCACTGGAAGATGTGCCTTTCCTGGAGTGGATGGCCGACCTTGGAACTGGACCAGAACAGTCAGCGCTACAAGGAGAGCAGCAGGACGAAATACAGATATACCTGCAGCGATTGCCGAGCAAGTATCGCGCAGTGATCGTTTTGCGCTACTGGTACGATCTTTCATACGAAGAAATTTCGACAGCACTGAACCTGACACCAGCACTGGTAAAAGCCCGTTTGCACCGCGCGCGCGAGCTACTTGCGCGTTACATCAAAGACAACAAGCAGAACGAGGAGGAGCAGATCGATGCGCTGTCGCGACGCTAAAGCATGGCTAACCGCTCAGCGTGAAAATGATCTCGTACAATCTGAGGTTACAGCGCTCCAGGAGCATTTAAAGCATTGTAGCGCTTGTCACACGTATGAGCAATATCATAAGCGAACGGATCCGGTGCTTAACTCACCTACTTCTCGCATGTTTACGAGTATATCCACAGAACGTATCATGCAGGCAGTAGAGAGACAGAAACGTATCTCAGAGCAGCTCGAAGACCTTCGCACGCAACAAAGGACACGCATTGCTCGTTTGCGTATTTTTTCCCCTGGATTTGCTACTCTAACCTACTTAAGCATGGGGTTCATCTCACTTATACTGCTCGCCTTACTCATTTTCAATACAGACATCGTTGTAAATGTGCTCGAATCCTTTGGTGGCGTCATAGACACATTGGTTATACTTGCACAGTATGTTCAATCAGGATTAGCGCTTGTTCTCCATCAGGAGTGGCTCTTGTCAGCAATGGCACTTGTTCTGGTAATTATGATGGGAATGTGGCTTCGCTTAATGCGTCATCCACAGGAAGCATAAAAGCGAAGGTCATGGATGCATGGGCGTTCATGATGGGGAGTTCCAGTATGCAAAAGGGCAAAAGATTCAATTGGCTCTTGCTCGTACTGGTGGGGCCATTGCTATTCATTGGGGTTAAGATTAGTGGAATTGGAAAGAATCTCGCGTGGACATTGCCTACAGCACAGGCCACAGATAAGGGTGTAAATGGCAATGGTATCACATGTACAAGATATATCCATGGTCCATCATTTAGAGAAAACATTGTTATAGGCTCGAGTGAAGTAGTATGTGGTGATGTCACGTCGTTTGGTGGATCGGTTACCATTCAAGGCGTATTACATGGAAATGTAACGGCATTTAACAGCAATACATTCATTGCTGGACAGATTTTTGGTAATCTCACATTGTTTGGTGGCACTATTGTACTAAATGCTGGAGAGCAGATTCACGGACATATTACCATAAATGGTACGAAAGAGCTGAACACCCAGGGCAAGCAAATTGAAAACACTACTATCGATCATGCACAGAATCGATCATTCTCAGGCAAAATGGGCGAGTTCACATTCCCATTCTGGTCTTTGGTAATATGGACTTTACTGGGTATAGCGCTTAGCAGTTTGCTACCTGAACATGTAATGTTTGTACGAACAACGGTGACGACAAAGACGCGGCGTAGTATAATAATAGGGTTATTAAGCATTATCTTAGCTCCCGCAGTACTTGTGGTATTGGTAGCGCTTATCCTGCCTATTCCTTTAGCGCTTATCCTGGGACTTGGACTCATCGCAGCCTGGATTTTAGGAACCGTGGCAATTAGCTGGACTATTGGAGAATATATTCTCCGCGCGGTAGCCCCTAAGTACAATACACGTCTCATAGACGTCGTGGTAGGATTGACGGTACTGGTATTGGTAGGGTCTATCCCCATTATTGGGTGGCTCATCAGTATTGGAGTGGGGTTGCTAGGGCTTGGAGCGGTCTTCTTAAGCCGATTTGGAACACGGCTATATAGTCAGCCTAAACAGCCACTTACGTTATAATATAATATTAAATTCGGTTAATAAAGGGAGATTTGAGGGACATCACCTCTGCTTTTCTTTCGCGTCGCCTGCGGCGGCGAGAGAGGATAAATGTTTTTCGGGGACACCCCGAACCCCGGCAAAGGGCTTCGCCCTCTGCACTCCCAGATTATGTCAGCGAGAATGGGGACACAGCAAAATGGCTCTGCCCTCTGCACTACCTGTTTATGGGTCTACTATATGTTGGATAGATGGGACGGACACTAGAAAAGCGATATGGAAGTTTTGTCAAGTGGCCGCCGAGGTGAATATGAGTATCGAAGTTGAGTTGACAGATTTAGCTTACGGAGGAGATGCCGTAGGTCGATACGAGGGACGTGTTTTATTTGTGCCCGGAGGTATACCGGGAGAACGCGTTCTTGTGGAAATTGTGGAAGAACGTCGAGGCCATGCACGCGCAGAATTACTCGAGATTTTGCGCCCCGCACCTGAACGTATCGAACCTCAATATCCCTTACTGACGGATAGTGGATGCCAGTGGCAGCATATAGCATATCCAGCACAATTAACCTGGAAAGCACACATTGTCAGGCAACTTCTCGTACGCATCGGTAAGCAGTCCGATGCAATTGTGCACCCCACCATTGGTATGCCCGCTGGCGTTTCGCCCTGGCACTATCGTAACATCGCACTATTCTCAGTCGGCCCGAATGGCGAAGTGGGCTTCAAACTCACAGAGAGCCATGAAGTGCAAGATCTTGAGACCTGTGAACTGTTACATCCTGCCCTGGATATGGTATACCAGCTTGTGCGAGCGAAACTCAAAAACCAATTTGGCGATACATTGGCGGAAATGATTCAGGGTTTCACTATTCGAGGAGCAATTGGCGCAGTCAGCGCTAATGGCATGTCATCACCCGTGATGGCAGTTCCCACTCTGCTCAGTATACATGCGCGCCCCGGTTCCGTTCTCGAAACGCCACAAGAACTTGCGCAAGAGTTAATGACAACCGCGCCCGGCATTGTAGGGGTGATTATTGAGCGGGTTGGCGGCCGTTATGGGCGTGTAGTTGCAGGTCAAGAGTTTTTGACAGATGTCGTGCATGGTCGTCGCTTTCGTATTTCTGCCGATTCGTTCTTCCAGGTTAATATGGTACAGACACCTGTTCTGGCCGAGAGGGCTGTTGCGATGCTGGAGCCACAACGCCAGGATATAGTGTTGGATGGATACAGTGGCGTAGGACTATTCTCTGCATTCCTGTCACCTTATGTGTCTCGTGTGATTGCGATAGAATCCCAGCCAAGCGCAGTCATGGACGCTCGCGCAAATGCGACACTGAACAACCAGAATAACATTTCAACCATAGAAGGCACCTTAGAGAGACTATTGGGACAGCTTTACTATCGACGCGAGCGTGTTGACCTCGCGCTGGTCGATCCACCACGAGCTGGTTGTCATCCAAAAGCATTGCAGGCTTTACAATCTCTGGCGCCGCGAGCAATTTGCTATGTCTCTTGTGACCCAAGCACCCTGGCACGGGATATCGCTTCGCTCTGCTCAAGCGGACGCTATCGTCTGGTTGCTGCACAACCACTCGATATGTTCCCACAGACATACCATATCGAGTGTATCGCACTACTGGTTCGCGCAGGAATGAGATAGAGAGAAATATGTAAATGAGGTAGA
>Ga0209048_10001758_pt1 | contig 21915 bp, 20 predicted proteins | sample FrelakmetCRP12CR_FD_187146 | JGI IMG/M metagenome (GOLD analysis project Ga0209048, IMG submission 187146) | Freshwater lake sediment microbial communities from the University of Notre Dame, USA, for methane emissions studies - CRP12 CR (SPAdes)... | ecosystem: Environmental > Aquatic >... | reverse complement strand
CCCGTCAGCTTCACCTTCTTGCCCGCGTCCTTCTTCAGATCGTCCGGGCCCATCACTTCTATGCCGCTGCGGTACTGCATGCTGCGGACCTCGAACTTGCCGTCTTTGTCCGGCCCGCTCAAACATCCGGTGAGCGTCGAGTCCTTGGCACCCGCGGGCTTGGTCTCCTGGTCGCCGCCGATGGCGCTGTTGTCCTGGGTCGCGCTCGCGGCATTCTTCTGAGCATCGCCCGCAGCAGGCGGGTTCTGCGTATTCGACGCAGGTTCCTGCGCCCCAGCACTCAGGCTGAGGCAGAGCGTCAAAGTTGCAACCGCAAGGGGATCTCTCATCTTCATCCGACCTTCGATATCCAGCATATCTTAGGCTTCGACGTGGCCGGGAGCGCGAAAGTTGCAACGCGCTTGCCAATTCCAACAAGCCGATTGCCAACTACCAATTGCCAATTGCCAATTGCCAATTACCAACCACATTCTCGCGGCGCAGGGACGGCCCCGCGCCGCGGCCCATGCGGGCAGTTACGCGGACCCCGGTGAGCACGGGTCTAGTGCTCGCTGGAGTGCTCTACTGCTGCTTCCCGGCCCACACGGAAGCGTTCAGGCAGGCCACGACGCCGTCGATGACCTTACCCAATCCATCCTGGAACTTGTTGCCATCCACGATGTTTTTGTTGGTGACCGCGTCGGTCACGCCTACCGCCGCCTGCGCGAACGACAAGGCGGCCGCCTTCTTGTCGGATCCGGACTTGCTGCCGAACAACCCTTCGCTAATTTGGCAAAGGCTGGGCGCCGGCGACGCCAGCTTCGAGTTGGCCGCCGCCGCGGCCTGGCTCGCGGTCCACAGCAAAAGAATGGTGAAGGCCAGGAAAATCAGGACAGCAAAAAACCGCCCGGTGGGGCGGTCGTTGGTCGGCATCATGTGTGCCTCTCCGTCGCCGGCGTCGGCCGGCCGAATGTTGTGACTGCGAAATGTGAGTTGACTGCAGGCCATGTCGCGCCTGCTACCACAGAATCCCACAATGTGGGAGCCATGCCAGAAACTGCTTTGAGGGTCGATGATTCGTAATTGGTATTTGGTACTTAGTAATTGGCGTTCGCAGTTCGCTGCGACCCGGTACCAACGGCCGCTACCAAGTGCCAACTGCCAAACTACCAATTACCAACTACCAATTACCAACTACCGCTTTTCCTGCTCCGCCGTCTGGTAACTCTGCATGAAGCGTTCCACGCTTTGCACATAGATGTCCGCGAAGTCCACCACCTGGCGGCGCGACTGGATGATGTCCATCGCCTCCTGCAGCCGGAAGCCCAGGGCGCGCAGCAGCGCCAGCGTCATCATCGGCGCGCGATGCACCCCGGCGGCGCAATGGATGAAGACCTTCGACTCGGCGTCATCCAGCGCTTGCAGCGCGAAATCCACGCCGCGCTGGAACAACTCCGCCGGCTTGTGCCGGAAGTCATCGTCGGTCGGGTTCCAGAGGACCTTCACGCCATACGGCGCCGCCAGCTTGGTGTCGTCCCATTCGATCTGCATGTCGATGATGTGCGTCACTCCGGCGCGGACCACCTCGATCATCTTGTCGTCGCTCCAGATGCCGCCCCCGACCGCAATGCGGTCCGTGACCCACGTCATGTCCATTCCCTGCTGGCTCCTCGATCCCTTGCGCGCGAAAGCGATGCCCGCCCGCAACGCCGTGGGCAAAGCTGTCGGTTGCTGCCCTTCCCGCCATTCTACAAGGCGCGGTCGCCAGCGGCGCTGCATCAGACCCAACCGGCTGGTTGTACTGGCTCGTATCTCTTGCATGATAGGTATCCTCGATGCTGCCGCCAGGCAGAAGCCAAGGTAAACACCATCTTTCGCCTTCGGCCCCGCGGACCTCGGTTTCCCAGTCGAACCATGCGGTTAATCGAAATCTGAGACTGAGGCGCCGCGCGGCCGAAGCACGACCCGGGCTCGACTCGCGTTCTGGAGGGAGGAAGCTTCGCAGATTCGTTCCAAGCGAGCGACGCGACTTCACGGCGCAACGGATCAGCAAACGCCGCTAAAAAGCAAACCCAGCCGTCCAGCTGGGTCCCAACTCGGGAATTCTTCCCGTTTTCGATTCTGGTTTCAATCTAGCATGCTTAACGAACACTAGGTTGGAAGTTGGGACGCTTCTATTCCTTGTGTTTTCAGCTTGATAGATATTCCGGTCGTGGTTGTTGCTATTGACATGTAAAAAATACCTAATAGGAGTTGACAGTAGCATTACTATTCGACAAGAGCGAACCATTTTGGGAATCTCCCCGTCCGAATCGATTTCTCCGTTCGTGAATTTGCCAGCCTTTTGTCGATTGGACGGCAATTTTTTGAGGAGCAAAAAGCCACTGGGCCGGCGACCTCCGCCCTATGACCGGTTTCTGAACGAAGAAGCGAGTATGTTGTATAGTACGGCTAAACAATCGAGTCGGGATCCGAGATATCGAACTAAAATGGCCTACCAGGGAGCCGCGGAACGCCAAGGCACGGCTGCGGGAACGTCTCTTCCCTCCAAGTATCCAAACAGGTTTCGTCTTCTTTGGCGGTGGCTGGGACGCGCGCTTGCAGTCGCGATAATTATTCTGGCGCTCACGTTGTTCAACAACAACTTCTCCCTTCGCGGCCAGTCGCGCGCAGCGTTTCAGGCCCAATCCGACCGCGCTCTGGAAAGGGCCATCGGTTGGATGGCGGCCAATCCCGCTGCCTATAACAGAAATCCCCTGCTCATGTACTTCGTCTCCGAGATCCAGGTCATGTCGGAGGACCCACGTCTTCTTCCGGTGCTGGACGAATATCACAGCTATATCTCCCATCCCAAGACCCCTCTCGATTTCGCCTGGGCCCGTCTGGTGGATCCCACCGTGCAGGTGCCACGCATTACCGCGAAGGAGACCTTCACCGTGGGGATTGACAGCCGGTGGTACGTCTTCAGTGTGGCCCCCAGCCGGGTCGAGTTGACTCCAGGCGACTTGGCCGACATGAACTCTCCTGACAAGTACCACTGGGGGACCCGGCAGCACCAGTTGATGTCGCTCATCCTGTATCGTCACTTCAACGGTAGCCCGCCGGAGATGGACCGCCTCATTGACCATCTCGCGGAAGGCGTCGCCCAGGATGCGCACTACGATTTCCGGGTCAATGACGGATACATCCAACGCACGACCTTTGTGCTGGCAGCCGGTCGGCCAGACCTTGTCCGCCGCCGTTGGGTGGAGCGCATCCTCGACTACCAGAATCCGGATGGCTCCTGGAACTACTGTTGGTATGGCTGGTGCCGCGGCGTCTTCGAATTCGGGTTCAAGCACAATCCCGGCCACGCCACCGTCCAGGCGGCTTGGGCGCTGGCCATGCTGAAGTACCGCTACCCCCATTGGGCGGAAGGGCATTATCGCTAGCGTCTGCGACGCTGCCGTCAGCGAGGTTGGTGGAAGCGCAATGGTGTTGTTCGCGGCTTAGTGGAACCGATGCCAAGGTCTGGCGTGTCAACCGACGATTGCGCCATATTGCCAAGGGCACGTGTTACCAAGGACGAAACCAGCATGAGTCAACCGCCGACCATCGCCGGCTTCGTCGCTCAGCGTGCCCTCCAACATGGCGCAACCGTCGCCCGGGCCACGGTTCTTAGGGAACCGCTCTCGCTCCCGGAGCTGAGTTTTATTCCGCGAGCTTCTTGCTGAGCAGCTCGTTGACCAGCGCGGGATTGGCCTGCCCCTTGGAGGCCTTCATCACCTGCCCGACGAAGAAGGCGATGACGGTTTTCTTGCCGCCGCGATACTGTTCCAGCTGCTTGGGATTGGCGGCGATCACCCCGGCGATAATCTCTTCGATCGCGGCCGTGTCGGTAATCTGCTGCGGCTTTTCTTTTTCGTAGATGGCGGGGAAGTCCTCGCCGCGCTCGAAGGCGAGATCGTAGAGGTCCTTCAGCATTTTGCTGCTGAGCGTGCCGCTCTCCGCCAGGTCGGCCGACATCGCGACGCCTCGCATCGAGATGGGCGACTGCTCGATGTCAAGCCCCTTGGCTTTCAGCCGGCCGAGTAAATCGCTCAGCACCAGGTTGGCGACGCGCTTGGGATTTTTCGCCGCTGCCGCCGCCTCTTCGAACTGGTCGGCCCGTGCGCGCGTGACCGTCAGCGTGACGGCGTCAGCTTCGGTGATGCCATACTGCGCGACCATGCGCGCGCGCCGCGCCTCGGGCAGCTCCGGCAGCTCGCGGACAATCTGCGCCAGCCACTTCTCATCCACCAACAGCGGCAACAGGTCGGGCTCCGGGAAGTAGCGATAGTCATGGGCCTGCTCCTTGGAGCGCATGCTGTAGGTCTTGCCCTCGCCCGCGTTGTACAGGCGCGTCTCCTGCACGATGCGCCCGCCCGACTCGACGACCTGCTCGTGCCGCTCCAGCTCGTACTCCAGCGCCTGGCGGATGAAGCGGAAGGAGTTCACGTTCTTCACTTCCGTCTTGGTGCCGAACTCCTTCTGCCCGCGCGGGCGGATGCTGACGTTGGCATCGCAGCGCAGCGAGCCTTCCTCCATGTTGCAGTCGCTGACGCCGGTGTAGAGGATGATTTCCTTCAGGCGCGTGAGGTACTCGTAGGCTTCGTCGGGCGTGGAGATGTCGGGCTCGCTGACGATCTCGATCAGCGGCACGCCGGAGCGGTTGAGGTCGATCGAAGTCCACTGCCCGCTGTCGGGCAGGCCGTCATGCAGCGATTTGCCGGCGTCTTCCTCCAGATGCACACGCGTGATGCCGATGCGTTTGGGGCCGGCCGGCGTTTTGATCTCGATGTAGCCGTGCTCGGCGAGCGGCTTGTCGAACTGCGAAATCTGGTAGCCCTTGGGCAGGTCGGGGTAGAAGTAATTCTTGCGCGCGAAAATCGACGTCCGGTCGATCTTGCAGTTGAGCGCGGTCGCCGCCAGCACTGCGAACTCAACCGCCCGCCGGTTCAGCACCGGCAGCGGCCCCGGCAGGCCGAGACACACCGGGCAGACGTTGGTGTTCGGCGGATTGCCGAACTGGGTCGAGCAGCCGCAGAAAATTTTCGTCTGGGTCAGAAGCTGGACGTGAACTTCCAGCCCGATGACCGGCTCATACTTGGAACGGGTCGCGGCTGGGGCTTCCGGCGAGGTGGCCATAGCATTGGATTATAGCGGCGAGTTGTAGTTAGAGTCGTCGCGTTCGATCCTCCCGCGGAGTTGGGTCAACGCAGGAAGCGCTTTCGCCAGTCCGTCGTACTCCGACGCCGGCAGAGCCGCCCGAATAATCGCCTCACCGGACTGCGCATGCAAATCCGTGATGAGGCCCAGCCGGGCTTGTACTTCTTCGATTAGGCGCCAACGAACACCTCAGGCACTGTAATGCGGACAGCCAATTCGCCCGTAGGGCCAGGCTCGTGGTCCGGCTCGTCCATATCACTTGGTATTCGCCACATGAAAATTCTCTCTTGGTCAGTGTCCAGTTGCCGCCGCGTTCGCCGCGACCACCGGAATTTCGAAGTACATCAGCTCATTGCCGCTGTTGTCACGGATGCCGGTGAGGTACACGCGCGCCCCGGCGACCGGCTGGCTGACACCGCGCACGTCGAAGAACAGGAAGCCCGACTTGGTAGTGTGCGGCTCGACCGCCGCGGCCGCAAAATGCGCGCGCATGAGCTCGTCGTACTGCTGCTGCGCCTTCTTGTTCTTGTTGCCGCTCAGCGGGATGGGCCCAATCTTCGGCGGCTGTCCGGTGCTGCTGCCCTGGATGTGGGCGACGCGGCGGAAGACGTCGTCCACGTCGAGGCCATCGAGCTTGCTGCGCGAGGCGGTTACCAGTTGCGCCCGCATGTTTTTCACCAGCACCGGCTGGTCGCCATCGTTGGTCACGATGAGCAGCACCGGCAGGATGCCTTCCTCGCCGAAGCGGGTGATGAAGATATCGCTCTTCGGCGGCGCGTTGTAGGCGTCGATGGCGGCCGTCATCTTCTCGTTGGGGTGCGCGTCTTTCGAGGGATAGCTGCCGGCGTTCTCCGCTTTCGGCTGCACGAATTCCTTGGAGGCCCACAGTGCGACGGTGGGAAGCGCAATCGCCGCGACGGCGATGCAAAGCAAAACTCGACGGGAGAGCATGGCTGATTATCGCCTGTTCGCGCCGCCGTGCTCAACTGCGGCTTGGTGTGCGATGGTAGCGCAATTACAATCGCAGCGTGTATTCCCTCTACAGCATTCTCCTGGCCATCGCGCTGGTCGTCAGCACGCCGTGGTGGCTGTGGGAGATGCTGCGTCACGGCAAGTACCGCACCGGATGGCGCGAGCGGCTGGGCGCCGTTCCCGATCGGCTGTTCCATCGCGTCGCGGTCAACACCATCTGGGTCCACGCGGTATCGGTCGGCGAGGTGCTGGCGATTTCGCGCGTGGTCGAGGATCTGAAAACGCACTTGCCGGACTGGCGCATCGTGGTCTCGACCACCACGGACACCGGCCAGAAACTGGCGCACGAGCGCTTCGGCGAGAACAATGTCTTCTACGTTCCGCTGGATTTGCCCTTCGCGGTGCGCTCCTACTTGCAGGCGCTGCGCCCTAAGCTGCTGCTGCTGGCGGAGAGCGAGTTCTGGCCCAACCTGCTGCATTTGGCGCGGCGGTCGGGAGCGGCGGTTGCGGTGGCCAACGCGCGCGTTTCCGACCGCTCGCTGCCGCGCTACCTGCGTTTCAAGCGGTCGCTGCCGCGCGTGCTGCAGAACGTGCAGCTCTTCCTGGCGCAGAGCGATGAGGATGCGCGGAGGCTGGTGCTGATCGGCGCGCCGGCGGAGCGCGTGCATGTGAGCGGCAATTTGAAGTTCGAGGTGAAGCCGCCCGAGCCGCCGGCCATCGTGGCGTCGCTCGCGTCGGCGGTGCGGCGCGAAGAAATTGGGCCGCTGCTGGTTGCGGGCAGCACGCTCGAAGGCGAAGAGGCGATGCTGCTGGAGACGTTTCGCCAGGTGCTCGTGCTTTATCCGGGAGCGCTGCTGGTGCTAGCGCCGCGGCATCCGCAACGCTTCGAGACGGCCGCGTCGCTGCTGGCTGCGTCCGGATTGCGCTGGCAGAGGCGCTCGCAGTGGGATGGCGGGACGCCACTGGTCGGCGGCGTGTTTCTGCTCGATTCGATTGGCGAGTTGGCGAGCCTGTATGAGCTGGCCGACCTGGCATTCATCGGCGGCAGCCTGGTGCCGCGCGGCGGGCACAATGTGCTGGAAGCCGCGCTTTTCGGAACGCCCATCCTCGTCGGGCCGCACACGGAAAATTTCCGCGACATCGTTGAGGTCTTCCGCAAAGCCGATGCGCTGTGCGTGGTCACGCCCGAATCGCTGACGCCAACCGTGCTGCACTTGTTGGAGCACCACGAAGAGCGCGCGGCGCTCGGCCGGCGGGCGCGCGAGGTGATTCAGTTGCAGCAGGGCGCAACCGAGCGCACCGTCCATGCGTTGTTGAAATTGCTGCCGCAAGACGGCGGCAAATCGCCCGCTGTCGCGTCTGCTATCGGCGAGAGGCGCGCGTGAACCCGCTCTCCGCAATCTATGGCGCTGTGGTGAGCGTGCGAAATGCGCTTTACGATCGCGGCTGGTCGAGGGCGAACCGGCTCGAAGGACCGGTGGTGAGCATCGGCAACCTCAGCGTTGGCGGTTCAGGCAAGACGCCGTTTCTGATTATGCTGGGCGAGTTGCTACAGCAGCGCGGCATCTCGTTCGATGTGCTCTCGCGTGGCTACCGGCGCAGGACGAGGGGCGTCGCCATCGTCAATCCCAACGGTACGGCGGCCGAGTTCGGCGACGAGCCGCTGCTGATTGCGCGCAGGCTGGGCGTGAAGGTCATCGTCGGCAAGAACCGCTACCAGGCGGGTGAACTGGCGGAAGAAGTGTCCGGCCCGCAACTGCATCTGCTGGATGACGGCTTCCAGCACCGCAAGCTGGCGCGCGATTTCGACATCGTGCTGGTCTCATCCGGCGACGCGGAGGATTCGCTGCTGCCCATCGGGAGGCTGCGTGAGCCGTTGGCGTCGCTGGCGCGTGCCCACGCTGTGGTACTCACCAACGATGACGCTGTCCCCGACAATGTGGTACAGCTGCGAAAGCGAGCTGCACATGCGTCAAATCAGGGGATTCCACGGGTGTGGAGAGTGCGCCGCGACATCGTTCCTCCCACAACGTCAGAGCCATGTTTTGCATTCTGCGGCATCGCGCGGCCGGGCAATTTCTTCTCGCAGCTACGGGCCGCGGAAGTGACTGTGGCCGGCACGCGCAGCTTTCGCGATCACCATCGCTACAGTGCTGCCGATGTGCGGGAATTACTGGATTCCCGGCAGCGGTTCGGCGCCTCCTTGTTCGTCACCACGGAGAAAGACGCGATCAATCTGGGGGACCATTTACTGGCGTTGCATCCGCTGCAGGTCGTTCCGGTACGCATGCGATTGGAAGACGCTAACGCCGCGCTGGATGCCATGCTGGCGGCGATTGCCGGGCGTACGAAAACCGCAACGTGAGACAATCGTTAGTTTCATGACCAAGCATCTCAAAGAAACCGAGCGCTGGAAGAAGATCGTCACGGCGTTCCCGGACATATCGGTCGCAGCACTGGCCGACCTGGTGGCCGACGAGTTTGTCTTCGGCGAGATTGCGCGCGTGTCGCGCGAGGCGCCGGTGCTCATCCTGAAACACCGCGAGCGCACCGTGGTTCCCGGCGGCGGCGCCAACGCGGTAATGAACCTGGCGGCGCTGGGCGTGAAAGTTCTGCCGGTGGGCGTGGTTGGCGACGATGAGGCCGGCAGCCTGCTGCTGGAATGCCTGCGCGAGAAGAAGATTTCCACCAGCGGCATCGAGCGGGTGAAGGGGCACACCACGACGACCAAGACGCGGATTCTGGCGGGCACGCCGCACAGCAGCCGGCAACAGGTGGTGCGCGTGGACCGCGAGGCCGAACCGCTGGGCGATCTGCACCCGGTTCTGCTCAACCTGGTCAACGCGGCGCGCGAGTATGCCAGCGCGGCCGACGCGTTCCTGGTGTCCGACTATGGGTACGGTGCAGCCACCCCGCGGCTGCTGAACTTTGTCCGGTCAAACCAGTGCCTGGAGAACAAGCCGGTAACGCTCGATTCACGCTATCGCATGCTGGAGTTCGAGGGCGTGACCGCGGCCACTCCCAACGAGCCCGAGGTGGAAGAGGCGCTGGGTGAGCGCATCGGCCACGACGACGAGAAGCTGTTCGCCGCCGGCGAAAAGTTGCTGCAACAGATGGCGCTGGAATCGCTGGTCATCACGCGCGGCCGCGACGGCATGGTGGCCTTCGAACGCGACACGCCGCCGCTGGTGGTGCCCATCTTCGGCTCCGACCAGGTGGTGGACGTGACCGGCGCCGGAGATACCGTCATCGCGACCTTCACCGCGGCGCTGGCAGCGGGGGCCGACACCGCGGATGCCACGCGGCTGGCGAATTTCGCGGGCGGCATCGTGGTGATGAAACGGGGCACGGCGACGGTATCGGGCAAGGAGCTGCTGGCCGCCATCGACCAATACGCGGCGACGACATCAGCGTGAACGACAGCACACACAAAATCTACTCGCGCGAAGCGTTGCGCGAGCGCGTTGCCGAGTGGCGGCGCGACGGCGAGCCGATCGTGCTGGCCAACGGCTGCTTCGACTTTCTGCACGTCGGCCACGTGCGTTACCTGCGCGGAGCGAAAGCCCTGGGCGGCAAGCTGATCGTGGCGCTGAATTCCGACGACAGCGTTCGCCAACTGAAGGGTACAGGCCGCCCGCTCATGCCGGCCGCGGAGCGCGCCGAACTGGTGGCCGCGCTGGAAGACGTGGATGCGGTGGTGGTGTTCGAAGAGCCGGACGTGCGCGCGCTGATTGGCGAGATTCGTCCGGATGTGCAGGCCAAGGGCACCGACTACACGCGCGAGAATGTCCCCGAGCGCGCCGAAGTGCTGGCGTATGGCGGACGGGTCGAGATTGTTGGCGACCCCAAGGACCATTCCACCACGGATTTTCTCGCGCGGCTGAGAGCTTCCGCAAAAGGACGCCGCAAGTGAGTAAGCAAGAATACTTGAAAGGGCACGACTTCAGTCGTGCCTCTGGGCAACCCATTTATGTGCCGGCTTCAGCCACTGAGGGACTTCGCATTTCGTCCAACGGTCGAATTCCCTCAGCGGCTAAAGCCGACCTTGACGAAACTGGCGCACGGCACGGCTGAAGCCGTGCCCTTTCAAGGCGAGAAGTTAATATGACCTCTTCAGGCGAATCGGCGCAGAGCTCTGCACCACCCATGCCCTCGCCTGGAAGGTTGGGGTCTGCCGAACGCATCCTGATATTGCGATTGAGCGCCATGGGCGACATCATTCATGCCATGCCGGCGGTGGCGGCGTTGCGCCGCGCACGGCCCGAGGTCGAAATAGGATGGCTGGTGGAGGAGCGCTGGTGCAAGTTGCTGTGCGCGCGCCCGGATCAGCGCCTGGCGTCGCGTTCCGAGCTGAAGCCGCTGGCCGACTGGGTACACGTGGCCAACTTCACAAGCTGGCGGCGGGCGTGGCTCTCCGGCGAGGCCTGGCGCGAGATGCGCGCTTGCCGCCGCGAAGTGCGTTCCGCGAACTATGGGCTGGCGCTCGATCTGCAGGGCGCGATCCGCTCCGCGCTGGCGGCGCGGATGTCAGGAGCAGCGACAAGGCTGGGTTCGTCGCAGCCGCGCGAAGGGCCGGCTCGGATGTTCTATACGCGCTCGATTGATGTGCAGGGCGAACACGTCATTCAGCACGCGCTGTCGCTGGCGTCGGCGGTGGCGGGCAAGGAGCTGGAATACGAGGCGCCGCCGTTTCCACTCGACCCGACTGCTGAGAAATGGGCGGAAAAGTTTCTGGCGCAATTCGGCGGCAAGCCGGTGGCGATCGTGAATCCTGGCGCGGGTTGGGGCGCGAAGTGCTGGCCAGCGGAGTCGTACGGCGTGGTGGCGCGAGCGCTGGCGGAGCGCGGATTCGCGGTGGTGGTGAATCACGGGCCGGGGGAAGAAGCGTTGGCGGGGTTGGTGCGCGAATCCAGCGGCGGGCTGGCCGTCCCGGTGAAGTGCTCGGTGGGAGAGTTGATCTCGCTCACGCGCCGCGCGCGACTGTTCATCGGTGGGGACACTGGGCCCATGCACCTGGCGGCCGCGCTACGGGTGCCGGTCGTCGCGTTGTTCGGGCCAACGCCGCCCGAGCGCAATGGGCCGTTCGGCACACGCAGCGTCGTGCTGCGCAATCCCGAGAGCGTAGACAGCCTGTCGCATACCAGCCAGCCGGACGAGGGGCTGGTCGCGATCACGCCCCAGGCCGTGCTGGATGCGGCCGACCAGTTGCTGGGAGAGCCGCGTGGCTGAGGCCTTCAGTTGGGGGAAGATGGCGCGGCGCATTCGCGTGCCGCTGGGATTCGTGTTGGCGGTGTTTTATTTCTGGCGCGCGCGTCCTACGTGGGTATCGCTCGCAGCGGGCGCGGCGATCGCGTGCGCCGGCGTGCTGGTTCGCGCGTTGGCGTCCGGTCACGTGCAGAAGAACCGCGAACTCACGATGACCGGGCCGTACGCCTATGTGCGCAATCCGCTGTACCTGGGCTCTATCATCATCGCCGCCGGGTTCGCTGTGGCGGCGCGCGACATCTGGATCGCTGTCGCCATCCTGCTCTTGTTCGTGCTGATTTACGTGCCGGTGATTCGGGCGGAAGAAACTTTTTTGCGCGGACAATTCCCCGGATACGACGACTACGCGCAGCGTGTGCCGGCGCTGCTTCCCCGCACGCTTCTCGTCCGTCAAATCACCAGGGACTTTTCTCGCGAGCTTTATTTGCAGCATCGCGAGTACAATGCCCTGCTGGGCGCCGCCGCGATGCTGGCGGCCCTTGTCCTCAAGAAGATGCTCTGGTTCCCCGGGTGAAAGTGAAATCCACTACAAGCCGTTGTTTTGTACTCGCCGCCGCGCTGCTGGCGCCGCTGTTGCCGCTCATTGGCCAGAAGCCGGCGCCGGCCGCGCAGAAGCCGAATGTCGCAGCGCCCGCGCAGACCGAAGAGAAAATCGGCTCCGGGGTGCGCATTGACCCGCTGCGGACGGGCTTCGAGTTTCCGCACGGACAAACGCTGCACTACATCGGCGAGTATCGCTTCTGGAACGCCGGCATCGCCACCCTGAAGGTTGAGCGCCTGGGCACGCAGGAGCACGTGTCCGGCACCGCCGATTCCACCGGCGTGGTGGCGCTGCTGTTTCGCGTGCAGGACCGCTTCGACTCGTTCTTCGATGCCGCAAAGCTGTGTTCGTACAAACTGAGCAAGCACACGGAAGAAGGCTCGCACCGCCGCGACACGGTCATCACCTACGACTACAGCCGCGGCAAGGCCATCCTGGAAGAGAAGAACCTGAAGGACAACCAGCAGAAGCGCACGGAGAACGACATTCCGGGATGCGTGACCGACGTGCTGTCGGGAATTTTCTATGTGGCCAGCCTGCCGCTGCAACAGGGCGCGACCTACACCTTTCCGCTGAACGACGGCGGCAAGACGGTGACGGTGCAGGCGCACGTCGAAGGCAAGGAACAGATCAAAACTCCGGCGGGCACGTTTCAGACGGTGCGGGTTGGTCCCGAGGGCGACTCCGGCATCCTGAAAAATCGCGGGCGAGTGTGGATCTGGTATACCGACGACGCGCAGCATCTGCCGGTGCAGATGCGGGCCAAGCTTTTCTGGGGCACGCTGACGGTCTACCTGGCGAGCGTCAACAAGTAGCCGTCATTGCAGGCGGAAGCGTTCCGCCATAAGCCTCTGCAGGCGCGGCTTGTAGAGGATGTCGTAAGCGAACTCCTTGTCGGGAAACATGGCCAGCGCGGCGCGCTTGGTGTTGGCCACCAGCTCCGCCGCCTCCTCCACGCTCATGCCTTCGTCCTGGCTGATGACCGACATCACCATGTTCATCATCACCTGCAGGCGGCGCAATTTGCGGCGCTCGTCTTCCTGTTCCTGCTGTTCGCTGCTGACCGATTGCGGCCTGACTTCCTCGTTGCGCTCCGATAGCCCCATGAGGTCCCCTCGAAAATGAAAGCCGTTCCGCGACCGCGTAATCCGCGCGGCCCGGCTTTTCGTTACAATTTGGATGTCGGGCGCCACCCCGATGTTGCGCTCGAAGTTGGTGGGCGGCATCATACACCGAAACGGCGGTTTTGCAGCCGTCATTTCCCACTCTGCAAACGGCGAGGAAGCTGCCATTTGCATCGAACCGATTGGAGGCACTATGGCAGAGGCAGCAGAAGTGCACGAGAACCTGGTGAAGGTGTTCGACACCGACGAGGAGTCGGAGGCAATGGTGGTGCGCGGCCTGCTGGAATCGGCAGGGATTGACGCCATCATCCAGAACCGCGAGGCGCCGCAGGACATCCTGCCCGGCGTGGGCGGCGTGATTGTGCTGGTGCGCGACGACCAGGCGGACGAGGCCCTGCAGACCATCGAGACCTACCGCGAGAGCCCCACTACCGACGAAGACGAGGCCCTCAGCGAGGGACCGGCGTAGCGCTCACCGTTTTTCCGTCGAGATAAAACGAAACGGCCCCGGCCAGATCGGTGCGGTAAGTTTCCACATGCGCCTCGGCGTATCGCCGCATCACATCGGGCCGGGGATGATGGAACGAGTTGTAGAACCCCACCGACACTACGGCGTAGCGCGGCTGCACGGCAGCCAGAAACTCCGGTGAGCTGGACGTTGCGCTGCCGTGATGGCCCACCTTCAGCAGGTCAGCGCGCGGCGCTTCGTCGATGACCAGTCTCTCGATGCGCCGATGCGAGTCGCCGACCAACAGCGCTGAAGTCGCGCCGTACTGCAGATGCAGCACCAGCGATTCGTCGTCCTGCGGCGGGTTGCTGGCCGGCGCTCCAGCCGCGGGATTCAGCACACGAATGTGTACGCCGCCGTAGTCGAAGGAATCGCCGGCGGCTTTCTGCCGAGGCTGTACACCGAACAGCGCCGCGGCTTGCTGCACCTGGCGAAACGCCGGACTGGGCGACTCAACGCCATACCAAAATTCGTGCGGGCGAAAGTTGACGATGACGCTACGCATTCCGCCAAGATGGTCGGTGTGCGCGTGCGAGCTCACGACCGCGTCGAGACGGCTGATGCCGCGCGACCACAAGTACGGCGAGACGACTTCCTCGCCGACGTCGAAGTCCGACGGCAGGCTTCCGTTCCAGCCGCCGGCGTCGAGCAGCACGGTCTTGCCTTGCGGCGTGATCAGCAGCAGCGAATCGCCCTGGCCGACGTCGATGGCGGTGATTTCCAGGACGCCGGGATGCCATTGCGGTTTTGGCGGAAGCAGCACGATGCAGACGGCAGACACGAGCAGCCCCGCGAGGCCGATGGAAGCCAGAAATCTCCGCCGCGCCAGCACCAGCGCCAAAGCGAAGCTCGCGGCTGCGGCGCAGCAGACGAGTAAAGCCGGCGTCGGCACGCGGACGTCGGAGACGCGCATGTGGCCGATCACGCGGATGGTGCCGGTCAGGGCGTCCAGCGCATAGGCGCTCACCACGGCCGGCACGTACGCCAGCCACGCCGAAAGATACGACAGCGCGACGGCCACCACGGCGGCGGGGAGCAGCACTTCTGCGATGGGGATCACCAGTGCGTTGGCGGGCAGCGCCATGGTGGTGGCGCGATGAAAATACCAGGCCATGGGCAGGGCCAGCGCAATCTGGATGACGGTCGAGATGAAGAGCAGTTCGGCCGCCCCAAGCAACAAGCCCATGACGCGAACGATAACGAAGTTCGCGACGCGAGGTCCGGCGATGCCGGTGAGCTGCGCGCGGACCAGGCGCAGGTCAGCGCGGAACTGCGCGGCCCGCGTCGGCAGGGAATAGTCGAACGCGGGCGAGTCGAGGTTGCGCAGGGCGGTCCGCAGCGGGTACAGGGTGCGGCGCAGGATGGGTACAGCGATCCCGGCCACGGCGATGACCGACAGGAACGTCAACTGAAAGCTGGCCTCGAACAAGGTGCGCGGATTGACCAGCAGGATGCCCAGCGCGGCGATGCCCAGACCGTTGAGCGCGGCGCGGTCGCGGAACAGCAGGCGCGTCAGCAGGTAAATGTTGAGCGTGATGGTGGCGCGCACGATGGGCGAACCGAGGTCGGCGACAAACGCGTAGCCCCACGAGAGCAGGATGGTGACGATGGTGGCCCAGGTTTCGCCGAAGGGCAGCCGGCGCAGGAACCAGAACACCGCGAAAGCGAGGATACCGACATTGATGCCCGAGACCACGAGGATGTGATACGTCCCGGTGCGCTGGAACTCGGTCTTGATTTCGCGGCCGAAGAAGGCGCGTCCGCCGATAAGCATGGCCTGCATCAGCGCGCCGCGCTCGCCGGGCCATAGTTGTTGAATACGCGCCAGGATGCTGCGCCGCGACGTGCTGCGCCAGACTCCGACGCGACTGCCGGCGAAGCCGGGAAGGACCTCGACACTGCCGGCGCGCGCCGAGCCGGTCAGGCGAATTCCCTGCGAGGCCAGGTAGCCGGCCATGTCCATCGCGCCGGGGTTGTGATAGTTGCGCGGCAAACGAAGCTTGGCGGTGAAGCGGAGACGTTGCCCATAGGTGTAAACGCGGAGTGGGGACTCCGTACCCGCCTGACTTGCTTCCTCTTCTTCCGCCTGTTTGCTGTAGATGGTGAGCCGCACGCCGACCGGATCGCGAAGGACGTCGCCCTCGCGCCGCAGCTCCTCGGCCTCCACATCCACCGATTCCTGTTTGCCACCGTACGGGCTGTCACGCACCAGGCCTTCACGAATGACATGGGCGGTGACATCAATTTCATCCTGTCCACTGGCGAATGGCTGGAGATTGGCCACCAGCGAAGGTTGCGCGGCGTCGCGCGCCTGGAGATAAAAGCCGCCGAGCGGGACAATGGCCAGCAGCAACAGCGCGAGTCCGGCCTGGGGAGCACGGCGATGGAAGAACGCCGCCCCCGCCAGCGAAACAACAAACGCAATCAGCCACGCGAACGGCGAGCGCCAGAAATGATTGGCGAGGATGATTCCAGAGGAGAAGGCCAGGTCGAGAAGGAAAACAGGCTCCTGACCGCCGCAGTAAAGTCGCCGCGGCGGAGGAGCCGTTGTGCGCTGCGCGATTTTCGTAAGCGAGGCGGTCGCCACGGGCACAGTGTGTCCAGTCGCGCTACCTCAGAAACCCGGGTGGTTACAGTTTGTCCAGGTCCTCCGCGCCAAAAGCGGGGGCCCAGGGCAAAAGCTCATATTGCGCGACTCCGAACCGCGTGTACGGATCATTGTCGCGGATGCTGTCCAGCGTTGCCTGCGCTTCGTCATCAGGAACACGCAAGAGGAACGCGCCGCCGTTGCGCGGCACCAGTGGCCCGGAAGCGAGCAGCAGTCCTTCCTGTTTCAGCCCCTGGCAATACGCTCGGTGCGCGTCAACGTGCCGGAGCACTTCCTCCAGCGGTTTGCGATAACGAAGGATGGCAAGCGCGTACATGGTGTCTCGTTTCTCCGGGCGAGGGTCTCGAGCTAGCGGACCAGGTGCAACACGGTTTCCATGTGAAAGGTCTGGGGAAACATGTCCAACAGGTGCGCCTGCTCGACCCGGAAACTGAATTTTAACAGCGTCTGCAAGTCGCGGGCGAGAGTAGAAGGGTCGCAGGAGACGTATGTCAGGCGCGGGACGGCCATCCGGCCCAACGCGGTAGCAACTTTCTCGCCCAGCCCGGCGCGCGGCGGATCGACAACAACCACGTCCAGCGCCAGTTGCGCGGAACGCTCGGCCAGGAAGTTCTCCGTCGTGGCGCGGATGGTCTTGATATGCGGCGGGACATTGTGGCGCAGGTCGGCGAAGGAATGGGGCGAGGATTCCACCGCCAGCACGGTGTCGAAATTGCGCACCAGTTGCGCGGTGAACAGTCCCGCCCCGGCGTAGAGATCGAGCGCGCCGCGGCCGGTTTGTTTGCCAACCACGGTCTGCACCAGTTGGTCGATGAGGTAGCGGTTGGTCTGGAAGAACGAACCGGCGCTGACCCGGTAGTCATGTCCCACAGAGTGGTAGAGGAGGGAATCGTCGCCGATCGGCAGCCCGGGCTCAGGATGGATGGAGGTGAGCGGCGCGCGCTGGCGGCCCTCGTCGTCCACCGGAGAAGTAGCGAAGACCACGACGCCCGCCAGTTGCGGCAGCGCCTGGCGCAGGGCGGCGGCGAAGGGCTGTATATCAGCTGCCGTGGCGAGCCTCGGGAGGCGAGGATTAGAGTTGCCATCCCGAGCGAGCGCCCGCCTTACTTGCCCGACACGCTTCGGGTCGGGCGGGCGCGAGTCGAGGGATCTGCTGTTTGCTGGCGCCCCACCCGAGCTTTCTTTGCTTGGGTGGGCTTTCGAATCTTTCTCAGACCTGACGTAGGCTTCGATCAACAGTCTGGCGTCGGCGTGATCCGCGAAGAATTGCAGACCGTGCAGAGACTCGGGAACTGCGCCGTCGCGTCCGAGCTTCCATACGGCGGCAATCGCCTGGTTGATGAGCGGCGAACTGATGGGGCAGCTCTCGACCGCGAGCACATCGTGCGAGTTGAAGAGGTTATAGCCGAGGGCGAACTCGGGCGCGTGCCGCACTCTCAAGCGGGTGCGGTTGCGGTAGTTCCACGGTTCCCCGGAGTGGAGCTGGATTTCCTGTTCGAGTTCGAGCTTGGCGGTGCGGCGCAGGGTCTCGCGCAGGATGTCGGTCTTGTGGCACACCTGCGGGTCGTAGGCGATGTGCTGGTATTGGCAGCCGCCGCAGCGCGCGAAGTATGGGCACGATGGATCCACGCGCTCGGGCGATGGCGTCAGGACCTTGTCGAGCCTGGCCCGCGCGAAGCCGGGACGGCTCTCGATGACAGAAGCCCCGACCTGCTCGCCGGGAATGACGAAGGGGAGGAAGACCGTCTTGCCCTTGCCGTGCTCGTCGGGCGGCAGGTGCGAAAGCCCGTCGCCGCCGTAAATCAGTTTTTCGATTTGGAGTTGCATTGGGAGTCAGGAACCATTTCACCACAGAGCCACAGAGAACACGGAGGAATTCTTGAATAAAGCGAGACCCGGGAAGAGCAGCGGCGCGTTTCAACCGTGCTGAATCAGGTCGCTGGTGATAAGGCGACCTATGAACAGTCATCTCAGACTCCTCCTGGCGCACTTATCAGGGCGACGATCCGCCCAGAGGCATCCCCGAATTCTCGTAGAGGCTGGGTTTGTAACTAGCCAAGGAGCGAAATCAACAGCTCGACCCCCCACCCGAATAGATCAGTAATAGCTGGCCGTCTCGAATGCCGTATACGCGGAACGATTGCGACTCTGGGTCGTTCACCACGGTGACAAGGAACTCGCGTCCACTCTTCAAACGGATTGTCCCGAGCAAACGCTCTTCTTCATCCTCAGTATTCTGCTTCCACCATAGAACGTGGAAGCGACCCTGGTCCATGGTCCCGATGGCAAAGATAAACTCAGGCGGTCCATTTTCCTGCGTAGCAATGTCAGCGAAGGTCCTTTGTATGACAAACATATCCTGGCCTTCGAGGCGGAGGGCAAAGAGCCGCAGTTGCTTGGTGAAATGAAACCTCTTCGGGATAAGCATGGCAAGTGCCTTGCGAACTGCCGCGCTCTCTTCCTTGTCGAGACGTCGCGGAGGCGTGCTATCCGCAAAATACTCATCTGAGCTGGCTGCGATTGCTGAGTTTGCGAGGGGAGCGCCAGAGTAGGTTCCTGTTCCGCTAAAGCCGTAGCACTCAGTCAGCGTAGTCGGCGCAGCACGAATCGTAGCGCCCTTGCCATCGGCACTGATTACCGTGTAGGCATGGGGCTTGTTCAAGTATTCATGCGCAAACCTCAGGCAGTTCTTCTGGTTATCAGGGCCGCAAGGGAGGCTTTTCCACTCTCCAGACTGTGTAAGACGAGCCAGGGGCTCCACCACAACGGTTCCTCGTCCTGTCCATTTGCCAGAACCTATCCCCCACTGAACATGTATTGGTCGCGTGATACAGCGGTCAGCATTACGTCCGTATCTTGCGAAGGGGCCCGAGCGGGCTGCTGAGCCAAAGCAACCGACGCACCGAAAAGCAACCACATCCGCAGGCGATTCATGGGTTCGTGTCCTCCCGCGCGCTTGTCATCTAAATCAATCGCCTCAACTTACCTGAACCGGACATTGAAAGTCTGTGATTGTTGCAATCATCCCTTATCGCAAGCGATCCTCAAACCGTTTTATTTTCCCCGTGTCCTCTGTGCCTCTGTGGTGAATCTCTACATGTAGAACAGACTCAACCGTGGCACGCGATACTGGTCCAGCAGCCGCTTGTGGACATACTGCTTGTGAAGCTGTTCGATCTGCGGCGCGCTCATCTTGCGGCGGTAGGGCGCGAGGTCGCGGTCGGCCTCGGCGCGCACCTGCACGATCGCTTCGTCGGGTGTCGCCGCCAGCAATGCGGCGAAGAGTTTGTCCTCTGCGACGGTCAACCTGCGCTCCAGGTCTTCCATCTGCAGCGGCGTGCCGGCCGATAAAGACTCTGCGAGGCTGTTGAGCGTGGCGGCGGTCTCGCGCGTCAGAGTTTGTGCCGTGCCCGGCAAGGCAAGGCCTGCGAGGTCGGCGGCATTGCGCTGGAGGAACTCCGCGACTTCCAATGGGTCGAGACCGGTGTCTTTGGAATTAGATTGGGCCTGCGCTGCGGGCGCGCCGACGGCGGCTTCCTTCATCTCCTCGGCCGAAGTCAGAACCTCCTGCGCGCAGTAGGCGAGGCCGTTCACCTTACGAAAGCGCGCGGGGCGGCGCTCCCACTTCTCGAAGGTCGCGTCGATGCCGCGCAGTACGGCCCCCAGCGGGATGCCGGCGTCCTTCCAGGTCTCCATCAGCGCCCAGTCGAGCGGGGACAGCAGCAGCAGCGTGCCGCGGCGGCGCTGGAAGTGCTCCTCGATTTCGCTGAAGTAGTTGAAGTAGTTTTCCACGGTGATCAGGTCAACCTTGAATTGTCATGACGAGCGAAGCGAGGCATCTGCTTTTGCGGGCGAGAAGAAAGAGCAGATCCCTCGCGCCAAAAGCGGGCGCTCGTGATGGCAACTCTGATCTGGCGTGCTGTGCCTACTCTCGCTTTGCCGCCACCGCGTCACCCTGCGTCTCGTGGCTGCCGTTCTTGCGGCGCGCGTGCTGCTGGTTGCGCTCGTAGATGATGCGCAGGCCCTCGAGCGTCAGCAGGTCGTCGACCTCGCGAATGTACTTGGATCCGCTACCCATCAACGGAGCCAGGCCTCCGGTGGCGACCACCGTGACCGCGCCGCCCTGCTCGGCGATCAGGCGCTCCAGAATGCCGTCGATCAGCCCGAGATATCCGTAGTACAAGCCCGACTGCAGGCTGCCGACGGTGTTGGTGGCGAGCACGCGAGCGGGCTTGCGGATGTCCACGCGCGGCAGGCGCGCGGTGTGCTCAAACAGCGCGTCGGCGGAAATGCCGATACCAGGCGTGATGACGCCGCCGAGGTATTCGCCCTTGGGCGAGACCACGTCGAAGGTGGTGGCAGTGCCGAAGTCCACGACGATGCACGGGCCACCGTATTTCTCGAAGGCGGCTACGCTGTTGACGATGCGATCGGCGCCGACCTCCGCCGGATTGTCGTAGTGCACGGGCATGCCGGTCTTGACGCCGGGCTCGATAAACAGCGGCCGCGAATGGAAGTAGCGCTCGCACACCTCGCGCAGCGTGGAATCCAGCGGCGGCACGACCGACGAGATGACCGTGCCCTGGACCGAGGTGACCTCCAGTCCGTTCATCGCGAACAGGTTGCGGAAGAGGACGCCGTACTCGTCCACGGTTTGCGTCTTGGTGGTGGAGACCCGCCAATGCGCGATCAGGCGGCCGTAGTGCACCGCGCCCTGTTCCACGGGCTTGGCCTCGAAGACGCCCAGCACGGTATTGGTGTTGCCAACGTCGAGAACAAAAAGCATGGATTATCTTCCGTCGAGCGCGCGCACTGCGCCGGAGAGCACGGTGCGCAAACCGCCGAGCGTCCGCACCAGCAGGAAGCCGCGTTCGTCGAGGCCTTCCGTCACGCCCTCATAGCTGCCGTCTTCGTCGACGATGACATGGCGCGAACGGGCGAACGACGAGCGCTCTTCGAACCTGCGCAACACCGCCGCGCGCGCGTCAGGGCCGCCTGCAATCAGCTTGCGGTATTCGCTGTCGAGCGATTTTAGCAGAGCCGCGGTAAGCTCCACGCGTGACCACTCGCGGCCGCTCTCGATGCGCAGCGAAGTGGCGATAGGTTCCAGCTCGCCGGAAAATGAGGGCTGATTGACGTTGATGCCGATGCCGACGACGACGTAGCGCACGCGCGTGGGCTCGGCATTCATCTCGGTCAGGATGCCGCAGAACTTGCGTCCATTCAGCAGCACATCGTTGGGCCAGCGCAGGTCGGGATGCATGCCGGTATTGCGCTCGACTGCCTCGGCCACCGCGATGCCCGCGATCAGCGAGAGCAGAAGAGCATCGCCCGGCGAAAGCACGGGACGCAGCACGACGGAGCAGTAAATCCCCAGCGATTGCGTGGACTCCCAGCTATGGCCGCCGCGACCGCGGCCCGCGGTCTGCTGCTCGGCGACGAACACCGCGCCCTCGGGAGCATCGTCAGCGGCAGCTTGCATTGCCGCAACGTTGGTGGAACCAATGCGAAAGAAATGATGGATGCGCGACGCGAAGATTGTGCCGTGGAGCAGGGGACTGAGAATTTCGGGCAGCAGGAGATCAGGAACGGAGTCCAACTGGTAGCCGGTCGCGGGGCGGCCGGTGATTTGCACGCCCAGTTCGCGCAGATGTTCGATGGCGCGCCAGACTTCGTTGCGGCTGGTGCCGAGCTCCTCGGCGATGCGCGTGCCGCTGATGACGACCGTCGC
>Ga0209048_10001757_pt1 | contig 21926 bp, 29 predicted proteins | sample FrelakmetCRP12CR_FD_187146 | JGI IMG/M metagenome (GOLD analysis project Ga0209048, IMG submission 187146) | Freshwater lake sediment microbial communities from the University of Notre Dame, USA, for methane emissions studies - CRP12 CR (SPAdes)... | ecosystem: Environmental > Aquatic >... | reverse complement strand
CCTGCCGCGGCTGACCGCGGCCGAAGCCGGCGACTTCGCCGGGGACCTTGCTGCCGCGCAGGGTGAGCTGGGCGAGGTGCATGACGCATGGCAGTCCTGATCGACGCCAGCATCTTGATCGAGGCTGAGCGCGGGCGCCTCGACCTTGAGCCGCACGTCGAGCGTCACGGCGACGAAGAGGCCTTTGTCTCCGTCGTGACCGCCGGCGAGCTGCTTCACGGCGTGCACCGGGCCACCCAGCCCGATGTGCGCGCTAGGCGCTCGGCCTTCGTCGAAGGCATCCTCGAACGCTTCCCGCTGCTCTCTGTCGACCTCGCCTGCGCGCGGGCCCACGCGCAGCTCGGGGCTGATCTGCGCCAAGCCGGCGCGCTCATCGGGCCCCACGACCTCTGGCTCGCCGCCACCTGCGTCGCCCACGGCCTCACGATGGTGACCGCCAACGTGCGCGAGTTCGCTCGCGTGCCCGGCCTCGAGCTCGAGGTCTGGGCCGACTGACGTGGGGGTCTCGCCTAACAAGCGCAAGACCTGACAAGCCACGGCCCCGATAGTAAGCCCTGGCCCATGCGCGGTGGGAGCCGTGGTTTGCAGCTCAACCGCGGTACGTTGACTAGGCCTATCGCTGCGCCATCGCTGCCTCGGGTATAGCCCTCTCGTCAGCAGGGATGTAGCCGGAGAGGAGTCTCACGTGGAAGCGAGCATCGAGCATCTCAATCCTGAGGGTCTGCACAAGAACCCCGCCTACTCGCAGGCCGTGGCGGTGGCGGGGCCCGTCAAGACCGTTTACGTTGGAGGGCAGAACGCCGTCGACTCAGAGGGTAACCTTGTCGGCAAGGGTGATCTCTAGGCTCAATCCGTGAGGGCTCTCAGGAATGTCGAGGCGGCTGTGACGGAGGCTGGCGGGCGCCTCGAGTACGTCGTCAAATGGAACGTGTTCATCGTCCAAGGGCAGCCGATCCCGCCTGGATTCGAGGCGTTCAGAGAGGTCTGGCCGGCTGGCGCGGAGCCGCCGGTCGTGACCGTGGCCATCGTGGGCGGGCTTGGCAACCCCGACTACCTCGTCGAGATCGAGGCCATCGCGGTCATCCCCTCGTGAAGGCCTAGCAAGCGCATCGTTGACCTGACACCGGAAGCTACAATCGTCCCAACGCGCTTGAGTGCAGTTCATGCGCAAAACGTTGTCCTCCACACATCCGCGTGCCTCTTGCATCGCGTGACGTTTGTGTGCACAATAGAGGACACGATTGGAGGTACGCCATGAAGTTCGTCAGTGTGCGTGACCTGCGCGGCAAGTCGGCAGATATCTGGCGCGAGTTGCCCGAGGAGCGGGAAATGGTCATCACGAGCAACGGCCGTCCCGTCGCCATCCTCGCCGCGGTCAACGAGTCCAACCTCGAGGAGTCCCTCGCGGCGTTCCGGCAGACACGTGCCATCGATGCGGTGGCGTCCTTGCAGCGCCGCTCGGTCGCACGCGGCGCGGATGCGCTCACCTCAGAGGACATCGACGCTGAGATCGCCGCGGTCCGCGAGGCACGCAGGCGTTGAGGATCGTGCTCGACACCAACGTGCTGGTCTCGGGGCTTCTCTCGCCGTTCGGTCCTCCTGGCGAGATCGTCCGGATGCTCTCGTCGGGCGCCGTGGTGCTGTGCCTCGACGCGCGCATCCTCGCTGAGTACGACGACGTGCTTGCGCGACCCCGGTTCGGGTTCGACCCCGACTCGGTCGCGGCACTTCTCGACTACATCGACTTCCGCAGCGAGGTGGTCGCGTCTGCGCCGCTCGAACAACGCCTTCCGGATCCGGATGACGAGCCGTTCCTCGAGGTTGCGGCGGCCTGTGGAGCGGACTGTCTGGTGACCGGCAATCGCGCCCACTTCCCCTCGCACATGAGAGCCGGCGTCACGGTACTCTCGCCTGCGCAGTTCATGGACCGACTGCGCGCCCAGAATCTCGCGGGAGACACCTGACAAAGGCATCCAGCGGAGAGTTCGCCCCTGTGAGGTATTCTCGGCGAGGAAGCCGGTGGGGCCGAACGACAGCTGATGCCTAACACGTTCGACGGAGATGCGAACGCGGGACTCCAGGCAGAAGGGACTCATGAGTTGAGAGCGGTCATCTGCACGAGGTACGGTCCGCCGGAAGTCCTCCGGCTCGAGGAGCTGGAGACCCCGACTCCGCAGAAGAATGAGCTGCGCATCCGCATCTTCGCGACGGCCGTGACATCGAGCGACTGCTACGTCCGGGGCCTGAGTCTCAGCTTCGCGTATCGGCTCTTGGCGCGACTCGCGCTCGGCTGGACCGCGCCGCGACGCAATGTGCTCGGCATGGTGCTCTCAGGGCAGGTCGATGCGGTCGGGCCGGACGTCAGGTCGTTCAGAGCGGGCGACCGGGTGTTCGGGTTCAACCGGCATCTCTTCGGCACGTACGCCGAGTACGTGTGCTGGCCGGAAGACGGGCTGCTTGCGACGCGACCGGCCAACCTGAGCGACGAGGAAGCTGCATCCATTCCGTACGGCGGCCTTCTCGCGCTCCACTTCCTGCGAAAGGCCGGCCTTCGGGCCGGACAACGAGTCCTCATCTACGGTGCCTCCGGGGCGGTCGGCACGTCTGCAGTGCAGCTTGCCAAGCACTTCGGTGCAGAGGTGACCGGGGTGTGCAGCACGGCGAACCTGGCGCTGGTGCGGTCTCTGGGCGCGACCACGGTGGTCGACTACACGCGAGAGGACTTCACTGCCGGGGGGCAACGCTACGACCTCATCCTCGACGCGGTCGGGAAGAAGAAGAGCGTGGCGGGGCTACGGCAATGCGATCGGGCACTGGCCTCTGGTGGCAAGCGTGTCTCGGTCGATGATGGAACACCGAAGCTCCTCGCCGAAGACCTGAAGCTGCTTGGCGAGTTGGCGGAAAAGGGCGAGATCAGGCCTGTGATCGACAGATGCTATCCGTTGGAGGAGCTCGCCGAGGCCCACATGTACGTCGACGAAGGACACAAGCGGGGGAACGTGGTCATCGCCGTTGCCCAGGGCGGCTAGTGGTCTCCCGTCGAACAAGCGTTTCTTGGCTCGATTCGCTCGCAGCTTATCCGCGAAGCGTTGGACGACATGACGAAGTCGGAACGTAGGAAGGGGGGGTCTGGCACGATGCCTGACTGGATCACTCCGAACGGTGTCGACCTTGGCAAGGTGCCGCTTGAGCCGATGCTGCGCCGGATCCTCGACGAGGACGAGGGGACCTTCAGCTCGACTTGCACGGTGCTGGGGGCGATGTCAGGCCACGGCAGGCGGGACGCGGGCGTCTTCCTGCTCGGCCTGCTGTCGTACTACCGGGACGATCTTGAACGCCTCTCGTCGGTGGTGCGGGCTCTCGGCGAGTTCCACAGCCCCGAGGCGGCGGACGCCCTGACCGCCGAGCTTCACCGCGTCCCGTCCAGCAACACCACCCGCCGTTACCTCGATGCTGTCTTGGAGGCGCTTACAGCGCTTCCAAACGAGCTGGTCCGGGGAAGGCTCGTCACGCTCTCGGGTGATCGGAGCTTCAGCCCCAAGCGGCGCAAGAAGTTCCAGAGTACGCTGTGGGATCTCGACGGAGATGACGCACTGCATGACGGTGGTTGGTGATTCGGACAGGTCGTCCAACCAGCGGATCGAGCAGACAGGGCGCCTCGGAAGGTATGCTCGGGTAGGGGCGGCTCGCCGGCGCCCTGCAGCTCATGCGCAACACGTTGGCCGCGGTGCACCGTGACCGGCGATCTGGAGGCAACGTGCTGATGAAGGACGTTCGGCAGGCTCTATGATGGACGCTCTTGTGTACATCGCCTCTGGCCTGATACTCACCAAGCTCCGGGCAAAGCAACGTCAAGTCGCCGCTGGAGAGCATGTGGCCCACGCCTTTGTCGGGCGCGGCAAAGAAGTACCGGCATGGACCGAGTTTGCGCTCTAGGATGCCGGGGGCGTCGCGCCCCTCGCGCTCACGGTGCGCGATGCCTACGACAATGCCCTGACCGAAGCCGTCTAGCTCTGCTGCATCACGAGATTGCTGAGGCGCTCGACGTTCAATCGCGCCCCGCGACGGGGACTATCCGGGTTGCACCCACTTGTGGTCTTGAAGGCGGGAGGAAGCGAATGCACGAGCCGGAGAGCGAGCAGAGGACCGGACGCGTCACCATCGAGAACGTGAACCATCCGGGGCACACGTCCACAGCGGACGCCGGCATGTACCACGCCATGCGCGACGCGTTGCTCCAGGTGCTGCCGACTGCCGCGCCCGGCCTGACGCAAGCCGAGATGCAGGACGCCGTCGTGCCTCAATTGCCCGATGATCTCTTCCCCGGGGGCGCGAAGGCCGGCTGGTGGTCCAAGACAGTGCAACTTGATCTCGAGGCAAAGGGCATCGTCGTCCGAGAGGTCTCGAAGCCGCTGCGCTGGCACCGAAACGAGGCAAAGCCGGCGGGTCGTCGATCTTCGGCCTGCGGCCGACGGCCAGGACCTGCACAGTGACCAACGCGCACTGCGCGATGCCGGCGCGCATGACGTGGACGGGAGCAGAGTCGCAGCCCTTCACCTTGTCCACACGAGACGCCCCATGAACATCGTTGACCAAGCCACCGCGAGATCCGGGACCTGCTCAAGCGCGATCTCGGCCTGGGCCACGGCGCCGCCAACGCGCTCACCGGCGCGTTCCTCGAGTCCGACCGTCGGGGCACTGCCCCCGTGGGCGAAGCAACCGGCGACGACATCGTGGGCATGCTCTACGCCGCCGCGAAAGCCGACCTGCGGCCGATCCACGAGAAGCTGATGGCGGCGATCGATGAGCTCGGGCCGTTCGAGATCGCGGCGAAGAAAGGTTGCGTGAGCCTGCGCCGCACGAAGCAGTTTGCCACGGTCGGCCCGCAGACCAAGACACGGGTCGACGTGGGGCTCAACATGAAAGGCGTCCAGGCCAGCGAGCGCTTGAACGTATTGCCGGCCGGCGGCATGTGCCAGTACAGAATCAGTCTGACGGAGGCGAAGGAAGTCGACGGTGAGCTGATGGCCTGGATCAGACAGGCCTACGAGAGCGCGGGCTAGAGGGAAGAGGCCTTGGGCGTGCGCATCCTCTTCACATTCGCGGGCGGGAGCGGCCACCTGGAGCCACTCCTCCCGATCGCCCGCGCGGCCGAGGCGGCAGGTCACGCCGTGGCCTTCGCGGGCCGGCCGTGGATGATCCCCAAGGTCGAAGCCCTGGGGTTCTGCGGCTTCGCGACGGGGTCGGATGTCGGCCTCGCGCCGGAGCGGCTGCCGCTGGCCGCCGTCGATGTGGAGCGCGACATGCGCGACGTTGGTGACGGCTTCGGCCGCCGCGTCGCGCGCGAGCGGGCGTCTGATCTCCTCCTGCTCTGCACCGAGTGGCTGCCCGACCTCCTCGTGTGCGAGGAGTTCGACTTCGGCGCCGTGGTGTGCGCCGAGCGGCTCGCGCGTGCCTACGCGACTGTGCTCGTCAGCGCCGCGGGTTCCTTCGTCCGGCCCGAATTCATCGCTGGACCGCTGAACGAAGTGCGCGCCGAGCACGGCCTGTCAGCTGATCCCGATCTCGCGATGCTCAGCCGATACTTCGTCCTGTCGCCCTTCCCGCCGAGCTTCCGCGACCCCGCCTTCCTCTTGCCGGCCACGGCGCACAGCCTCCGTCTGACGTCACGCGACGCGGCACGAGGCGACGCCGCGCCAGCGTGGGTCACTCGCCTCGGCGGCGCGCCCACGGTGTGGTTCACGCTCGGCACCGTCTACAACATGGAGTCCGGCGATCTGTTCCAGCGCGTGCTCGCGGGGCTGCGCGATCCGCGGGTCAACGTGGTTTTGACGGTAGGGCTCGACATCGACCCGGATGAGCTCGGGCCGCAACCTCCCAACGTCCACGTCGAGCGGTACATCCCTCAGGCGGTACTGCTCCCCCACTGCGACGTTGTCATCTCGCACGGCGGCTCTGGCAGCGTGCTCGGCGCGCTGGCGCACGGTCTGCCGATGGTGCTGGTCCCGCTGGGCGCCGACCAGCCGCTGAACGCGGCGCGCTGCGAGGCGCTCGGCGTGGCGCGCGTGCTCGACGCCGTGGCGACCACATCGCACAAGGTCCGGGAAGCCGTATCGCGCGTGCTCGACGAGCCAGCCTATCGACGGAATGCCGAGCGCATCCGCGACGAGATCACCGCCCTCCCCGGTCCGGAGCGCGCCGTGGAGTTGCTCGAGCGGCTCGCAACGGACCGACGACCTGTCATCTCAACCTGAGTCACGGTCGCCGGGGAGCGGGCGCATCCGCAGGTACTCCCGCAGGTCGGCGCCCAGGACCGCGTGCAGTTCGGAGAGATCGATGGACGGTACCTCTACGAACGTGAACGCGAAGACAGGGTAGCGGTTGAAGTCCATCGGGCGCAGTTCCAGCACGTTGGAGAAGCGCGCGGCGAAGCGCCCGTAGTCGACGGAATCGATGGCCGCGAGGTCGACGGAGCTCGGCAGGTCCGAGACGATGAGCGCCGTGGTTCGCCCGGCCGTCTCCGCAGCCATCCGCGCCCAGTCAGGACGCTCGCCGAGCAGATAGCAGCGGTACGGGTTCACGTCGTACGCGAAGTGCGCGAGATCGGCGGCGCACCACCCGCCGAAGCGCATCGGGTTGACCTCGATCGGCGCGACGCGGCCGGCGCCATCGATGCGCAGCTCGGCGTGCACCGGGAAGTCGGCGAGGCCGGCGCGCCGGCCGACCTCAGCCAGGAACTCCATCGCCGGCGGGCCCAGACGCGCGACCGTCTCGGCGTTCGTGAGGTAGACACGGTCGCTCACGTCGTCGGCCGACACGAACAGGTGCGCGTAGACGTCGACGAGGATCGGAGCGCCGTCCGCGTCGAAGTACGCGTCGACAGCGAACTCCTCGCCCTCGATGACCTCCTCGACCACGAACCGGTCAAGCCCCAGCACCTGACCCGGGTAGAGGGAAGCGAACGCCAGGACCTCGCGCTCGATCTCGACGACCACGGCCGGCCACGCCGCGGCGGACGCGACCACGTGGACGGCCAAGCTGAAGAAGCCCACGGCCGGCTTCACGATGAAGGGCGCGCGCAGGCTCGACGGGTCGAAGGCGCGCAGCCCGGAAAGGGGCAGCCCGAAGTAGCGGTAGTCCGGGTACAGATCGGCCAACAGGTCGCGGAAGGCGACCTTGTCCTTGAACAGCCCGATCCTGCTCGGCAGCGCTGAGTGCGCAAGGTGCTCCGCGATCCAGCAGATCGCATGCTCGGAGTTGGTGCACAGCCGCGCGCCCGTTCGCGAGGCAGCGGCGACGAACTCCTCGTCGGCGGAGAGGGGCACGGCGCGCGGTCCGGTCAGCCGGCGCCGGGCCATGGGCGTGTCGAGGACGGGCAGTCCCAGATCGGCGACCGTGGCCGCGAGCAGGTCGGACACGTACGGCTCTTCGAGGATGAACACGGCGGGCTCCAGGGTAAGGTGCGTGTGGTGGCTCGGGACAGGATACCGTCAGCGGCGCCCAGATGCCGACTCGTGCGGTGAGCTTGGTCCGGGGTCCGGGCGCCTGCCCGGGGCGCCCTATCGAGGGAGTGACGACATGAAGTACATGATCATGATGTTCGGCGACGCGGGGACGATGATGCAGACCAAGTCGCCGGAGTGGATCAAGGAAATGATCTCGTTCATGCAGCAGCTCGACAGAGACCTCAGGGCGTCCGGCGAGCTCGTCTTCGACCTGGGGCTCGCCGACGGCAGCACGGCAAAGACCGTACGCCTCGAGAACGACGCCGCCGTCACGACGGACGGCGAGATCGCCGGGCCCGGGGCGTCGCTCATCGGCTACTGGGTCGTGGACGTCGCGAGCGAGGCGAGGGTGATCGAGATCGCTTCGCAGATCGTCGTGTATTCCGGGGCCGTCGAGGTGCGCCCGGTCCCGGACGCGCCTCCGGAGATATGAGGAGCCGCTGAACACCATGAAGAAGACGGATCGCAACGCTCTCATCGCCTTCCCCATCGTCGTCCTGATCGGCGCCGGGGTCGCCGTGGCCGGCAGCCAGGGAGGAGCCACGGCGTTCGGCGTCCCGGTCTTCGCCCTGGCGGTCGGGCTGGCCTTCGCGATCCAGTGGCTGGCCTTCATCCCGGCCTACCTGCTGCAGAACGAGGGCTTCTTCGACCTCACCGGCAGCGTCACGTACATCGTCGTGACGAGCGTCGCGGTGGCGCTCGGGCCGACGCCCGACGCCCGGTCGTTGCTGCAGCTCGCCCTGGTCGTGATCTGGGCGGCGCGCCTGGGCAGCTACCTGTTCCGCCGCATCCGCAAGGCGGGGAAGGACGCGCGCTTCGACGCGATCAAGCCGTCCTTCATCCGCTTCCTCAACACCTGGACCCTGCAGGGGCTCTGGGTGAGCCTGACTCTGGCCGCGGCTCTGGCGGCCATCACTGCCGCCGTGCGCAAGGATCTGGGCGTCGTCGCGCTCATCGGGCTTCTGATCTGGGCCGCCGGGTTCGCCATCGAGGCGGCGGCCGACTTCCAGAAGAGTCGCTTCCGGGCGGAGCCGGCGAACAAAGGCACCTTCATCCACACCGGGGTCTGGGCCTGGTCCCGCCACCCCAACTACTTCGGCGAGATCGTGCTGTGGATCGGCGTGGCGCTGATCGCCGTGCCCGTCCTGAGCGGCTGGCAATGGATGACGCTGATCTCGCCGGTGTTCGTCTTCCTGCTCCTCACCCGCGTCAGCGGGGTGCCGCTGCTCGAGAAGCGCGCCGACGAGAAGTGGGGCGGCCAGGACGACTACGTGGCCTACAAGGCACGCACCTCGGTGCTGGTGCCCCGGCCTCCGGCCGCCACGACGCGCGGCGAGCGGTAGACTACCGGCGGGCGCGTAGCCGGCGCACGAATCTCGCCGCCGCCCGGACCAGCACAGGCGTCGACCCAGGCGAGGTGCCCATGAGCGCATTCCCGGACTTTCACAAGCACGACGGACTGGGCCTGGCGGAGCTGGTGCGCTCTGGTGAGGTCGCGCCCGCCGAGCTCATGGACGAGGCGATCGCCCGGATCGAAGCCATGAACCCGCGCCTCAACGCCGTCATCCGCAAGATGTACGAGAGCGCCCGCGAGACGGCACGGGCCGGCGCGCCGGACGGGCCGTTCGGGGGCGTGCCCTTCTTGATGAAGGACCTGCTCTGCGCTGTCGAGGGCGTGCCGACGAGCTGTGGAACGCGCATCCTGAAGGACGTCCCCCAGCCGCACGACAGCGAGATGGTGCGCCGGTATCGGGCGGCCGGCCTCGTGATCCTCGGGAAGACCAATACGCCCGAGTTCGGCCTGCTGCCGTACACGGAGCCGGAGGCCTTCGGCCCGACCAACAACCCCTGGGACCTCACGCGCACTGCCGGCGGCTCGAGCGGCGGGTCGGCCGCCGCCGTGGCCGCCCGCATGGTGCCGCTGGCGGCCGGCGGGGACGGCGGCGGCTCGATCCGCATCCCGGCGTCGTGTTGCGGCGTCTTCGGCCTGAAGCCGACCCGCGGCCGCACCCCCACTGGGCCGGACGTCGGCGAGAACTGGCGTGGGTACGTCCAGGAGCACGTGCTCACGCGCTCGGTGCGCGACAGCGCCGCGATGCTCGACGCCGTCGCGGGTCCCGAGGTCGGGGCGCCTTACTGGGCCCCGCCGCAGGAACGGCCTTACCTGCAGGAAGTGACGACCGAGCCCGGCAGGCTGCGGATCGCCTTCTCGTCGCGCCCGCTTCTGGGTCACGACGTACACGTTGTGTGTGAGAAGGGGATGCGCGAGACCGTCACGCTTCTGGAAGGGCTCGGCCACGAGCTCGTCGAGGCCTCGCCCCGGGTCGACCGGGAGGAGTTCTCGGTCGCGTACCTTACGGTGATCGCCGCGGAGACGCGCGACACGGTCGTGCAGGCCGCGAAGCTGGCCGGCCGCAAGATGTCCCTGGCCGACTTCGAGGTCGGGACGAGGGCCCTGGCCATGCTGGGCCAAGCTTTCAGCGCCGGCGAGTACGCCGGCGCCCTCACCTACCTGCAGGCGTCCTCGCGGGGCATCGCCCGCTTCTTCGAGGAGTACGACGTCCTGCTGACGCCCACGCTCGCCCGGCCCCCCGTGACCACGGGCTCGCTCCAGCCGACGGTCGCGGAGCGGCGCCAGGTGGAGATCATGAGCCGTCTCAACGCCGGCTGGCTGATGAAGCTGCTCGGCGTGATCAAGCCGCTCGCCGACAAGACCTTCGAGTTCACGCCCTACACCCCGGTCTTCAACGTGACCGGGCAGCCGGCGATGTCGGTGCCGCTCTACTGGACGGCCGGCGGGCTGCCGGTCGGCATGCACTTCGTCGGGAAGTTCGGGGACGAGGCGACGCTGTATCGCCTGGCCGGCCAGCTCGAGCGCGCGCAGCCATGGCTCGAACGGACGCCTCCCGGGGCCGCGTGACCGCGCGCCACGCGGCCCGACCGGGTGTCCCGTCCTCCGCCGGGGGGAAGGACTGGAGTGTCCTGCGCGTGCATGATCGCGCACCCGAGGCGACGACGAGGAGCCGGCATGGCCGTCGATGTCACGAATGAAACGGTGATCGCTCGTCCGAGGTCTGAGGTCGCCGCGTTCGCGTCGGCTCCAGACAACGCCCCGGTCTGGTACGCGAACATCAAGTCCGTCGCATGGGAGTCAGAGCCGTCGCTGGGCATTGGGACGCGCGTCGCCTTCGTGGCGGAGTTCCTCGGCAAGCGACTCGCGTACACCTACGAGGTCGTCGAGCTCGTGCCGGGCGAGCGCCTCGTGATGCGCACGGCGCAGGGGCCGTTCCCCATGGAGACCACCTACACGTGGGAGTCGATCGACGAAGGGAGCACCCGCATGACCCTTCGCAATCGGGGCACGCCGGCCGGGTTCTCGCGGCTCGCGGCGCCGATGATGGCGGCCTCGATGCGGAAGGCCAATCGCAAGGACCTGGCGCGCCTGAAGAGTCTTCTCGAGGCGCGCACACAGCCCAGGTCGCCCCGATGACGACTCACGGCCACTGGATCGGAGTCGTCTCGCGCTCACACGTGCGACTGGGGGTGGATGGCGGCTTCATCCAGCTCAACCACGGCAAGAAGGCGCCGCTGCAGCGGTTTCACGCCGGCGACGGCCTGCTGATCTACTCGCCGAAGACGGCGTATCCGGACGGCGACCCATTGCAGGCCTTCACGGCGGTCGGCACCATCACCTCTGGGGAGATCTACCAGGTGCAAATGAGCCCGGGCTTCGATCCGTACCGAGTGGACGTCGAGTTCCTGCCGTGCAATGAGGCGCCGATCAGGCCGCTCCTCGACGACCTCTCGTTCATCAGGAACAAGGCGCACTGGGGTGCGGCCTTTCGCTTCGGGCTGCTCAAGGTCTCGGCCGGCGACTTCGCGCGCGTCGCCGAGGCCATGGGCTGTGACGCCTTCGCCGACGATGCGAGCTGATGCTTCCGTCGGCGACCCGGCTGTCGAGAGCGTCCGGCACGTTCTGCGTCAAAACCGCTAGGCTGGTCACCGCGACGCGTGGGTCCTCGGGGCGCACCTGAAGCGACACACTCACAGGCACGCGATGGAAAAGGGGTACGACATGGCTGATCCGGCATCTCTTGTGAGCGCTGCGTTCCGGGCCTTCATGCGCGAGGCGCCCGCGCACGCTCAGGCCTGGGGCGCCATGGTCGGTGGCCTGGCCGAGGCGAGCGCCCTCGACAAGAAGACCTCCGCGCTCGCGTATCTCGCGGTCCTCGCCGTCCAGCGTCTCGAGAGCGGGATCCCGTTCCACGTGCAGGTGGCCAAGCAGGCCGGCGCGTCACGCGAGGAGGTCGTCAGCGCGATCCTGATCGGGCTACCGGCCGCGGGTCTCGGCATCACGCAGGTCCTCCCGGCGGCGATCGCCGCCTACGATGCGGCGTAGCCGCCGGACGGTGCCATGAGCGCCATGGGAGTAGCGTTGGAGCCTGTCCGCTCGCCGCGGCTCGATCTCATCTTGCTCTCACGGCCGCTGATGGATGCGATCGTCGCCGGCGACGAGCTCGCCGCGCAGGCGCTCGCCGGGTTCGCCCTCGCAGAGGAACTGTTCTCAGGCGACCCCGAAGACGCGGCGTACTTCAGCATGCGCCGGGACCAGGTGCTGCGGGATGCGTCCTGGGCGCCATGGTCACAGCGGGCGATCGTACTGCGGCACGAGAACGTGATGATCGGGACCGCGACCTTTCACGGTCCTCCGGGCGTCAACGACACGAGCACGCCGGGCGCGGCCGAAGTCGGCTACGAAGTGTACCCGGCCCTTCGGGATCGCGGCTTTGCGACCGAGGTCGGGCGGGCGCTGATCGACTGGGCTTGCCGCGAGCACGGCGTCACCCACTACATCTCGGGCGTCGAACCCGGGAACCTGCCGTCACTGCAGGTCAACGATAAGCTCGGCTTCGTCTCCACCGGCCAGATCGTCGATGGTGAGCTCATCTTCGAGCTTCATCTCACACCGGCCGGCGAGCCTGGCTCCAGGGCTGAGTCGTGACCGAGCGCGAGAAGATGCTCGGCGGCGAGCACTACAACGCCGGCGATCCGGAGCTCGTCGCCGCCCGCTTCGAGGCGCGCCGCCTCACCGCGCGGCTGAGCGCCCTCGACCCCGCGGACATCGCCGGGCGTGGCGCGGTGGTGCGCGCTCTGCTCGGCCGTATCGGCCCCGGTTCGTGGGTCGAGGCGCCGTTCTTCTGCGACTACGGCGCGCACATCCGCCTCGGCGCCCGCGTCTTCGTCAACATGGGCTGCGTCTTCCTGGACGCCGCACTCATCACGCTGGGCGACGACGTCCAGCTCGGGCCCGGCGTCCAGCTGCTGACGTCCGACCATCCCCGCGATGCGAGCGCACGCGCGAGCAGGCTGGAATCCGCCCGCCCGATCTCGATCGGTGCCCGTGCCTGGCTGGGAGGCAGCGTGGTCGTGCTGCCCGGGATAGAGATCGGTATGGACGCGGTGATCGGCGCCGGCAGCGTCGTCACGCGGTCGGTCGCGGCCGGCGTGGTCGCGGCCGGCAACCCGTGCCGGGAGATCTCAGCGCCGTAGGACGCGGCGCTCGAGGGCGAGTTCGTGATCGAGATCGGTGACAAACGTCACGCCGTACGGCCCGGGGACTCCGTGCTCGGGCCGCGCCGTGTGCCGCATGTGTGGGCACACCTCGGTGACGGCCGCGGACGGATCCTGATCGCCTTTACGCCGGCCGGCGGGATGGAGGCCTTTTTCCGCCAGGTGACCAAGGCCGACGCCATGCCGCCGCAGGACCCGGCTCTGTGGCGGGCGTATGGCATGGAGTTGCTTGGGCCGCCGCTGCCGGTGGAGTAGCCTTGCCCGGATCAAGGGGGCGGCGTGTTCACGAGGCATGACGAGGACGACTATCGGACGGTGGCGCCGGGCATCCGCATGAGGACGTTGTGCTACGGAGGCGCGATGCTCATGACGGAATTCCGGCTGCTCCACGGCCACGTCCTGCCGATGCATGCGCACCCCCAGGAGCAGACGGGCTACCTTGTCAGCGGGCACATCGCCCTGACGATCGGCGGCGAGACCCACGACGTGGTGCCCGGCGACGGCTGGTGCATCCCCGGCGGCGTGGAGCACGGAGCGGAGGTACTCCAGGACGCGGTGGCCATCGAGGTGTTCTCTCCCGTGCGCGAGGACTACCTGCCCGACAGGGCCATCGTGGAGTAGAAGCGCAGCATGCGAGCAGCCGAGACCGCTGATCTGAAGACGCTCGTCGACCTGATGGCCGACTTCTACGCGGAGGCCGGGTACGTTCTGGACCGGCCTCACGCCGAGGAGGCCTTCGAGGCCCTGCTCGACGACCCCCGTCTCGGGCGGGTCTGGCTCATCGAACGAGGCTCAGAAGTCGTCGGCCACATCGTCGTCACCTTCGTGTTCGCGCTGGAGTACGGCGGGCTCACGGCGGTCGTCGACGACTTCTACGTGCGTCCCGCGTCGCGCGAGGCCGGCCTCGGCACCGCCGCCCTCGCGGAGGTGCGCAAGGCCTGCGCCGAGCTCGGGATGCGCGCCATGAGGGTCGAGGTCGGCGGGGACAACGCCGTCGCCCAGGCGGTCTACCGCCGCGTCGGCTTCGAGACGGCCGATCACCAGCTGATGAGCCTGCCGCTGGCCGACCCGACGCACTTGGCCTAGCGAGGCGGCGGCTGGCGCGGCTCCCCCGCCGTCAGCTCCGCGCTGGCGGTGATGGCGGCGCACATGTATCTCGCCATCTCAGGCCGGATCTTCTCGTAGGTCGCCGCGAACCGCGGGTCGGCCACGTACATCTGCCCGAGCCGGGAGTGCATCTCGTGCGAGCACGGGTAGAACCACGCGTCTATCAGCAGGCGGTGCCACTCCACGGCTGCCAGCGCGCGGTGATCGTCCGGCGCCACGCCCTCGTTCATCGGGGCCGCAATGTCGGCGTTGACGGCTTCGCTCTCCGCCTTGAAGCGCGACCAGTCCCGCCTGGCGTAGCGCTCGGCGCGGCGCGCCGACTCCTTGTACGCGTCGGTCTTGCCCCAGCGTTCCTCGACCTCGACCTCGTACTCCGACGGGTCCAAGTCGCCGAACACCTCGAACATCTCCTTCTGCTCCATCGGTATCCCTTCTTCCTGAGCTGCCACTGTCTTGTCGATGAGGGCGAGCATGGCCTCAAGCCGGTGCGCCTGCCCTGCGAGAAGCACACGCTGAGCGACAAGGGCTTCTCGCCGCTCGAACGCCGGGTCGGCCATCAGGCCGCGGATGTCCTCGAGCCCCAAGCCGATGGCCCTGTAGAAGAGCACGTGCTGCAGCCGCTCGAGGTCCCGTACCGTGTACATCCGGTAGCCGGCCTCGGAGCGTCCGGAGGGCTCGAGGAGGCCGACGGCGTCGTAGTGGTGCAGGGTACGCACGCTCACGTGCGCAAGTCGCGCCACCTCACCGACCCCGTGTGTCATGGGGTCCATCACCATGAGTGCAGGATAGACCGTCACGTAACGTGAGGGTCAGCCCCTGCCGCCGACCTCGGGGAAGCTGCGAAGGCGCTTGACGCTTCCGCCGGCGGTTGATAGGTTTTCTCAACTGAAGTGAGAACCGTTCTCAACTGCTGCCCAGGGAGCCGAATCCTTGACCGATCCGCAACCGACGTACGACATCGAGTCCGTCTTCCGTGAGAAGGGGATCCCTTTCACGCGCCAGCGCCGGCTGATCTGGGACTTCTTTGCCGGCACGGATCGCGCCGCGACGATCGGCGAGGCAGCCGACGCCCTGCGCGGGGACGGCGTCGGCCAGGCCACCGTCTACCGCACGGTCATCCTCCTCAGCGACCTCGGCCTGCTCGCCCGCGTTCAGGACCGGCGCGGCGAGATCTGCTACACCGCCCCGCCCATCGGCCACAGTCACCCGCTGATATGCGGCGTCTGCCGCCGCGTGGTGCGCTTCGACGGCGACGGCGACGTGAAGGAACTGGAGACGCGGCTCTTGGCCGCGACCGGCTTTTCGATCTACGGCCACCACCTCGAGGTGTACGGGATCTGCCCCGACTGCCGTCGCGATGGAGGGGCAGAGGCATGAGCGCGGACCCCGCCGCCATGGGCGGCGACAAAGCTGCGGCGTCTGGTCAGACGGACTGCACCCCTGCTCTGGCCGGCCGCCGCTTCTTCTGTTCATGGAGCGGCGGCAAGGACGCCTACCTTGCGTTCGCGCGGGCCGTCGCCGCAGGCGGCCGGCCCGAGGCGCTGCTGTGCATGCTGCACGAGGACGGCGAGCGCAGCCGCGGTCACGGCCTGCCCGTCGCGCTGCTCGAGGCGCAGGCCGAGGCACTCGGCGTCCCGCTCGTCACCGGCACCACCACGTGGGACGACTACGAAGCCACGTTCGTCGGCGTCCTCCACGAGCTGCGGCGGCAAGGCGTCGAGGCCGGGGTGTTCGGCGACATCGACCTCGAAGGCCACCGCGTGTGGGTGGAAGGGGTCTGCGAGGTCGCCGACCTGTCGTGCCACCTGCCGCTCTGGCAGGAGCCGCGTCGCGTGCTGATCGACGAGCTGCTGGCGGGCGGCGTCCGGGCCACCGTGGTGGCCGTCGACGCCGCCAAGCTCGATGCCTCGTTCCTCGGTCGCGAGATCACGCCGGAGCTCGTCGCGGAGCTCGAGGCCGCCGGCGCCGACGCCTGCGGCGAGGAAGGCGAGTACCACACCATGGTCACGGCCGCACCGCTGTTTGCGGTGCCGGTCCCGCTCGTCTGGGACGGCCGCGAGAAGCGCGACGGCCACTGGGTCCTGAAGTTCGGCGCTGGAGATACCACCGAAGTACCGTCATGAAGGGAGCACCAAGGACAATGAGCACCACCCGCACGCGCCGCGGCCTCGCCGCGGTCATCACGCTCACCGCCCTGATCCTGGCCGTCGCCGGCGCGCTCCCGCTTGCCGGCTGTGGTTCCAGCAGCTCGTCCGGCGGCGAGGCTTCGCCGGCCGCCTCCGCCTCGTCCGGTCCCATCACCGTCACCGACGGCGCCGGCACCACGTTCACCATGGACCAGCCGGCCACCCGCATCGTGAGCCTCGCGCCGGCCAACACCGAGATCGCCTACGCCATCGGCGCCGGGGACAAGATGGTCGCCGGCACCAGCTACGACGACTACCCCGCCGCGGCCAAGAGCCTGCCCAAGATCGGCGACTTCTCCACCCCCAACGTCGAGAAGATCGCGTCCTTTCAGCCCGACCTCGTGCTGGCTGCCGGCGGCATTCAGGACAAGCTGCGCAGCAAGCTCGAGAAGCTCGGCATGAAGGTGTACGTCGTCGATCCCAAGAGCTATGACGGCGTGATGACCGACATCACCAACCTGGGGCAGCTCACCGGTTCCACGGCGCAGGCCCAGCAGGTCGCCGACGCGATGCAGAAGGCCAAGGACGACGTGCAGTCCAAGGTCGCCGCTCTCTCCCGGCCGGCGACCTTCCTCGAGATCTACGGCAAGCCGCTGATGACCGCCGGCGCAGGCACCTTCATCAACGACATGATCGGCATCGCCGGCGGCGACAACATCGGCGCCACAGCCGGCTCCGGCTTCCCGAACTTCAGCACCGAGGTGCTGTTCAAGGACGATCCGGCCGTCTACATCGCCGATTCCGGGTCCATGAGCAAGCCCGGCGACATCACCAAGCGCGCCGGGTTCGACGTGCTGACGGCGGTCAAGGAGGGGCACGTCTATGTGATCGACGACAACCTCATCGCCCGGCCCGGGCCGCGTCTTGCCGCGGGCCTGCTGGAGCTGGTCAAGATGATCCATCCCGAGGCTGCATCCACGCCGTGACACGTCTGGCGCGCACCAGCGTCTGGCCGGGCGTCGCCCTGGCCGGAGGCGTCCTTGTGGCGTGCCTGCTCGTCTCGCTGGCCTTCGGACCGGCCTCGTTATCGCTCGGCGAAGTCTGGCACTTCGTCACGACGGGGCCGGTCCACGGCGACCTTCCCAACGCCATCTTCTGGCAGATCCGTCTGCCGCGCGTGCTCGTGGCCTGCCTCGTCGGGGCGGAGCTGGCGGTGGCCGGCGTCATCCTGCAGGACCTCTTCCTGAATCCGCTCACCGATCCCTACGTCACCGGCGTGTCGTCGGGGGCCGCGCTCGGCGCCACCATCGGCATCGTGCTGCACCTGTCCAACCTGCCCTGGATGGCCGTCCTCGCGCTCATCGGCGGCTTCCTCACGCTGGGCGTCGTGTGGATGGCGGCGCGCCGGCGCGGCCGGATCGACATCTTCGTCCTGCTGCTCGCCGGCGTCACCATCTCGTACCTGGCCAGCGCCCTCGTGACCGTCCTCATGATCCGCGCCAACCAGGACATGTACGCCATCGTCTACTGGCTCATGGGGAGCTTCTCGGGGCGCGGCTGGCCGGACGTGGAGATCGCGCTCGTGGCCGTGCCGTTCATGATCGCGCCGCTGTTCTTCGCCAAGGAGATGGACATCCTGTTGCAGGGCGAGAAGCGTGCCCTCGAGCTCGGCGTCGAGGTCGAGCGCACAAAGCGCGTCCTGCTCGTCACGGCCGGCGTGCTGACGGCCATCGCCGTCTCGGTGAGCGGGATCATCGGTTTTGTGGGCCTCGTCGTACCGCACATCGTGCGGCTGCTGGTCGGCCCCGCCCACCGCAGTCTCCTGCCGGTCTCGCTGTTGCTCGGCGCCTCGATGATGGGCATCGCCGACCTGCTCTCGCGCACCGTGATCGCCCCCAACGAGATCCCGGTCGGCGTGGTGACGACGTTCGTGGGCGCGCCGCTGTTCGTGTACCTGCTGCGGCGCGGGAGGAAGGGCTGATGGCGCTCGTCACCCTGCGCGACGTCGACTTCGCCTACGACGAGCGTCCTGCCCTGCGCCGCATCTCGTTCGATCTGCAGGAAGGCGACTTCGTCGGCATCGTGGGGCCCAACGGCAGCGGCAAGTCCACCTTGATCGATCTGATCGACGGGCTCCAGCACCCCGGCGTCGGCGAGGTGCTCATCGGCGGTGTGCCCACGCGCAAGATCCGCCGCCGCCAGATGGCTCGTGAGGTCGCCCTGGTCCCTCAGCACTTCACCCTCGACTTCGACCTCTCCGTGCGCGAGGTCGTCGAGATGGGCGCCTACTGTCGCGGCAAGGACGCCGATGCCTGCGCCGATGCCGAGCTGACGCTGGCGCGTCTCGGCGCCCGCGAGCTGGCCGGACGCCGTTTCACTGAGCTGTCGGGCGGCGAGAAGCAGCTGGTCGTGCTGGCGCAGGCGCTCATGCAGAAGGCCAAGCTCCTGTTGCTCGACGAGCCGGCCTCCGCCCTCGACGTGTCGCACCAGCTGCGCCTCTTCGACCTGCTGAAGGAGCTTAACAGCGAGGGCCTTTCGGTGCTCTGCATCCTCCACGACCTCAACCTGGCGATCCACTATTTCGACAAGCTGCTGGTGCTGTCGGAGGGTGAGGTCGCCGCCTACGGGCCGCCGGACGAAGTGCTGCGGCCCGAGATCGTGGAGGCCGTGTACGGAGTGCGCGCCTACCTGCACAAGCACGCCGGGCGCACGTACCTCACCTTCTCGCCGCGATTGCGCCCCGAGCGCCGCGGCCGCGTGCACGTCGTGTGCGGCGGCGGCACGGGCGCGGGCCTCATGCGCGAGCTCGTCGACGCCGGGTACGACGTGTCCGCCGGCGTCCTCAACGCCCTCGACACCGACGAGGAGACGGGCCGTGAGCTCGGCCTGTCGATGGCGGTGGAGGCCCCGTTCTCGCCGGTCGGCGACGAGGCGGACGCCGAGAACCGCGAGCTCATGCGCGCCGCCGACATCGTGATGGTCACGGCGGTGCCGGTGAGCCACGGCAACGCGCGTAACATCGAGGCGGTGCTTGAGACCGTCGCGGCCGGCACGCCGGTCTGGGCGGTCCGCGGCGTGCTCGATGGCGATTTCACCGGCGTGACCGCCGAGCTGGAGCCGACCGGCGTCGCGCTCTTCGCCGACGAGGCCGGGATGCTCGCGGCGCTGAGGGAGCGCGCCTCGGTCCCTACGACGTAGGCATACCGGCCGACGCCTTACACGCCCCTGACACTCGGCCGGTCGTCTCCTGACCCCCTGCCCGCAGACTACCCCCCGAAGGCGGTCCAAGGAGGGCATCGTGACAGGCAGACCATCGGCGACTCGCATCCGCGAGCGGCTTGATAGCATGAGAGGCTCCGGCGCGTCCGCGTCGGATCGACTACAGCACGGGTCTTCTGCGACCCCCGCGCTGTGGAGGCGCATGGACGGCACCATCCTCGTCGTCGAGGACGACCACAACATCGGCCACCTGGTGCGCACCTACCTGGAACGCGACGGCTACCGGGTGGTGTGGGTGCGCAGCGGCGAGGATGGGCTGGTGGAGCTCGAGAGGCATACGCTCAGCCTAGTGGTGCTCGACGTCGGACTGCCCGGCATCGACGGCTTCGAGGTCTGCCGCCGGATCCGCGCGCGCGCCGAGACGCCGGTGATCATGCTCACGGCGCGCGACGAGGAGGTCGACCGCGTGCTCGGCCTGGAGCTCGGCGCCGACGACTACGTGGCCAAGCCGTTCAGCCCGCGCGAGCTCGTCGCGCGCGTCAAGGCCGTGCTCCGGAGGACCCAGCCGAGGCCGCCGAGCGACGTGCTCACGCTCGGCGACGTAGCGCTGCGGCGCGGCGCCCGCGAGGCTACGGCCTCGGGCGCCGCGCTCGACCTCACCATGAAGGAGTTCGATCTGCTCGCCTGTTTCCTGGAGAACGCCGGCCTCGCACTCTCGCGCGAGCAGTTGCTCGAACAGGTCTGGGGCCTCGAGTTCCCCGGCGGCACGCGCACCGTCGACCAGCACGTGGCGCAGCTCCGCGCCAAGCTCGGCGACAGCCTTCAGATCGAGACGCTGCGCGGCATCGGCTACAAGCTGGTGCGGCCGTGAGCGCCGTGTCAGGCGTCCCCGAGCTGCCGGCCGCCGGCCCCGCTCGCGCCGGGGCACGAAACCGGCGCCTGCTCGTCCTGGCCGACGTGGTGGCGGGCGTGACGTGCCTGTTCTTCCTGGCCGTTGCGCTCCTGATCGTTCTCCCGGCCACTCGCGGATACCTCTTCGGCGGCGGACCGAACGTCACGAGCGCGCTCGTGTGGACGGGACTCATCGCGGCGGCGGGGCTGGCGACGGCTCTCGTCATCGCCATCGTCGCTCTGCGCGCGCCAACGGTCGCCCCCGCGCAGCCGCACGACGACGGGAGCCGCGCGCGGCGCAGGTCATCGCTGGCCGTCGCCGGCGCGGTCGCCGGCGTCTCGTGCATGCTGCTGGTGGCCGTACTCCTGCTGGTCGTCGTCGGGCGGGCGGGCGGCTACGTACAGGGCTACGCGTTCTACACGAAGGTCATGCTCGCGGTCGTCGGACTCCTTGCCGTGTCGGGCCTCATCGCGGCTCTTGTCATCGCGCTCATGGCCGTCCGGCGGCGTGTCACCTCGCTCCGCACGCGCGCCTTCTTCGTGATCGCCGTCGCGGTGCTCATCCCGTCATTCTGTCTCGCGATGCTCGGCGTCTGGGCCTACTATAGGAGCTGGAACGCGGCGACGTCGCTGTACACTGGCAACCAGAGCTACCAGGCATCCGAGCTCTCCGGCGAGATCGCGTCCGTCCAGAAGCAGCGCGATCGGTTCGCGCCGAGCGAACGCGCTCGCCTCGCCGCCGCGATCGCCGCGGCGTACGGCGAGCAAGGCCACTGGGAGGGAGCGCAGTTGGCCACGCTCTCGCAGCTTCGCGAGACGCGAACCCTGCCTGTGTGGGCGCTCCGGAGCCTCGCGCGTCAGGGGTACGCGATCGGCGATGAACGCGGGGCCGGCGGGTCGCGCAACGCCGATATCGTGGCCTGGCGCGTCGGTCGCGAGACGGTGCGTTACTACGTCCCCCAGTGGACCGCAGGCTCCTTCTTCTCGGCGCCGACGCCGGTCGACCGCCTGTTCTGGATCGCGGTGCTCGGCACCGCTCTGATCGTGGCCGTCGGTCTGCTCGGCGCCTGGCTCCTCACGCGCAGCGTCGTGCGCCCTGTGCGCCGCCTCGCCGAGGCCAGTCACCGGATCGCCGACGCCGGCGGCGCCGCCGAGCCGGTGAAGCCTGTCGGCCCGCGTGAGCTGCGCGAACTGGCGACGTCCTTCAACGACATGAACGCCAAGCTGGCGAAGGCTCAAGAGACCGAGCAAGCCTTCCTGCTCTCGGTAAGTCATGAGCTGAAGACGCCGCTGACGTCGATCCGCGGCTACGCCGAGGGCGTCGGCGACGGCACCGTCAAGCCACCAGAGGGCGCCGAGGTGATCGGCGCCGAGAGAGCCGCCTTGAGCGGCTGGTCAGCGACCTTCTCGACTCTGGGCGCATGCGCAAGAGCGCCTTCACCGTGCGCCGCGAGGCGGTCGATCTGGCGGCGCTGGCGCAGGACGTCGCGCGCCGCTACGAAGGCAC
>Ga0209048_10001756_pt1 | contig 21934 bp, 18 predicted proteins | sample FrelakmetCRP12CR_FD_187146 | JGI IMG/M metagenome (GOLD analysis project Ga0209048, IMG submission 187146) | Freshwater lake sediment microbial communities from the University of Notre Dame, USA, for methane emissions studies - CRP12 CR (SPAdes)... | ecosystem: Environmental > Aquatic >... | reverse complement strand
TCGAATCCCTCAGAAAACAACTCTTCAGATAACGCTTCTCGAGGGATTCGGTGTACCCCGTCTACACAAAAACATGAGCATTCATGCGGGCTGGCGGGGATTTGCAGGGGCGACTCAGTAGGGCCGACGATCTCACGGGTCGATAGCGGTCACCCGACACTCAACTTGTTGGCCGAGCAACGAGTGGGTGGACATCTGCGTGCAGCTGCGCGTGGCGCTATTGTTTGCGGACGCCTTGCTGCGGGTGATGAGCGCTTGGGCACGACGCGCCGGCCGTTCAACCACTTGCTGCGATCGCCGGGCGAAGAGATGAGCGGCTCGCTCAGGTCGCGCAGCGTGGTTGCGGCGCCCTCGTCGAGGGCGACTCTCGTGTGCAGTTGGCGTCGGTGGTCCAGTAGATGTGCCTGAGACAGGCGGGGTTGTCGTCTGGTCATGAGCTGCAGCGGCCTCGAGAGTGCGGCTCGAGTCAGAGAATCACCATCGATATTGGCCAAGGCATCAGCACTCAAATTCGCGCTATCCTGCCGACAAGTTGGTAAGTGACTGATCGCTAAGTTGCTTGCGCTGCAAGCCGACTTGGCATCGGGATTGCAACTGTCTAGCTCACACATGATCAACCGTCGCTGACCTCGAAAGGGTAGATCCGTGCTCAAAGGCAAGACCATCATCGTCACCGGCGCTGCATCCGGCATCGGCGCGGCCACCGCAGCGCTCGTCGCGTCCCAGGGTGCGAACGTGATTTCTGTGGACATCAATTCGCCGGCAGCGCAGGTGGGCCGCTTCATTCAGGCAGACCTGTCGGACAAGGCTTCGATCGAACGTCTCGTCGTCGTCCTGCCGACCGGCGTCAACGGCCTGGCCAACATTGCCGGCCTGCCGCCCACTCGGTCGCCGGAGCAGGTGCTGAAGGTCAACCTCGTGGGCCTGAAGTACCTGACCAACCAACTCGTCCCCAAGCTCGCCGACGGCGCGTCCATAGTCAATCTCGCTTCGCTGGCCGGCTTAGGCTGGGCCGAGGCCAAAGGAGCAGTGCTGGCGAGCAGCAATCTCGGTTTCGATGAGGTGGCCGCATTCTGCCGCGATCATGCCATCGAGGGCGCGCGCAGCTACTTCTTCTCCAAGGAAGCACTGATCGTGTGGACCATGCAGAACCGCTGGACTTGGCGGGCCCGGGGCATCCGCATGAATGCCGTGAGCCCCGGCCCTGTGGACACTCCTATCCTGAAGGACTTCATCGAAACCCTCGGTGCGCGTGCCGAGGAAGACATGAAGACCATGGACCGCCCCGGAACGCCGGCCGACATCGCGCCTGTTGTCGCCTTTCTGCTGTCCGACGGGTCGGCCTGGATCCGCGGCACCAACGTGCCCACTGACGGTGGCATGTATTCAAACGTGCTGTGCCAGATGAACGGTCTGTGACCCGGCAAGTGACCAACGAAGGAGACATTCCATGAACACCATTGCCATGCTGATCAACGGCGAGGCCTGCGCGTCTCGCCAAGGTGCCACGTTCACCCGGCGCAACCCGCTTGACGGCCAAGTTGCCACTACTGCCCCCGCAGCCAGCCCAGAAGACGCCGTCGCAGCCGTGGAGGCTGCCGCGGCAGCCTTCGGCGGTTGGTCGCGGACCGGCCCGAGTGAACGCCGCGCGCTACTCATTAAGGCAGCGCACGCGCTCGAAGCCCGCGCCGCCGAATTTGCTACCGCCATGGCGGCCGAGACTGGCGCCTCGGCAATCTGGGCCGGCTTCAACGTTCACTTAGCCGCTGGCATGCTGCTAGAAGCCGCCGCACTGACCACACAGATCAACGGCGAGGTGATCCCTTCCGACGTACCTGGCAACCTGGCCTTGGGAGTGCGTCAACCCGCAGGCGTGGTGCTGGGCATGGCCCCATGGAACGCGCCGGTCATCCTGGGCGTGAGGGCGATCGCCGTGCCATTGGCTTGCGGCAACACTGTGGTGCTTAAGGGCAGCGAACTATGTCCCGCCACGCACGGCCTGATCATCCAGGCGTTGCAGGAAGCCGGCCTTCCCAATGGTGTGGTGAACTTCGTCACCAACGCGCCTGCGGACGCCGCCACCGTGGTTGAGGCCATGATCGCCCACCCGGCGGTACGCCGAGTCAATTTCACTGGCTCTACGCGTGTGGGTCGAATGATCGCGGGCACCTGCGCCAAGTACCTCAAACCCGCGGTGCTTGAACTGGGGGGCAAGGCCCCACTGCTGGTGCTGGACGACGCGGATCTGGACGCCGCTGTCAACGGCGCTGCTTTCGGCGCCTTCGCCAACTCCGGCCAGATCTGCATGTCCACCGAACGCATCGTCGTGGACCGGCGTGTGGCCGATGACTTTGTGGCTCGTCTGGCGGTCAAGGCCCAGGCACTGCCGCTGGGCGATCCACGCAAGGGGCCGGTTGTGCTCGGCTCGGTGGTCGACATGAGCACGGTGGAGCGCTGCAATGCCCTGATCGACGATGCGCTGTCCAAGGGTGCCAAGCTAGTGTGCGGCGGCAAGGCCGACAGCACTCTGATGCCGGCCACGCTGCTGGATCACGTGACCCCAGCGATGAAGATCTACAGCGAAGAATCGTTCGGTCCGGTCAAGGCCATCGTTCGCGTCGATGGCGAGGACGCTGCCGTGGCCTGTGCAAACGACAACCCATACGGCCTGTCGGCGGCGGTCTTCACCCGTGATACCGCCCGCGGTTGGCGGGTGGCGCAGCGCATTGAGTCCGGCATCTGTCATGTCAATGGCCCCACGGTGCACGACGAGGCCCAGATGCCTTTCGGGGGCGTCAAGGGAAGTGGCTATGGCCGCTTCGGGGGCCGTGCCGGCATTGAGGCCTTCACCGAACTGCGTTGGATTACGCTGCAGACCACGCCGCGCCACTATCCGTTCTAACGCGGAGCTGGGGCAGCAGTCGTATCAATCCATCGATAGAACGACGTTCCCGGTGACGAGCCCACTTTCGACTGCGCGGTGGGCCTCTGCAATCGAGGCCAATGGGAGTTTCATCGCAATGTTGTGCTGCAGCACTTCACGTCGAAGGAAATCCGTCAAGGTCTCGACCGCATGGCGACGGTCTGAATCGCTCAGGTGGTAAACGATGAAGAAGCGCACGCCGAAATTGCGAGAAATCATCGGAAAGAACGGCAGGGTGAATTGCCGTGTCCCACTGCCATAGACCACCCACTGGCCGTCCTGTCGCACGGCCTCCATGTCTATCGCCGCATTAGCTGCAATGTCAACCTCGATCACCCGGTCAACGCCATTGCCATGAGTTGCCTCGCGCACGCGGTTGACAACGTCGTCATTCCGATAGTTGATCACAACGCTGGCGCCAGCGGCCCGCGCCAACGCCGCTTTCTCAGGTGAACTGACGGTGGCGATGACTTGGCGTGCGCCGAGCAAACGCGAGAACTGTATAGCGTAGTGGCCGACTGCACCGGCACCCCCTGCGACGAGGACACTCTGTCCTTCGACGCCGTCGTCGGTCAATACCGCATGCAGCGCCGTGAGCGCCGGAATGCCCAGGCATGCGCCCACCTCGCCGGGCACGTTGTCGGGCAAGGCGACGGCCTGCTGATGCGGCAAAGAAATGAAATCCGCTGCGGTTCCGAACGGCCGACCCCAGCCAGCATTCCACAACCAGACACGCCGGCCTATGCAGGCCGGATCCACGCCCGCACCAACCGAATCGATGATCCCCATGCCATCGCTGTGCGGAACGATGCGCGCGAACGGCAACGCCGGGCCACGTGCGCCGGACCGCGCCTTCACATCAGAGGGATTGATGCCAGACCACTGCATCCTGACCCGTACTTCGCCCGGTCCGACCTCGGGTTCAGCCATGTCACCGAGCACCAACACCTCCTCTGCCGGTCCGGCCTTCTCATAGAAAGCAGCGCGCATCTCGACAATCACTCCATGTGGTTAGCGGACGGTGTCGTGGCAGCCCATGAGGCTTCGTCAAGACACAGCGGAAGGTTGCTATTCTGGTGCCGAATACCTCATAGCGCATGCGACAGTGAGACGTCTTGGACGGTGGCTAGGTTTCACGCAGTGAAAAATGACAAGACGCTCCTATACCCTTTGACACTATGCCCGACATCATCCGCAACATTCGTCTACAGGCATTTGACTTGAAGACGAACACCAAGGTACCTGGCTGACGAAGCAAGGACGAAGATCCTCAACGTACTGGCCACAGGAGACAGACTTGATCGATCTGAACGGTAAGGTGGCTGCGGTCACAGGCGCCGCCGGCGGCATCGGAGCAGAAGTGGCGCGCACTTTCGCGCGCGCTGGTGCGAATGTTGTGTTGGGCGATATTCAGGTCGAGCGCGGCGAGCAAGTTGCGAAGGAGATTCGCGACATCGGCGGACATGCTCGGTTCGTTGCGCACGACACTTCCGATGAAACGCAGTGGGCACGATTCATCGATACCGCGCTGAACGACTTCGGCGGCTTGGATATTCTGGTTAACAACGCTGGAATTGAGCAGACCTGCTTCATCGAGAACATCGAGATCGCCGACATCCAAGCGCTGCTGGCGGTCAACGTTACTGGCGTGTTGATTGGTCACAAGCATGCGGTACGCGCGATGAAGCCGGAAGGACGTGCTGGAAAGGGCGGTAGCATCATTAACTTGTCGTCGGTGGCCGGTCTGATCGGCACGCCAGGCTTGGGCGTGTACTCAGCGTCCAAGGGCGCCGTTCGGCTTCTCACCAAGGCAGCCGCGGTGGAGTTCGGCCGACTCGGCTATGGCATCCGGGTGAATTCGATTCATCCTGGCCTGGTGGAGACTGAGATGGGTGAGAAGCTGCTAAATGACTTCGTTCGCCTGGGTATGTTCAAGGACCGCGACGACGCCTACGCCCAGATGAAGGCTGCGCATCCGTTGGGCATCACCGGCCTGCCGAGTGACATCGCCAACATCGCACTGTTCCTCGCCTCTGACCTGTCGCGCTGGATGTCCGGTGCCGAACTCGTGGCCGACGGCGCCATGACTGTTAGCTGAGCAACCCTCTTCCAGGAAATGGCTCATGTTGCTCAGGGGCAAGGCCGCAGTGGTCGCGGGCGCCCAAACGGGCGATTGTTCGAACAATCGCGCTTGCCTTCGCCCCCAGAGGCGTATCGAATCTGTTCTGCAACCTCATCGGCAACGAGGGCCAGCGCGCCGGTATCGCGACTGGCTGTCGCTACGTCGCGATTGGCGATTTGTTATCGTGTTGCGTTCACAAGAGTTTCACCCCGTCCGAGGCGAAAATGGCGCTCACCGGACATTTCTGGCCCTTTGACAAGTTCCTGGAGACAATGACATGGACGACAAACAGATCCCGACCACCGACAGCGCAAGCCGTCAACTTTCCCGTCGCGAGATACTTGGTGGCAGCGGCGCCGTCGGCCTGCTGCTGATGAATCCCGGATCGATCTTCGCGCAGGGTGCCGCAGGTGCGAACACGATTCGCGTCGGCTTCATCAGCCCACGCACTGGGCCGCTGGCGAGCTTCGGTGAAGCCGATGCCTTCATTGTCGAACTCGCACGCAAGTCGCTTGCGGCCGGCTTGACGGTCGGCGGCAAGAAGTACGCAGTCGAGATCATCGAGCGTGACTCGCAGTCCGATCCGGGGCGCGCAGGTCAGCTGGCGAAGGCGCTGATCAACACCGACAAGATCGACCTGATGCTCGCCATTTCGACGCCGGAGGTGATCAACCCGGTGGCCGACGCCTGCGAAGGCGCCGGTGTGCCGTGCCTGTCCACGGTGGCGCCGTGGGAGGCCTTCTACTTCGGCCGCGGCGCCAAGCCGGGCGAGCCCTCTCCGTTCAAGTGGACCTATCACTTCTCCTTCGGCGTCGCCGACTTCGCGAAGTGCTATGTCTCACAGTGGAGCCAACTGCCAACCAATAAGAAGGTAGGGGTACTGTATCCGAACGATGCGGACGGCAATGCCATCCGTGCCAACCTCGCCCCAGCTCTGCAGAAGGCCGGGTTCACCATCGTCGACGCCGGCGCTTACGAAGATGGAACGACCGACTACTCGGCCCAGATCGCGAAGTTCAAGGCGGAGAAGTGCGAGATATTCAATACCTTCCCAATTCCGCCAGACTTCGCCGCCTTCTGGCGTCAGGCGGCCCAGCAGGGTTACACCAAAATGGTCAGGATTGCGCAGGTCGCCAAGACCGGCCTGTTCCCGTCGACGGTCGAGGCGCTGGGACCGCTGGGCGTCAATCTGGCGAGTGGCTGTTACTGGCACAAGACCTTTCCGTACAAGTCGCCGTTGACTGGCGTGACGGGTGTTCAATTGGCCGACGCCTACGAGAAAGCGGCGGGCAAGCAATGGACCCAGCAACTCGGAGCGACGATGTCGCTGCTCGACGCCGGCTTCGAGGCGCTGAAGGCCAGTTCGGACCCGAAGGACAAGGCCAGCATCGCGAAGGCGCTCAGCACGCTTCAGACGACCACGATGGTCGGCAAGGTCGACTTCGGCAAAGGGCCGGTGCCCAACGTCTCAGCGACGCCGATCATCGGTACGCAATGGGTCAAGGCGAAGGCGGGATCCAAGTACAAGTTCGATTACGTCATCACCGAGAACGCGGGCGACCCGAACGTCCCGGTGGCGGCCAAGCTCCAGCCCTTCTCCTGACGACACCCCGGGCGCCGCAGGCATGGAGTCCCGCGACACGCTTCTGTCGGCGCGCGCCGTGCAGAAGTGGTTCGGTGCCTTGGTGGTGCTCGACAGGGTGGATTTCGAAGTACGGCCCGGCGATGCGATCGGAATCGTCGGACCCAACGGTGCCGGCAAGACCACGCTGCTGAGCGTCCTTGCCGGCTCGCACGCCCCGTCAGCGGGCACCATTGCATTCCGCGGTGAAGACGTCACACACCTCGATGCGGCAAGGCGCTGTCGCCTCGGCATTGCTCGCAGTCACCAGATCCCGCAGCCCTTCAGCGGCATGACGGTGTTCGAGAACGTCCTGACCGCCGCCACGCACGGGGGCGGTTTCACACGCGACGACGCTTACGGCCGAAGTGTCGACGCGCTCAACCTGTGCGGCATGCTCAAACTCGCGAACCGCCGCGCCGAGACGCTCGGCCTGCTCGACCGCAAGCGGCTCGAGCTGACGCGGGCGCTCGCGACCGACCCGATCGTGCTGTTGCTCGACGAGATTGGCGGTGGCCTGACAGACGGTGAGGCCGCCGAACTGGTCGAAACCGTTCAGGTGCTTCATCGGCGCGGTATCGCCATTGTCTGGATCGAGCACATCGTGCACGTGCTGGTGCGGGTCGCGAATCGGCTGATCTGCATGGATGCCGGACGGGTGATCGCCGACGGGAAACCGCAAGAGGTGCTGGCCGACGCCACGGTCGTCGACGCCTATCTCGGAGGGGCCCGATGAGTCTGCTTCAGGTTCAAGGCCTGGAGGCGCGGCACGGGCTGCTGTCCGCGGTGCGCGGCGTCGACCTGGAAATTGCCGAAGGCGAAAAGCTTGCATTGGTGGGTGCCAACGGCGCCGGCAAGACGACGCTGCTGCGCACGCTCGCAGGCATCCATCCGGTGGCCGCGGGGCGCATTGTCTTCGATGGTGTCGACATCACCGAGATGTCTGCCCACCAGCGCTGTGCCGCCGGCATCGCGCTGGTGCCCGAAGGCCGCCGTCTTTTTCCGGTGATGACGGTCGAGGAAAACCTGCTCGTCGCCCGGTCGGCCGGGCGAGGCGGGGCCTGGCAGCTCGAGACGGTGTACGAGGCGTTCCCGCAGCTCAAGGAAAAGTCGAATGCACTGGCCAGCCATCTGTCCGGCGGCCAGCAGCAGGCCACCGCGATCGCACGCGCGCTGATGACCAATCCGCGCGTGCTGCTGCTCGACGAAGTCTCGCTCGGCCTGTCGCCGATCGCGGTGCAGGGCGTCTACGACTCGTTGCGGACGCTGCTGGAGACGCACACCACCATCGTCCTCGTCGAGCAGGACCTGCAGCGCACGCTCGACGTCGCCGACCGCATCGTCTGCCTGCTCGAGGGCGAGATCGTCGCCGAAGGCGCCGCGGCCGAGATGACCCGCGAGCAGGTCATGGGCTACTACTTCGGCAACCGGCAGCCGGCAACGCCGCAGGCGACCCTCGCATGATCTGGGCCAACCAGCTCATCCAGGGCGTCCTGCTCGGCGGCTACTACGCGCTGCTGGCCTGCGGGCTGTCGTTCATGTTCGGGGTGATGCGCATTATCAACCTGGCGCACGGTAGTCTCGCGGTCGTCGCCGCCTACGGCCTGTTCGTGCTGGCCCAGCGCTGGGACGTCCACCCCTTCGTCGGGCTCGTCGCGGTGGTCCCGGCCATGGCGTTGTTCGGCTGGATCCTGCATCGCCTCGTGCTGGATCGCAGCGCACGCGCCGGCGAGCTGGTGCCCATCCTCAGCACCTTCGGCCTGGCGATCGTGCTCGACAATTCTTTGTTCGAGGGCTTCGGCGCAAACACGCGCTCGCTGGCACCCTATATCGACACGCTCGCCTACGACAGCTGGACACTGCCCGGCGACATCATCCTCGGACAGCTGCCGCTGCTCACGCTGGCCGTCGCGGTGGCGCTGCTCGCAGGACTGCACCTTCTGCTCGCCCGCACGGCGCTCGGCCGGCGCATCCGGGCGGCCGCGCAGGATCCGGAAACGGCGCAGCTCGTCGGCGTCAATGCGCGGACGGTCTACGCCGCCTCGACCGCCATCGCGATGATGACGGTGGCCATCGCCGGCGCATTCATGGCGATGCGTGCGACCTTCGATCCGTACACCGGGCCGCAGCAGTTGATCTTCGCCTTCGAGGCCGTGGTGATAGGCGGTGCCGGTTCGCTGTGGGGCACGCTGGTCGGCGGCATCGTGCTCGGCGTCGCGCAGAGCCTGGGCGCGCAGATCCATCCGCAGGGCTTCCTGATCGCCGGGCACGTCGTCTTCCTGGCGATTCTGCTCGCCCGCCTATACGTCAGCTATGGCATCCGCCATTTCATCCGCTCGCTTCGCCGCGGTCCCGCATGACCACGCAGCCCTACACCGCACCCTTTGCCGTCCAGCGGTGGACCAGCGCCTCCATCGCGGCGGTCGGCCTGGTGCTGGCCGCGCAGCTGCTGCTGGCGCTCGGCCCACTGCTGCTGAGCGCGAACCTGGTTGACCGGCTGACGACGCTGTTCATCTACGGCATCCTCGCGCTGATGTGGAATGCGCTGGCCGGCTACGCCGGCCTCGTGTCGGTCGGCCAGCAGGTGTTCTTCGGGCTCGGTGCCTACGCCGCAGTCCGGCTCGCCGACGCCGGGGTCAGCGCGTATCCGGCACTGCTGCTCGGCGCGGTCCTCGTCGCCGGGGTCTCGGTACCGGTCTCGGCGTTCATGCTGCGGCTGCGCGGCGGTGAATTCGCCATCGGGATGTGGGTCGTCGCGTCGCTGACGCACATGCTTGTCAACCTCGACACGCTGGTGCAAGGCGAGACCGGCACCTCGCTGATCGCGCTGCAAAGCTACTCTGCCGACGACCGGCGCGCCTACACCTACTGGGCGGCGCTGGCGACGATGGCCGTGCTCGCCTGGCTGGTGTTCTTCATGCTGCGCGGCAAGGTGGGTGCTGCCGCGCAGGCGATCCGCGACAACGAGGGCGCGGCGGCGTCGATCGGCATCCGTGTGCTGCCGACCAAGCGCCTGATCTTCGTGCTGTCCGCGTTCGGTTGCGCGGCCGCCGGTGCGCTGTGGGTCGCCACCTCAATCACCTTCCAGCCCAAGACCTACTTCAGCGTCCAGTGGACCGCCTACATGATCTTCATGGTGCTGGTCGGTGGCATCGGCACCTATGAAGGACCGATCCTGGGTGCCATCCTGTTCTTCACGATCGAGACGCTGTTCGGTGGCACCGGCGTCGCCTACCTGATCGGACTGGGCGCGACGGCGATGCTGTTTGCACTGTTGCTGCCGCGCGGCATCTGGGGCGCGGTCGAGCAGCGGCTGGGGCTGCAGCTGCTGCCGATCGGCTACCGGCTGATGGTCGGGGCGGCCGATCCGGAACGAGGCGGCGCCGCCGCCGCGGCCACGACCTCGGCCACTGCAGTGGCGAAGGGAGCCTCCCGATGATGACGGACCTGTGCAGCCTGACGGCGGGCGCGATGCTCGAACTCGTGCGCCGGCGCGACGTCAGTCGGCGCGAACTCGTGCAAGCGCACCTCGACCGCGTCGCCGGGACGAACGAACGCGTGCGTGCCGTCGTCGAGCTCCGCGCCGAGCAGGCGCTGGCCGAGGCCGATGCCGGCGACCGCGCCCATGCCGGCCGCGACGGACTGGTGCTCGACGGCATCCCGATGGTCGTCAAGGACCACTTCGACGTCGCCGGGATGAAGCATACCGAAGGCGTTCCGGCCCGTTCGGAGTTCCGTTCTCCCGCCGACGAAGTGGCAATATGCCGCCTGCGCGACGCCGGCGCGATCATCATCGGCAAGTGCAACCAGCCGGACTACCAGATCCGCTGGAACACCGTGAGCCACTTGTACGGCGCGACGCACAACCCGCGCGACCTCGCGAAGTCCGCCGGCGGTTCGACCGGCGGCGATGCGGCCGCGGTGACCGCCGGGATGGCACCGCTGGGTCTGGGCGTCGACTACGGCGGCTCGATCCGCGTGCCGGCATCGTTCTGTGGCATCTACGGGCTGCGCCCGTCGGCCGGTCGCGTCCCGGCCGCGCCGACGCTTCCGCCGTTCGACGGCCCGCCGACGGTCGACCTGATGGCCTCGATCGGCCCGCTGGCCCGGTCCGTCGAAGACCTCTGGCGCGCCTATGCCGTGCTGGCCGGCGCGGAGGCCGGCGACCCGTCGTCGCTGCCGCTGCCGACCGGCGAGCGCCACAGCAGCGGACGCCGGCCGCGCATCGTTCGCATGCTGGACCAGACCGGCGCGAAGGTGACGCCGGAGATCGTCGCGCGTCTCGATCGCACGGCGCAGATCCTGACCGATGCCGGCTACGAGGTCGTCGACGGCGCGATCCCGCAGGCCCGCAGGGCGCCCGAGGTCTGGGCCGAGCTGATCGGCACCGAGCTGTTGCAGGCCGGGATGCCGGTCTTCGGCGACGAGCTCGGTGCCAGCAACCGCCAGCACATCGAAGCGATGTTCGGGCTGTTCAGCCTTGGGTCGGATGTCCGGCGGTACATCGGTGCATTTGTCGAACGGCGGGCGATTGCGCGCGAGACCGCGCTCTGGATGGAGGGCCATCCGCTGGTCCTGGTGCCGGTGGCCGGCATGGCGACGCCGCCGCTGGACTTCGATCACCTGCTCGACGAACGGCAGACCATCGAGTTGTTCGATCGCATGCGCAACGTGCCTTGGGTCAACCTGCTCAGCCTGCCCAGCGTGGCCTTACCCAACGGCATCCAGATCGTCGCCCGCCGCTTCCGCGAGGTCGAGGCGATCCGGGCCGCCGCGGCGGTCGAGCGTGTGATCGGCGTCGCGACCGTCGCGACGCTGTAGTCCGCTTCCCCTGTCAGACGGATGGGGACACTGGCGGCATGCGCAGCACCGGCTTGACCGCCTTGCCGCTCTCCGAATCGTTGATGGCGTCGTTGATCCTGTCGAAGGGGTAGAAGGTGATCAGCTTGTCGAACGGGAAACGGCCCTGGCGATGCAGCTCGATCATCTGCGGGATGAATACGTCCGGCGTGGAGTCTCCCTCGACGATGCCGCGCAGCTTCTTGCCCTGGACCATGATGTCCATCACATCGAGCGATACCTCGGTGCCCAGGGCCGCTGCGCCGACAAAGCCGCAGGTGCCGCGCGGTGCCAATGCCTCCACCGCCTGACGCAGGACCTTGGGCACGCCAGTGGTTTCGAAGCTGAAATTGACGCCATACCGCGTGATCCTCTTGATCTCGGCCACCGTATCCGGCGTGACGGACGGGTTGATCACATGGGTTGCGCCGATCGCACGGGACAATTCCAGCCGCTCATTGACGAGATCGATGGCAATGATGGTCGTCAGGCCGATGGCTTTGGCCGCCATCACCGCCGACATGCCCACGGATCCCGAGCCGAACACGGCAAGCGACTGACCCATATGCGGTTTGAGCGCGTTGATCACCGCTCCGGCGCCGGTCTGGATGCCGCAGGCCAGCGGCCCCAGCAGTTCCAGCGGTGCATCGCTTGGCACCTTGACGATGTTGCGTTCGGTGCAGATCGAGTAGGTGGCAAACGACGACTGGCCGAAGAAGTTGCCGTGGATGCGCTCGGTGCCCTTCGACAGCGGCGAGCTTGCATCGGCGCGCGCTCCCGCGAAATTGGCGCCGAAGAAGTCATGGCAATAGGTCGGCGCATGTTCGTTGCAACTCGGGCAGTGTCCGCACGAGTTGAAACTCATCACGACATGGTCGCCTGCCTGAACCTTAGTGACTGCTCGACCGATGCGTTCAACCACACCAGCACCTTCGTGGCCGAGCACGATGGGCTGGGGAACCGGAAATGCCTGGTCGCGCATGGCCATGTCCGTATGACACACGCCGGTGGCCACCAGTCGAACCAGGATTTCGTTGTCGCGCACGTCTTCGAGTTCGAGCGTCTCCAACGACATCGGAGCGTGAGGTGCACGCACCACCGCCGCCTTCACTTTCATGATCGTTCTCCGAATTTGGTCGTCAACGTCTGATTCCAGCCGCAGACTTATGCGGCCGCGGGCCGCCCCTCCCGCGTGAAGGCCAACACCTTCTCGACGATCGCGTCGGCGAACTGCGGGTCATTGATGTGGCAGTTGAATTCTGTCACCGGCACGGTGGCCGGTAACGCCTTCTTCAGCGCCTCCGAAAACACAGGACACAGCGATGGATCATGCAGGTGACCGTCAGGGCTGTCGTGGTTCGAAAAGCCCTTGAGCGGCACGAAGAACGATACCGGCCCCTTGGCGTTCGCGATCAGTCCGCCCATGTGCTTTGCCAGCGCGTTCAGCTCGCCCGCCTCGGTGCGCACCGCCGTCAGCGCGTGGTTGTGTATGTGGTAGCGCTTGCCGGGGAACTGAACCTTGGCCATGTCAATCGGACCGGCCACCATGAAGTCGGCGTTGCCAGGCGCAAAGATCACCGGCACGCCCTTCTCGAGCGCCGCCTTGCCACGGTCGGGGCCGGCGCTGCACAGGCCGTTGTTGAGCAAGTCATTGATCTCGACCAGCGACACATCGACCACCGCCGCGACGTCGCGCTCGCGCACGATCTGGTCCATCGCCATGCCGCCGGTGCCGAGTGTGTGGAACACCATCACCTCATAGCCCTTGGCCTCGAGCTGCTTGCGCACGCGCACGGTGCAACGGTCGATGGTGCTGAGCGTCGTCATCGCAATCAGCGGCTTGGGCTCGACCCGCGTCGGCGAGTAGGCTTTGGCCATGGCGGCGGTTGCCAGCGCCGCGTTGCGGAATACATCGCGGGTGATGCTGTTGAGCCCGGCGATGTCGCACACCGGGTTGAACATGATGATGTCCTTCGCGCCGACGAAGGGCTTGGTGAAGCCCGAGGCCATCGTCGAAACCATCACCTTGGGTAGACCGTACGGGAAGGCCTGCATGACCACCGTCCCCAGTGCCGTGCCCATCGATCCACCGACACCGATGATGCCGGCGAAACCATGCTTCACATGGGCCTCGAGCGCGCACTTGACGGCGCCTTCGATCATTACCGCCTGGCACTTGCCTTCGTGACGCAGATCGCGGACCTCCTGAATCGTCTTGCCAGCCGCCGCGGCGATCGCTTCGGGTGCGATCTCAACGCTTGGGTCGGTCGATTCGCGGATGCTGGCATCGAGGTGAACCACATCCACTCCTTCGGACTCCATGGTCTGGCGGATGAATTGCGCCTCCACCGCCTTGGTGTCGAGCGTCACGATCATCAGTACCTTGGGTTTGCTGCTCATTGCCTGTCTCCTTCCATGTTGAAACACGTTCAAATTGCCGGCGCTATCGGCACTTATGACGCCAGCCCGGTCAAGACGTCGCCGGTGCGTTCATTTCCTCAGCGAGTCGCACAAAGAAATCGATGCTTCGTGGGTTGACCATTGCATCCGGGCTCGCCACCTTCGCTGGGATGGCCCCCAGCAGCAGCTTGCGTACGGGAACTTCCATCTTCTTACCAGTCAGTGTGCGCGGGATTTCATCCACCTGGTAGACCTCGTTGGGCACATGACGTGGTGACGCCTTGCTGCTGATCTGCTGCGCGATGCGAGCCTTCAGCGCCTTATCCAACACGCAGCCGGGTGCCAGCACGACGAACAGCGGCATGAACGACGGGCGGCCTAGATACTCCAGGTCGACCACCAGACTGTCGCGCACCTCGGGCAACTCTTCGACAACGCGATAGATCTCGGCCGTGCCCATACGAATGCCATGGCGGTTGATGGTCGAGTCCGACCGGCCGTAGATTACTGAAGTGCCACGAGGCGTGAAGCGGATCCAGTCACCGTGACGCCAGAGTCCGGGGTACGTCTCGAAGTAGCTTTCACGGTACCTGCGTTGCTCTGGGTCATTCCAGAAGAACACGGGCATCGACGGCATGGGCTGCGTGATGACAAGTTCACCCACTTCATCGATCACCGCCCGGCCGGCCTCGTCGAACGCGAACGCGGCCACGCCCAGTTCGCGGCATTGAATTTCGCCAGCCGTGACCGGCAGCATGGGCGCGCAGGCCACGAACCCAGAGGCGATGTCAGTGCCGCCACTGATCGAAGCCAGCCAGAGATCCGGCTTCACCGCGTCATATACCCAGTGATAGGCATTGACGGGCAGAGGTGAACCCGTGGCATTGATGGCGCGCAGGCTGTGCAGCCTGGCGAAGTCCCGAGGCCTCAGGCCATCCTTCATGCAGTTGATCAAGTAGGCCGCACCACATCCGAACAGGGTCACACGCTTCTCGTCGATGAAGCGCCACAGCGCGGCACCATCCGGCCATGCGGGATTCCCGTCGTACAGCACGATGCTCGCGCCGGTCAGCAAGGCGCCCACCTGCAGGTTCCAGACGATCCAGCCGGTGCTCCCGAGGAAGAGCAGACGGTCACCCGTCCGCAGATCGTGCTGTAACGCCATCGTCTTCAGGTGGGTCAGCACGATACCGCCCTGGCTATGCACAATGGCCTTCGGCAGGCCGGTGGTTCCTGACGAATAGACGATCCAGAGCGGATGACTGAACGGCACGCGCTTGAATCGCAGCGCTCCCTCCTTGGTCACCGCGTCATGCCAGGTCAGGCGGTCACGCCAGGACGGCGGCGCAACTGACGCGGCCCTGGAGAGGGGACCGGGTACATGGATTACGTGACGAACGCTTGGAAGCTCTTGCAGCAACTCACCGACCAAAGCACTGCGGTCGTGGAACTTGCCGTTGTAGCTGTAGCTGTCGACCGCCAGCAGCACCTTGGGTTCGATCTGGCGGAAGCGGTCCAGCACGACACTGGCGCCCATGTCCGGCGAGCAACTTGACCAGATGGCGCCCAGGCTGGCACAGGCCAGGAAAGCGACCACCGTCTCGGGCCTGTTTGGCATGTACGACACGACACGGTCGCCAGCGCCGACGCCCAAAGAGCGCAGCCGTTCGGCGAGCGCTCCGGTGTCGCGCGCGAGTGCCTTCCAGGACACTTCGTAGGCGGGCGCGTCTTCGCTGCGGGCTATCAGCGCCGGTCGCTCATCGGTGGCGCAGCGGAACACGTGCTCTGCATAGTTCAGGCGGGCGTTTGGGTACCACTGCGCACCCGGCATGGACCGGCTACCGAGCACCGGCTTGCACGAGCCGTCGGCCTGCACATCGAAGAAGTACCAGATCGACTGCCAGAACTTGTCCAGCTCCTCGACCGACCAGCGCCACAAGGCGTCATAGCTATCGAAGTGCAAACCCCTTTCAGTTGCCAGCCAGTCCATGTATGCGGCCAGGCGAGTCGGCTTGATCTGATCGGGGCGGGGCGACCACAACACGGCTCCACTGTCCGACGCCTCTCGGCCCGACCGGTCGAGTGCACTTGTTTGAGATCCATACGAACTCATACTCATGCCAGCAACTCCAGCAAACGATCCACACCTGAGAGAGACAGGTGGGGACGGCTGTGCGCCGGCAGGCGGTCGAAATCTACGGCTCGGCTGAGTCCTGTATGTACGCCGATTGATAGTGCGCCACCGCGCAATGCCATCACGTTCTCCAGAACTGGATCGTCACCGACGATGGCCATATCCGGCGCTGCAATGCCCAGGCGCCTGCTGGCGCACGCAAGGGCATGCGCCGAGGGCTTGCCGACCACTATGGCTCGCTTACCGGTGATGCTGCGCACCGCCGCCGAGAGCGCGCACGAAATGCCCAGCGTTCGGCCCTCCCGACTCGCCAGATAGGGCGCGGTCGAAGCCGTATAGAGCGCGGCACCCGCCCAAACCGCCCGGCAGGCCGCGTCGAGATCCGCCAGAGCGAAACCTGGATGCCATCCGATCAGCACGGCCTGCGCATCGTCGGCGCGTTCTGGCGAACGCACGACTTCGAAACCGGCCTCGATCAAGGGTTGCCAGACGCCCTCGACGCCCAGCACCAGCAGGCGGTGGTAACGACGGCGCTTGAAAAGGTCGACCGCGACGCTCACTGGTGTCAGAGTTTGCCACTCGGTGAGTTCGATGCCGATGGCCGTCAATGCCTGCGACAACTGCCACGGCGTCTTGGTACTGCCATTGGTGAAGGCGACATACGGCACCTCGCGCTCACGCAGCAACGCCAATAGCTCGCAGGCGCCCGGAAGGGCTTCGTAACCACTCAAGCGCTTGTCAGCCAGCGCCAGTGTGCCATCGATGTCGAAGAGGAAGCCCCGCGCGCCGGCGAGCGTCGGCGTAGCAGGTATTCGGCCCGAAGCGCTCATCGCCGCGCCCCATTCCCTGTACTCGTTCGATGAGAGCGCAGGTCGAGCAGAAACCCGTCCTTTTCGATGCGCGCATGGTTGACATCCGGCCGCTTCGACAACTCGCCAATCAGCAATTCGACCGGGCTGGCGTCGGCGCTGTAGTGCTGGCGGCAAGGGCCGGCCGCCAGCATTGCATCAATCTGTTCGGCCGGCATCACCGCACGTAGAAGGAACTCTTCGTCGGACATTCCAGTGCCAAGGCGCTTGCGAAGTTCGGGCAGCTCAGGCATGCCTGCTTGTGACGCCAATTCGCGGGCGCGGGGCAATTGTTCGATGCGGTCACGAACGTTCGAATCCATCGGCGCAGGCGGCGTGCCGAACCGGCCGATCACATAGCTGATCACCTCGTCGGGCACATTGTCATAGCGCTCTGGCGCCAGTACGTTCATCACTGCCTGGGTGCCGACGACTTGCGAGAACGGCGTCACCATGATCGGGTAACCCAGCTCACGGCGTACGCGTTCGACTTCCTCGTACACCTCCGGCAGGCGGTGCTCCTGGCGCATCTCACGGAGCTGGCGCCGCATCGTGCCGATCATGCCGCCCGGCAACTGGTGCCGAAAGTACCGCATATCGTATTCCTGTGGCACACCCGGCGTGAGGCCTTCAGCACTCGCAAGTTTGGAAAAGTAGGCGCTGACGCGCTGGACCGATTCCATGTCCAAGTCCACAGTCGCACCGCTGCAGCGCAGGTTGGACACCACGTTTTCGATGGCCGGCTGACTGGTGCCGTTGCCCAGCGGTTGCACCGCCGTGTGCAACGTTTCCACGCCGAGTTCCGGCGCTTCGGCATACGTGAACGGTGCCAAACCGATGGTGCAGTGCGAGTGCAACTCCAGTGGCTTGCCCGCAAGCGCCGCACGCAGCGCGGGCAGTAGCGTGCGGGCGCGTTCCGGTGTCAACAGACCACCCGGGTCCTTGAGGTACACACGGTTGATGGCGGGCACGGCAGCCAGCTGTCGCGCGGCAGCGGCGAAGTGGGCGTCGTCGTGGATGGGGCTGACGGTGTACACGAGTGCACCGACGATCTCGCGCGCGCCAGCCGCCGCGATCGCCGTGGCGCTGTCTGTGACCGCCTGCATGTTGTTCATCGGGTCCATCAACATGAACCGCTCGATGCCGTTGCGCACCAGCAATTGGTAGGACAGCGCCATCAAGTCCGGATGCGCTGTCTCCCAAGAAATGAAGCGCATGCCGGTGGACAGGAAGCTCAGAGGCGTGCGTGGCATCCGTGCTTTCATTAGCCGGATGCGCTCCCACGGGTTCTCCTTGTGAAACCGCACCGTGACGGCCATGTGCGTGCTGGTGGTGAAGTCGACTGCACGGTAACCGGCGCGGTCGAGGTCAGGCGCAATCTCCAGCATCATCCCCGTGCGTAGCCCGGTAGCACCCCACAGGCTCTGGTTGCCGTCGCGCAGCGTGGTATCGATGAAGTCAAGGCGACGTTCGCTCATCAACGTTGTCCTTCAGTGGATGACGGGGAAAAGGCCGCGGCGCTGGGCCCAGCCAAGAAGCGACCGAGGAAGCCGGTGTCGAAACCGCCCAAGCTGAACTCGGGCGTCGCAAGCATGGCGCGGTGCAGCGCCACGTTGGTCAGTACGCCTTCGATGCGCACTTCGGACAGGGCTGCTTCGAGGCGCCTGCGCGCCTGATCGCGCGTATCTCCAGTGGCGATTACCTTGGCGATCATCGAGTCATAGTACGGTGGAACGGACGCGCCAGCTTCCATGTGCGTGTCCACGCGAATGCCCTGCCAGGACGGGAAATGTGCAGACCTAACCTTGCCCGGGTCCGGCCGGAATTCATGCACTGGATCCTCGGCGTTGATGCGGCACTCGATCGCGTGGCCGGTCAAGCGCACATCGGCTTGGGTTAGACGAAGTGCGTGCCCTTGAGCGACGGCCATCTGTTCGGCGATCAGGTCCAGGCCAGTGATCTGTTCGGTCACCGGATGCTCCACCTGGATGCGCGCGTTCATCTCCAGGAAATAGAAGTGCTGACGGGCCACGTCGACGAGGAACTCCACCGTGCCCAGGCTGCAATAGTTGATGTGCTTTGCAAAGCGCACGGCCGCTGCGTGCAGGTCACGGCGCATGGCGTCAGACAGGTTTGGCGCGGGAGCCTCCTCGATCAACTTCTGATACCTGCGTTGCACGGAGCAATCGCGATCGCCGAGATGGATAACGTTCTGGCCGTCGCCAAGGATCTGAACCTCGACGTGCCGGCCTTGCGTGACGAAGCACTCGATGTAAACGCGCCCGTCACCGAACGCGGCCAACGCTTCGGAACTGGCCAATTCAAAAAGCGCATTCAAGTCAGCGGGCGCATTGGCGCGCTTGAGTCCGCGCCCGCCGCCACCGCCAACCGCCTTGATCAGTACCGGATACCCGATCTCTTCGGCCAGGGCCAGCGCTGCCGATACGCTTTCGACCGGCCCACCAGGCGCGACTGGCACCTGCGCTTCTGCTGCGCAGCGCCTAGCCTCCAACTTGTTGCCGACACGCTCGATCTGCTCGGCCGTCGGTCCGATGAAGATGAGATCGCTTTCGGCGCATGCTGCCGCGAACTCGGCGCGCTCAGACAAGAAGCCATAGCCAGGATGCACGGCCTGTGCGCCAACACCGCGCGCCGCCTCGATCAAGGTGCCGATGCGCAGATAGCTGTCGGTGGCGCGCGCCGGTCCGATGCACACCGTGCGGTCGGCCATGCGTGCGGCCATGCTGTGGCGATCGGCTGCGGAGGCCGCCAGCACCGACTCGATGCCAAACTGCTTCAGCGTGCGGATGATTCGTACGGCAATTTCGCCGCGGTTGGCAACCAGCACACGGCGGATGGGCCCGTCGCCGGGCCCCGCTGCTCTACTCGCCATGACTCCGCTCACGCTGGACGCACACGCATCAGCACTTGGTCGAACTCGACCAATTCGCCGTCGCGCACCAGGATTTCGACCACGTCGCCCTCGACGCCGGCCGAGATCGAGTTCATCAGCTTCATCACCTCGATGACGGCGACCACGCTGTCAGCGCCGACCCGGGCGCCAACGGCGACGAACGGCGCTGCGCCGGGCTTGGGAGCGCTGTAGAACGTGCCGAGCATCGGCGCGCGGATCTCCAACAGTCCGGCAGTGGCGCCGGTTTGTGCCTGAAGCGCGGACACGTGTGCAGGCGAAGGCACGAGATTGGGCGCAGGCGCCGTTGGAGGCCGAGGTGCCGAAGCAATCAATTCGGTCGCCGCTGCAAATGTCGCGCCGTTGCGGCGCAGTGACAACTTGATGCCCTCGGCTTCCAGATGCAGCTCGTCGAAATGCGAGGAATCGAGCAATTGGATCAGACGCTGCACTTCTTCGTGGGAAAAGCTCATGAACATGTCTCCGTTCAGAACCGCAGTTGGGGCCCGCGCAATGAGAGGAGGGCTGCGGGCCGCCTCGCAAGCGAGGCCGGCGCATGCTTATCTCCTGTCGTCTTGTTCTTGTCGTAGGTCAGTAGGTGGAAAGTATTGGCGCCTATCTGTTTCACCGGGTAGCATTCTCCCCTAGCTTTTCTCCTGGTGAAACACAAAGGCCGTGCGCGCTTACAAGGTCAAGACGATCCGCGCCCTGGACCGCGGCCTAGAAGTGCTGCAGCACCTGCACAAGTCTCGGGCTGCGAGCCTTCACGATCTTTTCCTTGCCACCGGCCTGCCGAAGGCGACCCTGACCCGTTTGATCGTGACGCTGGAAAAGCGAGACCTTGTCTGGCAACGCTTGGCTGACGGCGCCTACATGGCCAGCCACACATTGCAGCCACGCGCGCCACAACTCAGCGACGAGAACTATCTCGTCGAAGTCGCCGCACCGGTGCTGGAGCGCTTGTGTCGCAAGGTCAATTGGCCGTCTATATTGGCAGTGCCGCGTCTCGATTGCATGGAGGTCATCGAGACCAACCGGTACAAGTCTTACTTCTCACACATACTCGTTGGCCCGATTGGCTTTCGCATCAACATGCTTCGCTCCGCCACGGGTCGCGCCTACATCGCGTTTTGCAGCGAGAGCGAACGCCAAGCGTTGCTCCAGCGTCTGGCCAACAGTACTGAACCAGGTAACTTCATGGCGCGCCAGCCTGCCATGTTGGAGCGTCTACTCGACGAGACCAGGCGCTTGGGCTATGGCCGGCGCGCCAGCGATTTCGGCGGCCACTTCGACATGCCCAAGCACGAATGGAACGATCACCGGGATTCGATCGCCGTGCCGGTTTGGGCTGGCGATGAGGTCATCGCGGTTGTCAATCTGACGTGGATGCTCAAGGCAGCGAAAGTGCAGCAGATCGTCAAGTCACACTTGCCTGAACTCGCGGCGGCAGCGCGCGAAATCTCCATGCGGCTGATGGCTCCGTAATACGAGCGTCAGCGACGATTGGTCCGTTCGGCGGAATTTGTGGTTATGCATCCGGTTGGCAGTCGTCGTCTTGCGCGCTGTTGCCGCTAACACGGGTTGGCACGGGGAGGATGCAACCGTGCTGAGCGTGGCCTGCCCAACTCAACCTGCAACACGCCGCGTACATGCCGATCTTCGGGCCGAGCATCGCTGAGAGGATCCGTTCCGACAGACAGGCTTCCTGCAAGCGGTCGTTGGCGTAGGAACCGTTGTGGCCGGCTGTGACCCGTCGACCTTGCACGGCTGAACGAACGCAAACGCTGCATTGCCGTCGCTCGGCTAGCCGCAGGCCCCTACTGCGGGCGGCTGCGCAAGCAGTTGCCGACCGGCTCGCCTTCACCCCGCCAATCGGCGGAAGCTGCCCGACGAGCTGCGACCGGGAAACCGGCATTAAATAACGGCTGGAATACGTCGTTGCACCGGGATCGCCTCGGCAAAGTGGAGCGAAGTAGAGGCGTGCGGCCGGGATGCCGCTTAGGGTCGCACCCGTGTGCGCGAGGGCGCGCCGGCAGCATCCGAAAACCGGATACTCAAGCGCGAGAACGTCGCACCCGTGCGCGCTGAATACTCGTCGCACTCGTGTGATCGGGGTAGCGAGTCTCAAACCGGGGA
>Ga0209048_10001755_pt1 | contig 21949 bp, 21 predicted proteins | sample FrelakmetCRP12CR_FD_187146 | JGI IMG/M metagenome (GOLD analysis project Ga0209048, IMG submission 187146) | Freshwater lake sediment microbial communities from the University of Notre Dame, USA, for methane emissions studies - CRP12 CR (SPAdes)... | ecosystem: Environmental > Aquatic >... | reverse complement strand
CAAATGGGGGTCGGCCGCCACCCGCGCTCGCAGACGCGCCCTTCGGGCCTTGGCTTCGCCCTGCTCGCGCGGGCGTTCGGGACGGCCCTGCGTCGCTCACACGAGGCCTTTTTCCCGCACCATCGCCCAGGTGTCGTCGAGGGCCTTGCCGAAACACGAGATCATTTCGTCGATTTCCGTTTCGTTGATGATCAGCGGGGGACTGAACGCGATGATGTCGCCCGGCATGTTGCGCAGGATGGTGCCGTGATGTTGGGCCCGGCGCACGAGAAACGCCGCCACTCCGGCCTTCGGGTCGAAGCTTTCGCGGGTCGACTTGTCGCGGACGAGTTCGATGGCGCCGATCAATCCGACACCGCGCGCGTCGCCGACCAGCGGGTGAGCGGCATGGCTGCGTATGCCAGCCTGCATCCGTGGACCGACGCGGCGCACCGCGCCGACGATGTCCATTTCGTCGTAGATCCTGAGCGTCTCGAGCGCGACCGCGGCCGGCACCGGATGCGACGAATACGTGTAGCCATGGCCAAAGATTCCGAGCTTGTCGCTTTGCGCCAGCAGGATCTCGTAGAGCCGGCTGGAGATCAGGTTGGCCGAGATCGGCAGGTAGCCTGCGGACAGGGCCTTGGCGAGCGTCATGATGTCGGGCTGCAGGTTGTACGTCTGCGATCCGAACATGTTGCCGGTGCGACCAAAACCGCAGATCACCTCGTCCACGACGAACAGGATGTCGTACTTTTTCAGGATCGGCTGCACGCGGTCGAAATAGGTCGCCGGTGGCGTGATCACGCCGCCCGCACCCATCACGGGCTCGGCGAAGAACGCGGCGACCGTGTCGGGACCTTCGTGCAGGATCAGCTGTTCGAGATTGCCGGCAAGCCGCGCTGCAAACGCCTCTTCGCTCTCGCCTGGCTGCGCGCCGCGATAGAAATACGGGCAATCGGTGTGCAGGATTCGCGCAATCGGCAGGTCGAAGTCGGTGTGCGCGAATGCGAGCCCGGTGAGGCTTGCGGTGGCGACAGTCACGCCGTGATAGGCGCGTTGCCGCGAAATGATCTTTTTCTTCTGCGGCCGGCCGAGTGCGTTGTTGATGTACCACACGAGCTTGATCGCGGTGTCGTTCGCCTCGGACCCGGAATTGGCGAACAGCGCCCTGCTCATCCCCGCCGGCGCCATCTTGACGAGGCGCTCGGCGAGCTCGGTGCTGATCGCGGGAACCTTGCCGGCAAAGCTGTGATAGAACGGCAGCTCGCGCATTTGCCGGAACGCCGCGTCGGCCAGGCGCCGCTCGGAAAAGCCGAGCGACGCGCACCACAGCCCGGCCATGCCTTCGAGGTATCGTCGGCCCTCGTCGTCGAACACGTAGACGCCCTCTCCCCGCGTGATGACGAGCGGGCCCTCCTTCTGTACCGTCCGCAGGTTTGTCGCGGGGTGCAGATGGAACGATAGATCGCGGCGTGCGGCCGGCGTCGTCAGCGACATCGGGGACTCCTCGGGAGGTGAACGGACCGGCGCAATGCCGAAGGCGGATTGTTTGCGTCGCCGGCGAGCGCGTCAATAGGTGAAACTCCCGCGCAAAGCGAAATCGCCGCAAATTGACGGCGGGTGTTCCGTCGGTTAGTTTTTCGAGCTTGCCACGAGGGGAGGTGCCCGATGGCCAGCAACGGTACGAACCTGACCGCGCAGACCGCGCGCGCCCTGCGCTTTCGGAGTCTGCATGCGAGGCCCGGTGCATTCGTCATCCCCAATCCATGGGACGCCGGATCGGCGAAGATGCTGGCGGCGCTTGGCTTCGAAGCCCTCGCCACGACGAGCGCCGGTTTTGCGTTTTCGCTGGGCCGGCCCGACGCCGAAGGCGCGGTCGACCGGGACGACACGTTGACGAACGTTCGCGCGATCGTCGACGTCACGACGCTGCCGGTTTCCGCCGACCTCGAAAACGGCTTTGGCGACGATCCCGAAACGTGCGCCGAGACCATTCGGCTGGCGGCGCGCGCGGGCCTCGTCGGCGGGTCGATCGAAGACGCGACGGGACGCGCCGCGGACCCCATTTACCCGTTCGCGCTATCCGTCGATCGCGTCGCGGCCGCCGTGGCGGCTGCGCGTGCGTTGCCGTTTCCGTTCATGCTGACAGCGCGCGCGGAGAACCTGATCAACGGCCGTCCCGACCTCGCCGACACGATCCGGCGGCTGCAGGCGTTCGCCGAGGCCGGGGCCGACGTCCTCTATGCGCCGGGACTCAAGACGCGCGAGGAGATCACCGGCGTCGTCAGCGCGGTGGCGCCGAAGCCGCTGAACGTCATTATGGGACTTTCGGGCGCCCATTTTTCACTCTCCGAACTCGCCGCGATGGGCGTAAAGCGGGTGAGCGTCGGCTCGGCGCTCGCCCGCGCCGCGTACGGTGCGTTCCTCGCGGCGGGCCGCGAGATCCGCGACCGCGGCACGTTCACGTTCGCCGACCAGGCAGCGCCTTACAAGGACCTGAACGCGATGTTCCAGCGGCCCGGCACAGGCAGGTGATCCGCCGCCGTTTACCGAGGGCGCATCAGCTCCTTGATCACCCCGACGGGCGCGCTGCCGTACGACAGGAATTGCTCGTGGAAGCGCTTGAGGTCGAACCCCGCGCCTTGCTCCTGCTTCAGCCGCTCGCGGAAATCGTGGATGGCGGCGTAACCGGAAAAGTAGGTCGCGAGCTGCACGGCCGACAGGCGCGCGCGCCGCCACTTCCCGGTCGCCTCGGTCTCCGACTGGAAGGCTTCGCGCCGGAGCAGGTCGATCGCGCCGCGCTCGGTCAGCGCCTGCGTGTGCACCTGGTAGTCGAGGATCGTGTTGCAGACCGCGCGCAGGTACCACTTGTAATACATGAGCCACATCTCCGGCGCGTTGTCCCCCCATCCCGACTCCATCATCATGCGCTCCGAATACACCGCCCAGCCTTCCACCGTTGCGCCATTGCCGAAAACCGCCTTGATGCGGCTCGGCGACTTGTTCGAGTACATGAGCTGCACGTAGTGGCCGGGAACGCCCTCGTGGATGCTCAGGACCTGCATCGTGTAATCGTTGTATTCGCGCAGGAAGCTCTCGGCCTCGCCGGGTGTGTACGCGTCGAGCGGCGAAACGTTGTACCAGCTCTGCGCCGTGGGATCGTACGGCCCGGAGGATTGCAGGTTCGCCATAGAAAATCCGCGCTGGTAAGGGGGCATCTCGCGCACCTCGAGCGGACGGGTCGGGTCCAGCGTCAACAGCCCGTGGTCGGTCACCCACCTTTCCAGTCGCGGCATCAGCGCCTTGACGCTCGGCACAAATTGATCGCGCGCAACGTGGTTCTCCGCGATCTTGTCGATCACCGCACGGACGGCCTCCAGCCGATCCGCCGGCTTTGGCACCGCGGCCATGTACTTCGGCCAGAGCTCGCCGGCGAGCTCGGCCATGCGCGTGTGCAGCAGTTCCTTTTCGACGAGCGCGCGCTCGTACAAATGCGCCGCGGACTCGCCCGACTGGATGTCGAGGGCGAATTTCTGCTCGTAGAGTTTCGACCCGATCCGGAACGAGCGCGTGTCGGCGCCCTGGTCCGCATCGACCCGCTTCAGGAAATCGACGTAGTCGGCAATGGCCGTGCGCGCCGCGGCAACACGACTCTGCAATCGAGTGCGCTCGCGCGCGGAAAGCTTAGAGCTCGCGACCATGGCCTCGAATTCGCGGCCGAAAACGTCGAGGGCTCCGGTATTCTGCTCGATGGCGAGCTGCGTGTATTCGCGCACCGGATGCTTGACCGCCGCTCTGGCGGCGGCGTAGTACGCGGGCACGTTTGAAAGACGCCCGGAAATCGCGCGCAACCGCTCCTCCGCCGGAGCGTAGGGCGTGTTAGACAACTTCGCGAAGGCATCGGCCACGTTGTAATCGGAGGGATCCCATTCCCAGGGCCGGTACACCGTGAGGTACCAGCGCTCCTGGTCAAAGCGGCTCTTCAAAATGGACCAGTCGGTGCGGTGGCCGGCGTCGAGGGTCTTCGCATCGATTGCGGAAAGCTTCTTCAGCGAGGCGTCGAGAAACGCGAGATAGCGCCTGCGCGCGGCTGCGTCAGGCACGACGAGCCGGTCGGCATACTTGTAATAGCCGACGCTCACGGCGGCGTCGGTGTTGTGCGCCCAATAGCGGTCGAGAAAATCGTCGCCAAAATCGCGCGCGAAAGCGGCATCCGGCGTCGCCCCCTGCGCCATGCCGGACAGCAACACGGCGGCGAGCGCCAGCATTCGTTGCGTCTTCAGTTCAATCTCCCGCGGCCCGCTAGTCCCGCAGCTCGCGCCCGGTCAGCTTGATGAAGAGATCCTCGAGGTTTGCCGGACGGTGAAGGTAGCGCACGCCCTGCGCATGCGCGAGCTTGTCGAGCAGCGGCTGCGGATCGACGGCATAGAAGAACGCGGTCTCGCCGGCGACCTCGAGCCGCTGCGCGAGCGCGCGCCCGTGCGCATCCGCCCAGGCGCGTGCGTCGTCGCCGAACACTTCGATCACCTCCGGCTCGACGTGCGCTTCGATCAGGGCGCGCGGCGTGTCCGACGCGATCAGCGTGCCGTGGTCGATGACGGCAAGGCGCGAGGCCAGCCGCTCGGCTTCGTCCATGAAATGCGTCGTGAGCAGGATTGTCTTGCCCTGGCTCAGCAGCTGGCGCAACCCGTCCCAGATGAGGTGGCGCGCCTGCGGATCGAGCCCTGTCGTCGGCTCGTCGAGGATCAGGAGCTCAGGGTCGTTGATCAGCGCTCGCGCCAGCGTGAGGCGCCGCTTCATCCCGCCCGAGAGCGTGCGGATGCCGGCCTTGCCCTTGGTCGCGAGGCCGGCGAATTCGAGCAGGCGGGGAATCCTTTCGGCAAGCGTCTTGCGCTTGATGCCGAAATAGCGGCCGTAGATCTCGAGATTTTCCGTGACGGTGAAATCGGGGTCGAGATTGTCGACCTGCGGGACGACGCCGACGCGAATCCGCGCCGCGCGCGCCGCCTGCGGCACCGGCAGTCCGACCATCTCGATCGTGCCGCCGTCGGGGTCGATGAGGCCGAGGCAGCAGCGCAGCGTCGTCGTCTTGCCGGCGCCGTTGGGGCCGAGCAGGCCGAAGCATTCGCCGCGGCGGATCTCGAAGGAAAGGCCCCGGACGACCTCGTTCTCGCCGTAGCGCTTGCGGAGCTCCGCGACGCGCAGGACGACTTCGTCGCCGCTCACTCCGCGGCCTCCGCGCCGCCTCGACAATCCGGAACGCCGCTCTGTCGGCCGGGCTCGCTCACTCGGGCTTGAACCCTGACGCGGTGACGATCGGGCCCCATTTCGCGTAGTCCATGGCGACCATTTTCGCGAAGTCCTCGGGCGTTCCCGTCGTCGGGTCCATGCCGATGCCCGCGAGTTTCTGCACGACGTCGGGCGAGGTGAGCGCCTTGTTGATTGCGCGGTTCAACGCATCGACGATCGGCTTCGGTGTCTTTGCCGGCGCGAAGAAGCCGAACCAGCCGATCGCTTCCACGTCCTTGACGCCGAGCTCCGCGAACGTCGGGACATCGGGCAGCGCGACCGAGCGCTTCGAGCCCGACGACGCGAGGATCGTCACCTTGCCCGCGCGATGCAGCTCGGTGAGATCGGCGATCGCGTCCACCGCCGCGGGCACCTGGCCGCCGATGAGATCGTTGATGTATGCGGCCGAGCCCTTGTACGGCACGTGCACCATGTCGACGCCGATGCCGCGGCCGAGCAATACGCCGAAGAAATGCGGCAGGCTTCCCGCCCCCGACGTCGCATAGGCGGCCTTGCCCGGATTGGCCTTCGCCCACGCGACGAAGTCGGCCCAGTTCTTGGCGCCGCTGGCGGGCCCGGCAGCGAAGGCGAACTGGAATGTCGCGCCGATCGCGATCGGCGTGAAGTCCTTGATCGGATCGTAGGTGATGTCCTTGTAGACATGCGGAACGACGGCCATCGGGCCGATCGGCATCACCATGATCGTGGTGCCGTCGGGCGCCGCGTTCTTGACGGCATCGGCGGCGATGCGCCCGATCGCGCCCGGCCGGTTTTCGACGATCACCGGCTGGCCGATGCTGTCCTTCATCTTGTCGGCCACCACGCGTGCGATGAGGTCCGCCGTGCCGCCCGCGGCGAAACCGACCAGGATCCGGATCGGCTTGTCGAACTTTTCCTGCGCGGTCGCGTGCGGCGCGACGGCGGCAAGGGATGCGCACAGCAGCACCGACGCGGCGGTCAGCATCGTGGAGCGGATGGTCATGGCGTTTCTCCCGAATTCGGATACGGCGCCTGTTTGCCGGCGCGCGGCGGTCAAGTATACGAGAAGCGGCGAAGCAGCGCCGACGTCGGAATCAGGTCACGATTTATAGGACGGATCGAGGCGATCGACCAGGCGCAGCAGCGCCGACCAGGCATTTCCCGGCGCGGTGCGGCCGGGCCGCGCGAACTGCCGCGCGACCTTGCGGGCGACCGCCGGCTTGGGAATGGTCAGCGGGACGCCTCCGGCCATTGCGCCCACCTGCGCCTGGCAGGCGCGCTCGAGGTAATGGATGCGGTCGAACGCCTCGGCGACGGTCGCACCGCACGCGAGGAGGCCGTGGTTGCGCAGGATCATCGCGTTGTGCCCCCCGAGGTCGCGCACGAGGCGCCGCTGCTCGGGGAGATCGAGCGCAACGCCTTCGTAATCGTGATAGGCGAGGCAATCGGTGAAGCGCATGGCGTGCTGCGAAAGCGGCAGCAGGCCGCGCTTTTGCGCCGCGACCGCGAGGCCCGCGGCGGTGTGCGTATGGATGACGCAGCCGACGTCGTGGCGCGCGCCGTGGATCGCGCTGTGGATCACGAATCCTGCGGGATTGATGCCGAGACCGGTCGGGTCGTCGACGATGCGGCCATCCAGCGTGACTGTCACGAGGCACGATGCGGTGATCTCGTCGAACATGAGGCCGTAAGGATTGATCAGGAACCGCGGCGCGCGTCCCGGCAGGCGCGAGGAAATGTGCGTGTAGATCAAATCGGTCATCCGGAAATGCGCGACGAGCCGGTAGCAGGCCGCCAGATCGACGCGTACGCGCCATTCGGCGCCGGACGTCTTTCCTTTCGACGATGCCCTCTTCATTCCCGCCGTTCCTGCCACATGCCGGCGATCGTGCGCTGCAGTTGCGGCAGCCGGCCATGGAAGAAATGTCCGCAGCCGGGGAATACGACGACCGGAAGCTCTTGCGGGCGTGCCCACGCGAGCACCGCGGCGAGCGGCACGACGTCGTCCTCCTCGCCGTGGATCACGATCGTGTCGGCGGGAACGGTGGCGGCGCCAATGCGCGTCGCCGCCGGGCCTACAAGCACCATTCGCTCTGCCGAAATCGTTGCCGCGACGCGCGTCTGGATGTACGAGCCGAATGAGAAGCCGGCGAGGACAACCGGAATTTCGCCGAAACGACCCTTTGCGTACGCGAGCGCCGCAAGCGCATCGGCGGTCTCGCCAACGCCGTCGTCGAACGAGCCCGCGGATTGCCCGACGCCGCGGAAGTTGAAGCGGACACTCGCGTAGCCCAGCGCGAAAAAGGTCTTCGCGAGTGTCTGCGCCACCTTGTTGTCGAGGGTGCCGCCCTGCTGCGGATGCGGGTGCGCGACGAGCGCGATTCCGCGTGGAGGACTGTCGGACGCGTTGACCACGATTTCCAGCGCGCCGGCCGGACCGTCGACGACCAATCGCTCGGTTGTCTTCGGCGTCAAATCCGGAGCCTCTCGACGACCTCGCCGCCGACGACGTGACGGTCGATGATCTCGTCGATGTCCGCGTGATCGAGGTAGGTATACCAGACGCCGTCGGGGTAGACGACGATCACCGGACCTTCCTCGCAGCGGTCGAGGCAGCCCGCCTTGTTGATGCGCACCTTGCCCTTCCCGTTGAGTCCCAGTTCCTTGATCCGGCCCTTGGCGTAAGCCTGCAGATCGGCCGCGCCGTGGTTCGCGCAACAGGCCTCGGGCGGGTCGCGCTTGTTGCAGCAGAAAAAGACGTGGCGCTGGTAGTAGCTCATTCGGATCATGGCCGCTTGGGGACGACAATTATAGCGGAGCGTCTCCGATATAATTGCGCTGTTCGGTCCGTTCCGCGAAGCACCCGTCCGCCGCAGCTCCCCGATTGAAGCTCTACCGCCGCCTCTTCAGCTACACGCGCCCCTATCGCGCGGTGTTCGCGTTCGCCATCCTCGGCATGCTGCTCGTCGCGTCGACCGACGTGATGATGCTGCAGCTCGTCCGGCCGATGATCAACGACATGGGCTCCGTCGACACGAACCGCGGCCTCTGGCTGGCGCTGCTCATCGTCGGCGTGTTCGTGCTGCGGGGTATCGGCTCGTACGTCAGCGAATACGGGCTCGCCTGGATCGGCTCGCGCGTCGTGTACGACGTCCGCGGCGAGGCTGCCGACCACCTGCTGCGCATGCCGACGCCGTTTTACGACGCATCCTCCGCGGGCGTCCTGCTGTCCAAGATCACGTACGACGCGCAGCAGATCGCCGCGGCCGCCTCGGAGGCGGTGACGGTGCTGATCCGGAACTCGCTGACGATCTCGTTCATGCTCGCGTACCTGCTCTACATCAACTGGCAGCTGACGCTGATCGCCTTCGCGACGTTTCCGTTCGTCGGCTTCGCGATCAAGAAGATCAGCCGCCGGCTGAAGCGGGTCAGCCGGCTCGTGCAGGAGCGCATGGGCGCGCTGACGCACGCGCTCGAGGAGGCGATCGGCGCGCATCGCGTGGTCAAGGTCTTCGGCGGCGAGAAATACGAGAGCGACCGATTGCGCCTCGCCGCGGACCGGTTGCGGCTGGCCTCGGCGAAGCAGTCCGCCGCCGCGGCGCTCGGCACGCCGATCAACCAGATCATCGTGTCGATCGCGGTGGGCGTGATTCTCTTTCTCGCAATCCGGCAAAACGCGGGGCAGGAGTACCGCGCCGGCGACTTCATCACCTACATTCTCGCGTTGCTGCATCTCCTCAACCAGCTGAAGACGCTCACCAACGTCTCGGGGACGATCCAGCGCGGGCTGACGGCCGCCGAGAGCGTGTTCGCATTGATCGACGAGCCACCCGAGGCCGACACCGGCACGGTGACGATCGACCGCGCGCGCGGCGCGATCCGCCTTGCGCATGTCACGAAGCGTTACGGTTCCGACGCGCCGCCGGCGCTCGACGACATAGACCTCGACATCGCGCCGGGGGAATCGGTGGCGCTGGTCGGGCCCTCGGGCGGCGGAAAATCGACGCTCGTCAACCTGATCCCGCGCTTCTACACGCCAACCGGGGGGCGAGTATTGCTGGACGGCCGCGATCTCACCGAGATCCGCCTCGCCGACCTGCGGCGGCAGATCGCGCTCGTCAGCCAGGAGATCGTTCTGTTCAACGACACGATCACCGCCAACATCGCCTACGGCGCGATGGCCGGCGCCTCGCGCGCGGCGGTCGAGGGCGCCGCGGCCGCGGCGAACGCGCTCGACTTCATCCGTGAGCAGCCGCTGGGCTTCGACACCGTGGTGGGGGAGCGCGGCATCCGGCTCTCCGGCGGCCAGCGCCAGCGCATCGCGATTGCGCGCGCGATCCTCAAGGACGCGCCGATCCTGATCCTCGACGAGGCGACCTCGTCGCTCGACACCGAGTCCGAGCGCCTGATCCAGGCGGCGATCGGTGAGCTCATGAAAAGCCGCACGACGATCGTGATCGCGCACCGGCTCTCGACCGTCGAGCACTGCGACCGCATCGTCGTGCTGGAGCGTGGGGCGATCGTCGAGCAGGGCACGCACGCGGTGCTGCTCGCGCGCGGCGGCGTCTACGCGCGGCTCGCGTCACGACAATTCCGCGACGAGTAGCGGGCGCCGGTCGCGCCGGCGCGCCGCCGGGCAGCGCCGCCAATCCGCTCGAGCCGGCGTCAGCGAACCTGACTTGCTGTCGCGGCGGCGAGCGCCGTTGGATTTGGCGTGGGCTCGCCGATCTTGCGCAACGTGTTGCGATCGGTGTGGTGGAACGGCTCGGGCTGACCCCGCACGATCAGCACCGTATCCTGCTCGTACGACCACGTTCCGTTGTCGTTGATCGTGACGTCGACGGTGCAACTCTCGGTCCTGAACGCGTACTCGAGAAACGGTCCCGAAACGATGCCGTTGGTGAGCGAACCGCGGACGGCCTGCACCCGGAATTTCTTCGCATCGGCGTCGGCACGACCGGCAAGCATGGCAATTTGCCCGCGCGGGATGGACAGCGTCAGGAGCAGCGCGCCGGTGGCCGGCTCCCAGAGCCAATAGCCGACCTGATCGTGAAAGGTCTCGACCTTGTTCGGCTCGACGATGCGCGTGTGGTAGCGCAACCCGTATAGAAGTTGCGGCCCGTTGGTCTGCGCATCGATGGGCTGCAACTCGTAACGCTCGATGTAGGCATCCTTTTCGGGGCCATCCGCCTTGGGATTGACGTCGAGCCCGCGCTCACCGATCCAGATGCCGGCCATGCCGGTCAGCGGGCCAAGGTTCGCCAGCGTGTCGACATCGGGTTCCGGCTCGGTGAAGATATCTGCGGGATAAGTTTCCACGGGTCATCTCCCTGGGGCGTTTCGATGTCCTCGATGCAGTGCTCGTTCGAGTGTACCGACGCGACGGTCGCGATCGGCGCAGGACAGCTCTGCCAATAATACCAATTTTGATCGACGACTCGACGCCACGACAATCCGTCCACTTCAATCTTGAGAATTGCGACAGCAGGGAGGAATTTTTGGTGAGCGACTCCGGTTGGGCGACGAAGTCTTCCGCGCTTTGGCATTGCGGGCCACGGCGGACGAGCAGGAAGCCAACCGCCGCCGACGTCGGTCGGACGGGTCAAAGCGCCGCGACACGCCCCTCGCGGACCAGCGGCAGGTAGAGCGCGATGTCGGCATCGACGCGTTCGCGCAGCCCCTGTGGCGTCGACGGCGTCATTTCGAAACCCGCGGCGTCGATGCGCGCGCGCACGTCGGCGGAGGTCAGCGCGGAGACGATGTCGTCGTGCAGTTGCAGGAGGATCGGCGCCGGTGTTCCCGCCACGGCGACCATCGCGGCCCACGGCCGCATCTCGACATTCGGGCCGCCGGATTCGGATAGCGTCGGTAGCGTCGGGTAGCCGGCAAGGCGTGTTCGCGCCGCCACCGCGAGCGGGCGCAGCTTCCCGGTGGCGACGAGTCCCGCGACCGTGTTCATCCCGAACGTCGTGAAGTCGACTTCGCCCGCGGCGACCGCGGACAACAGCGCACCCGCTTCCTTGAACGGCACGTGCAGCATCCGCACATCCGCCGCGCGCGCCATGCTCTCGATCGCGACATGCGTTGCGTGGCCGTTGCCGAGCGAGCCGTAGCTGACGCGCTCCGGCGCCTGCCGCGCCGCGTCGAGCAATTCGCGCGCCGAGCGAAAACGACTCGGGCCCCCGACCAGGATCACGAACGTCGCGCGAAACAGCATCGACAGCGGGACGAGGTCGCGAATCGGATCGTAGGGCAGCGCGGCGTTCAGCAGCGGATTGACGGCGAGCGTCGCGGTGTCCGCGACGAACAGCGTGTGGCCATCGGGCGTCACGCGGCGAACTTCGGCGAAGGCGACAATGCCCGACGCGCCCGGCTTGTTGTCGACGACGACCGGCTGGCCCCATTGGCGCGACAGGTGGTCCGCCAGGCTGCGCGCGACCACGTCGGGCCCGACCCCGACGCTGTAGGGCACCACGATGCGTACCGGACGTTCCGGAAACGGCGCGCGTGCCCACGCGCGCGCGATCGGCACGGCGCCGAGCGCGGCGAACAGGATCGCGCGCCTGCGGAAATCGAGCGCGGGCGTCACGTCGCGGCGCGAGACAATCCCCGTGCCGCGCGATCGGGGAACCGCCTGTCCGTTACAGCGACAGGATCCACTTGCCCAATGCGAGAAGATCGTCGTCGGACGCCTTGGTCGAGGCATGCGCCTTGGCCGCCTTGATGGCGGCGACGACATCCTTGTCGGACTTCCCCTTGAGCTTGACGGCGATGTCCTTGAACGACGGACCCATCTTCTTGGTGTCGACGGCGTGGCAGGTCATGCAGCCGCTCTTCTGCGCCAGCGCCGCGCCATCCTGCGCCTGCGCGATCCCTGCCGCCGTCACGGCCACGGCCGATGCCATTGCGAGCATCATCAATTTCATTTCCACTCCTTTTCGGAACGTCCGGAAATTGCCGCGAAAGCCTCGAAACACGGCTCTCGTCGGATCAGTGCATCGGCATTGTTCCATGCGGGCCGCCGACGTAGTTTGATGTAGGGCAAGCGGGACGCCGGATCGGGCCTATCCGGCCTTTCCCGCGACCGCGCCCCGGCCCGGCACGACCTTCCAGCGGCGGTGCACCCAGTACCACTGCTCGGGCCGCGCGAGGATCAGCCGCTCGAGCGTCGCGTTGTAGGCGCGCGTATTCGCGCGGATCGCGTCGTTCGTGTTCGGGAGCTCGATGGGCGCCAGCGCATCCTCGAAGCGCAGCACGTGGCGGCCGTCCGGCTCGCGCCAGCTCGTCGCCGGCAGCACGGGCGCGCCGGTGGCGAGGGCAATGATCGCGAGGCTCTTGAACGTCCACGCCGGGTGCCCGAAGAAGTCGACTTCGATGCCATCGGGCGGGCGCGCGTGCTGGTCGAACGGGAACACGATCATGTCGCCGGCGGCGAGTGTCGCGAGGATTGCATCGAGCGAGCCGCGCTTCGGCAGCACGCCGAAGCCCGCCTGATTGAACCGACGCGTGACGAGCGCGTCGAGCCATTTCGGCTTGATCGCGCGGCGCACGAAATGGAATCGGCCGCGGACTTCCGGATAGTTGCCGATGCCGGCGATCGTCGCCACCTCCCAGTTGCCGAAGTGGCCGGTGAGGACCAGCACGCCCTTGCCCTGGTTGACGGCGGCCACGAGTCCCTCGATGTTCTCGACCCGTACCAGTGCCGTCTTGCGCGCCTGCGGCAGCCAGCGGAACTTCAGGAATTCGCCGAAGAGGCGCCACAGGTGCCCGTAATGCGCCTGCGCGAGCCGCACGATTTCTCCGGGCGCGACGGTGTCGCCATAGACGCGATTCAGGTTGGCGAGGATCACCTTGCGGCGCAGCGGGAAAATGCGGAAGAGGAAGCGGCCCGCAAAGGGCACGTCGACGACCGCCGGCTCGGCAAGCGCGACTGCGGAGGCGCTCGTGCGATCGTGCGTCAGCGACAGCGCGATTCTGCTTATCCGGTGCCGGCCCATCGCTGCCGCTGCATTCGGCGCGGCGACCGCCTGCGGCGCCCCGTAGTTGTCGCTGACGACGGAAAAATCCTCGGGCAGGAGTTGTCCGCGCGCAGTCTCGCGCGGAAAGAGCTTGGCGCACGCTTCCTTGGCGGCGAAGCGCGCGGCAAGGCTCGCGGCGCGTCCCGGCCCGTCCCCGGCGTCGGCGAGCTCCTGCGCGCTCCAGAATTTGCGCAGGCCGTCGGCGGGCGTCTCCGCCAGCAGGCGCTCGATGCGCGCGATCTCGACCGTATCGATGCCGCAGCGACCGGCCGGAGCGGCGGCGTCCGCCATCGGGCGAGGCCTCAGGCCGCGCGTACCAGCAACGCGGCGTCGGTGCCTGCGAATCCGCGGCAGAGTATGAGCGCCACGTTGCTGCGCGGCTCCTGCGCGGCCATGGAGACTGAAATGCCGTCGCAGTTGGGGTCGGGCTGCGCCAGTGTCGCAATGCCCGGCACGATGCCTTGCTTCAGCGCGTTGAGCGCGACCGTCGTCTCGACGATGCCCGCCGCGGCAATCAGGTGGCCGATCGCCCACTTGAAGGCGGTGACGGGCGGTGGCGCGTTGCCGAACAGCGAGCGAATCGCGGCCGCTTCGGAGAAGTCGGATTGCCAGACGCCGTTTCCGTGCGTGACGATCATCCCCACGTCCGCAGCCGCAATCCCCGCGTCGTCCAGCGCCTGCGTGACGGCGCGCACGACACCGTCGCCGTCGTCGCGGATCGCGATCAGGCCCTGCGCCTCGCACGCGTGGCCGCCCCCGAGGATCTCGCCCAGGACCGGCGCATTGCGGCTCTTCGCCGACGCCTCGGTTTCGAGGAAGAGCGCGCCGGCGCCTTCGCCGAACAGGCTGCCGTCGCGCCGCACGTCGAACGGCAGCAGCGCTTCCGACGCGAGCAGGCCGAGCCGGTGGTAGTAGATGACCATCTGCGGCTCGATCGGCGCGTCGTGGCCGACGGCGACGGCGCGGTCGGCCTCTCCGGTGCGCAGCGCTTCGGTCGCCTCGATCACGGCGAGAATCCCGCCGACGCTGTGATTGGTGATGCAGGCGTTGGGTCCCTTCAGCGTCCACTTGATGCCGATATGGCCCAGCACGTTGTTCGACAGCGTGCGCAGGAGCCACATCGGATTGACCGTATTGGAGAGCTCGCGGCCGAAGATCTGCAGGTCGCCGTTCGCGTCGGTCATCAACGGGAAGTAGTCGTACTGATTGGAGAAGTTGCCGGCGCCGGAGCCGACGTAGACGCCGGTGCGATCGTTGTAGACGGCCGTCGCGGCCGGGTCGAGCGTGTCGCGGTGCGCGACCACGCCCGCCGTCGCGAGCGCGCTGCCGGCCGCGTAAAGGCCGACGAGATCGGTGCGCCGGATGAGCTTGTGCAGCTTGCGGTCGTCGACCAGCGCGCGCGGGTTGAAATCGGGAATTTCGGCCGCGACGCGACAGGGCCATCCGGCCGTGTCCCACTGCGTGATCGGCGCGATCGCGGACCGGCCCGCGACGATCCCGTCGAATATCGCGGCCGGGTCCATGCCGCCGCCGCAGACCGCGCCCGTGCCGGTGACAAGAACGCGCCGCGCGCTCATGACGGATTCCGCCCCATCAATGGGCGGCGGCGCCGACGCCGTCGACCTCGGCCGGATTGCGCAGAACGACGCAGCTGTTCGAGCCGCCGAAGCCGAACGAATTCGACAACGTCACCCGGACATGCTTGCGCCGCGGCGTGCCGACGATGAGATTGAGGTCGCAATCGGGATCGTGCTCGACGAGATTCGCGTTGATCGGCATCGCGCCGTGGTGAATGGCGAGCGCGCAGACGGCGACTTCCACCGCGCCGGCGGCGGAGATCAGGTGGCCCATCGTGCTCTTGGTCGAGCTCACGGAGAGCTGGGGCGTGTAGCCGCCGAACACCGCGTGCGTCGCGGCGCTTTCGCTGCGGTCGTTCATCGGCGTCGAGGTGCCATGCGCATTGAGATAGTCGACGTCCTCGGGCCTGGCGCCGGCATCGGCCAGCGCGGCGCGCATCGCCTGGATAGGACCATCGCCATCCGGCGGCGAATCGGTGATCCGGTAGCTCGACAGCGAGTTGCCGTCGCCCGCGAGCTCCGCGTAGATCCGCGCGCCGCGGCGGCGCGCCGCTTCCCACTCCTCCAGAACGACGAAGCCCGCGCCCTCGCCCAGCAGGAAGCCGTTGCGCGTGAGGTCGAACGGGCGGCTCGCGCGTTGCGGCGTCTCGTTGTCGGGCGACAGCGCGGAAAGGAGGCAGAAGCCGGAGATGCCGACCGGGCTGATCATCGAATCGAAGCCGCCGGCGAGCGCATGGTCCACGGCGCCGCGGCGAATCAGCTTGAGCGCGGTGCCGAGCGCCTGGCCGCCCGAGGCGCACGCGGTGTGCACGGACGTCGCGTAGCCGCAGATGTTGTGCTGGCGCGTCAGCAGCGCGACGCCGGCGGTGGCCTGGCTGCGGCAGAACGCCATTGGATCGTTCGCTGCGGAATCGGACAGCATGGCCGCGTAATCGATGTCGCCCGTGGGCGCGCTGTGATCGTGCGTCGCCGAGAGATCGACGAAGTCGCTCGTCATCATTGCGGCACCCACCGCGCATCCCCAGCGGGTGGCGGTCTCCTCGGTAGGCCGGATTCCGGCATCGACAAATGCCTGCTCGGCGGCGGCCAGCGCGAAGCGGTGCGAGCGATTCGCGAGCTTGAGTATCCTTCGCGGGACGGGAACGGCGCTGTCGTCGAAGCCCTTCACTTCGGCGGCGATGCGCACCGGGAAGCCGCTGGCGTCGAACAGCGTGATTTCAGCCCCGCCGCTGCGGCCGGCGAGGAGCGCATTCCAGGTCGTCGCGACGTCGTTGCCGACGGGCGTGACGAGCCCGATGCCGGTGATGGCGACGCGGCGTTTTGCGGTTCCACTCATCCGTTTCTCCTGGAAAGATCGACCTGCGCCGTCGCGACCATCCGGCCCTCGGCGCGCGCGGTGAGCGATGCGACGATCGCGCTGCCCCCCGAGACCGTGAGCTCGGCGGTCAGGTCGAGCGCCTGGCCCGGCGGGGTGAACGAGCGCACCTTTACATTGGTCATGCGTTCCGCCACCAAGGTTCCGGACCCGTTGCCGCCCGCGGCGTTCAGCGCGAGCTGGATCATTTCGTTCAGCAAAAGCGTGGCGGGGAACACCGGACGGCGGGGGAAATGGTCGTGGAAGAAGGGGGCGGCCTCCGGTACGTAGAGCTTCGCCGTTGCGGATTTGCCCGGAACGAGCACGCCGGGTTCGACGTGGAACCCGTTGATGCCGTGGAAACGGCCCGCGGGCGCCCCCGCCCCGCACAGGACGTCGAAGCGCTCCTTCAGCACGAGCGGCGAATCGAATTCATCGAGCGGCAACATCGGTCCCAGGCAATCGATCAACTCGAGCGCCCGCGCGCCATCGACGTCCGCCCAGCCGCGGTACGAGACTGCCTCGTCGTCGCAGCTTTCGAGCTCGACGCCGAGTTCCAGCGTCTCGCCGGGCTTCACGTCGCGCAGGAACCGCGTCTCGAGGGCCAGCGCCGCCACCGGCCGCCCTCGAAAATCGATGTGGTCCATCGCGACCCATGACGCGAGCTGGCCCACGGCCTCGGCGACGAGGCACGACGGGAACGCCGTGAGCCCGTCGGGGATGGTGAAATAGCCGCGCGCGTGCGGTCCTCTCCGCGTGTAGTCGCGGATCCGGTCGACGAAGGAGAACGCGGAGAAATGGTCACCCATGCGCGTTCCCTGTCGAGGCGGCCTTCATCACGCGGCGGCCTTCATCAGGCCGCGGCCTGGCCCTGCCGCTGCGCGGCGATCACGAGCTTGCAGAACGTCTCCGGCGTGAACAGCCGCGGGATGTCCTTCACCTTGAGCGGCGTGCGGAAGCGATCGGCCGCCACTTCCGAGAGGTAGGACTTGAGCTGCGCGAGACCCACGTCCGTGACGAGGCCCTTCTGCTCGAACTCCGCCTCGGTGAGCGTGCCCCGCGCGTTCTCGACGATCTTGCCCCGCGGGATCTTGACCTTGAACGCGCGCTCGAGGCGGAAGACCATGTCGAGGAAGTCGATCGACTCCGCGCCCAGGTCCTCGATCAGCGATGCGTCCGGCTTGACTTCGCCGATGTCGCAGCCGAGCGCGTCGGCGATCGTTTCGGCGACCGTCGGATAGACCGCGTTGATTTCGTCTTTTGTAATTTCCATTTGCGCCATCGTCGTCACTCCATCTTGAAGCCGCCATCGACACTGAACACCTGCCCCGTCACGTAGCTTGCATACGCGGAGGACAGGAACCACACAGCGTACGCGACTTCCTCCGGCCGGCCGAAGCGCCGGAGCAGGATTCGCGCTTTTACGTCGTCGCCCGCCATTTCGCGCACGGCGGCCGACATCTCGGTCTCGATCACGCCGGGCGCGACGGCGTTCACGTTGATCTTGCGCGGCGCGAGCTCCACCGCCAGCGCTCGGGTGAAGGCGTTGATCGCGCCCTTGCTTGCCGCGTAGTTGGTCTGGCCGCGACCGCCCTTTTCGCCGGAGACGGAGCTCAGGTTGACGATGCGCCCGGCACGCTTCGAGATCATGTGCGGCACCACGGCGCGCGTCACGTTGAACACGCCGGTCACGTTGGTGTCGAGGACGTCGGCGACGTCGGCATCTTCGAACGCGGCGAGCGGATTGTCGCGGATCACGCCGGCGTTGTTGACCAGGATGTCCACGCGGTCGCACCGCTCGACGACCGTCTCGACGGCCGCGGCGCAGGCTTTCGAGTCGCGGACGTCCACCTGCGCCGAGGTCACCGTGTGCCCTCCCGCACGCGCGGCCTCGACCGTTTTGGCCGCGGCCACGGCGTCGCCCCGGTAGAAGAACGTGACGTCGGCGCCTTCGGCGGCGAAGAGGTCGACGATCGCGCGGCCGATGCCGCGGCTCCCACCTGTCACGATGACGGTCTTGCCGGCGATGCCCGCGTCGGGTTTCATGTCGGTCCCGCCGGGCCGTCCCAAGGGACTGACAGCGCCCCCTCGGGGGGCAGCGAGCGCAGCGAGCGTGGGGGCAGTTTCATCTTAGCCCGAGATCGCGAACCCGCCGTCGACCACCAGCGTGTGTCCGTTGATCATGCCGGCCTCGGGCAGGCAAAGGAGATAGACGGCGCCCGCGACGTCGTCCGGCGTCAGCACGGGGCCGGCGGGCGTGCGCCGGGCGAAGTCGGCGAGGAGCTCCTCGCGGTTCGCGAAATAGGCGAGCGCATCGGTGTCCACGACGCCGGCGGAGACGACGTTGACGCGGATGCCGCGCGGCCCGAGCTCCTGCGCCAACGCCCGGGCGAGCGCCTCCAGCGCCGCCTTCGACGCGCCGACGAAACCATAGCCCGGCATCGCGCGCGACGCGCCCAGGCTCGAGATCGCGACGATGCGTCCGCCGCCCCGCATCAGGTCGAGGCTCCGCTGGGTGAGCAGGTTCAGCGCCAGCGCGTTGGTTTCCATGCACCAGCGCCAGTGCTTGAGCGTCATCTCGGTGGCCGGTTTCAGCACGCCGGAAGCCGCGTTGCTGACGACGATGTCGAGACGGTCGAACTCCTGTCGGAAGCCGGCGAACATCTCGTCGACGCTGTCCGGGATGCCGACGCTCGCCTGCAGCGCGCAGGCGCGCCGGCCGAGCGCGCGGATTTCGTCGCACAGCGCGGCGGCCTCGTCGGCGCTGTTGTAGTAGTTCACGGCGACGTCGCAGCCGGCCGCGGCCAGTTTCCGGGCGATCGCGCGGCCGATGCCGCGGGCGGCGCCCGTGACAAGCGCGACTTTTCCGGCAAGCGGCTCCGCCATGCGATGGGTCGTAGTGAAGGGTAGTCGGCGTCGCCGGAATTCCGAGACGGCCCGCGAGTGTGTCCGCCGGCCTCGGCTCCCGGGGCCGCGACAGGGTAATTTTACCCCAAAGGAGGGGTATTTCGACCCTGTCCGGTTATCCGGGGGGAAGCCCCCGTCGCGCCTTCACGAAGCGCTGGGCTTCGATCGCCCAGTGCTTCTTGAGGCCGAACCAGACGTCGGCGGCGAACATCACGTGGTCGTCCGGGCCCTCCGGCAGCGGCGCCAGCGCGGATGGGTTGTCCGGAACGTACGCGTCGATCCACGCGCGCATCGCGGGACTTTCCAGCAGATCCCGGGTCGCCGGCACACTGACGTGCGCGTAGTCGGCCGGGAGCCAGGTGTTCCGGACGACGGCGTTGCCGCTGGCGCTGAACGACTTGAGGGCCTCGAACGCGGGTCCGTCGAGCGCCCACAGGTCGAAGCCGATCCGGAAACCGACGAACTCGTCGACGGTGTCGGGAATCGTGCGGACGCGATCCAGGACGATCCAGTGGTTCGGCAGCGCGAGCGCCCACCCGCCCGTGCCCACGGTCGCGACGTAGCCGAGGCGGAAGCCCACGATCGGTCGCTCGGCGCCGGTCAGCGGATCCACGATCGTGGTGGCCGCCTCGAACTTCCGGGTCACGGGGTTGAAGGGGTGCAGCTCCTTCGCCCAGTCGCCCGCGAGCTCGTGCAGCACCTTGATCGCCTGGATGCCGCCCTGGCTGTGCCCGATCATCGTCGGGCGCACGCCCTCGTGCTCGTAGCACCACGCCAGGAGCCCGGCGATGTCCGGCGCGCTTTCGTACGGGCTGAGCGACCAGTCTTTCTCGTGGGGTGTGAGGATGCGTTCCTCCGGGTACCCCATTCCGACCAGAAAGGCGCCGAGCGACTCCATCGCAAGATAGACGGGGTAGATGCCGCCGCGAATGAGGAAGATCCGCGGCGCCGGCGCCTTCGCCAGCGTGTCGCGGACATCCGTCGCGGAGATCCTTTGCGGGTCCAGGGCGAGGATGCGGTCCTCGAGCGCGCGATCCATCGCCGCCTGGCGCAAGACGTTGCCGGGCGCCGCTGCCGACGGGGCGGCACGGGGCGTCACCGGTGTCGTGGAACAGCCGCTGCCGACGGCGATCAAGGCAGCGAGCAACACGGAAAAGAAGAGGCGGAGCGAGTTCATGGGCCGAATGATGTTTCGAGGGTGCGGGCGCCGTCTGTCAGCGCGGCGGCTATTCTAGCGATGTCTTCGGCCGTGTAGGCGGCAATTCGGTAGGACAGTCCGATATGCAACATGCCGCCGGCTGTGGTGGCGGCGACGATGAGCGGCGACGCCGGCCCCGTCGACACGGCGCGCAGATACTCCGAGGGGGCCGCAACCCCGTCCGCATTCGGCCAGAGAGCGTCGACATCGAGCGGCGTGTATCCGGCCCACGCCGGGTAATTCTTGGCGTCGACATTGGCGCGCTGCGATGGCGTGAGGCGCGGCCACAGCAGCACCATCCCGGCCAGCGCGATCAGCGTCTGCAGGTAGAGCTTGCGGCGGCGCACGCGCGACGTCTCGCGGTGAACGTCCCGCGCGACCTGCTCGAGCGCGACGCCGCGCGGCACCGGATGCGCATAGCGAAACGAGCTCAGGAACTGGCCGAACGAAGCGTCGGTGCTCGTCCCGAATTCGCGGCGTATGTTGATGATCGATGCGATGCCGATCTCGTGGCGCCGCTCGTCGTGCCGCGCATCTCCCGCGATGGGCGCGATCGCTTTCATGAGGAGCGCCATCATGAGGTCGGCGCGGGTGACGCCCCAGGCGCGCGCGGCGCGCGAGATCGCCGCCGCGCCGGACGCTGCGATCCGGACGGTCGCGAATGCGATCTGCCGGTCGTTGCCGCGCGGGTAGCGGGGCCGGATCGAGCGGCGCGCGCTTGCCATGATCGACGGGACGGCGGCCAATCCGGCAAGCATGTAACCGGCGTTGCGCAGGAAAACCGGGGCGCCCGTTCCGGGATAGAGCGACGCGGGCGGCGCGACCGCCGTGCGGCCCGCATAGCGAGCGACGATGTCGGCAAGCAAGCCGACGATCGAATCGCCGCCGGCAACGACATGGTCGTACGCCACGCCGAAATGAAACGATGTTCCGGCATCGACCGCGAAGAAATGGAACGGATCCGTGGCGCCATCGGGTGGAAATCGCAGGTTGATCCCGCGTTCCATCGCGGCGCGCAGGACCTCGGACGGATCCTGACCGCCCGCAAGCACTTCGAGCGCCGTCTTCGCGGTGCCTCCCTTGTATTCGTAGCGCCGATGCCGGGCGTCGAGCTCGAAGCCGGCCAGTCCGCGGGCGGCAAAGACGTCGTCGACGGCGCGGGTGAGCCGTGGCGTCTCGAGCGGCGCGACGACGCGCACGACGTGCACGGCGTTGTACGGGTGCAATTCACGCCACCGCAGCATCGTCGCCTGGAAGATGTTGAGCCGGCCCTTCATCGTCGCTCCCTCAGCGGGCCAATCGCTTCGCCTCGCGGCACCAGTGCGCCGCGACGCTGTGCCAAATGTCGGCGGCGTGCACGATGTTCGTAACGTCGACGGCAGCGGCGGGAAACGTCGGCGGGGATTCCGGACGGTAGCCGTCGATCCACGCGCGGGTGACGGCATTTTCCGCGAGCTGTTCCGTGCGCGGCAGGTCGACGTGGTGATAACTCGCGGGCAGCGTCACGTTGCGTACCTGCGCCGAACCGGTCGCGGCGTACTGCGCAGACCCGGGAAACGTGCCGGCGATGGGGTCCCACGGGATCACGTACCCGGTGAATTCGTCGACGGTGTCGGGGACGTCGTGCAGTTTCCCGGCCATGGTC
>Ga0209048_10001754_pt1 | contig 21950 bp, 18 predicted proteins | sample FrelakmetCRP12CR_FD_187146 | JGI IMG/M metagenome (GOLD analysis project Ga0209048, IMG submission 187146) | Freshwater lake sediment microbial communities from the University of Notre Dame, USA, for methane emissions studies - CRP12 CR (SPAdes)... | ecosystem: Environmental > Aquatic >... | reverse complement strand
AAGAGCGCAATGCCCAGGCGGGCGCAGGCGGCGGCCAGGCAGGCGGGACCGTCGCGGTTCACCGCATAGGCCAGTTCCGGTTCTTGCTCGGCCCTGTCCACCGCCGTGTAGGCGGCAGCGTTGATAACCAGATCCGCGCCGCTACTCTCTAGAATTTGCGCCACCGCCCCAGCATCGCTGATATCGAGTCCACAGCGATCCAAGGCGATCAGTTCCTGACCCAACGCAGGCGCGCGGCGGGCGACCTCCCAGCCCACCTGACCGTTGGCCCCGGTCAGCAGGATTTTCATGCACTGCCCTCATACACCGGCAAGTTCTCATCTGCTTGCTCGGCAAGCCGCGGATTGCGGGTGTCCTTCTCCGACAGGATCGCGTCCACGGGGGGCCACTCGATGCCGATGCCCGGATCGTCCCAGGCGATGCCGCGCTCGGATGGCGGATGGTAATAGTCGGTGCATTTGTAAACGAAATCCGCTTCTTCCGACAGCACGCAAAACCCATGAGCGAATCCCGGCGGCACATAGAACTGGCGCAAGCTGCAGTCGTCCAGGATGCAGCCCACCCAGCGGCCGAAAGTAGGGGAACCCCGCCGGATGTCCACCGCCACGTCGAACACTTGGCCACGGGTCACGCCCACCAGTTTGCCCTGCGGTTGCACGAGTTGATAATGCAGGCCGCGCAGGACCCCCTTGCGGGAGCGCGAGTGATTATCCTGCACGAAGCAGGGCGGCAGGCCCGCTTCCTGGTAACGCGCCTGGTGGTATGTCTCCAGGAAAAAGCCGCGCTGATCGCCAAAAACCCTTGGCTCGATAATCAACACGCCGGGCAATTCCGTTTCGATCACCTTCAAGACATTGTCTCCCGGATCAAGATGTCTAGTAGGTATTGGCCATAGCCGTTCTTCGCCAGCGGTTCCGCCAGCCTTGCCAGTTGTTCGGCATCGATATAGCCCATCCGGAAAGCGATTTCCTCGGGGCAGGACACCTTCAGGCCCTGGCGTTGCTCGACCACCTGCACGAAGTTGGAGGCCGCCAGCAATGATTCATGGGTGCCCGTATCCAGCCAGGCATGGCCGCGCCCCAATAATTCCACGACCAGGTCCCCGCTCGCCAGATAAGCCTTATTAATATCGGTAATCTCCAGCTCACCCCGCGCCGAGGGCTTGATAGTCTTGGCGATGGCGACCACGTTATTATCGTAAAAATACAGACCGGTCACCGCATAACGCGACTTGGGAAACTTGGGTTTTTCTTCGATATCGATGGCTCTGCCCTCGGCATCGAAGCTCACCACTCCATAGCGCTCGGGATCGCGCACATAGTAACCGAACACCGTGGCGCCTTGGGTGCGGCTGGACGCCCGCTGTAGAATTGCCGATAAGCCCTGGCCATAGAAAATATTATCGCCGAGGACAAGACTGACCGGGTCCTGGCCGATGAAGCGCGCGCCAATGAGGAAGGCCTGGGCCAGGCCATCCGGGCTGGGCTGAACGGCATAGCTGATGGTCAGTCCCCATTGTCCGCCGTCGCCCAGCAAGGCTTGAAATGCCTCGAGGTCGCGGGGCGTGGTAATCACCAGGATCTCCCGAATTCCCGCCAGCATGAGGGTGGACAGGGGATAGTAGGCCATGGGCTTGTCGTAGATCGGCATCAACTGCTTGCTGACCGAGATGGTCAACGGGTGCAGGCGGGTTCCCGAGCCGCCGGCGAGGATGATTCCTTTATAGGGCATGAGCGTGCTGACTACTTAGGTGCTTGCAATTTGCAAAGCCTACTCCACCGTCACGGACTTGGCCAGATTGCGGGGTTGGTCAACGTCGGTGCCTTTCAGCACCGCCACATGGTAGGCCAACAACTGCAAGGGGACGGTAAACACGATGGGGGCCACCGATTCGGGAACCGCGCCCAGGGCCAATACCTGGGTGTCGGCGCCCAGATGGGTATCCACGGCGTTATCCGCGAACAGGAACAATTCACCGCCCCGAGCCCGCACCTCCTGCAGGTTGGAGAGCACCTTTTCCAGCAGGCCGTCCTTGGGTAGTACGCAGACTACCGGCATGTCGGCATCCACCAGGGCCAGGGGACCGTGTTTCAGTTCGCCGGCCGGATAGGCCTCGGCGTGGATGTAGGAGATTTCCTTGAGCTTCAAGGCCCCTTCCATGGCGACCGGATACTGCGTGCCGCGACCCAGGAACAGGGCATGGCGTTTGTCAGCGAAGTGCTGGGACAGTTCCTCAATGTCGTTATTGAGGGCCAACGCCTCCTCAAGCTGGCGCGGCAGTTGTTCCAGATCGTGAATCAGGGCTGATTCCTTATCAGCCGACAGACCAAAGCGCCGCCCCAAAGCGATAGCCAGGAGTCGGAGTGCCGCCAACTGCGTGGTGAATGCCTTGGTGGAGGCCACGCCTATTTCCCGACCGGCACGGGTCATGAGGGTTAGATCGGATTCCCGAACCAGTGAACTCTCGGCCACATTGCAGATAGTCAGGCTGGACAGATAATCATGCTCCTTGGCTTCCCGCAGGGCGGCCAGGGTATCGGCCGTCTCCCCAGACTGGGAGATGCTCACGAACAGGGTGCCAGGCGGCACCACGCAATCCCGATAGCGGTACTCGCTGGCCACTTCCACCGTGCAGGGAATGCCCAGGGATTCCAGCCAGTAACGGGCGATCATGCCGGCGTGATAGCTGGTCCCGCAGGCGACGATATGCACGCCCTTGACCCGATCGAATACCGACCGGGCTTCCGGTCCAAAGCAGTCCTCCAGCAGGCGTCCGTCGAGCAGGCGTCCTTCCAGGGTCTCGGCCACCGCGGTCGGCTGTTCGAAAATCTCCTTGAGCATGTAGTGGCGATAACCGCCCTTGTCGGCCACTGCTCCCGATTGCTCGGAGCGCTTGAGCCGGCGCTCCACGCAGTGACCGCTGCGGTCATAAATCCGAAAGCCGAAGCGGCTGACGTCTGCCACGTCGCCATCGTCCAGAAACACGAAACTCTGGGTGACCGGCAGCAGGGCAAACACATCGGAGGCGATAAAGTGCTCGCCGATCCCGATTCCCACCACCAGGGGACTGCCCATGCGGGCCGCCACCAGGCGACTGGGCTCGCGGTGGCATATCACACCCAGGCTGTAGGCGCCCACCAACCGGGCCACGGCTTGCTGCACGGCCCGTAAGAAGTCCACTTCTTCACGCAGATACCAATCAATCAGATGAGCGATAACCTCGGTGTCAGTGTCGGACTCGAAGCGGTAGCCCTTGGCGATCAACTCGGCCTTGAGTTCCTGGTAGTTCTCGATGATGCCGTTGTGCACCACTGCCACGGAGTCATTGCTCACATGCGGATGCGCATTGCGCTCGCTGGGTTCGCCGTGCGTGGCCCAGCGGGTATGGGCGACGCCCAAATAGCCGGTCACGGGCGCGTTGACCAGCAGGTCCTCCAACACCTTGACCTTGCCCACCGCCCGCCGCCGCTCCAGTCTGTCCGCATGGTTAATCACTGCGATGCCGGCCGAATCATAGCCACGGTATTCGAGCCGCTTGAGCCCTTCCAGCAAGATAGGGGTAATATTCCGCTCAGCAATAGCGCCAACTATTCCACACATGACTAATTCCTTGACTTTTCAATGACTGATCCATGCTGCCCATGACCACAGCAGCTCGCGCGACGGCCGCTGCTATCCCGGACACCCCGTTTTATAGCAATTGCCATTAGGCAAAGGACGCGCCAGCCAAGCTGGCTGATTAGGTTAGCCGTCGTTAATTTCATTCATTCCAGGAGCCTCAACCTCAGGGGAGTACCTGCCGCTTATGCTCGGCCACCAATACCGCCAGCGCACAGGAAGCCATGCGCACCAGGTTGCCGTCGGCGCGACTGGTCAGCACGATAGGCACCCGCGCGCCCAGCACGATGCCGGCGGCCGCCGCGTTGGCCAGATATTCCAACTGCTTGGCCAGCATATTGCCCGCTTCCAGATCGGGCACCAACAGGATATCGGCGTCACCCGCCACTGGGGAGACGATGCCCTTGGTGTTGGCGGCCCGTTTGGAAATGGCATTGTCAAAGGCCAGCGGCCCATCCAGGATGCCGCCGGTAATCTGGCCGCGGTCGGCCATCTTGCACAGGGCTGCGGCATCCATGGTAGCCTTGAGTTCGGGCGTCACCGTCTCCACGGCAGAGAGAATGGCCACCTTCGGCTGCTCCAGGCCGATGACATGGGCAAGATCGATGGCATTCTGCGCGATATCGCGCTTTTCCAATAGGTTCGGCTCGATATTGATGGCAGCGTCAGTGATGAGCAGCAGCTTAGGGTAAGTGGACACATCCATTACATACACATGGCTGATGCGGCGCTCGGTGCGCAAGCCAGCGTCCTTGCGCACCACCTGGGCCATCAATTCGTCGGTGTGCAGACTGCCTTTCATGAGGATCTGCACGGCGCCGCTTTGGGCCAACTCCACGGCTTTGGCGGCCGCGGCATGGCTGTGAGGCACGTCGATGATCTCATAGCTTGAGATGGCGATCCCGGCGGTGGTGGCGGCGTTACGGACCTTGGCCACAGGGCCTACCAGCACCGGCCGGATCAGATTGGCTTCGGCCGCCCGAATGGCCCCTTCCAAGGATACCGCATCCACCGGATGCACCACGGCGGCAGTCACGGCGGGAAAGCTGTCCGCCAGTTCTACCAGCTGCTTGAGGCGGCTGCCATGCTCCTCAAAATAAACGATGGGTAACTCGGTGGGCGGGCTGCAAATTTTTTGGGTCGGCGCCACGACCCAGGCCGTGCCGCTCAGTACCCGCTGACCATGCTGATTGACACCCTTGCAATCCAAAGTAACCGAATAATCGTCAGCGTCTTTCCGGGTGACCGTAACGGTTACTTTGACGGAATCGCCCACCTTCATAGCTTCATGGAAGTGCAGGTTCTGGGCCCGATACACACTTCCCGGCCCCGGCAACTGGGTGCCCACTACCCACGAAATCAGAGCGCTGCCCCACATATTGGGAGCCAGCACCTGATACAGCATATCGTCCGTGACATACCATTTTTCTCTGTGGGCAGGGTTAATATCATTACCCCGCAACACGGCAAACAGTTCGATATCCTTATCGCTGAGGGTACGCACCGCACTGGCGGCATCACCAACCCGGAGTTCGTCAAAGGTTTTGTTTTCGATGCAGTCCATGGAATGAGTGCTGGTTACTGCTGTAACACATAGGTACCGGGGGCCTTCTCCACGGGCACGTAACCTTTGTCGGGATTGCCCATGGCGGGGGGGGGCGCGATCCCGCTGGAATGCTCCGTCAGCCACCGCCGCCACTCCGGCCACCAGGACCCTTCCCTCGCCGGGGCGCGTTCGAACCAGGCATCCGGGTCCAGATAATGCTGGCCGTTGGCCTTGGCCGACACCCGATAATGGCGGCGGGGACGGCCAGGCTCGCTGACGACACCGGCATTGTGACCGCCGTTGGTCAGCAGAAAAGTGATTTCGGTGTCGGCCTGCAGGTGCAGCGTGTAGACCGAGCGCCAGGGCGCGACGTGATCCTGTTCCGTGGCTACCGTGAAGATGGGCACATGGATATCGCTGAGGGCGACGGGGCGGTCATCCACCAAATATTGGCCGTTGGCGAGCGCGTTGTGCAGAAACAGCCGACGCAGGTACTCCTTGTGCATCTTGTACGGCAGCCGGGTGGCGTCGGCGTTCCAGGCCATCAAGTCGGTCATGGGACTGCGTTCCCCCAGCATATACTCGCCCACCAGGCGCGACCAGATCAGGTCATTGGAACGCAGCAGCTGGAAGGTGCCGGCCATCTGGGTGGTATCCAGATAGCCCTTGTCCCACATGATATCCTCCAGGAAGGTCAATTGGCTCTCATCGATGAACAGCAGCAACTCGCCGGCCTGGCGAAAGTCGGTCTGGGCGGCGAACAGGGTCATGCTGCGCAGGCGCTCGTCCCCATTCCGGCCCATCGCCGCGGCGGCGATGGCCAGCAGCGTGCCGCCCAGGCAATAGCCGACCGCGTGAATCTGGCGCCCCGGAACGATGGCGGACACGGCATCCATGGCCGCCCCCACGCCCAGCCGCAGGTATTCATCCATTCCCAAGTCATGGTCTTCGGCCTGGGGATTTTTCCAGGAGATCATGAACACCGTATGGCCCTGGTCCACCAGATACTTGACCATGGAATTCTGGGGAGACAGGTCCAGAATGTAGTACTTCATGATCCAGGCCGGCACGATGAGAACAGGCTCGGCCTGCACCTCGGCGGTGGTGGGGTCATACTGCAGCAATTCGATCAAGCGGTTGCGGTAGACCACCCGGCCTGGGGTAACCGCGACGTTCCTTCCCACCTGAAACTGTTCGACGCCCACCGGTTTCTCGTTGGCGAGCAAGCGTTCCACGTCCTCTATCCAGTTTTGCCAACCCTGTAGCAGATTCGTGCCCCCCTGCTCCAGGGTACGCTTCAGGATCACCGGGTTGGTCAGAGGAAAATTGGCGGGCGAGCCGATGTCCAGCAATTGCTTGGCCAGGAACCAGGTCACGTGCTTATGGCGTTCCGAGGGACCGCGCAGAGCAGTGGTCGCGTTATACCACCACTGCTGGCTCAGCAGAAAAGACTGATAGTACAGATTGAAGGGCCAGACTCGCCAGTCCGGATCTCGGAAGCGCTGATCGCCAGGCAAAGGCTTGATGCAGGGTTCCGTGTCAGATTTCACGGCGGCACGTTGCGCATACACCGCGAGCCGAGCCAGCTTGCGTACCGTCTTCTGGGTCAATTCCAGTTGCATGCCAGGCGACATCGCCATGTGCAGCACCCAGTCCTGGTAAGCCTGGGCCAATGCCACCGGCGATATACCCAGGGTGACCCGCCCGATGGAAGCGCGAATCATTCGATCAAGGGCGCTCCTGAAGGTCGCTTTCGAAGTAGGTTCGCGCATCTCATCCTCCCCAACAGCATGTTCGCAACGGCCAGCGTGGCGGTCGCCAGACCTCTCCGGAACCGTACAGTGGGCTTATTGTGCACCGCACCATTCGGCTTGCCAAGATACGCCTTGCACCAAGAAATTGCAAAACCTTTAACCCACGGATACACGGCAAGGCCGGCCCTAACCGGCCCTCACACAGACATGCCGTGACGTGCGCTATCAAAGCGACACTGCCCGATCCATCTCGGTTGTTCCAGTCATGTCACGGGTCAGCGACTGGAGATAGGTACGAAACGCCTCACCCAGTTCCTCATGCCTGAGACCGTACTCGATGGTGGCCTTCAAATAGCCCAGTTTGCTACCGCAATCATAACGGCGGCCTTCGAACTCGTAGGCCAGCACCTGTTCCTCCTGCAGCAACGCGGCGATGCCATCGGTAAGCTGGATCTCATTGCCGGCTCCACGCGGGGTCCTTTCCAGGAGATCGAAGATGCGCGGGGTGAGGATGTAGCGACCCACCACCGCCAGGTTGGATGGCGCATCCTGAGGCTTGGGCTTTTCGACGATACCGTCCAGATTGCTCAGCCGCTGGGCAAAGGACAGGGGCTTGATGACACCGTACTTCTGAGTCTCGGATTCCGGTATCCGCTCAACGCCCAGGATGGAACACTGGTATTTATCGAAATGATCGGCCATTTGTTTCAGAGCGCCATCCTGGCCATTCTCGATCAGGTCATCGGCCAGTAGCACGGCGAAGGGCTGTTCGCCCACTACCGGCTTGGCGCACAGCACCGCATGCCCCAATCCCAAGGCCTCGGCCTGGCGGATATACACGCAGTGGACATGGTGGGGAACGATGCCCTGCACCACCTGGAGCAAATCCTTTTTGCCGCGTGCCTCCAATTCCGCTTCCAGTTCATAGGCCTTGTCAAAATGATCGGCAATGGCGTTTTTGGTGCGCCCAATGATAAACACCAGGGTGTTCACCCCCGCCGCCACCGCTTCCTCAACGGCGTACTGGATCAAGGGTTTGTCCACGATGGGCAGCATTTCCTTGGGGCTGGCTTTGGTGGCCGGCAAGAATCGCGTGCCTAATCCAGCCACCGGGAAGACCGCCATATGAACTTTCCGTTTCACGTTATGAACCTCGTTATTTTGGTTAACAGCAACTCTAATGGTCCGGCATTATACCGTTGCCCACAACTCAATGGGCGCGCAAGGAAACGATGGCCGACGCTCAAGCCGACTTCCGCTTGTCCTTGCGAAACACCAACCGCTCCTCGTCAACGTCAATTGCGATAACATCGCCCGGACCGAACTCGCCCGCCAGTATCCGCTGGGCCAGGGGATTTTCCAACTGCTGCTGGATAGCCCGCTTCAACGGACGGGCGCCGTAGACCGGGTCGAAACCAGCCTCGCCCAACCGGTCCAGCGCCCTCTCGCTGACTTGCAATTCCATGTCGCGATCGGCTAACCGGCGCCGCAGATACGTGATCTGGATGCCGGTAATGGCGCGGATCTGCTGGCGCCCCAGCGGATGGAAGACCACCACTTCATCGATGCGGTTGATGAACTCGGGCCGGAAGTTGTCCGCCACGACGTCCATCACCGCCGCCTTCATGCGCTCGTAATTTTCTTCCCCGGCCAGTTCCTGAATCAATTGGGAACCCAGGTTGGAAGTCATGACCACCACCGTGTTGCGAAAATCCACCGTACGGCCCTGGCCATCGGTCAGCCGGCCGTCGTCCAGCACTTGCAACAGCACGTTGAAGACATCCGGGTGGGCCTTTTCCACCTCGTCCAGCAGGATCACCGAATAGGGCTTGCGGCGTACCGCCTCGGTCAGATACCCGCCTTCCTCGTAACCCACGTAGCCGGGCGGCGCGCCGATCATGCGGGCCACCGAGTGCTTTTCCATGAACTCGGACATATCGATGCGCACCAGGGCTTCATCGGTATCGAAGAGGAATTCCGCCAGCGCCTTGCACAGTTCCGTCTTGCCCACCCCGGTAGGCCCCAAGAACAGGAACGAGCCGTTGGGCCGGTTGGGATCGGAAAGACCAGCCCGTGAACGACGGATGGCATCGCTCACCGCCCGCACCGCCTCATCCTGGCCCACCACCCGGTGGCGGATGGCTTCCTCCATGCGCAGCAGTTTGTCCCGCTCCCCTTCCAGCATCTTGGCTACCGGTATCCCGGTCCACTTGGAGACCACCTCGGCGATTTCCTCGTCGGTCACCTTGTTGCGCAGCAGCTTGAAGTCCTGCTGCTCGACCGCGCCGGCCTGCGCCAGTTGCTTCTCCAGGGCTGGAATGCGGCCATAATGCAGTTCGGACATGCGCGCCAGATCGCCGGCGCGGCGGGCAGTCTCCAGTTCCAGCTTGGCGCGTTCCAGTTCCTCCTTGATATGGGCCGAACCCTGCAGGGCGGCTTTTTCGCTCTTCCAGATCTCTTCCAGATCCGAATATTCGCGCTCCACCTTGCCAATCTCGTGGTCCAGATTCTCCAGGCGCTTCCTGGAAGCCTCGTCGGTCTCCTTTTTGAGGGCCTCGTGCTCGATCTTGAGCTGGATCAGGCGCCGCTCCAGGCGGTCCATCTCCTCCGGCTTGGAATCGATCTCCATGCGGATGCGGGAAGCCGCCTCATCGATCAGGTCGATGGCCTTGTCGGGTAGCTGGCGGTCGGTGATGTAACGGTGCGACAAAGTCGCCGCCGCGACGATGGCCGGATCGGTGATCTCCACGCCGTGGTGGACCTCGTAACGCTCCTTGAGGCCGCGCAGAATGGCAATGGTATCCTCCACCGAGGGCTCATTCACCAGCACTTTCTGGAAACGCCGCTCCAAGGCGGCGTCCTTCTCCACGTATTTGCGGTACTCGTCCAGCGTGGTGGCGCCGATGCAATGCAGTTCGCCGCGGGCCAGCGCCGGTTTCAGCATGTTGCCGGCATCCATCGCGCCCTCGGCCTTGCCGGCGCCCACCATGGTGTGCAGTTCGTCGATGAACAGGATGATGCGGCCCTCCTGCTTGGCGAGATCGTTCAACACCGCCTTCAGCCGCTCCTCGAACTCGCCGCGGAATTTGGCGCCCGCAATCAGCGCGCCCATGTCCAGGGAAAGCAGGCGCTTATCCTTGAGTCCTTCCGGCACCTCGCCATTGATGATGCGCTGGGCCAAGCCCTCGGCGATGGCGGTCTTACCCACGCCGGCCTCGCCGATCAGCACCGGGTTGTTCTTGGTGCGGCGGGCGAGTACCTGGATGGTGCGGCGGATTTCATCATCGCGGCCGATCACCGGATCAAGCTTGCCTTGCTCGGCGCGCTCGGTGAGGTCGATCGTATATTTTTCCAGCGCCTGGCGTTGCTCCTCGGCATTGGGGTCATCGACTTTCTGGCCGCCGCGCAGCTTGTCGATGATCGCCTCGATGGAGCCCTTGGCGGCGCCAGCCTTGCGCAGCAGGGCGCCCAATTCGCCCTTGTCCTCCAGGGCGGCCAACACGAACAATTCCGAGGAAATATAAGCATCCTTGCGCTGCTGGGCCAGCTTGTCGGTGAGGTTCAGAAGCCGGCCCAGGGCATTGGAAATCTGCACATCGCCCGCCATCCCCTCCACCCGCGGCAAGCGGTCGAGAGCCTCGCCCAACTGGGAGCGCAGCAGATTGACATTGACATCGGCCTGAGCCAGCAGGGGCCGCACGGTGCCCCCTTCCTGGTCCAACAGGGCCGCCATCACATGCACCGGTTCGAGGAACTGGTGGTCACGGCCCACCGCCAGGCTCTGGGCATCGCTCAGGGCCATCTGAAACTTACTGGTTAATTTATCCATTCGCATGGAGCAGTTCTCCTTAATCGAAGCGTTATTAACCTTTTAGATTGAGGTGTATTTAGTTAATTCAAGGGAAGCACACTATAAGTAGGGAGCGCCAGTGCAACGCTTATCGATTGGCGCTCAGCCAGATCAGGCTGGCCATGCGCCCGGTGCGGGGACTGCGACGGTAGGAGAAGAAGCGCTCACGGTCCGTAAAGGTACACCAACCGCCGCCATACACGGCGGTGACCCCCAGCGCGCGCAATCGCCGGCGCGCCAATTCGTAGATATCCGCCAGCCAGCGCCCCGCCGGTGAAGGCTGGAAACAGGCGGCATTGCCCGGATCGAGCGCCAGGAAAGCGACGCGCACCTCATCGCCGACCTCGAAGGCATGCGGTCCGATGGCCGGCCCCAGCCAGGCCAGCAAGTCGTCCGGAGCACAGCTTAAGCGCGCCACGGTCGCCGCCAGCACGCCCGCCGCCAGACCCCGCCAGCCGGCATGCGCGGCGGCGACGCGGGTACCGGCCCGGTCGCACAGCAACACCGGCAAACAGTCGGCGGTCAACACGGCGCATACCCGGCCCGGCGCAAAGGCACAGGCGGCATCGGCCTGCGCGGGCGCGGACACTTGCTCCGCGGCGACGACTTCCCGGCCATGCACCTGGTTCAGCCAGACCGGCTCCGCCGGCAGTTCCAGCAGGCGTACCAGGCGCTGGCGGTTGACGGCGACATGGCCGGGATCATCGCCGACCTGGTCGCCCAGGTTGAAGCGGTCATAAGGAGACACACTGACGCCGACGCAGCGGGTCGTGGTCACCGCCCGCACCCGGGCAGGCGCCGGCCACTCGGGAACGATGAGCGAGTATTGTTCCAGGTCAGCCATTAACGCCTTCACTGTCTTCCCGCAACACTTTCAGCAGTTCCGCCATGTCCGCCGGCGGCTCGACCCGCCATTCCAATCGTTCGCCGCTGCCCGGATGGCGCAGGGACAGTCGCGCCGCGTGCAGCGCCTGGCGCTGGAATTCCTGTAAGATTTCCAGGCAGCGCGCCGTGGCTGCGGGCGGGACGCGCGAACGGCCACCATACACCGGGTCGCCCAGCAGTGGGTGGCGGAGATGGGCCAGATGGACGCGAATCTGGTGGGTGCGGCCGGTTTCCAGCGTCACGCGCAGATGCGTATGGGCGTGGAAGCGCTGAATTATCCGGTAATGGGTGACGGCAGGCTTACCGCCCGCGGTGACCGCCATGCGCTGGCGATCCACCGGATGGCGGCCGATGGGCGCGGCCACCGTGCCGCCCGCCGTCAGCACACCGACCGCCACCGCCTGGTATTCGCGCTCCATGGTGCGCGCTTGCAGTTGTTCGACCAGAGCAGTGTGAGCCCGCAGGCTGCGCGCCACGACCAGCAAGCCCGAGGTGTCCTTGTCCAGGCGATGCACCAGGCCAGCACGTGGTAGCAAGGCCAGCTCGGGCGCATGGTGCAACAGCGCGTTAAGCAGGGTGCCGTCGGGATTGCCGGCGGCGGGATGCACTACCAGACCCGCCGGCTTGTTAATAACCAGGATATCCTCGTCTGCAAAGCGAACATCCAGCGGCAGGTCCTGAGCAAGGGCGATGGTTTCCTGTTCCTGAGGCGGCTCCCCCGTCACCCGCTCGCCACCCAGAACCAGGTCGCGGGGACGCTTGACCCGCCCGTCCACCCGCAGATGTCCGGCCTTGATCCACTGTTGCAGGCGCGCGCGCGAGTAGTCCGGCAACAAGCCGGCCAGCGCCTGGTCCAGGCGCTGGCCGGCGCAGGCCGGCGGAATATCGCAATAAATCGGGCCGCTGTTGGGCATGGTCTTTAACGGGCTTGGCGCGTTATACTGATTTTTAAACTCATTTGTGACCGTACCTATGCTGGGATATAAACACATCGATCCACTAAAATTTCTGCTCGCCGGTCTGCTGTGCCTGGCGAGCCTGTCTGGTTGCGGGCTGTTGCCGGAAAAAATCGACGAAACCAAGAATTGGTCGGTAAATCAATTATATACAAACGCCAAGGAAGCAAGCGATGCCGGCAACTACAAAATCGCCATCGGCTATTTCGAGAAGCTGCAGGCCCGCTATCCCTTCGGCCGTTATGCTCAACAGGCCCAGTTGGAATTGATCTACGCCAACTATAAGGACAACGAACCGGATTTGGCAATCGCCGCCGCCGACCGCTTCATCAAGAGTAACCCGCGCCATCCGTTTGTGGACTACGCCTACTATATGAAGGGATTGGTGAACTTTACCCGTGGCAGCGGGACGTTGGATCGCTTTCTACCCGGCGATCCGACCCGGACCGATACCGCCACCATCCGGCAATCCTTCAACGATTTCAGCGAACTCGTGCAGAAATTTCCCAACAGCAAGTATGCCAACGATGCCCGGCAGCGCCTGGTGTTTCTGCATAATAATCTGGCCACTTACGAGGTTCACGTGGCGGAGTACTACCTGCACCGGGGCGCCTATGTGGCAGCCGTCAATCGCGCCAAGTACGTGCTGGAAAATTACAGCCGCACCCCGGCCGTGCCCGATGCGCTGGCGGTCATGGCCGAGGCTTATATCAAGCTGGGCATGAACGATCTGGCCGCCGACACCACCCGGGTATTGAGGCTGAACTATCCGGATTCCCCCCATTTGCCACGGCTCACCGCCCTGCTGGAAGGCAAGGAAAAGAGTTCGTTTTCCATATTTGGCCTGAGTTCGTAAACCGGCGCGGCACGGGCTTTGCCGATACGCACTAGCGCCTGAATCCCGAGGTTATCGGATAGCGCCGGTCCCGGCCAAAGGCGCGGGGGGTAATCCGCACCCCCGGCGCCGCCTGACGGCGCTTGTACTCATTCAGGATGACCAGCCGCGCCACCCGTTCCACCGTCTCCCGGTCATAGCCTTCCGCGACGATTTCTTCCACGGAACGGTCCTGTTCCACATAGCGATACAAAACCGCATCCAGCACATCGTAGGGCGGCAGACTGTCCTGATCTTTCTGATCCGGGCGCAGTTCCGCCGAGGGTGGCCGGTCGATCACCCGCCGCGGAATCACCATTGTCAGACTGTTGCGATAGGCCGCCAGGCGATAGACCAGGGTCTTGGCCACGTCCTTGATCGGCGCGAAACCGCCCGCCATGTCCCCGTACAGGGTGGAATAGCCCACCGCCGTCTCGCTCTTGTTGGCGGTGGTCAGTACCAGCTTGCCGGTCTTGTTGGAGATGGCCATGAGCAGGATACCGCGGCAGCGCGCCTGGATGTTCTCTTCGGTGGTATCGGGCGGCAGCCCCGCCAGGACCGGCTGCAGGGTATCGAGAAAGGCCTGAAAGGCCGGCTCGATGGGCAGGATCCGGTAGCGAACCCCCAGCTTCTCGGCCTGTTGCGCGGCGTCGCTCACGCTGATATCGGCGGTATAGCGGGACGGCATGAGTACTGCCTCCACCTGTGCCGGTCCCAGGGCATCCACGGCAATCGCCAGGGTCAAGGCGGAATCGATGCCACCCGACAGCCCCAGCACCACGCCTTTGAAACCGTTCTTGCGGGTATAGTCCCGAACCCCCAGCACCAGTGCGCCATAGACGCTTTCCTCCAGGGTCAACAGCGGGCTGAGGTCTCCCGCCACCGGGGTTACCTGCCCGTCCACGATTCGCAGGTCCACGGGAATCAGCGCCTCGGTAAAAAACGGGCCGCGCTGGGTGACCGCGCCACCGGCGTCCATGACCATGGAACCCCCGTCGAAAACCAGTTCATCCTGCCCACCAACCTGATTGACATAGAGCACGGGGATAGCGTCCTCGGTCACCCGCTGCCGCAAGACCTCCTCACGCTCCTGCTCCTTGCGGGTGTTATACGGCGAGGCATTGAGGTTGCAAAGCACCTGCGCGCCCGCCATGACCGCTTGGTGGACCGGGCCCGATTGCCAGACATCCTCGCAGATCGTCACCCCCACCCGCACGCCCAGAAGATTCACCACGCAGGGCTCCTGGCCCGGCGTGAAATAGCGTTTTTCGTCGAAGATGCTGTAATTGGGCAGCAGTTGCTTGAAATAGGTGGCGACCACCGCCCCGTCCACGAGCACGGCGGCGGCATTGCGCAATCCTTCGGGGGTGGCCGCCGGATAGCCGACGATGACGATGATGCCAGCGCTGGCTTCGCAGAGACTGTGCAGGGCGGCCGCCACGGCGCTTATGAACGTGGGGCGCAACAGCAGATCTTCGGGAGGATAGCCGGTGATGGCCAGCTCGGGAAACACCACGACGTCAGCCTTGAGCCGGTCCCGCGCCTCCCGCGCGGCGGCAAGAATGCGCCGGGTATTGCCGGGCACATCGCCGACCAGGGGATTGAGTTGGGCCATGGCGACCCGCAGAGAGGATGTGGGCATATTTTCCATCCAGGGTTTGCCCTTGCGGCGTGAGCGCTAAGCTTCCCTAAGTCACCTCCTTGGCTCAAGGAGGTGACTTACATACATCCCCCCTTATTAAGAAAAAGATTGGGGGGATGTAATAAGGGGAGACTGAGGGGTGTTTAACTAGCCGCTGAAAAACGTCTGCATGCGGCTGCCGATCTCGGCCGGGGAGCGCACGATGGCCACACCCGCGGCTTCCAGGGCGGCGAATTTTTCCTTGGCGGTGCCCTTGCCGCCCATGATGATGGCGCCGGCATGGCCCATGCGCTTGCCGGGGGGAGCGGTGACGCCGGCGATGTAGGCCACCACCGGCTTGCGGACGTGAGCCTTGATGAACTCCGCCGCTTCCTCCTCGGCGGTGCCACCGATCTCGCCCACCATGACGATGCCCTTGGTCTGGCGGTCCGCCTGGAACATTTCCAGGCAGTCGATAAAGCTCAAGCCGTGAATGGGATCGCCGCCGATACCGACGCAGGTGCTCTGGCCAAGGCCGATCTGGGTGGTTTGGTGAACGGCCTCATAGGTCAGCGTGCCGGAGCGCGAGACGATGCCGATGGAGCCGGCCTTGTGGATATGGCCGGGCATGATGCCGATCTTGCATTCATCGGGGGTGATCACGCCCGGGCAGTTGGGGCCGATGAGTTTGATGTCGGTGCCCTTGAGGGCTGCCTTTACCTTGAGCATGTCCAGCACCGGGATACCCTCGGTGATGCAGGCGATGACCTTAAGGCCAGCGTCGGCGGCCTCCAGAATGGCATCCGCCGCGAAGGGCGCGGGGACGTAGATCATGGTGGCGGTGGCGCCGGTCGTCTTCACCGCCTCGTGGCAGGTATTGAAGATGGGCTTGTTCAGATGGGTATCGCCGCCGCGCCCTGGGGTCACGCCCCCGACCAGCTGGGTGCCGTAGGCGATGGCCTGTTCGGAGTGGAAGGTACCCTGTTGGCCGGTGAAGCCCTGACAGATAACTTTCGTGTTCTTGTCAATCAGAATGCTCATAATCGCTGTGTCCAGTTCGAGGAAGGTCGAGGGCTTACTTGGCGGCCGCCACCGCCTGCTGGGCGGCCATGGTGAGATCGTCGGCGGCGATGATGTTCATGCCCGACTCGGACAGCATCTCGCGCCCCGCCTCCACATTGGTGCCCTGCAGGCGCACGATTAGGGGGATGGACAGATGCACTTCCTTGACTGCCTGGATGATGCCCTCGGCGATCAGGTCGCAGCGGACGATGCCGCCGAAGATGTTGACCAGGATGGCCTTGACCTTGTCGCTGGAGAGAATCAGTTTGAAGGCCTTGGCGACCCGTTCGGCGGTGGCGCCGCCGCCCACGTCCAGGAAGTTGGCGGGCTCGCCGCCGTGCAGCTTCACCATGTCCATGGTGGCCATGGCCAGCCCCGCGCCATTCACCATGCAGCCGATGTTGCCATCCAGGGCCACATAATTGAGGCCGATCTCGTGGGCGGTATGCTCGCGCTCGTCGCTCTGGCTGGGATCGCGCATCTCGGCCAGCGCCTTGTGGCGGTAGAGGGCGTTATCGTCCACGTTCAACTTACCGTCCAGCGCCAGCAGTTGGCCCGAACCGGTGACGATCAGCGGATTGATCTCCACCAGGCTGGCGTCATTAGCGACGAACAGGTTGTACAGGCCGGTCATGACCTTGACCAGGTGATTGACCTGATCCTTGCCCAGGCCCATGCCAAAACCGAGCTGCCGGCACTGAAAGGGCTGCAGGCCGGTGACCGGATCGACGGTCACGGTGAGGATCTTGTCCGGCGTCTTGGCCGCGACTTCCTCGATATCCATGCCGCCTTCGGAGGAACCGATAAACACAATGCGCTTGACACTGCGGTCCACCAGGACGCTCAGGTACAGTTCGTTGGCGATATCCAGACCCTCCTCGACCAGCAACGCATGGATCGGCAGGCCCTGGGGACCGGTCTGGATGGTCTTCAGCGTGGACCCCAGCAGTTGGCCGGCGATATCTTCCACTTCCGCCAGGCTACGGGCCAGTTTGACGCCACCCGCCTTGCCGCGACCACCGGCATGGACCTGGGCCTTCACCACCCAGACCGAACCGCCCAGTTCCTTGGCGGCATCGACGGCTTCCCTCGGGGAAGTAGCCTTGATGCCGCGCGGCACCGCCACTCCAAATTCTTTGAATAGTTGTTTTGCTTGATATTCGTGCAGGTTCATGCGCTTTCCATCCCCTTTCTGTCAGAAACCGTTATTCTAACAAATAGTGTGGGGAAAAACCCCAACCTTTGTTGCACTGCGCCAACCCTTGCAAGTCGCGAGCAGCCTGAGATACTTTAACCATGATCAGCAGCCGGGGAATTTTCATCATCGCGGTAGTGGCAGGCGGCCTCTGGCTGCTGCGCCGCTGGCGGCGCCGGCTGGCGGCGCGCCGGTCGCCGCCCCACCCCGAACCGCCCTATCAGGCGATGGTGCGCTGCGCCCACTGCGGGGTGCATCTGCCCCTCGGCAAGGCCATTGGCGATTCCCAGGCAGGCTACTTTTGCAGCGAAACGCATCGCCGCGCCCGGGACACCGCCCAGGACCGTTAAACCACCTCGTTCAAGGACCGCCGCCATTGCCACTCCCGCCGACAACGCCCACTCCCTGTTCATCAACATCGTGCCGGGCAGCGTCATGGACCGGCGCCGCGTCTGGTATGTGTTCCGCGCCTTTAATCTTTACCGCCTGATCCTGGCGGTACTGCTGCTGGCGTTGTTTTATGTGGAACCGCAGAATCGCCTGCTGGGCAAGACCAATCCCCCGCTGTTTCTGGGCACGACGCTGACATACATGGCGCTGGTGATGCTGTCCATCGTGGGCAGCTACCAGCGCCGCCCCTCCCTGAACGTGCAGGCCCATGTCCAGACCTGCATCGACCTGATCGGCCTGAGCCTGCTCATTCATGTCTCCGGAGGCATCACCAGCAATCTCAGCATGCTGCTGGTGATGGCCGTCGCCGCCAGCGGCATCCTGCTGCCGCTGCCGTCGGCCCTGCTGGCCGCCGCGCTGGCCTTCTTTCTGCAAACGGCTTCCTGGCTCTACACGCTCTGGAAACCCTTGCTCCATCAATCCGGCGCCACGGAGTTGGGTCAACTGCTCGGCCAGACCCCGGTCCCCACCGAGGAATTGGGGCGACTGGGTTTCCTGGGCGCGTCTTGTTTTCTCGCCACCCTGCTGACCTATACGTTGGCGGAACGCACCCGCCGCAGCGAGGAACTGTCTCGCCAGCGCTCCCAGGAACTTCTGGCGATGGCGGGACTTAACCAGGCCATTGTCCAGCACTTGCAATCGGGTGTCATCGTCGTGGACTGCCACGCTCGCATACGGCTCATCAACGATATGGCGCGCGACCTGCTCGATCACCGCGACGACACCCCGGTGGTGGGGCTGCGGGAGGTTTCGCCGGCGCTCAATCAGCGCCTGGAATCCTGGCTCCAGGGCACGCAGAACGATCCCAGGCCCTTCCGCCAGGCCGAGCATCTGCCGGACCTCATCCCGCAGTTCAAGGCGTTAGACAACCGCCAGGTCAGCGACACGCTGATCTTTCTGGAAGATTCCAGCCAGGTTGCCCAACGCCTCCAGCAAATCAAACTGGCCGCCCTGGGCCGGCTGACCGCCAGCATCGCTCATGAGATCCGCAATCCCCTGGCCGCCATCAGCCACGCCGCCCAACTGCTGGCGGAATCTCCCGGCAATCCCCTGCAGCAGCGGCTGGCGCAGATCATCCATAACCATACCAAGCGCGCCAATGAGATCATCGCCAATGTGCAGAGCCTGTCCCGGCGCGACCAGCTCAAGCTGGAGGATTTTCGCCTGCAACCCTGGCTGGAAGAATTTCGCCAGGAGTTTCTGCGCAGCCAGGGGGACAACCCGCCAGTGGTAGACCTCCGCATGGAGTCCGCGGACCTCGAGATCCGCTTCGATGTGAGCCAGCTCTGGCAGATCCTGTGGAATCTGTGCGCCAACGCCTGCCTGCACGGCGCCCTGCCGGGACAGCCGGCGCACCTCCGCCTGGTCGCCGGACGGACCCTGGTTAGCTTTTTCCGGCCCAGAGCCTTTCTCGAGGTTTTGGATAGCGGGCCCGGCATCGCCGAAGCGGATCTCGAGAAAATCTTCGAGCCCTTTTTCACCACCAAGCGCCAGGGCACCGGCCTGGGGCTCTACATCGCCCGCGAGATGTGCGAGGCCAATGGCGCTCAACTGCAGTATCTGCGGCCTCCCGAAGGCGGCAGTTGCTTCCGCCTTACCTTCAATAATGCCAGCCAATAGGAACAGGAATCCCTCAATGGACGCTTGCAACGCACTGATTGTCGATGACGAGGCGGACATCCGCGAACTCATCGAAATGACGCTTCTGCCCCTGGGCATCAACTGCCATCTGGCGGAGAATCTTGGCGAGGCGCGCGCGCTGCTGAGACAGCACCCGTTCGCCTTTTGCATCACCGACATGCGCCTGCCGGATGGCAACGGCCTGGAACTCGTCGCCCATATTCAAAAGCGCTATCCCAACCTGCCGGTCGCCGTCATCACCGCCTACGGCAACGTGGAAAGCGCCGTGGAGTCGCTCAAGCTGGGGGCCTTCGACTTCGTGACCAAACCCTTTGAGCTGCCGGTGCTGCGCGACCTGGTCACCACCGCCCTGAAGCTGTCCGGCGGCGGCGAGCCTCGGGATACCGGGGCGCACCCCACCTTGCTGGGCGGTTCCACCGCCATGGAGGGCGTCAAGGTCATGATCCGGAAACTGGCCCGCAGCCAGGCGCCGATCCTCATCAGCGGCGAATCCGGCACTGGCAAGGAACTGGCCGCCCGTCTGATTCATTCCTCGGGGCCGCGGAGCGATAAGCCCTTCGTGCCGGTCAATTGCGGCGCCATCCCCACGGAACTCATGGAGAGCGAGTTCTTCGGCCATAAGAAAGGCAGTTTCACCGGCGCCATTCAGGACAAGATCGGGCTGTTCCAGGCCGCCCAGGGCGGCACGCTGTTTCTGGACGAGGTGGCGGAACTGCCGCAGCACATGCAGGTCAAGCTGCTGCGCGTCATTCAGGAGCGGGCGGTGCGCCCCATCGGCTATCAGGCGGAAATACCGACAGACGTGCGCATCCTCAGCGCCACTCACAAGGATTTGCCCCAACTCGCGGAAACGGGCAGCTTCCGCCAGGATCTTTTTTACCGGCTCAACGTCATCGAATTGCGCATGCCCAGCCTGCGCGAGCGTCCCGGGGACATCGCGGAACTGGCCGATCATATTCTGGCCCGGCTCTGCCGGGACCTGGACCTGCCGCCGCCGCGGTTGACACCGGAGGCGATGGCAGTCCTGCAGGGCTATGCGTTTCCGGGCAATATCCGGGAGCTGGAAAATATCCTGGAGCGGGCCTTCACCCTCTGCGACGACGATGCCATCGGCCCCGAGGATCTGCACCTGCCGGAACCCGCGCTACCGCTGTCCCGGCAGGCGTCCGCGGTCCCCACCGACGCCACCTCGGCGCCCAAGCCGGGAGTTCCGGTTACCACCATCCCAGCGGATCTGGAAGGCTTTCTGGAAGGCATAGAGAAGGAGGCGATCATGAAAGCCCTGGAGGCCACCCGTTTCAACAAGACCGCCGCCGCCGAGAAACTGGGTATCAGCTTCCGCGCCCTGCGCTACCGGCTGAAGAAGCTGGGGCTGGAGTGATGGCCACTGGTATCCATAAGGCAAAGCTGCGCGGTTATCTTGACAAAGCATCCCAAGGCGAAGCGCTGGTGATTACTGATCACGGTAGCGAAGTAGCGCTGCTTCTGCCCTCTCTCAGCGGAACTTCATGCGCTCAAGGCGCTCCTTGACAAGGGCAAGGCGCGGTGGTCGGGAGGCAAACCGATGGGGATAACCGGCCTCAAAATCGAGGAAAAGTCCCAGGCGGAAACCGTTTTAGAGGAGCGCCGTTGATTCTCTATTGGGATACCAGTAGCCTGGTAAAGCGGTATGTGGAATTAGGATAGGAGGCGAAGATTAGGTGATGCTAAAAAGTTATGAGGCTATCCTGGATCATGGGCATCTACGCTGGCTTGGCGATGAACCAGACAAAGACTTTCTGCGGGTGATTGTCACCGTAGTGGAAGAAAAGCCCTCTCCACATTCAACGGAAGCAACGCGCGCGGTTCTGGAAAAGGCATGGGCGATCGTCAACCCTCCCAAAAGCCTGGAAGAAATTGACCAGGATATTGAACAGATGCGTTCGGAGTGGAACCGGGAGTGGGATCGGTGAGCCCAGGATATCTCATCGATACCAACATCCTGATTTATTACCTCAACGGGCAACTTACCCAAACAGGCAAACGGTGGATGATGGATGTATTGGTAGAACGAACCTGCCTTTCCATCATTTCTCGCATCGAAATCTTGGGCTGGAAGGGTCACACCGATGCATCACTCAAGGCGACCGAAGGACTATTGTCCAAGCTAACCGAACAAACTTTGAATGACCCAATTGCCACGCTATGCATCGGCTTACGAAGGAATCATCCAATCAAGTTACCCGACGCAATCATCGCGGCCACAGCCCTACACCTGGATCTACCACTGATAACCCGAAATGTTACCGACTTCCGAACGGTTGAGCGACTACGATTAATAAACCCTTTTGAACTATAGGCAAAAATCGGGAGTAATCATGCACAAAAACTGTAGAAGCGATAATTGACAAGGACAGGCATATTCGTCTGCTTGAACCAGTTAAGCTCGCAGGCGCGCAGCGCGTACTCGTCACTTTCAGGACTTAGGTGATTTTCAGAAATGAAAGCACCAAAATTCC
>Ga0209048_10001753_pt1 | contig 21961 bp, 14 predicted proteins | sample FrelakmetCRP12CR_FD_187146 | JGI IMG/M metagenome (GOLD analysis project Ga0209048, IMG submission 187146) | Freshwater lake sediment microbial communities from the University of Notre Dame, USA, for methane emissions studies - CRP12 CR (SPAdes)... | ecosystem: Environmental > Aquatic >... | reverse complement strand
CCCGGACTTCTTCTTCGCCGGCGCCGCTGGGATCACTGGTGGTGGTGCAATTGGCCTCCCGCAGTTGGGGCACGCTAGTGCCTGATCGGAAATCTGCTTGCTGCAGTCAGGACAGGTTACAAGTGGCATGGGTTCTCCCTCGTGGTCACGCTCACCTCGCCTTGCTCGCCGCTAGACTCACCACTTGTCCGTCGTCGCCGCCCGCTCAGAACTGCTTCGCACCCTTCTTGGCTTGTTCTTTTACCCATGCTTGCAATTCCTTGAAGACAGCGACGGAAGACATGTCGAGCGACACCTCATCCCCGACCTCGTTGTAGTCGAGCGATATGTCTGTCATGCGTCCTGCCCACGTATATTTCTTGGTGTACTCGTTCTCTTGGTCGCCATCGCCAAACTTCTCGTTGAGCGCGCTCAAGAGGCAGAGGAAGTTGTTTGATCCCTTGGAAGTGATAACGACCATCATCAGCTTGTTGTGCCAGAATCCGTACTTGACGATTATCGGCTTCGCGCAGCCGATGGCATTGTCCTCACTAAAGCGGGGAGCGGCGTAGTAGTCAACGCCCCCTGCGGTGTCCTCATGGGCCACCGGCTGGCCCCAGCCCTGCGGCAGTGGCGAACCCCAAACGTGACCGCGAAAACCGTTCTGCTCGTTCTTGTACGCGCCCGCAGCCACCGCCACGAGCACACCGGCCGCGATGATGAGTACCTTCTTCATGCTGTCCTCCTTTGTTGCCTGAAGGGTCGTCATCTACCGCCCTCCGACCTTTTCCTGATCCGTCGCGCTCCAGTCTAGTCCCTTGGAGCCCGGCCGTCGCCAGCAGTACGCGGCGACCTGGCGCACACAGTGCCCGTAAGCTAGCGGCACTTGACATGCGCAACGTCGTGCCGTATACTTGATGCATGGGAAGTTTCCGCGTGGCAGTCCTGACCGCAGGCGAACTCGCAAAGCGTGAGGGCGGCGTGACCGCTGGGGAGCTGGCGGAGGTAGTTGGGTGCCCGCTGCGGACCGCACAGCGTACGCTCGCAGTATTGGCAGAGGATGGCCTGCTCGTGGCCAAAGTGCCCGAGCGCAAGGGCCGGCGACTAGGCGACTGGCGCAAGGTCTACAGGGCAGTCAAGGGAGCGAGGTAAAGCGATGGCCAAAGCTCAAGGGCAGATCATCGCGCGGGGCGAGAAGCGCTGGCTCGTGCGCGTCTTCCTTGGTCGCGACGCGCGAAAACGCAAGCTCTACATCGCCAAGACGGTGGAGGGTGGGAAGAAGGACGCCCTCAAGGTACTCCGTGGGCTTCTGAACGAGCGGGACAAGGGCCGACTCGTGCGGCCGAGCACCATGTCGCTCGAAACGTACCTCACGCAGTGGCTGCGCGACGCGGTAAAGCCGCGGGCGAGGAGCAGCACGGCGGAGACGTACCGGCAGACGCTGTGGACGCACGTCGTGCCATCGATCGGCCAGGTGCCGCTGGGCAAGCTCACGCCGCTGCACGTGCAGAGCATCATCGCGGCCATGAGCGAACGTGGGCTCGCGAGCAAGACGATCCTCAACGCGGTGGTATTGCTGCGGTCGGCGCTGCGTCAGGCCATGCGCTGGCGCATCCTACCCACGAACCCCGCCGAGGACGCTCAGCTCCCGAGACGGCACAAGCGCGAGCTGAACGTGCCAACGCGCGAGGAGCTGCAGCGCCTTCTCACTGAGGCTCACACCGACCGCCTATGGCCGCTGTGGATTCTGCTGCTGACGACGGGCATTCGCCCCGGCGAGGCCCTGGCGCTCGCGTGGGGCGATTTCAACTGGGAGAGCGGGCTGCTCATGGTGCAGCGCTCGCTATCCCGCGTGAAGGGCAAGGGGTGGGCGCTCACCGAGCCCAAGACGGACCGGGGCCGGCGTGCCGTGACGGTGCCGCATAGCGCGGTGGAGGCGCTACGCGAGCACCGGGCACGCCAGCTAGAGGAGCGGATGCGGCTCGGGCCGTACTACCACGACCAGGGGTTCGTGTTCGCGACCGAGACGGGCGAACCCTTCGCGTGGAGCTGTGTACACGCGCGGCACTGGAAACCGATGCTCCGGCGAGCGGCGATGGCCTGCACCGAGTGTGGCCGCCAGCTCGTGCAAGATGCGCAGGGCAAGGTGCAGCACGCAGAGAGCGAGCGCCGCCGCCACCCCGCGACACCGTCACGAGCGCTGCTGGCGCTCCGCCCGTACGATCTGAGGCACCTGCACGCAACGCTCGCGCTGGCGGCAGGCGTGCCCATCCGGGCGATCTCCGAGAGGCTCGGGCACTTCGATGCGGGCTTCACGCTGGCCACCTACGCGCACACCATGCCGGGCACGCAGGAGGCCGCTGCTGTGGCGGTAGAGAAGGCGCTTTTCGGGAGTAACGGGCAATGAGGCGAGATCGGTTCTGCTCAGTTGCCGAAACGGTTGACACACTAACTGACACACTGCGTTGCGACCAGTCTCAGTGGAGAGAGCTAAATGATTGGTGCGAAAGGGGGGACTCGAACCCCCATGAGCAAACGCTCACAAGGTCCTGAGCCTTGCGCGTCTACCAGTTCCGCCACTTTCGCACGCCGCGCGGAGTCTAGCCGGAGGGGGTAATTCTGTCAACGAAGAACACGCCCGCCGGCTTTGGCACGCGCGCTTTCCAGCGCCGCACCGTGCTGGAGGCGATCCGCACCGGTCGTGGGTCCGGCCTTACCACCGCCGCACTGCGCCAGAAGCTGGCGCCCGCGCTGGCGTCCGAGGTGAATGAAACCCACCTGGCTGCGATCGTGACCGAGCTCGAGGAGCGCGGCGAGATCGTGCGCGGCAAAGGCCGCGTGATCGCAATTGAGTTCACCGACTATTTCTCCGGGAGCGTGCGCCTGACCACGCGCGGCTTCGCCGTGGTGCGCCTGGGCGAGCGCGACATTCCCGACATCGTTGTCCCGCCGGAGAAGCTCGGCTCGGCGCTCGACGGCGATGAGGTGCTCGTGCACCGCGGCTCGCGCAGGCGCAAGGGCAAGCTCGAGCCGGAGAAGTTCGGCGAGATCGTGCGCGTGCTGCGTCGCAAGCGTCCAACGCTGGTCGGCCGCTTTGTACCCGACCCCGTGTCACCGTGGGTGGCTCCGTTCGCGCGCCGGGTGGCGATGCGCGTCGATCTCGACCCGGTGCCGGAGGAGAGTCCGCGCGCGGGTGAGTTCGTGGAGATCGCCATCAGCGAGGTGCCCGAGCAGGGGCGGCCGCGCGGCCGGTTGCTGCGTCGGCTCGGGGTCGCGGGTGAGAGCGGGGTGGACGAGGAGGTGGCGCTCGCCGAGCTTGCGATTCCGGTCGCGTTCCCACCGGACGCCGAGCGCGAGGCTGACAGCTTGCCGGATCGGGTGAGCGAGCAGGACTGGGGCGGGCGCGCCGACCACCGCGGCCAGCCCGTGGTCACGATCGACGGCGAGACGGCGAAGGACTTCGATGACGCCGTGGTTGCGTTCCGAGGTCGGGACGGCGCGATCGAGGTGTTCGTCCACATCGCCGACGTCTCGCACTACGTGACGCCGGGATCGGCGCTCGATGACGCCGCACGCGAGCGCGGGACGAGCGTCTACCTGCCCGGACGTTGTGTCCCGATGCTCCCCGAGAAACTCTCGAACCATCTGTGCTCGCTGCTTCCGGGAGAAGATCGGCTCGCGTTCTCACTGCGCTTCGTGGTCACGCCGGGCGGCGCCGTCGAGGGCTACCGTGCCGAGCGCAGCGTCTTCCGCTCGCGCCGTCGCTGCACCTACGACGAGGTGTTTGACTGGCTCGACTCGGGCCGGTGGCCGGCGGAGCTTGACCCGGCCGTGAGGGAGTCTCTTCTCGTTCTCGACGAGGCGGCGCGCCGGCTCATGGAGCGGCGTCGCGCCCGCGGCGCGATTGACTTCGACCTGCCGGAGCCCGAGATCCTGCTTGACCCGGAAGGCTTCATGACCGGCGTGCAGGCCGCGCCGCGCAACCGCGCCCACCGGCTCATCGAGGAGCTCATGATCGCGGCGAACGAGAGCGTGGCGCGCATGCTCGTGTTCGGGCGCCAGCCCGGGCTGTTCCGTGTCCATGAGCGCCCGGCCGCCGGGCGTCTGGCCGAGCTCCAGGTCGTGCTCGATGAGTTCGGCATCGCCCTCAAGGGCGACCTCGAGGAGCTGCCGCCGCGCGAGCTCCAGCGCGTGCTTGACGAGATCGCCCAGAAGCCGGGCGAGCGCTTCCTGCAGACGCTCGTCCTACGCGCGCTCGCACGTGCCGCCTACCTCCCCGCCTGCAAGGGGCACTACGCCCTCGCAACCGATTTCTACCTTCATTTCACATCACCGATTCGCCGCTACCCCGACCTCGTCGTGCACCGCTTCCTCGCCCACGCGCTCGCGGGCACCCTCTGGCAGGGCACGGCGCGCGACGTCGTCGACGCGGAGCTCGATGAGCTCGCGCGCCATTGCTCGCTGACCGAGCGGCGCGCGGAGGAGGCTGAGCGTCTGGTGGTGAGATGGAAGCAGGCCGAGTTCATGCGCGCCCACGTCGGCGAGGAGTTCCTGGGCCACGTGACCGGCGTGGTGGCGTTTGGGCTGTTCGTCCAGCTCCAAGAGGTCTTCGTCGAGGGGCTCGTCCACGTCAGCGACCTCACCGACGACTTCTACCGCTACGACGAGGTTGGACACCGTCTGGTAGGGCAGCGCCACGGGCGCGTGCTGCGCCTCGGTGACGCGGTGCGGGTGCGCGTCAAGGGCGTGGACGAGGAGATGCTCGAGGTCAAGCTCGAGCCGCTGCTGGAGCCCCTCTTGGCCCCGGATCGTCCGGGCCGGCGCACGCCGGTGGAGGGCGGCGAGACGCGCGGCCCGCGGCGGCCGCGCCTGGCGCCCACGCCACGCGTGCGCAGGCGTCCAGGCATGGCCAAGAGTAGGGGCAGGAAAACCCGGCGCTGACGGGCGGAAAATCCCTGTGCCGGTCCAAACGCAGGCCAGGGGACAAAAAGTCAGGCGATTGTGGCCGAAGGCAGGATGAAGCGCTCGAGGGTGGAGCCGGGATGCCGCGTCATCCACACGCTTGTGGCCTGGCAGCGTGCTCCGGCGTCGAGGAGCTGATCCACCGCCGCCTCGAACGTCGCCGGCGCCAGCACCGTGACGTCGTGCGGGCCGGACTCGCCGGCAAACTCGAGCGCCCAGCCGAGAGCGGCGAGGCCGGCATCGGGCGTCGTGGCCGCGACCGGGCCGCACTGGCCGCTGCCGCCGTAGGCGTAGGCGGCGATGCGCTTGCCATCCCGTACCGTGGCGAGGCGGAGGCTGCGCTCGGCAAGCCAGTACTCCTGATCAACCGCGCGCGTAACGCCGCGTGCGAGGCGGTCGAGCCGGTCGAGGTCAGCCGTGGCGGTCCTCTTCTCGAGTGCCGCATGGGTTTGCTCGCTGCCCGGCATCAGGCTGAGCAGGCGCTGGCCGACGACGCGGGCGCGCTCGGCCGGGAGCGTGAGGCGGTAGACCGGAAAGCGCGGGCGCAAGCCAAAATGGAACAAGAGGGCGTGGTAGGCCGCGCCGCCGAGCAGGTGAGCCACGGCATCGGCGGCGCCGAAGCGCTCGCCGTACCGGAGCGCGCGGCGGACGAGCAGCTCCGCCACGGGCCCGTTCTCGTGCTCGGGTAGCAGCCAGGGCTGGCCGACGTTGAGCTGGCGCGAGCGCATGTAGCATGCAACAAAGCCGAGCACCTCGTCACCGATACTCGCGACCAGGAGCCCGTCGGCGTCGTGCCGCGAAAGGTGGCGTAGATCAAGCGCGAGGTCGCTGGGCACGGCGGGCCGGGCGGCACTCACGGGCGCGTCATGCCAACCGGGAAGGTCGGTGCGGAGCTGCTCCGCGAGCTGCAGCAACGGCTCGAGCACGGCCCGCGACACGGGCTGCACCTTCGCCTTCCCGGTCATGTCAACTCCTCCCACGCCGGCTCCGGGCCGACCGCTGTCAGGCAGCGAGGGCATTCTAGCCCGGATTATTCATGAGGGGTCGTAGGAGGCACCTTCGTGAATCGTCCGGGCTAGCAACCCGGAGCGCCGGACGCGGGGGCGTCCGTGGCTGTGGCAGAATGCCGTTGCGGTTTGGGAGGACCCATGACCCATCACGCGACGGCTTTCAGCCTGCTCGGGCTCTCCGGCACAGTGTGGTTCGTCCTGTTGACGCTCGTCGCGGTCCTCGCGCTCGCGTGGTCGCTCAGCCGCAAGATCGCGGTGCTGGCGGCCGGGCGGCACGAAGTTTCGTTCGACCGCTGGGGAGAACGGCTGCGTGGCGTGTTGGTGTTCTTCCTTGGCCAGAAGCGGATGTTCCTGGAGCCGCTGGCCGGCCTCATGCACGGCCTGATCTTCTGGGGCTTCCTGGTGTTCAGCGTGCGCTCGGCCGCGGTCGTGTGGGAAGGGTTCAGCCACGGCCAGGAGATGCCGCTGCTGCACACGGCGGCTGGCCATGCATTCATGCTGACCAAGGACCTCTTCGCCGCGCTCGTGCTCATCGGCATCGCCATTGCCGCATGGCGGCGGCTAGTCACGCGGCCCGCGCGACTCGAATACAGCGGCGACGCCTGGGTGATTCTCGGCCTGATCGCGGCGCTCATGGTAACCGACCTCGCGGCCGACGGCGCGCGCATCGCGGGCGGCGCGCCTGGGCCATGGGCGTGGACGCCAATTTCCGGCTTCGTTGGGGGAGCGCTCGCGGGCGTATCGGCGTCGGCCCTGCACGGCATCTACGCTGCGATGTGGTGGGTTCACGTGGGCGCGCTTTACCTGTTCGCGAACTATCTGCCCTACTCAAAGCACTTCCACGTCTACACCTCGCTGCCGAACGTGGCGCTGCGTCCGCTCGATGAGCCGGGTCGGCTCGTGAAAATGGATCTCGAGAACATCGGCGAAGGCACCACGCTGGGCGCCGCCAAGATCACCGACCTGTCGTGGAAGCAGCTTCTCGACCTCTACACCTGCACCGAGTGCGGGCGCTGCACGGTCGTTTGCCCGACCACGATCACGAAGAAGCCGCTCATCCCGCGCGACCTCACGATCGCGCTGCGCGACCACCTCAAGGCCGCGGCGGGCGAAATCCTGCGCGCGCCGGGCGAGGGTTCGGGGAAGCCGACGCGCGAGCTCGCCGGCGACGTGATCGACCCCGAGGTGGTGTGGGCATGCACGACGTGCCGCTGGTGCGAGGAGTCGTGCCCACTCTTCATCTCCTACGTGGACCGAATCGTCGAGATGCGCCGCCATCTCGTGCTCGAAAAGGCGGAATTTCCCGGCGAGGCGGAACCCGCGTTTCGCGGCATGGAGGTCAACGGCAACCCGTGGCAGCTTGCGGCCGAGAGCCGCGCCGACTGGGCGCGGGGCCTGGGCGTGCCGCTGGCGTCCGAGGGCGCGGCGTTTGACGTGCTGTTTTGGGTCGGCTGCGCCGGCTCCTACGACGATGCGGGCAAGAAGACCTCTCAGGCGCTCGCCCGGCTGCTGCAGGCGGCGGGCGTGAGTTTCGCGATCCTCGGTCCCGAGGAACGCTGCAACGGGGATGCGGCGCGCCGGCTGGGCAACGAGTACCTGTTCCAGACGCTGGCGCAGGCCAACGTCGAAACCTTGAACCGCCGCGGCGTCAAGACCATCGTCACCAACTGCCCGCACTGCTACAACACGCTCGCGCACGAGTACCCCGACTTCGGCGGGCGCTATGAAGTCAAACACGGCACCCAGATGGTGGCTGAGCTGATCGCTGCCCGGCGCCTGCAGCTCACAGCCGAGGTCCGGCGCGAGCTGACGTTCCACGACCCCTGCTACCTCGGTCGCACCAACGGCGAGTACGACGCGCCGCGCCGGGTGCTGGCGAGCATCCCGGGCCTGACGGTCAAGGAAGCGCCGCTGTCGCGCTCGAAGGCGATGTGCTGCGGCGCCGGTGGCGGTCGCATGTGGCTTGAAGAGAAGCTCGGCGACCGCATCAACCAGGCGCGCTTCAGACAGCTCCAGGCGTCGGGAACTGACGACGTTGCGGTGGCGTGCCCGTTCTGCGCCGTGATGGTCGGGAATGCGCAGCAGGAACTCGGTCTCGAAACGGCGCAGACGGTGGACGTAGTGACCCTGGCGGCGCAGGCGCTAACGGGAAGCAGTTGACAGCCTGAGACAAAGACGTAAGCATCCCATGTGCCTTCCAACCACGATGCGCGGCGCGGGACCGCGCGCGCGGGTGAGACGCTGGCGGCGCTTTTCCTGCGCGTGAAGGGCTACCACATCGAGGCGCGCAACTGGCGCTGCGCGCTTGGTGAGCTCGACATCGTGGCGCGCGACGGCGGCACGCTCGTCTTTGTGGAGGTCAAGACGCGGCGGGGCGCGAGCGCGGGCCTACCCGAGGAGGCCGTGACGGCAGCAAAGCAGCAGCGCCTGGTCAGGCTTGCGCAGGCCTACCTGCTTGCGCGGCGAACGCCGGAGGCGCCGTGCCGCTTCGACGTCATCGCGGTCGAACGCGCTCACTTTGGCCCGCGCATCCGTCACCTGCGCGCCGCCTTCCGCGCCGACGGGCTGCTGTAGCCCCGATCATGTCGCAGGTGGAGGACACGACCGTCTTCTGCCAATCGGCCGTTCAGCGAGGCCGAGGAGGCCTGTACGATCTCAAGACCGGCACAGAGCTTGCTTCTTAGTTTTAGCGAGGCCCCATGATTCTCAGTTCACGCGCCCGTTACTCTGGGCGCCAAAGTCGCGCGGTCGTGGGCAAGGACAGCGGGAAGGGGGATAAGCTACCGCCATGGAAATCCTGACCTATCCGATCGGCCTGGTGGTTGGGTTGTTGCCCGTGCTGGCGAACCTGGGATCAGCGACCAACGAGGCGCAGGTGCTCCTGGACGGGCGGCCGGCCTGCGCGCTCACCGCGACCGCGCCGGTATGCAACGTGGACCTTGGCCCGGAGCTGCGCGTCCATCTGCTCGATCTTGTGCGCAGGGACGGCCGCGGCCAGGTCGTGGAGCGTGTCCGGCGCTGGATCAACCGTCCCGGCGCGCAGGCCGAGGTCTACCTCAACAGCGACTGCCCGGCGCAGGCGAGCGAGTGCACTGCCTCGATCGGTTGGGGCCATCCCAACAAGCAGGACCCGTTTGCGATGACGGTGACGGTCAACGGGGCGCCGGTTGCGCACGAGGTTCGCCACGACATTCGCTTCCGCGTGCCCAAGGACAGGGCGGTGGCGGTGGGCGTGGACGCGATCTTCCCCGACGGGCGGCGGGCGTCGCAGAGCAGGGTTTTCGGCGGCGGCTACGTGGGCTCGGCGGAAAGCACGCTGCAGGCGGTGCCGATCGTGCTCCCACGCGGGGCGAAGGCGCCCGCGACGATCGGCGGCCTGCCGGTGCGCGCGATCGAGGATGCACCCCAGGAGGTCGCGTTCGTGGTCGAGCCGCTTGCGCTCGAGGCGCTGCGCGGGCTGTGGCAGCAGAGCCGCGCCGAAATAATCGTGCCGGGTGTCCCGGTCGGGGACCAGGTCAACGGCGAGCTCATCGGGCTTGAGGCCATGACCGTGGTCATCCCCAACGAGAACCTCAACCGCTTCGACATGTTCAAGGTCCCGCGCGGCCGCGACCAGTTGAGCGGCCGCGACCAGTGGATGCGCCTGCTTGCTCTCGGCTCAGATATGCTCGAGGGCCGCAGGATGCGGCTGGCGGATGCGGTCGCATCAGCCGGGATGGCGGTCGCGGGGGCGCCACGCACGCGCGCCGTGGTGGTCGTGATCTCGGGTCGCCACCAGGACGAGAGCCAGTTTTCGCCCGCGCAGACCTGCCGCTACCTGTCGGAGATCATGGTGCCGCTGTTCGTATGGCGCTTGGAGAAGGACGCCGGGCCAGGCTGGCCCGCCGGGCCGAAGATCACGTCGCGGACCGTGCTGGATGCGGTCAAGGAGGTCCACGCCGGGCTCAAGGCCCAGCGCATCGCCTGGGTCGAGTCCGACGCCAACCTGGCCGCCCTGCGCCCGCGCGCCCCGGAGGGCGCGGTCAGCATCGCGGGTCGCATCGAGGCGTTCGCGCCGGTAGGAGCTTCGGTCGAGGCGGCGACCGAGGCGGTCGTCGCGGCGCCCGCCCGCGGTGCCAAGTCGTTCGAGGGTCGCGTGGACGTGACCGCCGTGCGCGTGCTGATCCGCCCTGCAGCCGGTGGCACGCCCGTGTTGGACGTGAAGCCCGGCGAGCTCGAGGTGCTCGAGGACGGCAAGCTGGCACACGTGCTTGGGGTCGAGCGGCTCGCGAGCGCGGCGCAGGCGGCGCCGCCGCCGGCAGCGCCCGCGCCAGCGCCCGCACCCGAGCCTGCCGCGGCGCCGTGGAACTTCACGATCTACATCATGCCCGACCTGTGCACCCGAAGCGGCTTGCCGGACATGATGAAGCGCGTGCGGGAGGAAGCGCGGCGCATGGTGGGGCTGGGTCCGGTCACGGTTGTCATGGCCAACCCCGAGCCGCAGATGTTGGGGGACAAGGTGACCGACGCCGCGGCACTTGACCAGATCCTCACGCGCGACGCGGCCAAGGGGTTGGGCTTGAGCCGCATCGTGCAACTGCGGCGCAGCTTTCTGAGCGACCTCACGACGTCACCCAGCCGCAGCGACATGAACGCCAAGGCGGGTTTTTTCCGCGCCAACGTCAACCACGCTTACGTCGCCATGTTCGAGGAGCGTTCGGTCGTGCGGGGAGCGTTCGTGCGCCTGCTCACGTGGCGGCGCTCGGATCCGTCCGCGGGGGCGCGCGCACTTTTCCTGGTGATGGACGGCTTCGACCTCCAACCCGAGGAGTTCTACCTGGCCGCGCTCGATCCAAGTGGCCAAGCGAGTGCAGAACAGGATGTCTACCAGCGCGCCCAGCACGACTTTCAGGAGGCGCGGCTGGGCCCCTATGTGGAGCAGGTCTCGGCAGCGCTCGCCGCGCGCGGGTGGACGGTCGTCACCTTCGACAACGGCAGCGCCGCGCTCGGCAGCTTCTCCGGCGGCGCCGAACAGACCGGACACGGCCAGCTCAACGCGTTCTACGCGGGCGGGTCGTCGGGGTCCACGCCCACGTTCCTCGCCCTGCACCCACGTGAACCGCTCGAGACCGTCGCCGCCATCACCGGCGGGCTGGTCGTGAAACCCGGGGAATCGTTGCGCGGACCGCTCGACACGCTCGGGCAGAGCCTGTTGCTGACTTACCAGGTCGATCGGCCCGCCGATGGGCGATCGCACCGTCTCGAGGTGCGCTGCACCCGCGCCGGGGTAACGGTCACCGCGCCGAAGCTGGTGCTGTCCGGCACGGCCGAGGGCGAGTCGGAGATGCGCGCCCGGCGCATCCTGAGCGGAGAGAAGGGTGGCGAGTTGCCGGTGACGCTCTCGCTCACGTCCGCCCCGGAGGCAAAGCCGGGCGCCCGGCGCTCCGGCGAGCTCCAGGTGCGGGTGGATCTTGCAAGCCTGAAGGGCGTGCTTGAAGCGCTCGGCAAGGCCAGACTGCGCATCAGCATCGCGGTCGAGGTCGAGGGTGGCGAGCCGTTCCTTACCCACGACGAAAAGCAGGTGGACGCGGCCGGCGAGCTTGCCGGCTGGGAGTACCGGGCGCCGCTGAACTGGCCTCCCCAGGCGAGGAAGGTTGCGGTCGTGGTCGAGGAGCTTGCGAGCGGGGCGTGGGGCACCGCGGTCGCTATCCTGCCGGCACAGCCCTGAGCGTGGTTGGCGTTGCCCTGCCGTGGACGCGAACGGTCAGGGATTCGCGATGGCTTCGACGGCGAGGATGGTGAGATCGTCTGTGAGATTAGAGTGGCCGCAATAGCGGCCGAGGTCACGCAGCAGCCGCTCGATAAGCTCCCCGAGCGTGTCGCCCTTTGCCGCGCGTAGCATCTCTTTCAGCGGCGGGAGGCCGAAGAGGGTCTCATCCGGCGCGGCCGCCTCGGTGACGGCGTCGGTGTAAAGCAACAGGATGTCGCCGGGGTCGAACGCATGGACCTCGTCTGAGTAGGTGGTCTCGGCGTCGATCCCGAGCGGGATGCTGCGCGCGCTGATCTCGTCCACAGCGCCGGTGCTGCGCCTGAGCATGAGGGCGGGCGGATGGCCGGCGAGTGAAAGCGTCGCCTGCCGCGTCAGACCGTCGAGGCGTGCGCACACCGCCGTCACGTAGTTGACGCCGAAAAGGTCAACAACTGTGCGGTTCACCTCATTGAGCAGCGCCGCCGGGCTGGGCGGATAGCTGGCCGGCTGCTTGGCGAGCGCGGCGTGAAACGCGGTTCGAACCACGCTCATCACCAGGGCGGCGGAGACCCCGTGGCCCATCGCGTCCGCGACGTAGACGAGCGCGGCATGGTCACCAAGCGCGACACAATCGAGCAGATCACCACCCACGTGCGCGGCCGGCTCATAGAGCATGGCGAACTTGAGCGAGGCGCAGTTGGGAAGGACGCGCGGAATCAGGGCGCGCTGGACTTGGCGGGCGAGCTTGAGTTCCCGTTCGTTGCGCTGGTTGTCCGCGGCGAGTCGTTGGCTCTGGTCTTCGAGGATGACCTTCTGTTCGGCGAGCTCGCTGTACATGCGGCCGCGCTCGATCACCACCGCTACGATGGCCGCGAGCCGGAGGAAGAAGTCGACGTGATCAGCCGAGTACGTCCCCGGCGTGTTGGAGTTGAAGAACAGGAAACCGACCGGTTTTCCCCCGACCAGCAAGGGGCAGGTCAGCGATGCGCGCATGCCCTCGGCCACCAGCCGCCTGGTGCCGTCGCTCTGCGGCCGCAGGCGGAGGTAGGCCTCCAGGTCGTTGATGATGCGCGGCCGGCCGCTCCGCACGATCTCGATCAGGCCGGTGCTGGCGAGGGGTTGGGAGTAGCCGACGGAGATCCGCGGCACCTCGTCGGATTGGGCGAACCTGGCGACAACCTCGCCGGTGCCGTTGACAATCGCGGCATAGGAGACGCGGTTGTACGGGATCAGGTCGCGGAACTCGTCGAAGATGAAGGTGAGGATCTCCTCCAGGCCGACGCCACGGTTGATGTGCTCGATGATCTGCCACAGGCGCTCGACCTCGCTTTGGTCGCGGTCAATAGGTGTCCGCTCGGGCTGTGCGTGGGCACGAATGGGCGACGGGCCGGAGGCTTTCGAATCATCAAGATCGCGCTCAAGTGCTGGGCGGAGGCTATCGTCGGAATCGGCCATGACAGGCTCCGCGGTTGTCAACGTCGCATGAGTGTGCCAGAAGGCGAGCGTCGGCAAGGGTGAGGTGGCGAGGCAGTGCCGGGTAGGTTGGGGAGGCAGCAGAGGGTGGATAGCGACTAGGTCTCATTTGCTATGCAGTATGGCGCCACCGCCTCCGCTTGTCAAGGGGCATGCAGTCCCCATCGTACAGGGACGGGAGAAGGGTCACGTCCTCGTTACCCCGACCTGGACGTTTCCTCGGTGGCGGGGTCGGTTCGATGTGCGCTAAGGACGCTCGAGCACGTACGCGAAGCCCATGCCGCCACCGATGCACATCGTTACGATGCCGCGCTTCGCCTGGCGCCGCTTCATCTCGCCCAAGAGCTTGCACGTCAGCACCGCGCCGGTCGCCCCCAATGGGTGCCCGGTGGCAATGGCGCCGCCGTTGACGTTGGTCTTCTCGGGATCGAGCGCGAGCTCGCGGATGCAGTACACCGACTGCGACGCGAACGCCTCGTTGATCTCGACAAGGTCGATGTCGGCGAGCGTGAGCCCCGCCTTGGCGAGAAGCTTGGGCACCGCCTTCGCCGGGCCGATGCCCATGATGTCGGGCGGCACGCCGGCGACGGCCCAGTGCTGGAGGCGCGCGACCGGCTCGATGCCGAGCTTCTTCAGCATCTCTTCCGACATCACTACCACGGCGGCGGCGCCGTCGTTGATCTGGGAGCAGTTGCCGGCGGTGACGGTGCCGCGCGGGTCGAAGGCGGGTTTCAGCTTGGCGAGCGCGGCAAGCGAGGTGTCGGCGCGCGGGCCCTCGTCGGTATCGAAGACGAACTCTCGCCACGCGCCGTCGTCCATCGTACGCACGTTGAGCGGCACAATCTCGTCCTTGAACTTCCCTGCGGCAATCGCTGCCGCGGCGCGCTGGTGCGAGCGCAGGGCAAGCGCGTCCTGCTCCTCGCGGGTGATGCCGAACTGGCGCGCGACGACCTCGGCGGTCGTGCCCATGCCGGCGTACGCGTTCGGCATCGCCTCGAACAGGGCCGGGTCGGCGAAGATCTTGTTGCCGCCCATCGGCACCATCGACATGGACTCGACGCCGCCGGCGATGATGACGTCGGCATTGCCGGAGCGGATGACGTCCGCGGCCCACGCGATCGCCTGCGAGCCGGAGGAGCAAAAGCGATTCAACGTGGTCGCCGGGACCTCGACCGGGAAGCCGGCGAGGAGCGCGACCAGGCGCGCCAGGTTCATGCCCTGTTCGGCCTCAGGCATGGCGCAGCCGAGCATGATGTCGTCCACCATGCCGGCCTCGAGGCCGCGCGTACGGTTGACGAGTTCCTTGAGCACGGGCGCGGCAAACTCTTCCGGACGGGTGTCCTTGAGGCTACCCTTCTTGGCCCTGCCAATCGGCGTACGGGCGTACGAGACGATAAAGGCTTCACGCATGGGTCGGGCTCCCTTCCTGGCGGTGCGACGGGATCGGCACGCCCCGCCTGCGGCGAGGCTCGCGGCGACGCGGCTCGGTTGGGCACGCGGCGCCTGACCGGCCTGGGAACAGCAGCGGGAATGCGGTAACGGTCATTGGTTGCCTCGCCGCGTCAGTTCCTGAGCGGCTTGTTGTTCAGCAACATGTACTGGATGCGCTCCTGGGTCTTGGGCTCGCCGCACAGCGACAAGAACGCCTCGCGCTCAAGATCGAGGATCGTCTGCTCGCTGACTGGGTTGTTGATCGTGGTGTCGCCGCCGCACAGGATGTTGCCGACGTGGGTGGCGATCTTCTCGTCGTGCGAGGAGATCCAGTGCGTGATCTTCATGTTGTGCAGCAGCATCTGAATCGTCGCGAGGCCCTCACGGCCGGGCAGGCTGTACGTACGCGGCAAAGGTGGCCGGTAGCCCTCCTCGGCGAGCGCGATCGCCATGCGCTTGGCGGTCCAGAGCTGCTGGTCGCGGTTGACCTCGACGTGGTCGTACGGGCGCAGGTACTTGAGCTCGCGCGCTTCCTCCGCCGAAGTCCCGACCTTGGCCATGGCGATGTCTTCGAATGCCTTGCGCAGGAACGGCAGGTTGGAAAGGATGGGCTCGTCCACGCCCTCGAGCACGCGGTCGAGCATGAAGACGTGGCCGCCGCCGGCGGGAACGAGGCCGACGCCGACCTCGATCAGGCCCATGTAGGTCTCGGCGAGCGCGCAGGCGCGGTCGCCGGACATCGTGATCTCGGCGCCGCCGCCGAAGGTGAAGCCGAAAGGCGCTGTGACCACGGGCACGCGGGCGTGCTTGAAGCCAAGCGTCATGCCCTGGAACTGTTGCACCACCGCGTCGATCGCCCGCCACTGCTGGCTCATCGACGCCTCGAGTATCATGAGCAGGTTGGCGCCGGCGCAGAACTGCTCTCCCTGATGGTGGACGACAAGGCCGCGGAACTGCGCCTCGGCGATCTCGATCGCCTTGTGTGCGACCGCAAGGATGTCGTCATCGATCGGGTTGAGCTTGGGCTGCAGCGCGGAGTGGAACTCGAAGCACAGCACGCCGTCGCCGATGTCCACGAGCGAGGCGCCCTTGTTGCCGTACACCTCGGGCGTGCGCGCCTTGATCTCCTTGAGGATGAGGAAGCTCTCGGGCCGCTTGAGCGCCGCGTACTTGCGCTTCTTCGGGGCGAAGTGTTCCGGCCCCTTGGCGCCGGCACGATAGAAGGTCGCGTGGCCGTCCGCGAGCATCTTGAGCACCCACTTCGCCGGCTCGACACCTTCCGCCTGCATGCGCTTGACCGTCTCGGCGACGCCAAGCGCATCCCAGGTCTCGAACGGCCCGAGCTCCCAGTTGAAGCCCCACTTGAGCGCGTTATCCACGTCCACGATCGTGTCCGAGATCTCGGGCAGGCGGTGCGAGGCGTAGGCGAGCACGTCGCGGGTCACACGCCAGGCGAACGCCCCGGCCCGGTCGGTCGCGCCGACGAGGGTGCGGATGCGTTCGCCGGGGTCGTGGATCTTCCGGGTCTGCTTGAGGGAAGGCGCGTCGAGCTTGGCCTTCGGGCGGTACTGCCCCGTCTGCCAGTCGAGCACGAAGTCCACGTTTTCGCCCTGAGGACCTTTCTCGCGCTTGAAGAACCCCGCCTTGGTTTTGCGCCCGAGCAGGCCCTTTTCCTGCATCGTCTTGATGAAGTCAGGCACCGCAAACACGGGCTGCCCTTCGTCGTCGGGGCAGCTCTCCTGAAGCGTGCGCACCACGTGCACCATGGTGTCGAGCCCGACCAGGTCCACGGTGCCGAAGGAGGCGCTCTTCGGGTGCCCGAGCGCCGGCCCGGTGACGTTGTCGACCTCATCGATTTGGTAGCCCATCTCGATCATGGCGTGGACCGTGGCCATGAGGCCGTAGACGCCGATGCGGTTGGCGACGAAGTTGGGCGTGTCCTTGGCGTACACGATTCCCTTGCCGAGCAGGAACTGGCCGTAGTCGGAGATGAACGAGACGACTTCGGGGTCGGTGTCTTCTCCGGCGACGACCTCGAGCAGACGCATGTAGCGCACCGGGTTGAAGAAGTGGGTGACGAGGAAGTTGCGGCGGAAATCCTCGGAGCGGCCCTCGACCATACCCTTGATGGAGAGGCCGGACGTATTGGAGGAGACGATGGTGCCCGGCGTGCGCACTTGTTCGAGGCGCGCAAACACCTGCTGCTTGATGTCGAGGCGTTCGACCACGACCTCGATGATCCAGTCGCATTCGGCGAGGCGCGCCCAGTCGTCGTCGAAGTTGCCGGCAGAGACCAGCGACAGGAAGCGCTTGGAGTAAAGCAGCGCCGGCCTTGAGGTGCGGATGTTCTCAATGCCCGCGAGGGCAAGCTTGTTGCGGAAGCGTTTGTCGGTAAGCGTCAGACCACGCTTCTCGTCTTCGGGCGTCAACTTTGGCGGCACGATGTCGAGCAACAGCACCGGCACGCCCGCGTTGGCCAGGTGCGCGGCGATCCCCGAGCCCATCACGCCTGCCCCCAGCACCCCGACCTTCCGGATGACCCTGGCCATTCTGCCTCCTTCCGGCGCGGGAGACGCGCCTCGCGCAGAAACTGAACAACGGTTCATTTTGACCGCTTGCGCGCCCGTCCGCAAGGGGCTCCTAGAACAGCCCCACGCCCCAGAGGTCGTGGACGTGCAGGATGCCAAGCACGCGGCGCTCGGCGTCCGTGACGACGAGCGACGTGATGCGGCGCGCCTCGAGCAGGCGCAGCGCGGCGGTCGCGAGCGCTTCGGGCCCGATCACGGCGGCGCCGGAGTGCATGACCTCGCCGGCCGTGCGCACGAGCGGGTTGGCCTCGGCTTCCATCAGCCGACGTAGATCGCCGTCGGTGATGACGCCGAGCAGGGTCCCGGCACCGTCCTGCACGGTCGCGATGCCCAGGCCCTTGCGCGACATCTCGTAGATCACGTCCTTCATCGCCGTCGTGGCGGCCACCCTGGGAATCTGCTCGCCGGCGTGCATGAGGTCCTTCACCGTGAGCAGCCGTTTCCCGATCTTGCCGCCGGGGTGGAGCGCGGCGAAGTCCTCCGGCCGGAAGCCCTTGCGCACCGAGACCGCCATCGCGAGGGCATCGCCGAGCGCGAGCGCGACGGTCGTCGAGGCAGTCGGAGCGAGGTTGTGTGGACACGCTTCCCGGTCAACGCCCAGGTTGAGGTGGACATCGGCGTGGCCGGCAAGCGGGGAGTGCGGGTTGGAGGTCATGGCGATGAGCGGCGCCCCCAGGCGCTTGAGCACCTCAACGAGATGAAGCAGCTCCTCGGTCTCGCCCGAGTTGGAGACGGCGATAACCAGATCGCCCACTGCCACCATGCCGATGTCGCCGTGGATCGCTTCCGCGGGATGGAGAAACAGGGCGGGCGTGCCGGTCGAGGCCAGGGTCGCGGCGAGCTTGCGGCAGATGATCCCGGACTTGCCCATGCCGGTGCATACGACCCGCCCCGTGCAGGCGGCGATCAGTTCCACGGCGCGCAGGAAGCTGTCGTCGAGCCGCTCGCGCAGCCGCAAGATCGCCTCCGCCTCGGTGGTCAGGACCTCCCGCGCCAGATCAAGGGACATGCCACCCCCCGCGGAATGCATTCTATCTCCAAGCAGGGCCCGCCGCTCACCTTCGAGGGAATGAGACAGAGATCTCGGGGCTCCTCAGCGCTTTAGGAGCGCTGCTCCGACCGGCCGCCGGTGCGGGCGCTGGTTCCGCGGGAGGCGGTGAGGGGCGTTGACCGGAAGCAGGTGGTGTTTGCCTATCGTGACGGAGCACCGGAAAGGCCTCAAGCGACCTTCTGCTGTCCAGAGCGGTGGGGGCCGAACTCCGCCGGCGGGCTGCTTGGCCGTGAACGGCCGTGCAACCGCTGGATCGGGATCTCGTACAGGATCACGGGCCTGGCTGCCGGCGTGCGATTCGAAGAATCAGGCGCCATAGTGAATACTGGGATGGTGATGGCCATTCGCCCGAGCGAGGCATGTGACACGGTGACCTCGGCAGAGGCTCAAACTCTGCGCCGACCGACTAAAGGCTTGCCGACACGGATTCGAGCGGCTCTCGTCTTCCTGGTGGTCCCTGCAGTTGCATGTACAAGCTGGCGGGGAAGCCTCAGCGTGGGGATCACGCCCGATGAGCTCCTGGCGGGGGTCCCTCTCGGCGTGGCGGAGGGCTCACCTGCGCTCGTCGCTGAGGAGGAGGTGCTCGCTCTCAGTTCCGAGATGCGCGACTTCCTGGATACACACGTGGCCCGCGGCGGCAGCGGCAATCTCAAGCTGCGCCAACTGGCGTCCGCGATCATTGGCGCGGACACCTTCGGGTTGGTGTACGACGAAACCACCCGCACCGCCTCCGAGACGTTCCGGGCCCGGCGGGGCAACTGCCTGTCGTTCTCCAACATGTTCGTGGCGATGGCGCGTGACGTGGGCCTGAATGTCCAGTACCAGGAAGTGGATATTCCGCCAGACTGGACTCTTGAGAAAGACACATACGTGCTGAACCGGCATGTGAACGTGTTCGTGGACCTGGGCACGGCGGGCACACGGGTGGTGGATTTCAATATCGGTGATTTCAAGACCAGCTACGAGATGCGAAAGATCTCTGACACGCGGGCGCTGGCCCACTACTACAACAATATTGGCGTCGAGCGCATGCAGGCGGGCGATACGGCCTCGGCTCTTGCGTGCTTCCGCAGGGCCATAGCCGCCGACAACCGCCGGTTTTCACCGGCCTGGACCAACCTGGGCACGCTGTACCTGCGAAACGACCATCCCGCTTATGCCGAGGCTGCCTATCTGGAGGCCCTGGAGACGGACGAGTGGGATCTCGTCGCCATGAGCAATCTGGCCCGGCTCTATGGGCGACTGGGTGACCGGGAGCGGGCTGACGCGTACCAGAAGAGGGTGATCTACCACCGCTGGCGCAACCCCTACTATCGTTACGAACTCGCCCATCGAGCGTACCTTGCGCAGCACTACGATGCGGCGATCAGCGATCTCAAGTACGCCATCGGCCAGCGGCCGAAAGAGGATCAGTTCTACTACCTGCTGGGCTTGAGTTACCTGCAGAAGGGGGATGCGCGGGCAGCCCGGCGCTGGTTCGCGCGGGCACAGGAAGTGGCCGCGACCGACGCCTTGAAGCGCAAGTACGCGAGCGAGATTGACACCCTGCTCCGCCCCGGCGGAAGCGAGCGCTAGAACGCGGAGCCGCTGGCAAGACTCCACAAGCCGTGTCATTGCGAGGAGCCCCGCTGGAGGCGGGACGACGAAGCAATCTCTTCGTGGACGAGCGCGGTGCGGAGGGCCCTGCGGTGCGGGCGCCCCCGCCCGCGGGTGTGGTGTTGCATGTGGCGCGGGCGGCATGCTCTTTGCGGCGCGACGGAATCCCTCAATTCCCTCGGGCCTCGTCGCAAAGGCTGCAGTGGGCGTCGAGATTGCTTCGTCGCTGCGCTCCTCGCAATGACAGGAGTTTCGCAATGGCAGGGAGTCTTGCAAGCGGCTCGGCGGAGAAAAAGAAGGCGGTCCCCGCAGGGACCGCCCCCTTCCCAGAGTTTTGCCGTGCCACTAGAACGTGAACGTCACGCTCGAGTGGATGAAGCGGCGGTAGGAATCGACTTTCATCTGGACCAGTTTTCCGGTCTTGGGTCCCGAGACGAGTCGAGATCGTCAGAAGAGTCTGGAAAGCGCCATTTATCTGATCACTGGCAGCGAGTCGAGTCAAACATCGCAACTCCCGCGTGGAGGCCGTCCAAATCCTCATCAAGCGACACGTAATGACATTGCGAGCTGCCATGCTCTCTTATGCACTTCTCAGTGGAGGCTCTTGACTCACTATCGCGATCGTCCATCTTGACGTTCTTTAGCGCGACATCGAACGCACCCTCGCCGTCGGTGAGGACGTGCAGTTCGATGGAGGCGGAGAAGTCCTTCGAGCCGTGTGGGGAGAAGACTAGATCGAAGGGAACAGGAGAGCCTGGGCTAATGTCGGTGTGAGTGCTCGTGATGGGGAACATGTAGCTACCGGTATCACTGCAGCGGTTGGCCAGAATACTCAACTCCACGACCTCCGCGGTCGGCGGCATGTCGAGGTTAAGCGCGATGAACGTGTCTCCGTAACGCAGCGTCCTCCATTCACTGCCGCTGAGGTGCCGGTCCCATTTGCCATCGCCTGGAGTCTCGAGGCGGCCACAACCGTCTTGCACAGAGAGGACCCTGAGGGATGTACACCCGTTACCACGGACGCACCAACAGACGGGTTGCTGGGGACCCACAGGGAGAATATTGCTGCGCGCGTCCGAGACTCGGGAAGTAAAGAGAAGGGCGGCACCTTGGGCCAGGGGGTCCTTATACAAAGGCAGCTTGAGCTCCTTCGTGTACTTCTTCCAGTTACGGGCCAAGTTCGGGACTCTCTCGAATTGCCCAGTGATGCGGAGTCTGCGTGTCGGCTCTGGTTTCGGAGGAGAGGGGACGCTCGAGAGTGAACTGCCCTCCGCCTGGCGAGCAATGGGCGTCTGCGCAGGCGGCTCGGTGAGCACGGGAGTGGTGGCAAAGACTGCGGTCAGCAGACTAAAGCTGAGTGCGGTCTTTCGCGGGAACATTTGGCGCCTCCTCGGCGGGGTGACGACGTCTCCGAAAGGCAGATGTGAGTGAGGACCCGACCCCTGCAACACATGCCTGCAGTCTACGCGATGTTGGAGAGCGGATTCCAGCCGGAGAGTGCGCACACGACCTTGCGACTGTCCAAGGCGAGGACTTACAACTGAGGGGAGCACGACACGGCGGTGGAAGTGATCGCTAAAGCGCGCAGAAAAAAGAAGGCGGCCCCCGCAGGGGCCGCCCCTTTGCCAGCTTGTTGCCGTGCCACTAGAACGTGAACGTCACGCTCGAGTGGATGAAGCGGCCGTAGGAATCATACGTGTTGTGGAAGCCCGCACCGTAGTCGTTGCCACTGAAGCCCGACCCCAGCGGCGGTTCCTTGTCGGCGATGTTGTTGACGCCGAGCATAAACGCAATACCGCTCTTGAGCTTGTAGCTTGCCGCGAGGTCAACGTATTGGTAGGCGGGGTACTTGTAGCTGCCGTTGGCAATCAACTGCGTAAACAGGGCCGCGTTCCTAAGAGCAGCGTTGGGGCTGGCCGAATCGACCGTCACACCACCGACCATGCGCCATCCGAGAGTGATGACCGCGGGGCCGGTCTCCCACGCGAAGCGGGCGAGGTGCCGCCACTTGGGAGTCGGATCGCCGCACTGGTTGCCGAAGTAGCCCACGCAGTCGTAGGTGAAGACGCCTGTGTTGAGCGTCGAATGCATGTTGTAGCTGCCGATGAGGCTGGCGTTGATGAGGCCGGCCTTGCCGATGCCG
>Ga0209048_10001752_pt1 | contig 21964 bp, 22 predicted proteins | sample FrelakmetCRP12CR_FD_187146 | JGI IMG/M metagenome (GOLD analysis project Ga0209048, IMG submission 187146) | Freshwater lake sediment microbial communities from the University of Notre Dame, USA, for methane emissions studies - CRP12 CR (SPAdes)... | ecosystem: Environmental > Aquatic >... | reverse complement strand
CGGCATCCACCGCTTCACGGTGGGGCAGCGGCGGGGACTCGGGCTGGCCGCGCCGACGCCGCTGTACGTCGAGCGCATCGACGCAGAGCGCCGCCAGGTGGTGGTGGGGCCTGTGGCGGCGCTGGAACGGGAGCGTTTCACGGTGCTTCGGCCTTCCTGGGTGGGCGAATGCCCGGCGGCGGACGAGACGGTCCAGGTGCGCGTCCGCCACCGCCATGCCGGGGCCCCGGCGCGGGTCTCGCCGCTCGACGCAGGACGGGCGTCGGTGCACCTGCTGCAGCCCGTGCGGGCGGTGACGCCGGGGCAGGCGGCCGTCTTCTACCGGGGTGCCGAAGTGCTCGGTGGCGGCTGGATCGGCTAGGAAGGGGCCATGGACCGTCGCGCAGGCTGGATTATCGGCATCATCTTCGGGGGCCTCTTTCTCTGCCTCTTCGCCTTCCTGGCCCTCACCTGGTACGCCTTCCAGGGCGAGCGCGGGACGTCCTTCAGCCAGGGACCGCGGGTGGGGGTGCTGGAGGTGACCGGCGTCATCGCCGACTCCAAGAAGACGCTGAAGGAATTGCGGGAGTTTGCCGAGGCCGACTCCATCAAGGCCATCGTCGTCCGGGTGGACAGCCCCGGCGGCTCCGTGGCCCCGTCGCAGGAGCTTTACCAGGCCCTGCGCAAGCTGAAGGGCAAGAAGCACGTGGTGGTGTCGATGGGCTCCATCGCCGCGTCGGGCGGCTTCTACGTCGCTTGCGCGGGCGAGAAAATCTACGCCGACCCCGGCACGCTGACCGGTTCCATCGGCGTCATTTTCAACTTCTACAACGTGCAGGGTCTCCTCAAATGGGCAGGTGTGCAGGTGTCGCCGCTCACCGCCGGGAAGATGAAGGATGCGGGAAACCCCTACCGGGAGATGACGGCCGACGAGAAGGCCTACTTCCGCAGCGTCCTGGATGACGTGCACGACCAATTCATTCAGGCGGTGGCCAGCGGGCGAAGCCTGTCCGTCGACCAGGTGAAGCCCATCGCCGACGGGCGCGTCTTCACCGGCCGGCAGGCCAAGGACCTCAAGCTGGTGGATGAGTTGGGCGGCCTGGAAGACGCGGTGGCCGAGGCCGGACGGATGGCGGGCATCAAGGGACAGCCGAGGATGGAGTACCCGCGCAAGGAGCGGCGGATGCTGGGCGAGCTGCTGGGCGAGGATGCCCAGTCGCTCTTCGAAGGCGTGGCGGCGCGAGTGGAGGAGGTGGTGGGCAGCACGGGCCTCCAATTCCGGCTGGTTCCGCCGGCGGGGCAGTCCCAATGACGATGGAGCCGCTGTGGGCGCCGTGGCGGCGGGACTTCGTCACTGCCGAGAAGCCCGCGGGCTGCATCTTCTGCCGCTTCCCGGAGGAGACGGAGGACCGCGGCAACCTGGTGCTCGGGCGCACCGCGCACTCCTTCGCTGTGCTCAACCGCTTCCCGTACAACAATGGCCACCTGATGGTGGTTCCGCGGCGCCACCTTGCGGACTTCACGCAGCTTGGGCAGGGGGAGCTGCTGGACCTGAATGGGCTGCTCCAGACGGCGCTGCGCATCGTCCAGGCGGTGTACGGGCCAGACGGCGCCAACCTTGGGATGAATGTCGGCGCGGACGCCGGGGCGGGGATTGTCGGCCACCTGCACTGGCACCTGGTGCCTCGCTGGCGGGGAGACACCAACTTCATGCCGGTGCTGGCCGGGACGAAGGTGATGGTGGAGCACCTCGACCAGACGTGGCAGGCCCTGCGCCCGCGCTTCGACCAGGCGCTGTCGGCCTGAGGGCGCCCGCTTGTTTTCCGACTCCACCCTGGTCGTGCTGCTGGCCACCACGGCCGTCACCGCGCTTCTCGCGCTGGTGCTGGTGCTGTCGCGGAAGCAGAAGACGGAGGACGCCTCGAAGGCGTACCTGGCCGGCGTGCGGTACGTGCTGTCGGATGAGCCCGATGCGGCCTTTGCCGAGCTGTCGCGCGCGGCGCGCATGAACACGGCGACCTACGACACGTACTTCGCCCTGGCGGCGCTGATGCGGAGGAAGGGGGAGCTGGCCTGGGCCATCCGCCTGGCGCAGAACATGCTCCTCAAGCCGGCCCTTCCCGGCGACGTCCGGCGCCGGGCGCAGCTGGAGCTGGCCCTGGATTACCGGCGCTCGGGGATGCAGGACCGCGCGCGCGACACCTTCGAGACGCTGCTTTTCGAGACCCCAGCGGACGCCGAGGCCCTGCTGGCCTACCGGCAGTTGCTGGAGGAGGCGAGGGACTGGCCCCGGGCGGTGGAGGTGCAGGAGCGCCTGGTGGCGACGTCCGGGGAGGGCCAGGGAGTGCTTGCCCACCTGCTGTGCGAGATGGCGGCCGTGTCGAGGCTAACCGACGCGAAGGCAGCGCGGGCGCTGGCCGACCGGGCGGCAGCGCTGGACCCGGACTCGGCGCACCCGCGCGTCGAGCAGGCCCGCTCGGCACTCGCCCTGGGGGACTTTAGCGCGGCCCAGTCCGCGCTGCGCGAGGCGCTGGAGCGCGAGCCGGAGTTGGCGCCCGTCACTGGGCTGTTGCTGCTGGACGCGGGACTGTCTGCCGCCGAGGCGGCCGGCTGGTTTGCCGCGGAGGCCGAGCGCAAGGCACGGGCCGCGGGGCCCTTCACCCTGGCGCGCGCCCAGGCGCTGGTGCGGGGAGGCAGGGCGGAGCAGGCGGTGGCGACGCTGCAGGGGCTGCTGCAGCGCGAGCCCGGCTTCCTGGAGGCCAGACGGGCGGTGGGCGAGTTGCTGCTGGCCGGCGGCCCGGTGGAGTCGCTGCGCGACGCGTACCGAGACGTGCTGCGCACGCTGGGCGAGCCGGTGCTGGCCTTCATCTGCCGGGCCTGCCAGGCCAAGTTTCCGGTGTTCTCCTTCCGCTGCCCGGGCTGCGGCGCCTGGGACCATCTCGGCCGCGCTCCCTCCCAGGAATTTGACCAGGCTGCAGCGCGGGCATAATCCGGAGACGGACAGAACGGCGGACCATGCGCGACTCGCACCGGATGAAGGAGAAGTACGACCTCTCGCTGGACAGCAGACAGGTGGTGGGCCTGCTGGCCGCTGGAATTGTGGTCCTCCTCGCCGTCTTCACGCTGGGGGTGCTGGTGGGGCAGAAGCTGGCCGGGAGCCAGCGCACGGACCGCGCGCCCGACTTGCTGTCCGCCCTCGACCAGAAGTCCGCCGCCCTGGAGCGGGCGCGCGCCGCGCCGGCGCTCACCTTCCAGGAGGAACTGACCGCGGATGCAGGCAACGCCCAGGCCGCCGCGAAGGCGAGGCCTGAGGCGGTGGCCAAGGCCGAGACACCCAAGGCCGAGGCCCCAAAGCCAGTCGAGAAGAAGCCCGAGGCGACGGCCAAGCAGGCCGACGCTGGGGCAATCGCGACCCGGACGGCTCCCCCCGCTGCGCCGGCGGCGGCGCCCGCTGCCGCCAAGCCGCCCGCGGGGACGGTGCCCAGTGGCGCCTTCACGCTGCAACTCGGGGCCAGTCCCAACCGGGAGGACGCCGAGCGGATGGTGTCGCGCTTGCGTGAGAAGGGCTATGCGCCCTACATCACGACCGCGGAGGTCCCCGGCAAGGGGACGTACTACCGGGTGCGGATGGGAAGCTTCGCCACGCGCGAGGCGGCCACCCGCTACCTGGAGGACTTCAAGCGAGAAACCAAAACCGAGGCATTTGTCGCCTCGACGAAATGACGGGCCCAACCGGATGCAATCACCGAAGCGCGTCGAGAAGCCGTGGGGCCACGAGCTGATTTGGGCCCACACCGAGCGGTACGTCGGGAAGCTGCTGCACATCAAGAAGGACCAGCGGCTGTCGCTGCAGTACCACCAGCGCAAGGACGAGACCATCCACGTCCAGTCGGGCACCCTGCTGCTGGTGGTCGATGAGGGCGCCGGGCTTCTGGAGAAGACGCTGCGTCCGGGCGAGAGCTACCACATCCGTCCGCTGACGAAGCACCGGATGGTGGGCGTGACGGACTGTGACGTGCTGGAGGTCAGCACCCCGGAACTGGACGACGTGGTGCGCCTGGAAGATGCCTACGGGCGGGCGGGCACCAGCGCGCCGTGAGGGGCGCGCCTCGGGGGCTACTTGGCCGGGGCCGCGGGCGCCGGGGGGGTGGCGGGAGCGCTGGTGGAGACCGACTCGGGCGAGCGCGTCCACCGGTCCACGGTGCCGTCGCCATCGAGGTCCTCGCCGATGCGGTCAATCTGCCCGTTCTCCCAGAATTCCCAGTAGTCGACGCGGCCGGTGCCCTTGGTGTCGCGCTCCTTGCGCACCAGCTGGCCATGCTCGTAGTAGAGCCAGGTGTCCACCTTGCCGTCGCCGTTGAGGTCCCGCTCCTTGCGGACGACCTGGCCCTTCTCGAAGAAGATGGTCTCGTCGAACTTCCCGTCGAAGTCGAGGTCGAGTTGCTCGCGGACCTTGGTCCCGCTGATGTCGTACAGGTAGACGGCGTCGACCTTCCCGTCGAAGTTGAGGTCCATCTCCTTGCGGACCAGGTGCTCGACCGGATGGCCGTCGGCGTCCTTGACGGTGACGTAGTACTCCCAGACGTCCGGGTTACCGTCGCGGTTGAGGTCGTACTGGAGCACCTTGCGTCCCTCGACCTTGGCGTCGAAGGTGGCGTCCATCTCCTTGCGCACCAGCTGCTCGCTGCTGCTGCCGTCGGCGTTCTTCACGGTGACCGAGTACTGCCAGACGTCCTGTGCGGTGCCGGTGGAGGTTGGGGAGGCGTCGGGCTGGACCGCCTTGTTGCCTCCGCAGGCGGCGAGCGCCACCGCGGCACACAGGGAGAGTTTCCAGCCAAAGCGTGCGCTCACACCGAGTCTCCTGGGGAAACCGCCGTGCCCATTCTGGCTCTCGGGGTGACCCTTCATGTACCTTCACCTACGTCCATGCCACGCAAGAAGCTGTCCACGACCATCTACATTACGCCCGAGCAGAGCGAGCTGCTCAAGCAGCTGAACCAGAAGACGAAAGTTCCGGTGGCAGAATACATCCGTCAGGGCATCGACCTGGTCCTGGAGAAGTACCGCTCACAGCTGCCCGGCCAGTCTACCTTCGACGAGTTGCGCCGGTGAAGGGCACGTACCAGGGCAAGCGGTGTGTGGTGATGGGTGGGGCCGGCTTCATCGGCTCCCACCTGTGTGAGCGCCTGGTCGCCGAAGGGGCGGCGCGGGTGGTGTCGGTGGACAACTTGCTGACCGGCAACAGCGCCAACCTGAGCGGGCTGCGAGGCAAGCCGGGCTTCGAGGACGTCCGGGCGGACGTTTGCGAGCCGTTTGCGGTGGAAGGGCTGCTGGACTTCGTCTTCAACCTGGCCTCGCCGGCCTCGCCGGTGGACTACCACCAGCTGCCGCTGGAGACGCTGCGGGTGGGGGCGCGGGGAACTGAGCACGGGCTGCGCCTGGCCGAGGCGGCCGGGGCGGTGTTTCTGCAGGCCTCGACGTCGGAGGTGTACGGAGACCCGCTGGTGCACCCGCAGCGCGAGGACTACTGGGGCAACGTCAATCCGGTGGGGCCGCGGGCCGTGTATGACGAGGCGAAGCGCTATGGCGAGGCGCTGGTGTCAGCCTACCGGCGCAGCCGGGGCCTGTCCGTGCGCATCGTCCGCATCTTCAACACCTACGGCCCGCGCATGCGCCTTAACGACGGACGGGTGGTGCCGGCCTTCGTCACCCAGGCGCTGGCCGGCGAGGACTTCACCGTCTTCGGCGATGGGAGCCAGACCCGTTCCTTCTGCTTCGTGCACGACCTGGTGGACGGCCTGGTTCGGCTGGCGCTGTCCGACGTGCAGGACCCCGTCAACATCGGCAACCCGGACGAGATGACCATCCTTCAATTCGCCGAGGCGGTGCGCGCGGCCGCCGGGGGCGGCGGGAAGATTGTCTTCCGTCCGCTGCCCGAGGATGACCCGCAGCAGCGCCGTCCGGACATTTCTCGGGCGCGCTCGCTCCTCGGCTGGGAGCCGCGGGTGGGACTCACCGAGGGCCTGGCGGAAACCATTGCCTGGTTCCGCAAACAGGACGGCTCCGGGCGGGCGGGCGCTGCCACGCGGCGAATGGCGGGGACATGAAGGTCCTCGTCACCGGCGGCGCGGGCTTCATCGGCTCGCACGTGTGCGACCTGTTTCTGGCCGCCGGACACCGGGTGGTGGCGTTGGACAACCTGTCGAGCGGTCGCAAGGAGAACCTCGCCCCCGAGGTGACGCTGGTGGTGGCGGACGTCCGCAGCCCGGAGGCGGCGGAACTGGTGCGGCGCGAGCGCCCCGACGTCCTGTGCCACCTGGCCGCGCAGATGGACGTCCGGCGCAGCGTGGCGGACCCGCGCTTCGATGCGGACACCAACATTCTCGGCTTCCTCAACCTGCTGGAGGCTGCGCGGACGGCCGGGGTGGGGAAGGTGGTCTTCAGCTCCACCGGAGGCGCCATCTATGGCGAGCAGGACGTCTTCCCGGCGCCGGAACCCCATCCCATCCGGCCGCTGTCGCCCTACGGCGTGTCCAAGGCGGCCGGGGAGCTGTACCTCGGCTATTACCGGGCCCAGTACGGGCTGCACTCGGTGTCGCTGCGCTACGCCAACGTCTATGGGCCGCGGCAGAACCCCCACGGGGAGGCTGGCGTGGTGGCCATCTTCAGCGAGCGTCTGCTGCGGGGCGAGCCGTGCACCATCTACGGCACGGGCAAGCAAACGCGGGACTTCGTCTACGTGGCGGACGTCGCGCGGGCCAACCTGCTCGCGGTGGAGCGGGTGGTGGAGGGCCCCATCAACGTGGGCACCGGCCTGGAGACGGACATCACCCGGCTGCATGCGCTGCTGGCCGAGGCGGCCGGGCGGCCGGGGCCGGCGCGCTACGCCGAGGCCAAGCCCGGCGAGCAGCTGCGGTCCTGTCTGGATGCAACGCTGGCCAGCCGGTCGCTGGGCTGGTCGCCCTCCCTGAGTCTGCAGGAGGGCGTCGCGCGCACTGTGGCGTGGTTCGCCGAGCGGGCCCGCGGCTAGCTCGGCGTCCGTCCCCCCCCGGGGCGCGTGGACGCCCGCCCCCCCTGGTGTGTTAGGTGACCGCCCGCCGCTTGCCGCGCCCATGCCGCCCGAGAACGCCCACCTCCGCAATTTCTGCATCATCGCCCACATCGACCATGGGAAGTCGACGCTGGCGGACCGCCTGCTGGAGGCCACGGGCACTTTGAGTAAGCGCGAATCCCAGGCCCAGTTCCTGGACAACATGGAACTGGAGCGCGAGCGCGGCATCACCATCAAGGCCCAGTCGGTGCGGATGAATTACACGGCCAAGGACGGTCAGACGTACGTCTTGAACCTCATCGACACCCCGGGGCATGTGGACTTCGCCTATGAGGTCAGTCGGTCGCTGGCCGCCTGTGAGGGGGCCCTCCTGGTGGTGGACGCGAGCCAGGGGGTGGAGGCCCAGACGCTGGCCAACGTGTACATGGCGCTCGACCAGGGGCTGGAAGTCATCCCGGTCATCAACAAGATTGACCTGCCCTCGGCTGATGCCGAGCGGACGCGCGCGGAAATCGAGGACGTCATCGGCATCGACGCCTCCGGGGCGGTGCCGGCCAGCGCCAAGGAGGGCATCGGCATCACCGACATCCTCGAGGCGGTGGTGAAGCGGGTGCCCCCGCCGAAGGGGGACCCGGCGGCGCCCCTCAAGGCCCTCGTCTTCGACAGCTGGTACGACAGCTACCGGGGCGTCGTGATGTTGGTCCGCGTGCTGGAGGGTACGCTCAGGAACAAACAGGCGATTCTGCTGTTTAGCAACCAGAAGACCTTCGAGGTGCAGGAGCTCGGCGTGTTCAGCCCGTTCAGCCGCCCGGTGTCGCAGCTGCAGGCCGGGGAGGTAGGGGTCCTCATCGCCGGGGTGAAGGTCATCCACGACGCGAAGGTGGGGGACACCGTGACGGAGGCGGCCCGCCCCTGTGCCACGCCCTTCCCCGGCTTCCAGGAAGTGAAGCCGATGGTGTTCAGCGGCATCTTCCCCATCGACGCCGGCGACTACGAGAACCTGCGGGACGCGCTGGAGAAGCTGCGCCTGAACGACTCCGCCTTCACCTATGAGCCGGAGACCTCGACCGCGCTCGGCTTCGGCTTCCGCTGCGGGTACCTCGGCCTTTTGCACATGGAGATTGTGCAGGAGCGGCTGGAGCGCGAGTACAACCTCAGCCTCATCACCACCGCGCCCTCGGTGGTCTACAAGGTCTTCACCCACCAGGGAGAGACGCTGCTGGTGGACAACCCCGCGCGTCTGCCAGCGGTGCAGAACATCGAGCACCTGGAAGAGCCGCTGCTCACCTGCCACATCCATGTGCCGGACGAGTACCTGGGTGGCGTCCTCAAGCTCTGCCAGGACCGGCGCGGCGTCCAGAAGGACATCAAGTACCTCGGGACGTCCGGCAAGCGCGTCCAGGTGACCTACGCCATGCCGCTGGCCGAGGTGGTGTTCGACTTCTTCGACAAGCTGAAGAGCGTGAGCCGCGGCTACGCATCGCTCGATTACGAGTTGGCCGGCTACCAGCCGGCGGAGCTGGTGAAGCTGGACATCCTCATCAACGGCGACCCGGTCGACGCCCTCAGCGTCATCGTCCACCGCGACCGTGCCTACCAGCGGGGCCGGGACGTGTGCGCGCGCCTCAAGCAGGTCATCCCCAAGCAGATGTACGAGGTGGCCATCCAGGCGGCCATCGGCAGCCGCGTTATCTCCCGGGAGACCATCTCCGCGATGCGCAAGAACGTGCTGGCGAAGTGCTACGGTGGAGACATCAGCCGAAAGCGAAAGCTCTTGGAAAAACAGAAAGAAGGAAAGAAGCGGATGAAGCAGGTCGGAAGCGTCGACATTCCGCAGGAGGCCTTCCTCGCCGTGCTCCGGACGGACGAATGAGCGCGCCCACCGCCAGCGCCACCGCCGGGCAGCAGGGGACGAGTCTGCGCGGGCTCCTCTCGGCCCGGCGCACCGAGGACCAGCAGCGGCTGGGCCGCCTTCTGTACCTGCGCGACCTGCTGAGCAGCCTCTGGGCGCCGGTGACGGCGTTGGCCCTGGCCCTGATTCCCTACCTGTTGGTGGTGGAGTTGCACCCGCCGAGCGCGTCCTGGGCGGCCCCGGCCATGCGGGGCCTCGGCCTGCTGGCCTTCCTGTGGTTCGTCGGGCTGCTGGCCTTTCGCCTGGTGGCCCGACGGGCCAACCACCTGCGCCGGTTGCGGCACGAGGCGCGCGAGGCGATGGCGGAGCTGGACGGCATGCTGCGTGTGCGCGGCGGGAAGCTCGACGCCCGGGCGCGCGAGCGCCTGGTGGACTTGGCGGCCCGCACCGACGCGGCGATGCTGGGCGGCGACCCCGAGGCGCTGCACAAGGCCGTCGGGGCGCTGGTGGACGCCGGAGCCTCGCTGCCCGGCCACTCGCGCAACGAGACGGCGGACCTGGTGGTGGGCCTGGGCAAGGCGCTCCTCGTGGCCCTGCTCATCCGCACGGTGCTGGTGGAGCCCTTCAAGATTCCTTCTGGCTCGATGATTCCGACGCTGGAAATCGGCGACCAGATTTTCGTGAACAAGTTCATCTACGGGGTCCGCATCCCCTACCTCAACGTCGTGCCATTTCCCCTGGTGCGCGAGCCACAACGCGGCGACGTCATCGTCTTCAACAACCCAGCCGACACCTCTAAGGACTTCATCAAGCGCGTGGTGGGCATCCCCGGGGACGTGGTGGAGATTCGGGACGACGTGGTCTTCATCAACGGTCGCGAGCAGCCGCGCCGGCTTCTGTCCGATGACTTCACGGCCTGGAAAGAGGAGGCCCCGCGGGCCGACGGGTGGATGCTCGGCCTCTTCGAGAACTCCTGGAGGAGCGAGGCCGACCAACTCTTCGAGGAGAACCTCTCGGGCCACCTGCACCTGACGTTGCAGCGGCCGCTGCAGCCGCGCTCCAACGAGACCGGACCGTTCCGGGTGCCCGACAGGTCGGTCTTCGTCATGGGCGACAACCGCGATGACAGCGCCGACAGCCGTGTCGGATTCGGAGGCCACGAGCGCCCGGCGTACGTCCCGTACGGCAACATCAAGGGCAAGGCGATGATTGTGTGGCTGTCGCTGGGGCACGGCGGCCTCTTCTCCCAACTCTTCGGGGGCACCGGCATCCGCACCGACCGCTTTTTTCACCCGGTGCGGTAGCCCGGCCCCCTCCGTGGGGCCCTTCGCGGCGGCCCATTGACGAGCGTCGGACCGGCACAGTAGGGACTGGCCACCGTGCTCAGAGCCCGTGGAGCGGTTAGCCTCGTCAGCCTCTTCCTGCTCTTGGCGCTGGTTGCGGCGGCCTACGCCGGCTGGCTGTACGTCCCGCTGTACATGGACAACCTGTCCATGCGCGAGGCGGCGACGGCGGCCTTCAACCGCATGGCCAGCGACCCGGACGACGAGCGCATTCGGACGTACCTTCTCGGCCGGGCCAACACCATCGGCACGCACTGGGAAAGACAGGGCGAGGTGCGGGTGGAAAAGCCCGGCCTCGGTCTGACGGCGGCGGACTTCATCATCGAGCGGGAGTCCTTCACTGGGCACAACGGACGGGTGCAGGTGGACTACCAGCGGGAATTCCGGCTCTGGCCCACCGACACCTTCAAGACGGTCGACTTCCACCTGGAGAAGGCAGGGACGTTGCCCCAGTGAAGCCGCGCGCCCGGCACAGCCTGCTCACCACCGAGGGAATGCCCCGGGCCGAGGTGGAGTCCCTCTTCGCCCGCGCGCGACTGCACGCCCGCGGGCTTGAATCCGGCCGCTCGGTACGCGCGCTGGAGGGCAAGGTGGTGGCCAACCTCTTCTTCGAGGCCAGCACCCGCACCCGGCTGTCCTTCGAGAGGGCGGCCAAGGCCCTCGGGGCGGACGTGCTGAACTTCACCGCCCAGGCCTCCAGCGTGGTGAAGGGCGAGACGCTGATGGACACCGTGCGCAACGTGGAGGCGATGGGCGTCTCGGCCCTCGTCATCCGCCATGCCGCCTCCGGGGCGGCGCACCTGGCGGCCCGCCACGTGCGCTGCGCGGTGGTGAATGCAGGGGACGGCACGCACGCCCACCCGTCCCAGGCCTTGCTGGACGCCTTCACCCTGCACGAGCGCTGGGGGTCGCTGGAGGGCAGGACGGTGGCCATCCTCGGCGACGTCCTGCACAGCCGCGTGGCCCGAAGCAACCTCTTCTGTCTCACCACCCTCGGCGCCCACGTCGTCTTCACCGGGCCACCGACGCTGATGCCGGCCGGGTTGGAGGAGATGGGCGGCCGGTTGGCGCCCTCCCTCGAGGCGGCGCTGGCCGAGGCAGACGCGGTGATGGTGCTGCGCGTCCAGGGCGAGCGGCAGACGGCAGGCTACGTCCCCTCGGTGCGGGAGTACGCCCGGCTGTACGGCCTCACCGCGGAGCGGGCCGCGCGGCTGCGGCCGGGGGCCGTGGTGATGCACCCGGGGCCCGTCAACCGCGGGGTGGAACTGGCCCCGGAAGTGGCCGACGGGCCGGCCAACGTCATCCTGGCGCAGGTCTCCCATGGCGTTGCCGTGCGGATGGCCATCCTCGAGGCGTGCGCGTGAGTCCTCCAGCCTTCCTCCTGCGAGGCGGCCGGGTGATTGACCCGGCGCGCGGCGTGGATGCGGTGCAGGACGTCCTGTTGCGGGGGGGCCACGTAGTGGCCACCGCGGACCGTCCGCTGGCCGCCGACGGGGCCCGGGAGGTGGACGTCTCCGGGCTGTGGGTGTGCCCGGGCTTCATTGACTTGCACGTGCACCTGCGGGAGCCGGGGGACGAGGGCAAGGAAACCGTCCTCAGCGGCACGCGGGCCGCGGTGGCGGGCGGCTACACCGCGGTGGTGGCGATGCCCAACACGCGGCCGCCCAACGACTCGGCGCTGGTGACGCGCCTCGTCCAGGAACGGGCGGCCGCCGCCCATCTGGCCCGGGTGTGGCCCGCCGGCGCCATCAGCAAGGGGCTGGCGGGCGAGGAGATGGCCGAACTGGGGGAACTGGCGGCTGCCGGGTGCGTCTGCTTCACCGACGACGGCCGTCCCGTCATGAATGCCGGGCTGATGCGGCGGGTGCTGCAGTACGCCCGGGCACTGGGCCGTCCCGTCATGGTGCACGAGGAGGACCTGACGCTGTCGGCGGGCGGCGCGCTGACCGAGGGCACCCAGGCCACCCGGCTTGGGCTGTTGCCCATCCCGCGCTCCGCCGAGGTCAGCATGGTGGCGCGCGACTTGGTGCTGCTGGAGGAGGTGGGCGGGCAACTGCACGTCGCCCACGTCAGCTGCGCCGAAAGCGTCCGGCTGCTGCGGGAGGCCAAGGCCCGCGGGCTGCGCGTCACCGCGGAGGCGACCCCCCACCACTTCACCCTCACCGATGCGGCGGTGGCCGAGTGGAACACCGACGCGAAGATGACGCCCCCCTTGCGCGGCCCGGCGGACGTGGCCGCCGTGCGGCAAGGGCTGGCGGACGGCACCCTGGACGCCATTGCGACGGACCACGCGCCCCACGGCATTCTCGACAAGCAGATGCCCTTCGCCGAGGCGGCCAACGGCGTGGTGGGCCTGGAGACGGCGCTGCCCTTGACACTGGCCCTGGTACGCGCCGGCGTGCTGTCCGCGGTCCGGGCCGTCCAGCTGCTGTCCTCCGGGCCGGCGGCGGCCTTCGGGCTTCCCGGGGGGCAGCTGTTGCCCGGGGGGCCGGCGGACGTGACGGTGGTGGACCCGGCCGCAGAGTGGACGGTGGAGCCGCAGCACTTCCACTCGCGCAGCCGAAACACTCCCTTTGCCGGGATGCGGATGGTAGGTCGGGTGGTCCACACCTTCGTCGGCGGCCGGCCCGTCTTCTTCGAAGGGGCGCTGCAGAAGGAGGAGACGGCGTGAGACGCGCAAAGCTGGCCCTGGCCGACGGATTGGTCTTCGAGGGCCTGGCCTTCGGCGCGCCGGGGGAGCGCGTCGGCGAGGTGGTCTTCAACACCTCCATGTCCGGCTACCAGGAAATCCTCACCGACCCGAGCTACGTGGGGCAGATAGTCACCATGGCCGCGCCGGAGATGGGCAACGTCGGCACCAACGCCCTGGACCAGGAGTCGGCCCGGCCCCACGCGGTGGGGATGGTGGTGCGCAGCCTCAGCGAGACGCCCAGCAACTGGCGCGCCGAACAGTCCCTCGACAGCTACCTGCAGGCCGCTGGGGTGGTGGGCATCTCCGGCCTGGACACGCGCAAGCTGGTGCGGCACCTCAGGACGCACGGCGCGCAGATGGGCGTGGTGAGTAGCGAGGGGCACTCCGCGGCCGCGCTGGTGGAGCGGGCGCGCCAGGCGCCCGGCATGGAGGGCCGGGACCTGGTGACGGGCATCTCGGCTGGGGCTCCGTACGAATTTGGCGAGGGGATGCCGGAGATATTCGGCACCGAGCGGCCGCCGCTCGGCCGACGCTTCGACGTGGTGGCGTACGACTTCGGCCTGAAGCGGGCGATGCTCCAGCTGCTGGTGGAGGCGGGCTGCCGTGTCACCGTGGTGCCCGCGACGACGCCGGCGGTGGAGGTCCTTTCCCGGAAGCCCCACGGCGTCTTTCTCACCAACGGCCCCGGAGACCCGGCCGCGGTGCCCGGGGCCGAAGCGGCCGTGTCCGCGCTGCTGGGCCGGGTGCCGGTGTTCGGCATCTGCCTCGGGCATCAGATTCTGGCCCGCGCGGTGGGGGGACGGACGTACAAGATGAAATTCGGCCACCGCGGCGCCAACCAGCCGGTGAAAGACTTGGTGACAGGCCGCGTGGAGATTACGGCGCAGAACCACGGCTTCGCGGTGGACGCGGACAGTCTCAAGGGCAGGGCGGTGGTGACCCATCTCAACCTGAACGACGGCACAGTGGAAGGGCTGGACGTGCCCGACGGGCGCGCCTTCAGCGTCCAGTACCATCCGGAGTCCTCGCCCGGGCCCCACGATGCCCGGCACCTGTTCGCTCGCTTCACTCGGGCCATGGCGCGCTAGACTCCTTGCGTAGATGGAGGCCGCTTCCTACCCGGCGCTTCTGGACTCGCTCTTGGCGCTGGCCAGCCACGAGGAGCGCAAGCCGGACGTGCTGGCGGCCAAGGCCGAATACTTCCGCCTGACGGGCGAAGTCTTCGAGGACGACCGCAGCTTCGAGATGCGCATGGCGTGCTTCCTCGACTACTACATCTTCGACTACCGCCCGACGCGGACCGGCCGGACGGCAGCCGAGGAGTTTCACGCGGCGAAGGTGGCTTCGGGCGCGCCGGAGGCCGCGCGGGTGGAGGTCTTCACGCGCACCCTGCACAGCCTCTTCGAGGTGCGAAAGCTGGGGCCCGGTTTCGTCCGCCTGCGGGAACTCTTCAGCGGCGTGGACCACGACGTCACCGAGCGCCGGACCCTGGCCGGGCTTTCCAAGGGCGACGTGCTGGAGGCGAGACTCATTCCGCTGGACGGCAGCACGCTGGTGTTCTCGCCCGCCTTCTGCTTCCACCCGCGCGAGGCGGCGAAGGCCATCAAGCGCGAGGTGAAGCGCCGCAAGAAGACGGAGCTGGAGCGCTCGCCGAAGGAGTTGGTGTGGGAGGCGGCCAAGCGCGCGATGAAGGTCGACCGTTACCGGCAGATTGCGGTCGAGAAAATCTACGACTTCGAGCAGTCGCGCCTGTGAGCGGCCTTCAAGCCGCGGCGCGGACCTCGCCCACGTAGACGAAGGCGATGCCCCCGCTGAGGGGATGCGCCTGCCAGGAGGCGAAGCTGCCCGCGTTCTGCATCAGCGCCAGGAAGCGCTCGCCGGCGGGAAAGGCCGCCGCGGTGCGCGGCAGGTAGGCATAGGCGGAGCGGTTTCCGGTGAGGAGGCCCCCCGCCCACGGCATGAAGACGCGGGAGTAGAAGCGGTACAGCGCGCCCCAGAGGCCGCCTGGCTGGCCGAATTCGAGCACCACCACCCGACCGCCGGGACGCACCACCCGGGCCATCTCCTGCAGGCACCGCACCGGGTCATCAACGTTGCGGATGCCGAAGGCGATGGTGGCGATGTCGAAGGAGGCCGCAGGGTAGGGCAGGGCGAGGGCGTCCGCCACGTCGAAGCGGATGTCGTCCAGGCCGGCGCGCCGGGCCTTGTCCCGGGCCGGACCCAGCATGGGCGCGCAGAAGTCCATCGCCACCACCGTGCCCCCGGGCTCCACGGCGCGCCGCAGGGCGAGCGCCAGGTCGCCGGTGCCGGTGGCGCAGTCCAGGACGCGCGCCCCCGCGGCGGCGCCGCTCTCGCGCACCGCGCGCCGACGCCAGCGCCGGTCCACGCCCCAGGACAGCACCACATTCGTGACGTCGTAGCGGGGGGCGATGGAGGAAAACATCTCCCGGACTTGCTCGCTCACAGCACCCTCACGTTGGCCGCGGGCAGCGGCCGGGCGTGCAGCGAGCGGCCCACCGCGTGCAGCACCGCGGGCAGCCGCCGCATGAGGTCGTCAAACATCTCCGGGGTGAGCGCCTGGGCGCCGTCGCACAGGGCGTCCTCGGGATGCGGGTGGACTTCGACGAGGAGGCCGTCGGCGCCGGCCGCCGCCGCTGCCAGGGCCATCGGGATGACCAGCTCGCGGTTCCCGGTGGCGTGACTCGGGTCCACCATGACCGGCAGGTGGGTGCGGGCCTTGGCCAGCGCCACCGAGGCCAAGTCCAGGGTGTTGCGCGTGGCCGACTCGAAGGTGCGGATGCCGCGCTCGCAGAGGATGACCTGCTCATTGCCGCCGTCGAGGAGGTACTCGGCGGCTAGCAGCCACTCGGAAAACGTGGCCGCCAGGCCCCGCTTGAGGAGGACGGGTCGCCGCACCTTTCCGAGGGCCTTCAGCAGTGTGAAGTTCTGCATGTTGCGCGCGCCCACCTGCAGCATGTCCACGTGGTCGATGAGAGAGGTGAGCTGCTCGGTGTCCAGCACTTCCGCCACCACGCCCAGGGAGTGGCGCGTGCGCGCCCGCTCCAGCAGCGCGACGCCCGGTTCCCCCAGGCCCTGGAAGGCATAGGGGCTGGTGCGGGGCTTGAAGAGGCCTCCGCGCAGAAGGTGAGCGCCGGCGCCGGCCACCGCGGCCGCGGCCTCCGCCAGCTGGGCCGGCGTCTCCACGGCGCACGGCCCGGCGGCGACGACGAAAGGCGTGCCCCCCACTTCCACTGCGCCCACGGTGACGCGCGTCCCTGCCGGCCGGGCGGGCCGCAGCACCCGCCGCGGGAGCGCGGGGTCACTCTCTTGGCTGCTCCGGGTCATCAGCGGGGGTTCACGAGGTTCAAGGCACCGTGAACTTCTTGGTGCATTGGTTACCACGCTCGACGTAGAAAACAACACGAAGTGGGCGGACGGGACCAGCGGAGACTGATGGAAGGGCCGACGCCGGCTGACGCGCAGGTGGTGGGCAGCGCGCGTCCGCTGGGGGAGGACGACGTCCGGCGTCTGCGCACAGGCCTGGGCCCGCTCTCGGTCGCCTGGTGCGACGGCGCGGTGCGCTTCTGGGGCACCGGAGAGGCCGCGGTGCACGCGGGCCCCAGCGCGTCCGCCGTGCTGGCCGCTGCCAGCGGTGCCCGCGTGGATGTGAGTGGCCAGGCCCTGGCGCCGCCGGCCCCGTGGTTTTGCGGCTTCGCCTTCGACGGCGCCGCACTGACGGACGGTTGGTGGGAGAGTTTCCCGGCGGCCCGCGCCTTTGTCCCGAAGCTGCTGCTGGCCGAGGGGCCGGCCGGGGCGAGCCTCACGGCGTATGAAGCGGTGCGGGGGGAGGACCAGGCCGGGGCCTGGGCCCGCGCCGAGGCCGCCGTGCAGCTGGCGCTGATACGGCGCCCCTCCGGGCCCTCCAGGCCCCCCACGCCGCCGCCGGCCTTCTCCGTGCGCGAGGACGTGGCCGCCTGGCAGACGCTGATGGAACACGCCCTGCAAGCCCTGGCCTCCGGCATGCTGAGGAAGGTGGTGCTGGCGCGCGCCGTGGACGTCTCGGGCGAGGCCCCCTTCGTGGTGGAGGAGGCGTTGGCGCGCGCGCAGGCCGCCGCGGGGGCCGCGGTGGTGTTCGCCGTGCGAGCACCGGACGGCACCAGTTTCCTCGGCGCCTCGCCGGAGTGTCTGGTGCGCGTCGAGGGCCGCCGCTTCTGGACGCAGGCCCTGGCCGGAAGCGCCGGGCCGGGGGAGGGCGACGCCCTGGCCGGAAGCCCCAAGGAGGTCCGCGAGCACACCGCGGTGGTGGAGGACGTCCGCGTGGCGCTGGACGCGGTGGCCGAGCAGCTGGAAGTCGCCGCGGTGACGCAGGTGTCGCTGGGGTACGTGACGCACCTCGACACGCGCATGGCGGGCACCCTGCGTCCCGGGGTGACGCCGGCGGAGGCCGTCCTGGCGCTGCACCCCACCGCGGCGGTGAGTGGTGCCCCGCGGGACCGGGCGCGGGCCTTCCTCCGCGCGCAGGAACGGCTGGCGCGTGGTTGGTACGCCGGCGCCGTCGGCTGGGTGGGGGCCGAGGCGGCTGACCTGCGGGTGGCGCTCCGCTGCGCCCTGGTGCGCGGGTGCGCTGCACGTCTCTTCGTCGGTGCCGGGGTGGTGGAAGGTTCCACCCCCGCCGGGGAGTGGGCGGAGACGGGCCGCAAGGCGTTGCCGATGTTGCACGCGCTGCTGGGGGACGCGCCGTGGCCTCGCTGAATACCCTCTGGGCCCGGGCGCTGGTGCAGGAACTGGTGCGGGCCGGTGTCCGCCATGCGGTGGTGGCCCCCGGCTCGCGCAGCGCGCCGCTGGCGCTGGCGTGTGCCGAGGCCGCCCCGGGCCTGTCCGTCTTCAGCGTGGTGGACGAGAGGACGGCGGGCTTCTTCGCGCTGGGACTGGCCCTGGAGACGGGACGGCCGTCGGCAGTGGTGGTGACGTCCGGGACGGCCGGCGCGCACCTGCTGCCCGCCGTGATGGAGGCCTGGGCGGCCCACGTCCCGCTGGTGGTCCTCACGGCCAACCGTCCGTGGGAGTTGCACGGGTTTGGCGCCCCGCAGACGGCGCCGCAGGAAAGCCTCTTCGGCCGCTTCACCCGCGCCGCGGTGGCCCTGGCCAGCCCAGAGGCCAGCGCCACGGCGCTGTTGCACCTGCGGGCCGTCGTCGCACGCACCGCGGCCTGTAGCCAGACGTGCCCCCGCGGCCCGGTGCACCTGGACGTCCCTTTTCGAGAGCCCCTCGCGCCGGAGCCCGGCGCGGAGGTGGGGGGGCTTGGGCCACTGGCTTCCGACGGGCGGGAGGGCCCCTTCCTTGCCTCACCGGCGCCCCTGCGCCTGCCGCCGGAGGAGGTGCTGGCCGGACTGCGGCGCCGGCTGGCGGCGACGGAGAAGGGCCTGGTGGTGGTGGGCCCCCGCGCGGCTGCGGACGCCGCCGCCGCTTCGGTGCTGCGGCTGGCGGCCTGCTACGGCTACCCGGTGGTGGCCGACGCCGCCTCCAACCTCCGCTGGCACCCGGGTGCCCCCGTGGTGGGGCATGCGGATGTGCTGCTGCGCAGTGAAGTGCTGCGGACGCGGCTGCGCCCGGACCTGGTGCTCCGGCTGGGGGGGGGACTGACCAGCAAGCGCCTCGGACAGTGGCTGGACGCAAGCGGTGCGGAGACGGTGAATGTCGCCGAGGACGACGCCGTCGTCGATGCGGCCCACCGGGCCAGCCTGGTGCTTTGCGGAGACCTCATCAGCACCTGCGCCGCGCTGACTGCACCCGCCGCGCCGCGGCGTGCCTCCTGGGCGGAGGCCTTCCTGGCCGCGGACGCCCGGGCGGATGCAGTGCTGCGGCAGGCCTTCGCCGCCGAGGGCACGCTGAGTGAGCCGCAGCTGGCCCACCGGGTGGTTTCCTCGCTGCCGGACGGCGCCCGGCTGGTGGTGGCGTCCAGCATGCCCGTCCGCGACGTGGACGCCTTCGCCCCCGGCCACGCTGCGCGCATTCGCGTCCTGGCCAACCGGGGCGTCAACGGCATTGACGGCACCATCTCCACCGCGCTGGGAGTGGCCGCCGCCAGCGCCGCTCCGACGGTGGTGCTGCTGGGGGACCTGGCCTTCCTGCACGACGTCGGCGGCCTCCTCATCGCCCGGCGCTGCGGACTCGGGCTGACGGTGGTGGTGGCCAACAACGACGGAGGCGGCATCTTCTCCTTCCTGCCGGTGTCCGGGGTGGGCGCGCCTTTCGAGTCGCTGTTTGCGACGCCGCATGGACTGGAACTGGGCCACGCTGCGGCGCTGTTTGGCGCCCGCTACCACCGGGTGGAGGCTGCCGGCCAGCTGTCCGCGGCCCTGTCCGAGGGGCTGCGCGGCGGACTGCACCTGGTGGAGGCGCGCCTGCCCAGCCGGACAGCCAACGTGGCGCTGCACCAGGACCTGGGTGAGCGCGCGGCCCGTGCGGCGGAGGCGGCGGCATGAAGCTGCTCGCCCATGAAACCTGGCCTGGAGACGGGCCGCCCCTGTTGCTGCTGCATGGCTTCACCGGCAACCGCAGCACCTTCGCGCACCTGCGCGAGCGGCTCACCCCCCACGCCGAGGTGGTGGCGGTGGACTTGCCGGGCCATGGCGAGAGTCCCTTCCCCGAGGGCACCACCTTCGCCTCCACCCTGGGGGCGTTGCGGGCTCTCCTCGACGCACTCGGGCTTCAGCAGGTGGACGTGGCGGGCTATTCCCTGGGCGCGCGGGTGGCGCTGGGGCTGGCGGTGGAGTGCGGCGCCCGGGTCCGGCGGCTGGTGCTGGAGAGCGGTTCGCCCGGGCTGCGCCGCCGACGGGACCGGGGCGAGCGGCGCCGGCAGGACGAGGCGCTCGCGGCGCGCCTGGAAACCGCGGGCGTGCCGGCCTTCGTCGAGCGCTGGGAGGCGCTCCCCCTCTTCGCCGGCGTCCGGGCCCTGCCCGGCGACGTCCAGCAGGCCCTGCGCGCCCGACGCCTGGCCGGCAACGCCGAGGGGCTCGCGCTGTCCTTGCGGCGTCTCGGCTTGGGCGCGCAGCCAAGCTACTGGTCGGCGCTTCCGGGCCTCCGCACGCCGACCCTCCTGCTCAGCGGCGGCCGCGATGCGAAATTCACCGCCGTCCTGCGCCGCATGGCGGCGGAGCTGCCGGTGGTGTGGGGGCACGTCTTTGCCGGGGCCGGGCATGCGCCGCACCTGGAAGTGCCCGACGCCTGGGCGCGCGAGGTGACAGGCTTTCTTTCGACGCCGTGGATTGAACGTCCGCTCGTGGAGAGCGACAGCGGGAGCAACGGATGAAGGCGAGCTGGAAGCAGGTGAAGGAGTACAAGGACATCCGCTACGAGAAGTGGCAGGGCATCGCCAAGGTCACCATCAACCGCCCCGAGGTGCGCAACGCCTTCCGGCCGCAGACGCTTTTCGAGATGGGGGCGGCCTTCGAGGATGCGCGCGAGGACCCAGGGGTGGGCGTCGTCATCCTCACCGGCGAGGGCGACCAGGCCTTCTGCTCGGGAGGCGACCAGCGCATCCGCGGCAGCGAGGGCTACCTGGGCAAGGATGGTGTCCCGCGCCTCAACGTCCTCGACCTGCAGAAGCAGATTCGCAGCCTGCCGAAGCCGGTGGTGGCGATGGTGGCCGGGTACGCCATTGGCGGCGGGCACGTCCTGCACGTGGTGTGTGACCTGACCATCGCCGCCGACAACGCGCGCTTCGGGCAGACCGGCCCCCGGGTGGGAAGCTTCGACGGCGGCTTCGGGGCCAGCACGCTGGCGTCGCTGGTGGGGCTGAAGAAGGCCAAGGAGATTTGGTTCCTCTGCCGGCAGTACGACGCGGAGGCGGCCCTGCGGATGGGCCTGGTGAATGCGGTGGTCCCGCTGGCGGAACTCGAGGCGGAGACGGTGCGGTGGTGCCAGGAGATGCTGAAGCTCAGCCCGCTGGCGCTGCGCCTTCTGAAGTCCAGCTTCAACGCGGCGCTCGACGGCCAGGCCGGCATCCAGGAGCTGGCTGGGAATGCGACGCTTCTCTACTACATGTCGGCGGAGGCGCAGGAGGGACGCGACGCGTACGTCCAGAAGCGGCCGCCGGACTTCTCGAAGTTTCCACGGCGTCCATGACGGCGCCCGCCCCGGCGCTCGCGGTGGCCGCGCCCCAGGGGCGCCTGCGCACCTGGCTGCTCGCTGCTCGCCCCAAGACGCTGACAGCCGCGCTGGCGCCCGTGGCCGTCGGGACGGGACTTGCGTTCGGCGCCGGGGCAGGGCGGTGGCCCCAGGCCCTCGCCGCGCTGGCCGGTGCGCTGCTCATCCAGGTGGGCACCAACCTCACCAACGACTACTACGACTTTCGGAAAGGGGCGGACACGGCGGAACGCCTGGGGCCAGTCCGGGTGACGCAGGCCGGACTGGTGGCGCCGCGGACGGTGCTCGCCGCGGCGGCCCTGTGTTTTGCCGCGGCCGTGTGCGTGGGAGGCTTCCTGGTGGCCTCCGGAGGCTGGCCGGTGGTGGCCATCGGCCTGCTCAGCATCCTCGCCGGCTGGGCGTACACCGGCGGCCCGGCGCCCTTGGGCTACCTCGGCCTGGGGGAAGTCTTCGTGCTGCTGTTTTTCGGCTTCGTCGCCGTGGCCGGTACGGTGTGGGTGCAGGCCCTGTGGCTGCCTGCCGCCACCTGGCTGGCAGCGCTCTCGGTCGGCTGCACCGCGACGCTGTTGATTGTGGTCAACAACCTGCGCGACATCGACACCGACCGGCGGGCGGGCAAGCACACGCTGGCCGCGCGCTTCGGCCAGGGCTTCGCGCGCGCCGAGTACGTCGGCGTGCTGGCGGTGGCCTTCCTCGCGCCGGCGGCCGCCTGGGCGCTGGGCCTGGTGGGGGCACCGGTGCTGCTGTGCCTGGCTGCACTTCCCCTGGCCTGGGCCCCGGTGCGACTGGTGCTGGTGCAGAGGGGGGCGGTGCTGAACCGGGCGCTGGCGGCCAGTGCCCGCCTGCAGCTGGTGCATGGGCTTCTGCTGGCCATTGGCCTGTGGCGGGGAGGGCCGGGG
>Ga0209048_10001751_pt1 | contig 21966 bp, 15 predicted proteins | sample FrelakmetCRP12CR_FD_187146 | JGI IMG/M metagenome (GOLD analysis project Ga0209048, IMG submission 187146) | Freshwater lake sediment microbial communities from the University of Notre Dame, USA, for methane emissions studies - CRP12 CR (SPAdes)... | ecosystem: Environmental > Aquatic >... | reverse complement strand
CGAGATTCTCAGCGAAGCTGTAGCGGCGGTCTCTGACCGCCGTCTTTTGCGGGTCACGCCCTCGACGGCCAGAAATCGCCGGAATCGAACACGCGGGTCATCGCGAGGCTGGCGAAGCACGCCGAGGGACCTCGCACTGGCAGGCTCAGTTGCTCGCGCCAGATGCACGTCGTCTCTGTGGACGATCAAGTGTTTATCGTGGCGATCGAACGCGTTCGGCATCGTCGCGAGGTTTACAGATCGTAAACGCGGCATGAGCGCTCCCCATAATTACACGCAGACGCTCCCAAATCGGCGCCGCGTGCAGGCGTGACAGCGCGCTGTGCGGACTATACCGTGCGCGAAATGGAACCGGCCGATTGGGCACCACTCACCGACGGGAAGCTGCTCGAACACCGCATCTCCAAGCTCGGCCTGCGGCTGGAGGACACCACTCTCGAACCCCTCATCCGCCAGCTTTACGACGAGCTTTCGACTCACGGGCTTGTCTTTCATCCACCCTGTCATATCGGTGACGAATGGTTCGTCCCGGTTGGCATCCCGGCGATCTTCGTGCCGTTTTTTTTGGTCAATGACCGGCTCCGCTCGCTGGAGCGGGCGATGATGCTGGAGGTCGAGGGAGGGAACAAGGAGTGGTTCATGAAACTCATCCGGCACGAAGCGGCCCACGCCTACAGCTACGCCTACCGGCTTCCGAAGAAGAAAAAATGGCAGCAGCATTTCGGACACACCTCACGCGATCAGACGCCGGATTTCTATCACCCGCAGCCGTTCAGCCGCAGTTACGTGGTGAATCTTGACGATTGGTATGCCCAGAGCCACCCGGACGAAGATTTCGCGGAGACTTTCGCGGTCTGGCTCACACCGGATCTCGACTGGCGCGCGCGTTACACCGGATGGAAGGCGCTGGAGAAACTCGAATACGTCGATGAGTTGATGCGCTCGCTGGCGGGGAAGCCACCGGTGCATGCGCCGAAATATCGCGCCGCCGACTACGATTGCCTGAATCTCAAGCTCAAGACCTATTATGCGCGGAAACGGAAGCTTTATGAAGATACGTATCCCGATTTCTACGACACCGATCTGCGCGAGCTCTTCTCGGCGCCCGCCGGGCCGGGACGAATCACAGCGGCCGCGTATTTGCGGCGGCGGCGGCGGCGGCTCTTGAACTCGGTCTGCCAATGGACGAATGAGAAAAAATTCCGGGTGAACAAACTTCTGGCGCGGCTCATCGACCGTTGCGACAAGCTCGATCTTTGCGTCCACAACGATGACCCACAGCAGGATTTTCGCGTTACATCCTTTGTCACGACGCTGGTGATGAACTATCTCTTCACCGGCAAATTCAAGCGGACCAAATAACGTGAAAAAGAAACTCAAAGTCCTCGCCCTTTTCGACGCCGTTCGTCCCACGAAGATCGACCAGGACTTGAGCGCGGAAATGAAGACGGAGGATTGGAAAACCGAGGCGAACGTTCTGGCCGCGCTCGGCGCGCTCGGCTACACGGCGGAGCATCTCGCCATCTTCGACGATCTCGATCTGCTGCGGCAAAAACTGGAAAGCTTCGCTCCCGACGTCATTTTCAATCTCGCCGACCAGTTCAAGAACAACCGCGGGTTCGACCAGAACATCGTTTCCTTTCTCGAAATGCAGGGCGTGCCCTTCACCGGCTGCGGCGCGACCGGCCTCGTCCTTTGCAAGCACAAGGGCATTTCCAAGAAAATCCTCAGCTATCACCGTATCCACGTGCCGAACTTCGTGGTCATCCCGCGCGGCCAGCGCATCGCCCGGCCCCGGCAACTCAAGTTCCCCATCCTGGTGAAGCCGGTGAAAGAAGAAGCGTCCTACGGCATTTCGCAGGCGTCCTTCGTTGAGACCGACGAGCAGTTCAAGGAACGTTCGACCTTCATTCACGAAAAACACGACGCCGACGTGATCGCCGAGGAATACATCGCGGGCCGCGAACTCTACGTGGGCCTGATGGGCAATTTGCGGCTGACCGTCTTTCCGATCCGCGAACTGATTTTCCGCGAAGTGCCGCCGGACGAACCGAAGATTGCCACCTATCGCGCCAAGTGGGACGAGGAATATCGCAAACGCTGGGGCTTGCAGAACCAATTTGCCGAGGGCCTCGATCCGGCGCTCGTCGCGCACATCGAACAGACGTGCAAACGCATCTACCGTCTCCTCACGATTGACGGCTACGCGCGCATCGACCTGCGGCTGACCGCAGCCAACGAGGTTTATTTCATCGAGGCGAACCCAAATCCAATTCTCGCGGCGGACGAGGACTTCGCGCAGTCAGCGGGCAAGGCGGGCCTGCCCTATCCGGAATTAATCGACCGGATTATCCGGCACGGGATGAAGACGGTTCGAGGCTGAGCAAGACGCGACCCTTCTTCGCGGTCCTCGACTTGTTACTTTCTAGAGCAGCCGACATCTCTGCTAACCCGGCCGATCCGACCCGCTGCGTCGCCAAAGGTTGCAGGCGATCACGGACTCACTTACGGTGAATGGCCCTCATGAAACCGATATCCGATTCCGGACTCGGTCTTGATCAGGCGCGGTTTGGTTGAGTCAGATTCGATTTCTTGGCGGAGATGGGTGACGTAAAGCCGAGGTTCCCATCCGAGGGCGACCAGAATAAGGTTCCGCTGATGCGCATCTTGATCGTTGACGACGAAAAGAACATTCGCCGCGCCTTAACCATGGCGCTGGAATCGATGGAGCATGCGGCGACATGTGCTTCGAACAGCGCGACGGCCCTGGCGGAGTTGCGCGCCGCTTCATTCGATGTCGTGCTCCTGGATCTAAAGTTGAGCCAGGAAAACGGGCTCGATGTGCTGGAAGAAATTCTGCGCATCTCGCCCCAGACAGCGGTCGTGATGGTGACGGCCTATGCGTCGATCGAGACAGCAGTGGAGGCCATGCGACGCGGTGCGTTTGATTACCTGCCGAAACCTTGCACGCCGGATCAGGTGCGACAAGTGCTCGGGAGGATCGAGAAGACGAGGAAACTGGAACGCCGGGTGGTAGAGCTGGAGTCGCGCCTAAGCACGGACGGACCGGAGAGTGACCTCACATCGCAATCGCCCGCAATGCAGAAGGTGCTCGAAATTGCATTCAAAGTGGCGGAGAGCGACGCAATCGTCCTTCTTCTTGGCGAGAGCGGCACTGGCAAGAGCGCCCTTGCGCGAGCGATGCATCAACGAAGTCCGCGGCGCAGCGGAGCGTTTGTGACGGTGAGCTGTCCGAGCCTTTCACGGGAATTGTTGCAAAGCGATTTGTTCGGTCATGTAAAGGGCGCGTTCACCGGCGCGCATGCGGACACCGTAGGAAAGGTCGCGGCGGCGGATGGCGGCACCTTGTTTCTTGACGAGATTGGCGAGTTGCCGCTGGAGATTCAGGCCAAACTGTTGCGGCTTTTGCAGGAGCGAGAATATGAACGCGTCGGCGAGGCGAAGCCGCGCCGCGCCAACGTCCGCGTGATCTCAGCAACCAACCGCGATCTCGCGCAGGCGGTCGCGGATGGGAAGTTTCGCGAGGATCTTTTCTACCGGCTGAACGTCATCTCGCTGCGCTTGCCGCCGCTGCGCGATCGCATGGACGACCTCGAGAAAATTGCGCTCAGCAATCTGACTTTTCTCGCCGGACACTCAGGCAAGAATGTGCGCGGCTTCTCCCCTGGCGCCTTGGCCGCGATGCGGCAATACGCCTGGCCGGGCAATCTCCGCGAGCTTCATAACGTAATTGAGCGAGCGGTGATTTTGTGCAGCGGCGAAGTAATCGAGGCCAACGATCTCTCCGACACGATTCAAACCAGCTCCGAGGTGCGCCTCGGCGGCAAACTCACCGTCCAAGAGATCGAGGCGGAGCATATTCGGCGGGTGGTAGCAAGCACGCGCACTTTGGATGAGGCGGCGACGATTCTCGGCATTGATCCGGCAACGCTCTACCGCAAACGCAAGAAACTCTAGGCGGAGGCGGCTCTCTTTTCGCGTCGGGCAAAATGCAGTTCGCAGGGTCTTTTAATCGTGCATGATGCACGACAAGGTTTCTGTCGTGGAAGCGACCTAAAATTGTAACCACCTCTCTGACATGTTGTAACGCGTTGAGAGAAACGCCTGGCATGCTGTCGGCTAAGGGAAGCGAGCATGAAGGCAACTCACCAGCCCAAACCAGCCTCGCGCGCCTTCGCGAGCGGGAATCGCGTCGGTCATAAAACCTCAAGTCTGCCGGGGAGCAACGTCGCCATCTAATTTGGCCGCTCGTCACGAAAAGGCGCATCGGGCACGCTAGGGAGCATGAAACGACGCATCTTTTTCGGTCTCGCACCGCTCTTCATTCTGCTCATCGCCATGGGTCTCTACGCCGTCACGCTCTTCACCAAACTGGGCAACCGAGTCGATGTCATCCTCCGCGAAAACTTCCGCAGCGTCCTAGCTGGACAGCAAATGAAAGAAACCGCCGAACGCATGGATTCCGCACTTTTCTTCTCCCTTGCAGGCGAGGAAGAGAGGGGCCGCAAATTATATGCGCAGAACCTGCCCGCATTTCGTGAAAGCCTGCATACCGAACTCGGCAATATCACTCTGCCGGGCGAAGCCGAGCTCGCAGCGAAGCTAAGGCAGTCGCACGAGAAATACGCCGCTCGAGCGGAGGCCTTTTGGGCGATACCCGACATCGAGGAGCGACGGAAGATGTACTTCGGCGAAATGCTTCCGGCCTTTACGAAAATCAAGGACACCGCGCAGGAAATCATCCGCATCAATCAGGACAACATGGTCCAGGCGGACCGAGAGGCGCGCCGCCTCGCCGCAGAATCGACGCGCTATATGATTTTCGCGATCGTCGCCGGCATAGGGGGCGCGATCTTTCTGGCCGTTCGCCTTCAGGATTCGATTCTGCGTCCGATCCGTCGCCTCACGACCGTCTCAAAGGAGCTTGGCGAGGGGAAACTTGACCAGGTCGTTCCTGTCACGTCCCAAGACGAACTGGGCCAGCTCGCTGACACCTTCAATAAGATGGCGACCAAGCTGCGCGCTTATCGCCAGGCGATGGGCGACCAGATTCTGCAGGCGCGACAGATGACCGAGATCACTTTCTCGGCGTTTCCTGACCCGATCATCGCGCTCGGTTCCGAGGGTCGGATCGATTTTGCCAATCCCGCCGCGACCAAATTCCTTCACGAATGCGCACAGAAAGGTGGCCTGCCACCTGGCGTGCAGGCGGAAGTGGATCGCATCTTCAAAGGCGCTCCGGACTTCCTTCCGACGAGCTTCGAGCGCGTGATTGTTTTCCGCGTTGGCGACCATGAGGTTTTCATGCTGCCGCGCGTCATTGGGATGCGGGATGAATCGGGCCATATCTTCGGCGTCGCCGTCATTCTCCAGGACGTGACCCGTCTCCGCCTCCTTGATGAGGTAAAGACGAACCTCGTCTCGACGGTGAGCCACGAGTTGAAGACGCCGCTGACCAGTGTGCGCATGGGTCTGCATCTTCTCCTCGAAGAACGCATCGGCACGCTCAACAACAAGCAAACGGAATTACTCCTCGCTGCCCGCGAGGATTCCGAGCGTTTGCTGAGGATGATCAACGATCTGCTCGATCTCGCCAAACTGGAGTCGGGCAAAGCCGTGCTGCCGAGCGAAGTGATCGAGGCGCGTGAACTAGTCGAAAGTGCCTATGAAGATTTGCGTCCGCTCGTTGAGTCGCGCGGCTCACGGCTTGTCACAAAAATCGCGCCCGACCTTGCAAAGGTTTTCGTCGATGCGCAACAGATCGCGCACGTCTTCTCCAACTTCGTTTCGAATGCCGTGAAACACACCAAAACGGGCGAGGAGATCGTGCTCGGTGCGAAGAACCAGGACGACAAAATCCGTTTTTCTGTAATCGACCACGGATCCGGCATCCCTGCGCAATACCACGGGCAGCTCTTCGAGCGATTCTTCCGCGTGCCTGGCTCGGAAGTGACCGGCGCCGGTCTCGGCCTGGCAATTGCCAGGGAAATCGTCCTGGCCCAGGGCGGAACCATCGGCGTCAATAGCACTCCCGGGCAAGGCAGCGAATTCTATTTTGACCTGCCTCCCGCCAAGAACGGAGCAACCTCATGAGCAAGAAAATTCTAGTCGTAGATGACGAACCCAACGTCCGTTTGGGGTACCGCGTTACATTGGAAACTGAAGGCTATGCGATCACCGAGGCGCACTGCGGGGCGAAGGCGCTCGACGACCTTGCTGGCAGTTCCTTCGATCTCGCGATCCTCGATCTGCGCATGCCGGATATGGATGGCCTCGAGCTTCTCGGCCAAATGCGCAACCGCGGTTACGCCACCCCATCGGTCATCATCACCGCGCACGGAGACGTGCCGCACGCCGTGCACGCGATGAAGCTGGGTGCGATCGATTTTCTCCAGAAGCCGCTCACACCGGAGCAACTGCGCAGCCTCGTCACGGATGTTCTCGCGCGTCACGGCACTGCAACAACACCCCCGGCGCCACCGCGCGACGATTTCGACAGCCATATCGTAACCGCTCAACGTCTCTTGAATCTGCGGGATTTCGGCCGCGCCCAGAAGCACCTCGTGCGCGCGCTCGAGCTAAACGACAAGTCAGCCGAGGCCTTCAACCTCACCGGCGTGCTCTTTGAGATGAAGGAAGATTACGATCGGGCGAAGAAATATTACGGCCAGGCGATCAAGCTCAATAATCACTACGAACCCGCGCAGCAGAACATGCGCCGCATTTTCGAAGTCTTCAATTTCGGCTCGAGCAAAGAACCAGTGGCCTTGGGGGAAGATGAACAATCATGAGCAAGCGAATTCTCATCGTGGATGATGAGCCTAATGTCAGGCTCAGCTATCGCGCCGTCTTGGAGGCCGAAGGTTACCTCGTCGACGAAGCCAACTCAGCTCCCACCGGGTTGGAAAAGTTGATTGCTCTTTAACAATAAACGCGCAGCCCGCTTCCGTCGCATCTGCCAACAAGACCCGACACCAGACAAAATGAATAGAATCCTCACTCCATCACTCGCAGTTAGTCTCGCTTTATTCGGAAGCGCAATCGCGTTATTACCCGCGCGCGCTGGCCAGGAGGAGACAAAAGTCACTGCTTCTTCCACGCCTGAGCCACGATTCAAGATTTCTGGTTGGATCGAGGGCGGCATCACATTCAATCCGGATAGTCCCGACGATAATCAGAACTTCGGTCGTTTCTTTGACGATCGCGCGAACGAACCACTGCTCAACCAGGCCGTCATCAATCTCGAGCGTGCGCTGGCGCCACAGCCCGGCGAGTTCGATTGGGGTTTCAAGTTGCAATTCATGTACGGAAGTGACGCGCGCTTTATTCATTCGCTTGGCCTGTTCAGTGATACGGCAGCTACATCGACCGTCCAGCCGGATCTGGTCGAAGCCTATCTTAACCTTCACTTTCCTATTCTTAGCGAGGGCGGCCTCGATTTGAAGCTTGGCAAATTCGTCACACTGGAAGGAGCGGAAACGATTGATCCGCGCACCAATTTCTTCTACTCGCACACTTATATCTTCAATTTTGGAATTCCGTTCAATCACACTGGGGCATTGGCGACCTTGCACGCGACCAAGTGGCTCGACCTGATGGCTGGCGTCACGCGTGGTGTTAATACGAGTATTGACGACAATAACGACTCGCTGGCGTTCCACGGAGGAGCTGGTCTCAACCTCAACGAAGGTAAGATCGTCGTTGCCGCTTCCACTCATATCGGACCCGAAACACCCAACAACAATCACGATTTGCGCTACCTCAACGCGATTACAACCACTTGGAAGATCACTGACAAACTTACTTCTATCACTGATCTCAATTATGCGCTGGACGAGGTAAGCGATGCCGAGGCCTACGGCGTCGCACAGTACTTCACCTACGCGATTAACGATCGGTTAACTGCTGGAATACGCGGCGAACTCTTCCGGGACGACGACGGTTTCTACGTGGTCTCGTTTGCCAACAACCATGACCCGATGCGCGCCTTGGAAGGCGAGCCAACCATCGATCCACGCACCGTCGGTGGCGGGAAGACAACTTACGGGGCGATTACGGCCGGCGTAAACATTAAGCCACCGATACCGAAGCCTCTGGCGGGCCTAACGATCCGGCCCGAGATCCGATACGACCGCTCCTTAAACAACACACGGCCGTTCAACAACTCAAGTGATCGCGACCAATTTACCGCTGGAATCGACTTCATTCTAACTTTTTAACCTAACGACTTATGATCGATCTCTTTTTTATCGCACTCACCATCAGCTTCTTCGTCCTGATGCTCGTTTTCATCTGGGCCTGCGAAAAGGTCTAACCACTACAATTCAATGGAGAACACCATCGTCGGAATCATTGCCCTCGGGCTGATCGTTTATCTCATTTTCACGATCATTCGCCCGGAGAAATTCTAACTACCACTACCCATGAATACTTCAGGTTGGATTCAACTTATTCTCTACGCTGGCATCCTGCTGGCGATCACCAAGCCGCTCGGCCTCTACCTTTGCAAGGTGCTGGACGTGGACGGCAAGACGTTTCTCGATCCCGTCTTCAAACCACTGGAACGAGTGACGTACAGACTGATCCGCGTCGATGCGAAGAAGGAACACGACTGGAAGCAATATACCATCGCCATGCTGCTTTTCAGTCTGGTCGGGATGCTTTTTACCTACGCCATCATGCGCCTGCAGGCGGCGCTTCCGTTTCAGTCGCTTTTCAACCCGCAGAAACTCAGTGCCGTGAGTGAACACCTCGCGTTCAATACCGCGGCAAGCTTCACCACGAATACCAACTGGCAGAGCTACGGCGGCGAAGGGACAATGTCGTACTTTTCACAGATGGTAGCGCTGGCCATCCATAACTTCGTCTCAGCTGCTGTTGGCATAGGCATTGCGGCGGCCCTGGTGCGCGGCATCGCGCGGCATACGGCGAAGACGATTGGCAATTTCTGGGTCGATCTCACCCGCGTCACGTACTACCTGCTCCTGCCGATCTGCGTCGTCTTTGCGGTCGTTCTTGTGTCGCAGGGCATGATCCAGAACTTCAAGCCGTTCGACACGGCGGCGCTGACTGAACCCGTGCACGCGCAAGTCGAGAAGAAGAACGACAAAGGCGAGACCGTGAAAGACCCCGACGGCAAGGCCGTCATGGAGGAGCAGGTCACCGACACCCAGACGATCGTGCAAGGGCCGATGGCTTCGCAGATCGCGATCAAAATGCTTGGCACCAACGGCGGCGGCTATACAAACGCCAACGCCGCGCAGCCCTTCGAGAACCCGACGCCGCTCTCAAACTTCCTGCAAATGCTCTCAATCTTCGCGATCCCGAGCGCACTGACTTATTTCCTAGGCCGCGCGGTCAAAAACCAGGGCCACGGCTGGGCGGTGTGGGCCGCGATGTTTTTCCTCTTCTTTGCCGGCATTATGGTGGCTGCTCATTATGAAGCGGCCGGCAATCCGAACTTCACGGCTCTTGGTGTCGACGCGGCCGATGGCAATATGGAAGGCAAGGAGGTCCGCTTCGGCATCTTCAATTCCGCGCTCTTCGCCACCATCACGACGGATGCTTCGTGTGGCGCCGTTAACTCGATGCACGATTCCTTCACTCCGATGGGCGGTTTGGTGCCGCTGCTGAATATACAACTCGGCGAGGTAGTCTTCGGCGGCGTGGGCGCGGGCCTTTATGGAATGCTGATATATGTCATTATCGCGGTTTTTATCGCGGGTCTGATGGTAGGTCGCACACCAGAATACCTCGGGAAAAAGATCGAGCCGAAAGACGTTAAGATGGCGTCGTTTGTCATCCTCATTCTCGCTTTCTCCATTCTCGGTTTCTCGGCCTGGGCCAGCGTCAGCAAGATGGGCGCGCCGGATCCGGTCACAAACCAACTCACCGATGGCACCAACAACAGCGGGCCGCATGGCTTCAGCGAAATTCTTTATGCTTATAGCTCATGCACCGGCAACAATGGCAGCGCCTTCGCAGGCCTCACGGCGAATGCGCCCTGGTATGACACCACACTGGGTCTCGCGACGCTCTTCGGACGCTTCGCCATGATCGTGCCGATCCTCGCGCTCGCCGGCTCACTTGGGCGCAAGAAGTTAATCGCGGAAAGCGCCGGCACGTTCCCAGTCTCCGGCCCGCTCTTCACCAGTCTGCTGGTGGGCACCGTTCTGCTGGTCGGCGCGCTGACCTTTGTTCCAGCGCTCGTGCTCGGACCAGTGGTCGAGCACTTCCTCATGCACGCTGGCAACCAATTCTAAGACGGCTCTCAACCAAAGACTCTCAACTCTCACCTTATCCCATGGCCGCAAAAACTCATTCCATCTTCGATCCGGCGATCATCACTCCGGCAATCGGAGCTTCATTCAAGAAGCTCAACCCCGCCCACATGGTCGGTAATCCAGTGATGTTTGTCACTGAGGTAGGCGCCCTCATTACCACTGTTTTGCTCTTCACCGGCGGGCAAGGCGCATCGGTTGGCTTTCTCCTCCAGATCACTCTCTGGCTCTGGTTCACCGTGATCTTCGCGAACTTCGCCGAGGCGATGGCGGAAGGCCGCGGCAAAGCCCAAGCTGAGACGTTGCGCAAAGCGAAGACCGAGACAAAGGCCAATCGTTTCCGCAGCGATGGAACGCTCGAGGAAGTTCAATCGAACAAGCTCAGAAAAGGCGATTTCGTCCTCGTAAAGGCCGGTGAATTTATCCCGGGCGACGGCGAGATCGTTGAAGGGGCCGCGACCGTCGACGAATCGGCTATCACCGGAGAATCTGCGCCGGTGGTTCGCGAAGCGGGCGGAGATCGCAGTGCTGTCACCGGCGGCACGCGCGTGCTTTCAGACGTCATCAAGGTCCGCATCACTGCGAACCCCGGTGAGACCTTCCTCGATCGCATGATCGGGCTCGTCGAAGGCGCAAAGCGTCAGAAGACACCCAACGAAATCGCGCTCACTATTCTTCTCTCCGCCCTCACCATCATCTTCCTGATCGTGCTCATATCGATGAAAGCATTCGGCATCTACAACGGGGTCGATTTTTCGATTACGGTGCTCGTCGCGCTGCTCGTCTGCCTCATCCCTACGACGATCGGCGGTCTCCTGAGCGCCATCGGCATCGCGGGCATCGATCGTCTCGTCCAGAAGAACGTGCTCGCGATGAGTGGACGCGCTGTCGAAGCGGCCGGCGACGTCGATGTACTCTTGCTCGACAAGACCGGCACAATCACGCTCGGCAACCGTCAGGCCGCGGAATTCATGCCCGCTCCAGGTGTGACGAAAGAAGCGATGGCGGAAGCTGCGCAACTCGCTTCGCTCGCCGACGAAACTCCGGAAGGCCGGAGCATTGTCGTGCTGGCAAAGGAAAAATACGGATTGCGCGGACGCGACCTGCACGAACTCCCCCATGCCACCTTCGTTCCCTTCACCGCACAAACCCGGATGAGTGGTGTGGACATCAACGGAACCAAGTATCGCAAAGGCGCTGCCGACCAGGTGAAGGCGTTCGCGGGCGGCAACCTGCCCGCAGCTGTTCAGTCGGATGTCGACAAGATCGCTGGCCTGGGTGGCACCCCACTGGTCGTGGCTTCCAATGAGAAGGTTCTCGGAACGATCTACCTCAAGGACATCGTGAAAGGCGGACTGGCGGATCGTTTCGAACGCTTTCGCGCCATGGGCATCCGCACAATCATGATCACGGGCGACAATCCGCTCACCGCTGCGGCCATCGCAAAAGAAGCAGGTGTCGATGACTTTCTCGCCGAAGCGACCCCGGAGCAGAAGCTCGCGCTGATTCGCAAAGAGCAGGAGGGCGGTCACCTCGTGGCCATGACCGGCGACGGCACGAACGACGCGCCCGCGCTGGCCCAGGCCGATGTCGGCGTAGCGATGAACACCGGCACGCAAGCCGCAAAGGAAGCTGGCAACATGGTCGATCTCGATTCGAACCCGACGAAGCTCATCGAGGTGGTCGAGATTGGGAAGCAACTTCTCATCACCCGCGGCGCGCTCACCACCTTCAGCATCGCGAATGACGTCGCGAAATATTTCGCCATCATCCCAGCGATGCTCCTTGTCAGTTTTCCATCGATTGCGCCGCTCAATGTGATGAAGCTTGCCTCCCCGGAAAGCGCCATTCTGAGCGCGGTCATCTTCAATGCGATCATCATCATTCTGCTCATTCCGCTCGCGCTGCGCGGCGTGAAATTCCGCCCGCTTGGCGCGGCCAAAATCCTGCAACGCAACCTGCTCATTTACGGTGTGGGCGGCGTTATCATCCCGTTCATTGGTATTAAGGCGATCGACTTGATCGTCGCCGCACTTCACCTCGCTTAACTCCGCCAAACTATTTTATCCTATGAATACCATCGTCAAAGAAACCACTACCGCGATCCTCGCGACCCTCCTTTTCGCAGTCGTTCTCTGCGGCATTTATCCAGTCGCCATCTGGGGAGCCAGCCAGCTGCTCTTCCCGCATCAGGCCAATGGCAGCCTGATCGAAGGCAATGATCGCAAGATCGTTGGCTCGGAGTGGCTGGGACAGAATTTCACCGGCGCGAAATACTTCCACCCGCGTCCTTCGGCCGCGGGCACAAACGGCTACGACGCTACAAACTCGAGCGGATCAAATCTCGGACCGACCTCCAAAAAGTTAATCGAGTCCGTGAAGCAAAGGGTAACGGACTATCGCACGGAGAATGGACTCGCCCCGGACACCCTCGTCCCCGGGGACGCCGTGACCGCGAGCGGGAGCGGTCTCGATCCGCACATCAGCCCGAAAAACGCCCTGCTGCAAGCACCCCGCGTCGCGCGAGAGCGCAGCGTCAGCATCGACGTTGTGAAAAGTGAAATCGAGAAAGCCACCGCAGGGCCACAGTTCGGCATTCTTGGTGAAGCCGGCGTGAATGTGCTTGAGCTTAATCTTGCGCTCGACGCACTGGCTCCCAAAAAATAACCTCCTGCATGGCCGATACCGACTCTGCCGTAAGACCGAGCGCGGATGATTTCCTTTCGATCATCCGCCAACAGCAAGTCGGAAAGCTGAAAATCTATCTCGGTGCCTGCGCTGGCGTCGGCAAGACTTTTGCGATGTTGAACGAGGGCCGCCGCTTGAAGGAGCGCGGCGTCGATGTCGTCATCGGTTACGTCGAGCCGCACGATCGTCCTGAAACCACCGCGCAGATTGGCGACCTCGAGATCGTGCCCCCGCGCCTTGCGAGTTATCACGGCATTACGCTCAAGGAGATGGACGTGGACGCCGTTATTGCGCGCAAGCCGACCGTCGCCCTCGTTGATGAACTCGCGCACACGAACGCGCCTGACAGCAAGAACCCAAAACGTTACGAAGACGTGGAAGACCTGCTCAATGCCGGAATTAACGTCATTAGCACCGTTAACATTCAGCACCTCGAATCGCTTTATAATTTCGTCGAAGAGTCGACAGGCGTCCGCGTAAAAGAACGAGTACCCGATGAGGTCGTCACCAGAGCCGATCAGATCGTGGATATCGATTTGCCCGCCGAGGATTTGCAGGAGCGACTCCAGACCGGAAAAATTTATCCGAAGGAACGCATCGAAGCCGCGCTTGCAAATTTCTTCACCCAGAAAAATCTCACGCGCCTGCGCGAGATGACGTTGACCGAAACGGCGAACTTTCTCGATCGTAAGCAACGCGACACCACCGAGAGCGAGCAGAACGTCAGCGCGCTCGGTCAGGTGATGGTCGCGATCAGCAGTCAAGGTCCAGATCCCGGACGGCTGCTCCGCAAGACCGCACGCCTGGCTTCACAGCTCAACGCGCAGTGGTATGCCGTCTATGTCCGCACCTCCGAGGAATCGGTCGTAAAGATCGACGCGGCGGCGCAACGGCGGGTCACCGATACGCTCGAAACCGCCCAGAAAATGGGCGGTCTGGTCTTCTCGATGAAGGGCGAAGATGTCGCCCAGGCCCTGATCTCGTTCGCTCGCGAATACGGCATTACTCACATCGTGGTCGGCCGGCCCGGAAGCAAGGGATTGAAACGCCTGTTCAAGAAAACGCTGCACGAAAAACTCCTGCAGGCGCTGCCCGATGTCGATCTCGTCGTGGTCTGATGCCAGCCCCTCGCCGCGAGAAAGCAGGCCGTTCCGAGAACCTTCCTGAGGCCAAGAAAGAGCTTGCCCCTCCCTGAGGCCACGATGGAAAGTCAACACGTGCGATGGCTGATCTAATTCTTGCTGGGACCACCGCACATCGTCCACGCAACGTGGACTGGAGGCGGGCTGCTGCGCTCCTCTACGGCGATTGGGGCACGAGCAAGGCCTATGTCATCGGTCTGGCCTTCGTGGCGGCGGGATTTGCCTCGCTGCCGATCATCCTGGCGGTCTGCGCCTTGACCGGCCTGGTGGGAATAAACTACGCCGTCATCTGCCGGTATTTCCCGGACGGAGGCGGCGTTTACTCCGCCGCGCGTTCGCAGGGGCGTCTCCTGGCGGTGGTTGGGGCGCTCCTCCTCGTGGCGGATCTGACCGTGACGGCGGCGCTCAGTGGCTGGTCCGCGCTCACCTACGTCATTGCCGGCGCGGAACAGATCATGTTCCTAAAGTTTCTAAAGGATAACATTGCGCTGACGACAATTGGCGTCCTGTTCGTCCTCGGTTTCATCAACTGGTTTGGTCCCAAACATTCAGGGAGTCTCGCCGTGGTGCTGGCTGTGCCCACCGGGCTCGTCGTCCTCGCCTTGATCGGCATCGCGATTCCTCACCTGACCACGCACTTTCTCGAGCCGCGGCATGCGAGTCTGGGAACGCTCTGGGTCCAATTCGTCGGCGTGATCCTCGCCCTCTCCGGCGTGGAAGCGATCGCCAATCTCACGGGCGTAATGAAGCTCGATCCGGGGTCGACTCCGGACAAGCCGAGCGTCCGCCGCGAATCGCTCAAAGCGATTATGCCGGTGGCGCTCGAAGTGGTTTTTGGGACCGCCTTGCTCGGCTGGGCCATGCTTTCGCTGCCTACCGTGCTCAAAGCAAACATGGGAACTTCGTTGAATCGCGACGAAATCACCACAATCCTGGTTTCGCGAAAAGAGGACATGCTTCGGTTCATCGGCGAACAATTCGGAACCGCCTCTTTCGGCGACGCCTTCGGACAGGTTTTCGGTTGGATCGTCGGCATCGTTTTCCTGCTGCTGCTCTTGAGCGCAGCGAACACGGCCATCGTCGCCATGGTCGGCTTGCTCTACATGACCGCGCGCGACGGCGAAATGCCGCGGCAGTTTAAGCAATTAAACCGGCATGGCGTGCCCCTTTATCCGCTCCTGATCGCGGTCGGCATGCCGTGTCTTGTGTTGCTCGCCGCCACGAATTTCGAATCCCTGGCCGGTCTCTACGCCATCGGAGTCGTCGGGGCCATCACCGTCAATCTGGGATCGTGCGCCATGAATCGCACGATTGGCTTTACCTGGTACGATCGCGTTCTTTTCGGCGTAACCTTCGTCATCCTGTTCTGGGTCGAGTTGACCCTCGCGCACACCAAGCCGGACGCGCTCTTCTTCGTCATGTGTGTCCTCGGGGTGGGCCTGGCCTTGCGCGCGTATACCCAAAAAAAACAGGGACTAACGACGATGACCGTGACCCATCAGGTCGCGGCCATGGTTTCGCCCGACCTGGTGGCGACCATGCAGCCGCAACTGCAGGAAGGTCAAAAAATCATGGTCGCGGCCCGAGGGATCACTTCGGTTCTGAGTTTCGCGCTCGATGAAGCGCAACTCCGCAAAGCCACCCTGTGCGTGCTCTACGTGAAAGAGATTGCCGTCTTCTACGGGGGCGGCGCGCAACTCGGGCGCAGCAAATGGCAGGATGATCCAGAAGCCAATGCGATCATGTCGCTCATGATGAAACTCGGCGCCGAGCGAGGTATTTGTGTGCTCCCCGTTTATGCCGTGAGCGAGGATGCCGCAGCCACAATTCTCGACCTTTCCGCGACGCTCGGCGTGGATTATCTGATCATCGGTGCTTCGCAGCGGAACACGCTGGCGAAGCTTCTCAGAGGGAGCGTTGTGACTAGTGTGGCGCAACAGTTACCCGATACGATCCGGCTGGTGATCTTCGGCTAAAGCCGGCCCGTTCCAAGCGTCAGCAGCTTGAGGGACAGGGGGCGGAATCAGGCACTTCAGAGCGATCCAGGTTCGGGCTGGCCTCCCATCTTTCCGCGCATTTTAGACAAAATTCCCCTCTCTTTTTTCTATCATAAGATATTTATGGAAAGCACTTTATGCGAAATAGACGACCCGCTATCGTTGACATTTGACGGAATAGTGGCACCTTCCCCTTGCGTTAAGTTTGATCAGGCCAGCTTCGACCAAAGGCGCCTGGCATTCTTCCGCGACAAAAAACGTATTGTTTAGTTTAAGTCAGTATTCCTCGGCGCAATTCGCCAAAATCGGAAGGTTTTCGAAGAGCTCTTCCGTAGAAACCGCTGCCGGCCATGGCACACATGCTGCAGCATCTGAACCCCTGCGCCGCTCGAACGGCGCCTAATTTTTTATGAAACCTACACCTCAATCATCACGACCAGCCAGACGGCCCGACGGAGCGATCTCTCCGTCCCGTCGAGGCTCAAACCATCCGCGCATCGACTATGGCTACCACGCTTCTGCGAGCGAAGGGCAATCCACCGGCGGCTCCCGCAAGGTGTCCCGGCCGGTTCTTGCTCCCGGCTTCCGCGACCTCAGCAACGAGTTCCTCGGCGCCGAAACGAGGCGCAGCTACGTGGCCGAAGTTCTGTTCTTCGCCATCATCGTCGGCGTTTCGGCGTGGCCGATTATTTCCATGGTCCAGGCCCTGGCCCAGTTGGTGAAGTAATTTCCAGAACGGGCGCTCGATCAATCGAAAGCGCCCCCTTCGCAATTCAAGGAGGGTGGTTGGAAAACCACCGCTCCTTGTTGTCATTAGGCGGTCGTCGGATCGAAAACGAACGCTTCACAATGTGGCGCGGGCAAATTACTTTGCGCCCATGCACCATTCATTGCTGAGGCTAAAAGGAACGGTTCCCCTTCTCATGATCTCGGCGGCATTCGCCGTGACCGCCGCTTCGTCTCCGATCCAGGATCGCGCCGACCGTTTCCTCAAATTGACCAACGCTGGTTATCAGGCGCTTTATCGCGTGAATAGCGAAGCGCAATGGCTGGCCTCCACCGACGTCACACCGGAACACGACGCAGCCGTTGAAGCCGCGGGCAAAGCTTATGCCGCGTTCAACGGCAATCCCGTGATTATCACCGAAGCGCGTGATCTGCTCACCCACCAAAAGGAATTGACCGAGCTGACGGTCCGGCAACTGAGACAGCTTCTCTTAAACGCAGCCGAGGGCCCGATGACCAACCCGGATCTGGTCAACAAACGGGTCGAGGCCGAGACCAGACAGGCGTCCATTCTGAACAGCTTCGAGTTCAAACTGAACGGCGAAAGAATTACCGCGAACCAGATTGACGAAAAGCTGGAGAAAAGTCGTGATCTGAACGAGCGCAAGGCAGTTTGGGAAGCGGCCAAGGAATCCGGGCCCGCGCTCAAACCGAACCTGGTCGTGCTGCGTGATCTGCGTAACGGAGTGGCCCGGGAGATGAAGTACCCCGATTACTTCGCGCTCCAGGTCTCCAACTACGGCATAAGCACCGACGAAATGATCAGGATGCTGAACGATTGGATGACGACTCTGCGTCCGCTTTACCTGCAACTGCACACCTGGACAAAGTACAAACTGGCCGAGAAATATCACCAGCCCGTGCCGAAAAAAATCCCGGCCCACTGGATCAACAATCGCTGGGCTCAGGAATGGACCGGTTTGGTCGATGCGGCCAATATCGATAAGTACTTCGAAGGCCGCCAGGCCGATTGGGTGATTAAGACGGCCGAACAGTTTTACACCGGCCTCGGTTTTTCGCCTTTGCCGGAAAGTTTTTGGAAGAAGTCGGATCTTTTTCCCCTGCCGCCGGATTCCAAGCGGAAGAAGAATACCCACGCCTCGTGCTGGCACGTCGATCTCGAGAACGACATTCGTTCGCTCCAAAGCATTGAGCCGAATTCGCAGTGGTTCTTTACCGCGCACCACGAACTAGGGCACGGATATTATTTTAAAGCGTACACCCGACCCGAAGTGCCCCATTTGCTTCGGCTGGGGGCCGCGCCCGGATTTCATGAAGGGATCGGGGAATTGATTTCGCTCGCTTCCAGTCAGGTGCCTTATCTGCAATCGCGGAAAATATTACCGGCCGATTTCAAAGCGGACATGAACGCGTTCCTCCTCGATGACGCGCTGGCCCGCGCCATCCCGTTCATTTACTTTTCCTGCGGCACCATGCCCCATTGGGAAGCGGACATCTACGCGCACAATCTGCCGGCTGATCAATGGAATGCGCGCTGGTGGAAATACGTTGGCGACATGCAAGGGGTCGAGCCGCCATCACCGCGAGGTGAGGAGTTTTGCGACGCCGCCACCAAGACCCACATCAACGACAATCCCGCTTACTATTACAACTACGCTTTCGCGACTGTGTTCAAGTTCCAGCTGCACGATTACATTGCGCGCAAGATCCTGAAGCAGCCGCCGCAATCGTGTAACTACGCCGACAACAAGGAAGTCGGCGTGTGGCTGAATAACATTCTGAAGAAGGGCGGCACGGAAGATTGGCGCAAGGTCTTGAAGGAAGCGACTGGCGAAGACATTTCCACTCGCGCCATGGCCGAATACTTCCAGCCACTCATGGCCTGGCTCGAAAAAGAGAACAAAGGCCGTCAGATCGGCTGGGACTAGAAGTCGCGTGGCCTCCCTAAAAGGAGGGGCGGATTACCAACCGCCCGCGGCCTCCGGATGAGACGGCGGTTTGAGAGCCCCCGCTCCCTGGTCGAAGAAGAAACAAAATGAGCCGCTATCTTATTACTTCAGCGCTGCCTTACATCAACGGTGTCAAGCACCTGGGCAATCTCGTCGGCTCCATGCTCCCGGCCGATGCCTATGCTCGCTTCCATCGGGCCCGCGGGCACGAGGTGCTGTTCATTTGTGCGACCGACGAACACGGCACGCCCGCTGAGCTCGCCGCCCACGAGGCCGGGCTGCCCGTCGCGGAATACTGCGCGAAGATGCATATCCTGCAGGAGGAGCTCGGGGAACGGTTCGGACTTTCTTTCGACTCGTTCGGCCGGTCTCACTCCCCCCAGAACCATAAGATTACTCAACACTTTTACCACCAGCTGGACCAGAATGGCTTTCTCGAAGAGCGCGTAACCCGCCAGGTCTATTCAATCGACGATGGCCGATTCCTGCCGGATCGCTACGTCGTCGGTACCTGCAAGCATTGCGGTTACGAGAAAGCGCGCGGCGATCAATGCGAGAATTGCACCCGGGTGCTTGACCCAACCGACTTGATCAACCCGCGCTCCGCTATCTCCGGGTCGACCAACATCGAGGCGCGCGATTCGAAGCACCTCTTTCTCAGGCAATCGCAAATGGTCGGCCGTTTGCGCGAATGGATCGACTCGAAAAAAGATTGGCCGCTATTGGTCACATCGATCGCGCGCAAGTGGCTGGACGAAGGGTTGAACGATCGCAGTATCACCCGCGATCTGAGTTGGGGAATTCCTGTTGCCTACCAAGGTCAGGTGCGTCCCGGCTTTGAAGGCAAGGTCTTCTATGTCTGGTTCGATGCACCGATTGAGTACATCGGCGCCACGGTCGAGTGGGCCGATGCCACCGGGAACAACTGGAAACGTTGGTGGCGCGAAGATGAGGGAGCCAGCGACGTCCGCTACGTCCAAGTCATGGGCAAGGACAATGTTCCGTTCCACACGGTAGGTTTCCCGGTCACCCTGTTTGGATCGAAGGAGCCGTGGAAGGTGGTGGACTACATCAAGGGCCTTAATTGGATGAACTACTACGGCGGCAAGTTCTCCACTTCCGGGAACCGCGGTCTCTTTATGGACCAGGCGCTGGATCTGCTGCCCGCCGACTACTGGCGATGGTATCTGCTGGCCAACGCCCCGGAATCGGACGACTCAAATTTTACCTGGGAACATTTTCAAACAACCGTGAACCACGATCTGGCCGACGTCTTTGGCAATTTCGTGAACCGGATCGCGAAGTTTTGCGCCGCGCGGTTTGACGGATTGGTTCCCGACCAGGGGGAGTATGGTTCTCTCGAGTCCGAAACCACCAGTGCTCTGGACCAGCGCCTCGTCACTTTGACTCGCCATTTGGAAGCCCTGGACTTCCGTAAATCCGCGACTGAACTGCGTTCAATGTGGGTGCTGGGAAATGAGTATCTGCAGAAGGCTGAACCCTGGAAGCGAATCAAGACCGATTCTGTCGCCGCCGGCGTGTCGATTCGGTACACACTGAACCTTGCCCTGGCGTTTGCCGCGCTCGCCCAACCCTTCATTCCCGATGCTTCGGCAAAGATCGTCCGGGCGCTGGGCCAAAGCGATGCGCCACTGGCCTGGCCGAAAACGATGGCAGACCTGATCACGCAAATAGCACCGGGACTGGCCATGGGCGTGCCTGAGGTTCTGTTTGCGAAAATCGAAGATACGCAAGTCGTGGAATGGACCGAACGCTTCGGCGGCGCGACCGAAAAAGAGAGCTGAACTCGACGATGGGAAAGAATCTTTTGTAGCAAAGAAGCGACTTTTCTTGGCATTCGAAACAGCCAGGCGTCGGTGGATCGGTAGCGTCGGATGCGATGAGACGGTGGCTCGACGCTCAAAACAGTCGGCCGCAAATGCGGAACCCTCGCTTATTTCAGGCTGTCGTCTTCTGGGCAAAAGTAACACGATTGTTACTTTTGAGGGGAACGAAAAAGGTGGCAAAAACAAAAGAAACCGGTAAATAGTAGACAAACCAACTAGTCAAGAGAGCAACGGTTTCAATTCTCAAACCCTCATCCAAGTGAAAGCGTCCGCGCTTTCGAGGCGGACGGGCGGAACCGCCGCTTAACGGCAAGATGATTCAACCGGAAAAAACGATATGAAGAAACTCCAAAACAACTCCACGCGCGCTTCGGCGCTCCAAATCACCCTTTCTGTCGCATTGCTTGCTGTCTCCGCGATTTTATTCGCGTCGAGCTTCAAAGCCGCGGCGCCAGACAGTGCGCAGCCGAACATCACCGCCCAGGATGGATTCTATCCGCCACTTCCTGCTTCCACCGGGCCGCGGCAGGACGGATTCTATCCGTCACTTCCCAGTCCAGACGCGCCTCAGGGCGGGGTCACGGTTTCGCTGCCGATTAGCACTTTCAGTAATTCCGTTCCCATCAGCACCGTGATCACTTTGCCGGTGACCACCACAGCCATCAGTTCCAGCCTCAATTATATTGGCTTCCAGGGTGATTTCGTCTTTGACGAAACGGTCATCACCTTCGCCACTCCTCAGGTGACGGCCGCCGGACTCACCGCCGGGCCTCCTTCCTGGACCGTTTCGGCCAACGTTCTGCCGAACCCACCGAACCCACCGATGAGAACTCTGCGCGTCTCGGCTTTTGTGAGCGACGGCTCAACGGGACTGAACGGCTCCGGGACGCTCTATAACATGAATTTCCTCCGAGTGAGCAACACACCGGGCGCTTCGACCACCATGATTTGGAAGCCGGTGCCGGATGACTTTGAATTTATCGACACAAACCTGAATGCGATTTCGCCCGCCCAAAACAATGGCCTCATCACCATAACAGGGCCAACGCCTACCCCGGGCGGAACCGCAACCCCAACACCGGCACCGACCGCAACGCCAACTGCGGCACCGACCGCAACGCCAACTGCGGCACCGACCGCAACGCCAACTGCGGCACCAACCGCGACGCCAACTGCGGCACCGACCGCGACGCCAACTGCGGCACCAACCGCAACGCCAACTGCAGCGCCAACCGCAACGCCAACGGCGGCACCAACAGCGACCCCAACACCGGCACCAACCGTAACGCCTACCG
>Ga0209048_10001750_pt1 | contig 21967 bp, 19 predicted proteins | sample FrelakmetCRP12CR_FD_187146 | JGI IMG/M metagenome (GOLD analysis project Ga0209048, IMG submission 187146) | Freshwater lake sediment microbial communities from the University of Notre Dame, USA, for methane emissions studies - CRP12 CR (SPAdes)... | ecosystem: Environmental > Aquatic >... | reverse complement strand
CGGCGGGACACCAGCCTTCGCATGGCTGGCACGGGAGCGAAGGCTGGTGGACGGCAGGAGGCTCGAACTCCCGACCTCCGCGTTGCGAAGGGCTCGGGGGACAAGAAGTAAAGTATTGGTCCAAAAAGGGTTAGATCCTCGGATGGCCTCCGAGCCTAGATGGCACAACCATGCTATTTTCGGCCTGTTTCTGCATGGTTGTGCAACCCGCGCTGCCACAAAAACGACCACAATGGAATCTGGCCAATTCTGAGCCTCACTGTCCATTGGCTGCCTCGGGCCGCGCCAGGCTCGCCGAAGGTCCACGTGGAGATCACCCAACTCGTCAGCCGGCCGCGCCGCGTCAGTTGCCGCGGTCGTCGGACGCATGACCTGGTCAGGGGTTGGATGTCGCTGTGTCGTACTCCAAATCCAGGTGGTAGCCGCTCGACTGCCTCACAATCCACACCCGATCGATGGCACGTATCGTAGACGCAATATCCGGCAGCTCCGGATATCGTTCCTGCTGTATCTGAAGAAAGGAGCTCCACTCGGCGTTGTCCTCGACGAAGACCGGGTTGCGCCAGTCGATCCAGTTGTTCTTGAGCTGCAAGTCAAATCGCCACCAGGTCAGATCCTCCACGACGATCGCTGCGATTCGGCGTCGAGCTACCTGTTGAAGCTGTCGTGCGGCCTCGAATGCGCGAAACACAAGGTAGTTGATGGCGGAGTATGGGGAGACAGATTCGTTGGCTGGCTCCCCCGCGATTGCCTTGAGGACCATCCGAAAATCGGAATCCTCACTCCCGATGAACTTCATCTCAAATGCAGTGGCAATCCCCTCGGGTGAGCGCGCTTCCACGTCGTGGCCACTCCCGAGCGCCTCGAGCCCCTCGATCGTCCAGCCGAGTTCTTCTAGCCATTCCGCGTGCTGGAGTTCCGTCACTCGACCTCGGAATATTCTAGACTTCCGATGGCGCTCAATTGGATCGGTGTAGTGCATCCAACGCTCGCGAAGGTCCTTCAGATACTGCCGCCCGACATCTGGCCTCACGTCCTGAGAGTCGAGAAGGAACCTGTGAACGGGCGACGTAAGTCGTGCCAGATGCCCGCGCTGAAGGGCGAGCAACAGAACTGATCGGTGCGTGGCGACCTCGTCCACTTGCTGGTGCCACTGCTCGAAGTCTGACCAGATCTCGTCCGGCAGGAATACACGATGAAGAGCCGGACACTTCTGTCTCAGACAGGCGAGGGCGGCGATAGGCCGGTCAGTGTGAAGATCCGGATGCCCCAAGCAGGCGCACGTCACGACGCGCTCCTTCCGTCCGCCATGCGTCCGGCGTTCACGCCCGGCCGCTGGACGGCTGCGGCTACCCCGTGTAGTGGGACGCCGTCCGATTATCGAGGCGAAGCTGTCCGTCTAGGTTGACGACGGGCGCTGGCGTCGGCGTTCTTCTTCCTTTCGCCGTTGCTCTTCTTCCTGACGACGCCTCTCGGCCTCCTGGACCCGTCGCCTCTCCTCTACCTCTTGGCGCCGTTTCTCCTCCTCCTGGCGTCGCTTTTCTACGGCATTCCAGTCCCCATTCGTCATACACGCTCCTCCTACCGATGATCGGCAGGCTGGCTGAGCAGGTCACTGATCTTCTGATGAAGGCGGTTCAGGGCGTTTCGAGCGGCCAAGAAGAGAGTCACCTCTACAACGACCGTGCCGCCGGCCCACGCAGCGGTGTTCCACGTCCACACCGGCGTTCGCGCGGATACCGCAGATCCGACGACGAACACCAGAACCGCTGGCATCAGGTTCCCGTAGAACTGGAAGTAGTTGTAGTGCTGCGCGAGCAGGTTTTGGTATACCCCTTCGGTTTCGGGCGTCCGTTGACCGGCAGGCGGTTTCGGAAGAAAGCGGTCGATTGTCAGCGCTCGCACGCCGTTCAGGAAGACGCCGACGCCGATTCCGATACAAACCACGAACAGAAAGGCGCCTAGGGAAGTGTTGCCGTCCCGGGCAGCACGGAGCAGAGTTCCGGCGTCGGGGAGGACGAAGGCGACGCCCGCGAGGGCGACGAACCCGGGCAGAACATAGGCAATCAGATAGCCGAAGCCCTTGGTGAGTGTGTCCACCGCCGCCCTCCGATCCACCTATCGACTTGACGGACTCGAGAGACTGGATCCAAATGCGCCCGGCTGGCTCGATCGCGAGTCGGATTATACGATCGCATGAGGCGCTTCCGGCAAGAACCTGACCGTGAATTGCCGCTGTCTACAATCAGGGCGCACAGAGCACTGCGGGTTGGGAAGATGGCTCGTGATCTGGCCGGCTGCGAGGACGACCTTTCTCGGGTCGCTGCTGGCGTGTATGGAGTCTGTGATCCAAGCCTGGAGGACAGTCATCGAGAAGGCTAGACCGGCGCAATCGTCACGCCCTTCTCACATTCCGCCCCCCGGCGGCTTCCGGGCCCAGTACCCAGCCGGCGGCCGAGCGAAAGGATGCGACGTTCCATGCACCGCGACAACCCGGCTCCGGCGATACTCTGTGGCTTGGCCGGCGTAGTCGATTGGTTAGGGCCGCGTGGCGGACGAACTCGAATGCCGCGCCATGCACGGCGTTGCCGCCCGCCTTGGTGGCCAGGTTGACCACCCCGCCGTTGAAGCGGCCGAACTCCGCGGGAGGACTGTGGCTCCGGAAGTCGCGGGTTCGAACCCCGTTACCCACCCCAACCTTCCTCGTAATCCTCGAAACAACTAAGCAAAACACTGAGATAACCGGCGCGTCCGCCTGGGCCACGGCACCCGGCCTTCTCCCCGTGCTTCCCCCTCATGCCCCGGCTTTCCCCGGGTGAGGGAGCACAAAAGTGGTCACAGCGTCCTCAAGAACCACGTCGAAGTTTGCCCTCCATACGGTGCCTTGGACGCAGCGCCAGGATCTCCCGGCGCCGAATCCCGGCGGCCTGACGACTGCCCTCCGGTTCTCGCGGCAAACCGTTAGACTCCCCTTCGCCGCTAACCAAGAATGGACCACTTGTGCTCGCCAGACGTGACCCACACCGGGATCACGACTTCGGAATCGCGGGGACACACACGGCATCGGAGACGGCCGCGAGGTCGGCTGGGACCATCCTTCCGTTCCGTGTCGTCAGCCATTGATGATGGACGGTGGGACGCTGTGCGAAACCGCGTCTGCGCGGTCTTGCAAGGACCGGTGGACGCGTCTGCGCGTCAACCGGTCCGTCAGCGTCCACCGTCTTTGGGCGGCAGGGGGCGTCAGCCTTGCGGCTCGCGCAACGAGGGGCCATCGATTCGGACGGTGTGGCACTGATGACGGAGGCGACTGAGGAGCGCTTCCACGAGGACCTTGTTGCCGAGGAAGTTCTGCCAGTCGGGGTACTCCAAGTTCGTCGTGATAACCGTGGGGCGCCGCCGATAGCGTTCCTCCATCAGCTTGAAGAAGATATTGGTCTGCTCGGGCTTCAGATTGACGAAGCCCAGCTCGTCGACGACCAAGAGGTCGATGCGAATTAAGGTGTTCAGGAGTTTCCGCGTGGAGCGGTCGGCGAGCGACGCGTACATGTCGTCGAAGAGATCCTGCGCCCGGATGAAACGGCCCCGATACCCGTTCTGAATGGCCTTCAGGAGCAGTCCGGAGGCGAGTCCCGTCTTGCCGACCCCGGTGGGTCCGATGAAGACGATGTTCTCGGCCTTCGCGATGAAGTCGAGTTCGGCGAAGCCGCGGATCTGCTTGGCCGAGACGCCGGGCTGGCGCTTGAAGGGAAACGACTCGAGGCTCCACTGCTCCGGCAGGCCGGCGTGTTTGATGCGCCACGTGAGCGCAGACTCCTGCCGATGGTGATACTGCGCGCGGAGCAGCCGCGCGAGGAAGTCGCCGTACGACAGCTGTTCCTGCTGGGCGTGCGCCAGCTGCTCATCGACGATCTCGGCGATCTTTTTCAGATGGAGGTTGTGGAGCAATTGCTCGAGGTCATCGGTCATGCGGGTCCTCCACGTCGTCGGTGAGGACGAAGTACTCCTTGGCGATCAGGCGGAGCGTCAGGCGTTCGAGCCGGTCGAGGTCAAACAGCCCGTACTGAAGGGCGGTCGTCACGGCCTCAAGGAAGGCCTCGCGCGGGTAGTCGCGGCGCAAGGCGAGGAGGCGGCGCAAGGGCATGGTGCCCCGGCACGCACTCCGCTTCTGCAGGGCGGCGGCATAGGCAGGCAGCGGGGCCTCGGCCTGCTGCAGTTCCCGCGCTTCGGGTGAGGGCGTTCTGGCAAACGGCCCGTGGCCGCGCGGCGGGCGATGTTCAGGCCGCACGACCCGCGTCGGTGTCTTGGTGACGGCCCGGGCATGCGAGGCGACGAGGCGCGGCCCCTCGTACCCCTCGATCCGGTCTTTGGTTTCGCGCACCTCCAGCCGTCGGCCGATCAGCGCGTACGGCACGGAGTAGCGGTGCGCGTCGACACTGATATAGCCCTCGACGTCGACCAGGCGCTGGTGCAGCCGGTAGACCTCGGGTACGAAGAGCGGCAGCGGACGCAGGAGCGCGCGTTCGAGGGCAAAGAGCTCGCGCGGGCTCGCGTGCAGATGCCGCTTGGGCGCCGCGTTGACCTTCTCGCAGAAGGCGAGCGCCTGCTGATTGAGATCGGCGAGGTCGGTGAAGGCGCGGCCGGCCAGGAAATTGTGTTCGATGAAGTGAAACGGGCGTTCGACCCGCGCCGAGCGGTTGGCATGGCCCTTTTCGTGTGCCCGAAACGCGAAGGCGAAGCGCTCGGCGAAGGCGGCCATCTCCGGGGCGGGGACCATCGCGGCGCCCGTGCCGCTCGCTACCACGACATGGGTGTTGTCGATCATGCAGATGCCGCAGGCCCCTCCGACGTAGCGCAGCGCGTCGGTGAGAAACACCTTGCAGTGGAACCGGTTGAAGGCTGGATAGCATTGGAAGAAGAGCAGGCGCGAGTAACAGAGCACGAGCGACGCCGTCTCGATCCGCTGCTCGACGCCCCCGATCGGTGCCCGGTGCGGCGACGTGTCATGCTGCATCTCCTCGCCCGGCTGAAAGTCGTACTGCCCGACGGGCCGCGGCGGTTCATGCCCGATCGCGTGCCGGCGGCAGAAGCGCGTCAAGGCCGGGTAGGAGAGCGTCGCGCCCTGCGCGCGGAGCTCTTCGTGCACCCGCACCAGGTTGCCGCGGCAGCGCACGAAGAGCTCGAGAATCTGCTCGCGGTACGGGTCGGCTTTCTCCGCCCGGTCAAGAGGCGGCACCTGCGCCTGCCCCGCGGCCAGGACCTTGCGGATCGCCCCACGGGAGAGCTGCAGGGTCCGCGCCATCTGGCGGACACCGAGGCCGCGCGTCTGGAGTTCCAGGATCGCCGTGCGCGTCGCGTGATCGAGCATCGGTGAAAACCTCCCGGCAGTGCTGAGACAGTTGGTCGACATCGTCGCGGGCGCGACAGCACGCACGCCAGGCGCGATCGCGATCGGCCGGGACCACGGCGAGGCCGTCGCGCACGCGTTGACTGGCGCGGCGGGCGACCGCGCCGATGACGTGAAGATCACTGAGGAGGGCGACCACGGGACCCGGCGCGGTCGGCACGTCGGCGGCCGGCCGCTGCGCCTCCTCCTCCAGGCGCAGCACCAGCCCCGGGTCCGTGAGCACGAGCGCGCGCACCGCCGGGGTCCCACCCACGTACGCGTCGTAGAGCCGACCGACCTGACGCGTGGTCAGGCTGCGCGCGGTGATCGCCTCGGTCAGCTGCACGCACGCGGAGGCGTTGGCGCGCGCCAAGGGCACGAGATACTTCATCGCGGCGTGCGCCGCGAGCCGCCCGTCTTGGACCCGGCGCTGCACGACCTCCGGCAGCTCGCGCACCAGGCTCACGCGCCGCGACACCCAGCTCACGCTGCGGTCGAAGCGGCGCGCCAGCTGCTCCATCGAGCAGGCGTGGACCTCATGCAGCGTCCGCAGCAACCATCCCTGCTCGAGCGCCGTGTCGGGCGCCTCGCGATGCAGCAGCTGATGGAAGATCAGCGCCTCCGCTTCGCTCATCGCCCAGCCGACCGCGTCGACCGTATCGCGATGCAGCTGCCGCAGGCACCGGACCCGCTTGTAGCCATCGATGACCACGTGGTCGGGGGCGTCCCCCTCGCCCCGCACCACCACGATCGGCATCTGCTGGCCGGCCTCGGCGATCGACGCCAGCAACCGCCGTTCGCGCACGGGCTGTCGGACCCGCAACGGCTCGTAGCGCAGATTCAGTTGATGCAGTTCGAGATCCACGGGCGCCGCTCCTCCGGCACCCATTACCTTCGCACCACCGCGATGGGGTCTTTCGGCACCACCACGGGAAGCTGGCCGATAACCCCAGCGGCATCAAGCCGTTGAGCCAGGCACTGGTCTTTCGCGGCTCACGGGGGAAGTCGGCCGCTATCGCCCATGGAATCAACGACTTCTCCCCTCCTCTGGTCTTTCGCGGCGACGAGGAGCACTCGACCCAGTTGACCCAGAAAGTCCGTGCCCCTCAGCCCAAAGTCCTCCCGCGCCCGCTCCCACGGAAGCGACGACAGCGGCGGAGGCATGGCGAACGCCGCCGGGGCGCGGCCCGCGGCCTCCTCGCCCCGGCGTTGGTCCAGCCGCCACTCGTGCATGTACTCGGGATTGCGTCGACGCCACGAGGTCTGCGTACCAGCCCGTCGCGCCCGCTGGCACGCGGCCGACGAGCACGCATGCTGGCGGGCCCCTACCCGACGGTCAGGCACGAACCATCGACGGCAGATCGAGCAGGGACGCTTCCTGAGCATCCGCAGATGCTCGCGCGGTCGGCGGAAAATCGGGGTGGGCCATTTCTGAAGAGCAAAGGTGGGTCAATTCTGGAGAGCGCCGAAGGACTCCCCGTGAATCTCGGAGGGCGGCTCGCTGGACAACTGCCCGCTGACCGACGGCCCCCTTTCACTTCGCCGCCGGTTGCGATCTCCTGCTCGAAGGTGCCACGCACTGGAGCCTGGTATTTCAGGCCCTGGGGTCGATCCGCCATCTGCTGGGCTTTGTCCGCCGGAGCCAGGTGTTGTTGCCCGAACGGCAAGAGAGGGCAGAGAATACGCGACGACAAATCTGTTGTGGACCAGTCCTCCTGGATCAGTAGCAATTCTCGCAAGAAGCGGCAATACTGGCACAAACCACAGTTGAGGTTCATCTCAGGTGATCAACAGGGAGGAAATCACGCGTGGCAAACATGGCCAAGGTGCTTCGGGAGGAGATTCAACGAGTCGCCAAGAGGCAAGTAAGGACGGAGTTAGCCCCCCTCAGGCGTGACGGTGTCCGCCTCAAGAAGAGCGTGGCAGACCTCCGCCGTCAGATCGCCGCCCTGAATCGGTCCAGTCGTGAGCTTGTGAAGAAGGTGACGCCGGTCATGGTGGCCAGGGAGACCGAGGACGCGACCCAGAACGCCGGCAAGCTGCGGCCGAGCTCGAAGAGTCTCAAGAGGCTCCGCGCCCGCCTCGGCCTCACGCAGGCGCAGTTTGGACAGCTGCTCGGCGTGAGTGGGCAGGCGGTAGTGCAGTGGGCAAGTCGTGAGGGTCGTGTTCGGATGCGTACGACGACTCTCGCCGCGCTAGCGAGGATCCAGAACATCGGAAAGCGAGAGGCTTGGCGACGCCTGGAGAAGATGGTCGAGTCTGCACCTGCTGTTCGCCAGAGGGGACGTCAGGAGTAAGTTCCGCCTGCCGAACTGGTCCCAGGCGGATGAATGATGCGCTCAAAGTGTCGAAGATCTGGTTCAGCTCGGTCGCGACAGGGAGGCCCCGGCACTGCACAACATTCCCCCAAGGCCCGGGCCCCGCGGCCCCGGCACTGCACAACATCCCCCCAAGGCCCGGGCCCCGCGCATGGCGGTTAGATAGCCGCGCCGGGATGTTCGACGTCGACGGACACGCGGGGAGCGACAGACGCCGCCGCTGAGGGTTGGCGGACTTGTTCAAGTCGATCAGCGACCTGGAGCGAAGTCGTCGTGAGGTGGTGGCTGAATCCCGCCTGCAGCCAACTCTGCGCGTTGCCTGAGGCAGTCCAATTGGCCGCGTGGGCAGCGATGTACTGGTCTCCAGCACTAAACGTGGACCCAAAGAACTCGGGCATCTCGGTTAGCAGCACCGCCCAGGCGTTCCATTGACCGTAACCTGGTCCGCCTTCGTTCAACACGCCCTCGCCCCGCAGTACGAAGTAGTCGTCATCAACCGTGTACCGCACACTGGCACTGAAGTTCGGTACGGCGACAGGCTCCCTGAACGCCACCGATTGAATAGTATAGTCACCGAACGCCGGCCGGCGGCCACCCCATGCGGCGAGAGCCAGCCACTGAAGCCATTCGTGGCGGCGAAGACGGTGAGTGCTCCGTGGAGCCAGCCTGGAGAGGTCTTCGGGAAAACTTCCAGCGAGCACCGTCAACGTTCGCCAGGAGTCGACCGCGGGAATGTGATGCGCAAACTCCTCGTACCGAACAGACCCGCCGTCGACGCTGCGGCGATCAATGACGAGATCTACGCTCGGCGGCGAGGCGGAGAATCGCCTCAAGCACGCCTCAATCATCTCTTCGCTCGCACTCAGTTTCAGTTCCTCGGGAGAGATTCGCAGACAGACAGCCGTGGCGTGTCGCTGAATAGCTGTTTGCACTGAGCGAGTGTATGTCGATCCCAATCCCATTCTCAGCGAGATGACCGGGACCGGCCGGATCCCAGCACGCGCCGCTCGTTCGGCCATGAATTCTATGGCATTTGGCAAGGTCGTCTGAAGCATGGAGAAGTCGAGAAAGAGCGAACGGCCTTCCCACCCGGAAACGTGATCGACAAGATGCGCCAGCCTGTCATCAAGAGTCGCGAGGGTACCGCAATACCGCAGCACGCGCGGTGGACATTCGAGCAACGGGGTGGTTCGCGAACGAAGCGCCGGGGCGAACGCTCGCAGTGCCCTCAGTTCGGCCGGCTTCATGCGCATGACCGGAACGTAATGTCGGTGCCCGAACATAGCTACTCCTGAAACTCCGGGAAGTGCTTCCGTACCTCGCCCTGACCGACAAGACCCGCCAAGACGCGATAGTCTTTGTACGTCTTGCGGATCCTCCCCGCGACGATTGCGGGATGGACTCTGAGACGCTGGGCCAGGTGATGGACAGCCTCCGCGCTCCGTAGTCTGCTCGCCGGACTCGTTTGCCACTCGCCCGGTGGGATCAGAATGTCGGCTGCGAGTCCATCTGCTTCTATTTCGTTCGGATCCGACTGGTCGTGTGAGTCGAGGTCGTCATAGAACTGGCCGTCCGACCCGAGATGCTTGAACAGGTGCACGAGTTCATGCATCAGCACAAACCAGAAGTTGTCCAATCGATCATGTCGCAGTGTCAAGGCGATCACCGCAACATTTCGACACATCAGTGCGGCACCGTCGAGCCAAGACGACAGTGTTGGTTCGACGATCATCGCGATGCCGTGCCTATCCAGAAACTCACGTACGAGAGATGGACCGTCTTTGAAGGCGCTGATTCGGGCGACATCCTTCAGAAACTCGGGTGACCAGCCCGACTCGAATGTTCCGGACGGTGGATTTGCCAGTACCCTCTTCGCCACTTGAGCGGTCCAGACCACGAGGGGTTCGTGATCGACTGACTTTGCCGAGCGCACATGTCGTCGATAGAGGGGAGCCAATTCAACTAGGCGAACCGGCGCCATCCACGATTCCAGCAGACGTCGAGCCTCTGATGGCGAGGTCGGGCGCCGGCTGATCCAGCCGCGATTCACCATTTCCGCGAATGGCACACGCTTCCAGTCGAGATCGTACTCGGCATCCACCGTGGTGCGGTCGCCCAACAAGCTGGTGGCCGGAATCCCAAGGCCGCGATGTAGACTCCGAATCATCGACAGCGTGAGGGAGCGCTTCCCGGCAAGCACCTCGGAGACGCGGCTCCTGCTGCCAAGGTACGGGATGAGGTCCTTCGGTGCTAACCCCTCCTGCTCCATGCGGAACTTGATGGCTTCGATCGGATCGGGAGGGGCGATAGGAAATCGCTGGGATTCATAGTCGCGAACGATTACCGATAGCGTCTTCAACAGTCGCTCCGAATCCGAGCCACCTGCGGGATCGTCCGCCATCAAGTTGGCCATTCGCTCCAAGACGCGTTCGTAGTCGTCTTCGGATTCAATCACCCTGACTGGCACGTCACTCCTCAGAATGTCCATGAGTCGTACTCCGCGTGGGTACCAATCCTCCGAACGAGGACAACCTGAGTTGGCCAGCTGATCTGAGCGTCGAGGCGAAAGTGATTGCCTTTGAGATTGAACACGACACGGTTGCTCCGAACGAAACTCGCGGTCGGATACCTGCTCTTCACCTCCGCGGACGAACGCCAGCACGCAGCTTCCACTTCAGCTACCCAAGCAGCGACCGCGTCACGGGCGGACGCGTGGTCTCGAGTAAAACCCGACAAGAGGCGCTTGCCTGCGAGAGTCATCTGGGCCGGGCGCGGTTATCGTGTTCCCACCATGGGAACAGTATAGCGTACATCGTATCCATTGCAAGCAATGGGATCCGGCCGGCAAGTGGCGAGAGGCGCGACAGCTGTTCCTGGAGATAGGTGTCCCTGCCAGAAGCCAGTGGCTCCGCCTCCCGGAGCCGAAGGGTGCCTTGACGCATGAACGGCGATGCTGTTGTCAAACACTCCACGCGTTAGTGAATCGTCGAGTAGTACCGCTGCTGAATGTCGAAAATCCTATCTGGCCGGTTCGCTCGAAACCGCTTCTGCCGCGCCGCGTTTCGGCACTTCTGCCCGCAGTACTGCCGGCGCTCGTCGGCGTCACTCGGCAACGGCGCGTGACAGTGTAGGCACCGGCGCTCGGCCTTCATCTCTGCACGTGCCAGCAGGTATTCGTCGAGGCGGTGTTCCTTCCACAACCGCTCGTAGTCAGTCGGAGTGAGCGTCCGGGTCGGAACGACCAGGCCCTGGCGCAGCACGAAACCAGGGACGCGGATCGGCAAGACCGATTCGTCCTCGCCCAACACCTCGAGGGTTCGTCTCCAATTCAGCTCTTCGCCCTTGAACCCTTCCGTCGTCGAGAAGCTATGCCCCCGAAACTGAACGAATGGGCTGAATCCAGCCGCTGTCCGGCTCCTCTCCGCCCGGAGCAACTGGACCCGGATCATCTCCTGGTTGAAGCGCAGCTCGAAGGCGGCCATAGAGAAGCGGTTCCGCTCCTCGAGCGGCAGCTCGCTCATTTGCATCCAGCAGTAGCACTCCGCAAACTTCCGATGCTGCTCCAACTGCGCTTCGATGTCCCCAACCGATCGCGCATTTTCACGCCACGTGAGTTCAAGTTCGCATTGCTCGACAACGGCCAGGGAGTGGCGAACGAGAAGCTCGAGATCGTCATCCAAGGTGTACGTCCAGTCTTCGCTGCTCAGAACCGCGTCGATGAACTGCTCTTCCTGCTCGGCTATGCCCTTTAGCTCGGCCTCTTCGTAACCCTCGCACCGCAAACCCAGCAAGTACGCAATCCGCGACGGTGCGTACAGTGGCACCCCACGCTGTCCCGGCTCAAGCCACGGCCCTTCAAGCACCGGGTACCAGCCCTTCTCGGCCATTTGGGCCAAAGCCTCGGCCGACACCTCGGGCCCGCCCTCGACCTGAACGGCCCCGGGTAGCCACTCGAGCGGTTGCAGCGCCCGCCGATCGAAGAGGTTAAACCCGAGCGGCGCTTCGAACCGCTCGCCAGGTGCCGGTTCCTTGATCAGTGACTTGATGTCGAACATCTAGCGTTGCCTCCGCGCATTTCGTTAGCTGCGACCAAGGTACGCGGTAGAACGGCCGTTTTGTAGAGTTATTTGGATAACCGGCGCGACTTGTGAAGTGTGCTGCTGACAGCCCGTCCATTCCGGTCTGGGCGCTGCGCCGACAGGCTCTTCACATCCCGACGTAGGTCGGGGTTGGAGGCAAGATCCAATGGATAGAACAGCTTAGTTGGCGGTGGGGCAGGGATTCGAACCTCTCGACGACCGTTTCCAACGCTCGCGCGGCTTCTGCGGCCTGGCCGCCCCAAAGAGCAAGACACGGACCCGGTGGCTCCCCTGTTCGAATGCGCCGGGAAGAGCAGGCCCGGCGGTGCTTCAGAAGGCGAGTTCCGGGTTGTGGCGGAGTGGTCGATTGGCTCGACGCGGAGCTTGAAGGCGGCAACGCAAAGTGCGTGAGCTTCACTCGTCTGGCGTGACGGCTAGACTAGCCCAAGACTAGCCCGCACCGCCTTGTGGCCGATGGACACGAGCACGGGTAGCACATGCCGAGTGATCGGCCTGCGGTTCTGACGATGACCCGGGGCGCGGCGGCGCTGGCGGACGTGTTGCGGGCGGTCGACCGGTTGCTCGCCGTTCACGACTGCCGGTTCTCCGAGCGCGCGACGTTTGCGATCACGCGGCGCCCGGGGCTGGCGTCGCTAGTCGAAGCGGACGACGGCGACCGCTCGCGCGTCGTGCTGCTGATCGGCGCCGATGATCGCCGGCCCGGCGAATTCGGCGCCCGGCTCGACCTACCTTGACCGGCGGGCCGCTGGCGGGTTGTCTCCGGCGCGGGCGGATGATGTCTCAGACCGTCCGGGCGAAGGTCGTGATCCATCGGCGCACCGTTTCTCGCGCGTCGGCCAGTTCGGCAGATGTTGCGGGCCGGAGCACGGCGAGGTGCTTTCCGCGATGGCGGCCTTGCTCGATTTCTCCGTTCGCGAGACTCCCGAGGCGATCCCACTCGGCCTTCGAGATGCCGAGCCTTTCTCGCGCAGCCTTCCCATTGCCGAAGTGCGCCACGAGGGCGTCGCGGACTTCGTACAGGTGCACCAACTCGTTGTCCGGGTCAGTAACGGAATGCGAGTAGCTGTCGAGTACGCCTCGCACCGTCAGGGACCGCTCCGCCTTGGCTGTGAGAAGGTCCAAGGTCGCCGTGTCGGCCGCGATCCTCTCGGCCTTCGTATCTCGGATGATGACTCCTGCGCTGTCGGTCATCACGACGTCGGCGCGTCCACCGAACATCAGAACCTCGGCGGCTTGCGCCTGAACGGTCATGTGCCGCTTGTCTCCCTCGTGCTGCACGATACACGGCGACGCCCCGAGGTGGTACTCACGCCTGTCCTGCAGCCGCCGAGCGAGGAACACGGCTTTGACTCGCAGGCCGATCCGCTCCTGTTCGGCGGCCGCTATCGGATCTTGCGGCGTGCGAAGCGTTACCGTCACGCTGCCACCTTCGACTACGAGTTCGAAGTCCGGATCGGTCTGGTGATACGGCGCTTCAAGAAAGTCGACCGGTTGGTACGTCCACACGAGGTCAGTCCGGTCTGACATCGGGTCCTCCTCGTTGCGGTTCAACCCGTAGCCGTGGCCTCGGCCCACGTCTCCAACGCCACGTCATCGACGCTGAGGCCGGTGTTGCGGAGCGCAAAGTCAGCGACGGTATGCCCTCGCTCGTAGTGCACGGCGACTCGAAGGCGGTAGCTTCCGTTTTCCAATCGCCACGCAGGGTGTTGCCCTCGCGGATGCGAGTAGCTCTCGTTGGACAACAAGTGAAGGTCTTCGATGCAGTGGTGCTTGATCGCGACTGACAAACGCTCGGGTTGGTGCGGAAACAGATCGAGTCGGCGACCGATCACCATCTTCGTCGTGTCCGCAATGCACGTCACCCGCTCGGGCAGCACGACAGTCGTGAGCGGTTCCGGTTGAGAGGCCCAGCGCGCCCTGATCCCGGTCAGGAGCGGTTCTCCCGTCCACCTGAAGACTTCCAACGTAGCCTGACAGGCCCATGCCGGCCGGCGGCTCGGCAGCCCGAGACGATGCGGTCGGTGTCGCACGACAACGTGATAGAACTCCTGCGGGTTGCCGTCTGGTCCTCGAAGCGGTGCTCTCTGGTCGTCGAGGATGATCTCCAGTGTGGGGCGGGTCACCCAGTCGTACAAGATCGCGGCGAGGCACGAACTGACGAACCCGAGCACAAACCCGAGCAGTAGCTGCATCTCGGTGACTCCCGGTTGCTGGTCGTCCACGGCCGGACGAATGCGCGCATTCTGCCTGTTGGGGTCGGACCCGTCAATACGACTCCGATCGCATACGACTCCGATCGCATTGCACCACCAGCGCACCACCAAACAGGTGGCGGTCTGCCCGCCGAAAGGCGGGGGCCTGCGAATGGCTTTGATCACGTATCCACAGGCGGTGCAGACGGGAGCGCCGCGCGGACTACAGCGAAGCCGGCCTGTTCTCCGTTCTCCTATCCCGCCGGACGTGCTATACGTCCACGCGAGGCTTCGTCCCGCCACCACCGGGCAACCATCGAAGGAAGACGCCGTCTCGCGCATCAGAACCGCGCCGTCTTGCCCGCCGTCAGCATCGGGAGATCGTAGGCGATCGCTCCTCGAAGAAGCCGAGAGATCCCGGTGGCTCTGCAAACGTCCGCTAGTCTCTCGGAAGCGATCCACCCATCGATCTGGTCGCCCAGAGCCTCGCACACCTCGCCTATCCCGTGCCCTAGCTCTACAAAGTACCTGATTCTTATATCCAGATCGTGACCTCCGCCTGCGGTTGGCCTAATCGTGAATTCCCGGATTTCCGAACCCGACACGTAGGCGGTGTCAAACATGACAAGTCGCTCCAGCAGGTCATCGTCCGGCAGCGGCTTCGCGGTTGCCGGGTCGTGGTCGGTCTCCCTATCCCAGGTCTGGACACTGTCGCAGAACGTCAGCAGACTGTGCACGGGCAACTGGCCAATCTCCAGGTTCCCTTGGCAGCCTGGCTCGAAGGACCACTTGCGCAACATCTCAAGGTGATTGTGGCAGGCAATTGCCACCGCAGCGTGTAGGACGATGTTCTGCCGCTGCGGGTCAAGTTGATCAAAAGGGATCATCTCTAGAAGGCGGTATGCGCCCACGAACCCGTGATCACCAAGGATCTTCTTGCCCTTCCCTCCACGACACTCCATCTCAGAGCCAAATGAGGACGTCACGTGATCGATGAAACAAGGAAGGAAGTGGTCCTGTCCAAGATGCTGTTTCGCCCAGTCTCTGAGTGTTCTCATGCGCTGCGCAAATCGCGGTCGGTTTCGTAGTTCTGGCAGCTTAACGTCGGCTCCTGGAACCAATCCGCTTACCAACGAGCCAAGTTGGACTTGCCTTTCGTCGACGTACCCGAAGTCATGGAACAACGAGGCGAGAGTCCATGAATGTAGCAGTTGTTCCCTCGGAGTAAGGGGTCCGCCCTCGGGATAGAGTCCGGGAACGGCACCGGACAGGCGTTGCGGTTCCGCAAAGTCGGGAATGTCCCGCAGTAACCTCAGGCCCATCCAGAACACGTTCCCCGTGTGCTTCACGTGATCACGCAGCCGAGGATCCACGAGCGACAGTAGCACTTGGCTCTTGACCAGGCCGACCACAAGCTTCTTCTCGGCATCCGCATCTCCTCGAAACAACGGACTAAGAGTACTTCTCAGACTGGCGGTGAACAGTCCAAACCGCCGTACGGATGAAGCGTTCAGGAAAAACCGGTCGAGGGCTTTCCCCAGAGCGTCTCCATGCCATGCCTCCGGCCTGGACTCAAGGTCAACCCTCAAGGGCCAGTAGAACTCGGGGTCGTGAGACGTGTGCCCTCTGACGAGTTCCTCAAGCTGACGGATGATGATGTCGTTTCTCGAGGCCTTTGTAATAACCCTGTCCGCACCAGAGCGCATTGCGGCTCGGGCGACATTCCCTTGCACCCACCTGGTGAAGACGACGATCGGAATGCCCAAGCGTTCGCTCGACAAGGCGCGACAGTATCTGAATCCAGACACCGCGTCGTCTGGAAGTTCGTCCTGCGTCAGCTGATAGTCGTCAAGGAGCTTGCTTTCGTCTTCGGTCAGCGCCGCGTCCAACAGAACAACATCCGGCCTTCGGTCGCAAACTTCGCGCAGGAACCGTCGTACGCTCTCCGAGTCGGCCGCTCCGGAACATGGGAATGCGTGCTCGGACCAGCCGCGTGCCTTGATAGCTTCAAGGAATGCCGAAATCTCCTTCGTTTGGTCGTCGACAATGAACACGAGCATTAGGTTTTCTCCGTCCAGATTGGGAGGACCAAGGTCGCCTGGAAGGACCACGTCGTCGACCGGGTGTTATAGCGGAAGTCGCCTCCATACTCGGCCAGTCGTGCCTGCACCTCCGCGAGGCCGTCAAGGACAACCTGCTTGCTGGCCGGTCGCCGGGTGCCGGTGTTCGAGAACGTCAGGTCAACTCGGTCGGCGCGGGTCCGCGGTGAATCTGGAAGTCCGTGGTGGTCCGTCGTCAACTGAATCTCGCACGTCGCGTCGACACGTGAATCCCCCTCGGCGTGCTTCTTAAGGTTGTGAAACACCTGGGTCAGAGCGGTTGCGAGCACGGTTGGATCAACAACAACGCGCAGCGGTCCATGAGAATCCAGCCCAGCTAGATCGGCTACGATCTGACTGCCGAAGCAGCTATCTGATCGCATAGCACCCCAAGCAGCGAGTACGGACACCCGAAGGTTGGGCGTGTAGTGGCGGATTATCCTGGCGGGAAGAATGGGAGGTTCTTCCGCAAACCACAAGTCATAAACCCGAGCGTACAGCGCCTTGATCTCGCGGTAGTCCTGGACAGGGTCGCCGGTTCGCTCGGTGCCAAGCGCAGTCCTGCATCGGCTGCGCAACTCTCGAATGCCCGCCTCCGTTACTTCCTGCAGGCTAGTCAACTCCTTCTCCTCTACCGCGCTGGTCGACTGCAGGACTCTCGTAGCGTCCAGCAGGGACGCCAAGACTTCGGTGCACGCGAGAGTACGAGGAACGACGTCCTGTGATTGGTTCGCGTTTGCTGTGTCAGGTGCTCGCCCGCATTCGGCCCTCAGAGCGTCAAGTTCGTGCCCCCGGTAGAAGTGGTACTGTGGGCCCTTCTTAGCAGCCTGTGCCAGAATTCGCACAGCGTCACCTACGCTCCCAATTCGCCGTCGATCACGCGCCAGATAGATCTCCAGCCAATTCAGAAACAAGCGGGTCTTTGGAGAGAGTTCACGGGAACTCAAGTCTTCGAGTCGCTGACCTAGCGCCTGCCTCAACTTGGTTAGTTCCTCCCCATCTGCCCATTTGAATCCCAAATCGAGGACGCAAGTAATCCCCCCCATCACCAGACGCGAGTGGAGGGCGGAAGCCAGCTTACCGACGAGGCAGGCGAAAACCGCCTCAATCTCGCCAGGATGTGGGCGCCTCGTAACATACCGGCTACAAAGGGAGATCAAGACCTCCAGCAGGCTCTCCTCCGACCCCACCTGACCGCTGTCTGTGACCAGGATCTCCAGCAGAGAGGAAAGTTCCGCAGCGAGGCGTGTCCCTTCGCTTCCTGGCCCCGGAGGGATGAGGCCTTCAAGAAATGCTGCCCGGCTGCGAACCAGGGCTCTGACCCCAACGGACTCTTCGTCGGCAGGTCTCGATTCCTGCTCAAACAGTCGTCTCGAGATCCCCTCGTAGCCATGTCGTTCAATCGCGCTGAGGTACCCTGCGAGGCGGAGCGAGTCACGCGCCGTGAAGGTGCAGTGGCCTCTCTCCTGCGGCGCGGACCGTGCCGATGCTGCGGCCCGTTGCAACCGTCTTTCCGACGAGTAGACAACCGAACGACTCGCCATCCACCACGCTAAGAACTCTCTGGTGTAGAAGCAGTGTGTTGGGGACTGGACCTCGTGTGAGAGCAGGGACAGGAAGCGACATTGCGGACAGGTGTCGGCAGAATCGCTCGCCAAAGGAATCGTCACAATGGACGAGAACTGAATCCGTTGTGATGTGATGCGGTCCAGCGCTCGCCAGAACTCTCCGGCAATTCGCGGGAGCCGACTCAGGAAGGCGACCACGTGGACGGGGCCGAGCAGGTTCGGAGACGCATCCACTTGAGACGCGGGCTGGTCTTCGTAGTAGTGACGCTGAATCCGCGCGAGTTCCGCAATCAGGCTTTCGACTGTGGCGCCAGAACATACAGCGTCATCGAGTATCAGGACAGCGGCTCCAGCATAGGCTTCGAAGTCAGGCCCAGGCTCCGGACTGAATCGCGTTATCGCATAGCTGGTACCTCGCGATCCTTTGAAGGTGCGACACGCCATGACGAAGGCTACAGGGGGATTCTGGTCAGAGCACCGCTGACGCAATTCGTCCGCAAGGAGATAGGCACTCGAATGACTCGGGTAGACGACTAACCGGATCTCGTTCAGGACGACGTATCTAAATAGCGCGGATACGAGGGCGTTGCGGTAGTCACGGAACGCGAGGATTGTCTCTACGTCGACGTAGACCTCAGAATGGTGTCCACCGTGTTGAAAGTGTCCAAATGACACAGCACCGAGCCGGTCCATTAGCTGGAGAGTATGTCGCGAAGTGGCGAAGAACGCGTGCTGTTCGGTTAGCGGCCCGACGCCAGAGAAGTTGTTCTCGAAGAACTCCTTCTCGGGACTCACCGACGATGTCTTCTTCGGGACCACGGTCTCGGGGTGAACGTAGTAGGCCGGAAGTAGGTCCTGCGGCTCTTCAGCTTCGTGATAGAGACAGACGACACGGTTCCCATAGATGCTATTGAGGTCGGGGCCTTCGCTACGGTCCGCTGCGGTTCGGATGTCAGCCAGCGCGATGAGACCGGCAATCTTTGCTTCGTACCGTTCGATCAGTGAAGCGGCCATCTGGTGCGCAGTGTGAGCGGTCGCAATGACGTCCGTGAAGGCTAGTACGACGTCGCCGGGCCGTATCCCGATGTTCTCAGTTCTTGAACGAAGGTCCTCATAGGAGGCGAAGACGTGATGTGAGCAGATGACGCCGTTCTCGGCCAGACCGTCCACGATTCGGTGGACGAACCAGTGGACCGGCGACGTGCAACTGATGACCCAGTTGATCTGATGATTCGGCATCTGGGCCGCGATGCCCAGCGCAATGGATGTCAGTTCTTGCGACAGATCCATCGCGATTGGGCTATCAACTAACGCGTCGGAGCGGAAGTACCGCGCCAAGATCCTGCCGGAGTGCGGCAATTTCACGCCTTGCCTAGGGTTTGAGGGCTTGAAGCAGACGGGAGGAGTGGTGAACGCCTGGCGGAAGCGACCTAGAAACAGACTGCGAACCGCGCCGGTTATTTCATCCAGTGGGTAGACCGGATAGAAGCGGCCGGTAGACGCCCGTTCCCCATCGGCTGACGTCGCGTTTTCTTCCCGCAACAGCGAGCACCTTCTCAGGAGGAGCTGGAGACGCGAGTAGGCCGCTGACTGACTTAACGCACTGCGCTCTGCACGGAGCACACCGTCGCAGTCCAGGGGAGAAGTTGGAACGGACCGGGACAGAATGTGTGCGATGGACTCTCTGTAAAATGCCTCTGCCCTCGTTTCTCTCTGATCAGTAAGCCTCCTTCTTGGCGTTCGGCCAATCCCACTCTGGAGCGAATCGGGAAGCGACTCGCGACTGTCGAGACCTAGCCAGAACAGCTCGGGCACTTCGGCCGTGAAGACGCATACCGGCGTTGGGACCTGTCCTCTACCGAACTCCCCTATCGCATAGCTCAAGAGTCCGCAGAACCCTTTAGGCATCCCGGCGAACACAAAGGGTCGAAGTGTCTGGGTGTCAGCTTGAGAGAGCGCCTTTGCGACCCCTGTCATCAAGTAGTGGAAGATTCGTTTTGATTCTGGAAGTTCGCCCCAATCAACAATGACAAGTTGTTGCCCGCGCGAGCCTGCCGTCTCAACGTCCTGGGCCACGCTTCGCAGTGAGGCCACCAGCCTCTCGGCGAATCTCGCCAACTCCTTTGGAGTTGGTTCTCGACCCGTTCTTGTGACAGGTTCAAGAAGGTCTCGAATTGCCAAGCGGTCCACGCCTCGGGAGGGGGACGACGACCAGCCGCTGGTTACCGCGTAGCGTGGCCTGCGCGGCGACAGGCCCGCTTTGACGCGGGTCATCGGCACGAACAGAGACACCGCGGTGCCTCCACCATCGACCCACGAAAAGACGGGCGCTATTGGTCGACCAAACTGACGCTGGCCCTCTATCCCCTCCACGGCGGCACCGTCACTTTCGACCAAAAGGCTGCCTCCCATCTGGATAGCTGCATTCTCGCGGAGATACTGAAGCCCCTTGAGTTCTGGCGCCCTGTTCGGTTTGCATGTACCGAGAGCGTCCATGGCGAAGGCGATGAGGCGCGCTTTCGGGCTTTCCCAGCCGGCTGGGTCCGAGAACCGCTTGTCAAATGAGTCGTCGACGTATCGAACACGCTGTGCTCGAGGAAACAATTCCTGTTGAATGCTGCGGTCGACCAGGTGCTCGTGGACTCCTACAAGGGTCGCTGGAATCCCCACACCGTCATCTACGATGGATATCTGAAGAAGCCCACGGTCCTTGGATAACGTGGAGAGCAGCCGCGAAGCCGGGTTATTCGGCCAGTTCTTACGGAGCTTCTTCACCGCCTCGTCCCGGAGGCCCCACTCTTCCTCTAGTGACTCCTGGGTCCATATCCTTGCCACCGCGAGACCGATCGCAGCAGGCGCACCGGCGCGGGAGTGCTCGTGCACGTTGCGCCGCAACTGCTGAAGGATTTGGTGTCGAAACTCGCGACTTTCAACGATGTCCCATGTCTCTGCTCCAACGTCGACTGGACGAAGGCAGGCGGCAATGAAGGCATCCAGTTGCTTCTCCTCCCTGCTGCCCGGTGCGAAGTGCTGTGGCTCCTGGCAGAACAACATGGGAACGACGGCGGTTGTCGTACCTGCGTGGTAGAACGGGTCGCTCTCCAGCAGTTCTGACTCATCGTCGGCAAGTACTGTCTTCAGATGCCCTGGATGAACTAGGTGCCCAGAAGCGGTCAGTTCCGGTAGACCTACAGCCCAAAGCTGCCTCACAACCGCCTGCCGCTGTGACGACGCAGGCACAAGTCTCAGGCCGACGTTGCGAACCACCGCGCCTTGAGACCGCATTCGCCGCTGGACGAATACGAGCTTGAGTAACGTCAGGTCATCGAAATACTCGACGGCGGACCAGTCAAAGTCGATTCGGATGAGAGCGTCGGGTATCGCGGGGTATGCCGGAAACAGCCGAACCAAGTCTCTGGATAGAGTCGTGTCCAGTAGGAATGGAGGAAGTCGGAGGCTTATCTTGTCCATGGTGCTGTCGAGCGCTACAGGGAACCGGGACTGGCACGCCGCAATTGCAGCCTACGTCAGCGCCTGATCGGCTGAAACGTCAGCTGACGTCTGGGATCTTCTAGAGTGGACTAGGCGAGATGTCAAGGACGAAATGGGCCAGTGAGGAGATGCCTGAGTGGGCTAGGTCTCGTCTTCTGTTGCAGGCGAACGACTCCGTCGCGACAAGGCTGGCGTGCGGCGATCCGCTGAACCTGCGTCCCCCACGCATCGATAGCGATGCGCCTCTCGTTGTGGTACGAATAGCGGTCGCAGATGACCGTTACTAGCCCGACGTCCTTCTTCGCACGTTCGTCGGGAGACCCCGCGCAGCGATAGGGACTGAGGGCCGGCGCGGGCCCGAGGCACTTCCCGCTCCAGAAGTGGCCCATGCCGCCGCCTACCCTCTCCCCCACGCATTGGCGGCCCGGCGACTTGCCCCTTCCGGCGGCTGGGCACGTGTGTCAACAGGGTGCGCCCCAACTCCCATTCCGACGCCCCGTCGCGTGCGATGGCGGCGGCCACCGGATTGTGCAGGCCCACTTCCAGGAGCACGGCCGTCGTCGTTTGGCGAAGTGCGACGCAACTCATAACTCGCACAACACTGAGCGCGTAAGTCCCGCGGTCAATTCGCCAGCAGTTCGTCAAGAAGCACCAGAATCTCCCTGAGTTTGCTCGTCGCGTCGGCGACCTTCTTCGCTTTGACGTGCTCGGTCCTGCCTGCGATCAACAGAACGATCTCGAACACTTCATCTGAATGCCGACAGAGCGCCATCAGGAATTCGGCGCTGGGCGCATTCTTGGCGTCGAACCAGTTC